>ENA-ORBV01010268-ORBV01010268.1-microbial-mat-metagenome-genome-assembly--contig:-NODE-10268-length-15058-cov-4.394700_pt1 | contig 15058 bp, 10 predicted proteins | sample MGYA00237777_ERZ505514 | MGnify/ENA primary metagenome ERZ505514 (study PRJEB26160, sample SAMN06269048) | microbial mat metagenome | isolation source: Oligotrophic lake microbial mat | place... | reverse complement strand
ACCACCGAGATCTACACCTCTCTATTCGTCGGCAGCGTCAGATGTGTATAAGAGACAGGGGGATGACTCCAATGAGAACTGGCAGAGCAATAGCAGGTGGAAAAGTTTTGTGCAGGGTTTTGTCTGGAAGGAAAGATCACAAATGGCTGAAATTTCCGGACACACATGAGTGCAGATTTCAGTCATTGTGTCACAGACATGGCTGGAGAAAGAATTTCCCAGAAAGAAAGGGCACCTGGGGAAAAAAAATGTGAAAATGCATGAGCTTTTTGCTTTGCGAGCAGAGAAGACAGATGAGGATCCATTTCAAATTTTGAAATTGTTCAGTGTTTCTGTCCACTTGATGAACAAGATTTGCGGGTCCTATCATTCAAGTCTTGGTGCAAACGATGATCCAAACAGGGAAGGCTTTTTCGCTTTTTTGAAGGGACGCATCATGTGCTGCCTTGAAACAACAACAGACATGATGATTGCCACAAGGGCCCGCATTTCTGGCAGTCCTGGGTTCAAAGAATTCCCAATGGGAGTGTGACCAACCGCATGGAACAGAAGGGCATTGGAGCAGGAGTGCAACGGCAGGGAACACAACCGCATCGCAGCAGAACAACATCGGAGCGAAAAGTGGGAACCACAGAATGGCATCAGGACATCGGGATGTCGGAGCAGAACTGCATTGGAGCAAAAATTGCAGGGGCCGAACAGCATCGGAGCAAAAATCGCAGGCATGGCCGGCCGCAGATTGCCAATTGCACCGTCCCATGCACGGACCATGCTTGCATCGCTGCTTGTGAAACTTGTGGGGCATGCACCCACACTTGTGCCGACAATGGCACTTGCACCCATGACAGCGCTTGTGCCAACACTGGCACTTGTGCCCATGACAGCACTTGCACGCTAGCACTTGCAAGCTGCTTGCAACAGCATGCACCGACGCTTGCACCCACACTTGCAGCCTGCACCCAAGCTTGCACCACAGCATGCAGGGACACTTGTGTGGACACTTGCAGCACGGATGCCGTCGACACTTGTGCTACCCATGCTTGCACCAACAATTGTGTGGTCTGGTGGTTTGTCATGTGGGAATCTGAAAACAACTGCATGGCAATCAGGGCGATCCCTTGTTCCAATCCTAAGTGGTTCCCATCCCAAGTCGTTTGGTCGTTCCCATCCAAAGTCGTTCCCATCCTAAGTCCTTCCATCCAACCAACTGTCATGCAGCAAGTTGTCGTCAACAGCAGTCCAAAATTGTGGTTCCAAATCCTAAGTTTGTAGCCCTGTGGAAGGCCGGATCCCTCCATGGCCATGGTGTGATCTCAAAAGCAAAGGACATTGCACACCTCAGAGTTAGGGCTGAATGAGTCACCAGTGGAGAGAATGATCTCAAAAACAAGTGATGTCACACACCTCAGAGTCAGGGCACCTGGACAGTCACCCTGCTGCATGGAATGCAGCCTGTGACAAACACCTGGAAAATTGAAAAGCACCTGGTGCCTCCATGGAACATCAAAAAGCACCTGGCACCTCTCGCTGTGAAGTGCCTCATGTCTTGTGTTGCACCTTGTGTGGTGCTGGTTGACAAATGAGCACTAGCTAGCTAGTGCCTTGACAAGCACCACACCCAGAACATTCTTGTCAATCCATGTGCCGGTCGAACCATCACCTTGACAACCACACAAAACCGGTCATTTGACATTGGAACGTTTGCATCATCGGATCGGACTCGCACCATCATTGGACTCCTACCAACCCACAAAGCTTCTGAAGATCTTTGTGCCGAAACAGACATCACGACACTGTGGTTCTGGATGATTCGGCAATCCACTGAATTGTCGCAACGTTCCACCGAATTGTCGCAAGGTTCAAAAGCTTGGATCTCCATCGCCACCAACAGGTCAGCCACCAACACCTTCTCCGGGTCCTGATTGATCTTCCAAGGCCAACAGCTGGGTTGGTGCAACATCAACAAGAGCAACACAAGAAGACGACAACAAGAGCAACACAAGCCATTAGGATTGAAGATTGGCAAGAGCAAGACACATCAAGGAGGAGGAAGGAAGGTTGTGTCAGTTGACAGCTGGCAGACTGAAGAAGCACATCATCGACACAAGAAAGGAAGAATCATTGTCAACAGGATTAGACAAATCACATCATTGTGACCAAAGGATTGATTGAGGATGCATCATCGATTGATTGAAGCCAAGAAGAGACAGCAGCTCAACTAGGGATTGATTATCGGGAGAAAGCATGCTGATTTGATTGGGCCACACCAGAAGAAAGGAAAGAAGAAAGAAGACACTGCAACACAAGCCGTGTCGCCCTGAAGAATCAAGTCTTCCACAAGGCAACATGCCAACATAACCACAACAACTTGCAGCCGGAATTGACCGGACATTCTTTGAAGAACTTTCAAGTCAGGATGCAGATTTGCAGAAGACGACAAGAGCTGCAGCTGCAACAACCCAGGAGCACCTAACAGGGAGCCGTTGTTCCATCAATCATGAACATCCCCCAATTTTGATTGACAGAATCACAATGGCGGGTTATGATGTGTTCTTTTGAACATGTGCATGTTTCTCGACCTGAGCACATGGAAAAAACACTTTGTCTGTAAGAAATGTCCATCACAAAAATTCCTACAGCAAATGCTATGATCAAAGCCTCTGAAAGATCAGATGAAAAGAAAGAAAAAGACACAACAAATTGGAAACAAGAAATCCGCCAGGAAATGTTTCACTGGAAACAACAACAATGACAAGCAAAACAACAACAACAAGGAGACACAGGGGATGCAGTGGATGCAACCGCGGCTACGGCTGCGGATGCTGCTATCCCTAGGGCTGCGGATCCTGCCATCCCTGCCACTGCTGATGCTGCTGTCTTGACGGTTGAGGATGCTGCTGGGGTTGCAGATGCAGACACTTCTGCTGCGGTTGTGGATGCTGTGGATGCTGACACCCATGCTACCCCGGATGCTACGGACACAGATGCTGCTGATGCTTCTGATGCCACCCATGCTGTGGATGTGGATGCAGTTGAAGCAGATGATGTGGACACAGACAAAGATGCTGCGGCTGTGGCCCATGCTGGGGACACAGCTACCAGATGCCATGGATGCAGATGCTGTGGACACAGCTGCAGATGTTGTGGTCACTGCTGCAGATGTTGTGGATGCTGCCACTGCCTGTGCTGAAACAGAGGTTGATGCTGCTATGGACAATTGTGTTGCTGCTGCAGCAGATGTTGATCCTGCTGCCAATGATCTTCAGTTAGTGCCAACACTTCTGCAACAATCTGCACCCTGACTGACACCCCTACCCAGACTTGCACCCCTTCCAAGCGCTGCTCCAGTCAAACCCAGACTTGCACCCCTGCCAAGCGCTGTTCCAGTTGAACCCGAAGAGCCATTGATTCTTTTTCCCAACAAATTAGCCCTCAAAAGAGAGCCAAGAAAGGCAAAGGTCAACCACCAGGCCCAGGCTCCCAAAGCCAACCCATGTCCACACCAACTCCAAACCAACCCAAAGGCCACAGCTCCCTGCCCTCCTCCAGTGATGACAAGGTAGTTCAAACAAAGAAACAAGGCACAATGACTGCTCATTTTGAACTGGCAACAGTCAACACTGCAAGACCCACTGCTGCCAACACCACAAGGACTGTGACTCCTCTTCACATAGCCTAACGAATCCAAAGAGAAAAAAGACTTGAACACTGCAGAATGCAATTGCTCCATTGGGATTTCAATCAGCATTGTTGGAAGCTGGCAGACATGGATGATTCAGGTGTTTGCAACCGAGAGAATGGAGGTTGGAATCAGAAAGTTCTGAGGCTCATGTGGAACTTCCAGGATCACATGAACAATCAGAAAAAGAACAGAATTGGTAAATCCCAATGTCATGCCCGGGTGAAGACAAAACAGAATTGTAAGAAAAAGAATTCTACAGAGAAATGCACATGAGATCAATCTACTTTGTTTGAAAAAAGAGGCCAGGAAACCAAACCTGAAAAGCATCCGACCAGAAAAGCATAGCCAGACGTCCGTGCCAACAAGAGAGAGGTCATCATGGAACTCAGGAAAGGGGTGTTCGCATGCCCCAAAAGAAAAGTAGATCTAGGAGCAATAATCTTCAAATGCAGTGGAGCTACCATGCCCCAAAATGAAGATAAAAAGAAGAAGAAGACACCAGAGGTGATGCCCTGCTGCAACACCAAATGCAACCATCCCACAATTCAAGCATGCTGGAAATGAATGGGGACAAAGTGCCCACTGAGTGCATCAAAGCATTAACAATCAACATTGCTTATTGTGACCATTGCAAACCAGAAAAAGATGCAGACACAATCATTGTGTTAGCTGAATCCCCAATTTGCACCCCAGAGGATGAGACAATCCCAGCCCATGCCTTCATGAAAGAATTGTTACCTCGACATGATGGACCTGTGCATGAATTGAAATTGAAGACAGCTGACAAAAATGTTGTTGAGGCAGCATGTTTTCCCTTTTCCAAAGTTCAAAACACAATCATCATTTTCGCAAAAATCTGTGTTTCAGTTGTGCTGATTTTGGTCCAATCCATCATGCAAGTTTTGTTTGCGACCATCATCACCTTGTTGCTGTTGCTTCATTCAAAAGCTGACTCCGTGTTGTGAGTGTGCATGCCATTGAGGAAGATGAGCACCACATGGTTATCTTCTTGGGTCCACCTAATTTTGGTAGATTGCAGACATCCCCTCCATGTTGTCATCTTCATCAGCAGAGTTCTCAGCAGAGTTCTCAGATGGCAAAGATTTTGGAGTCACGGATCAAGGGGTCGTGGCCCTGGCCCTTCGCGAACTCCCTTCTTGTTGTCGTCGAAGAAGGAGTATCTTTTGGTTTGCTTCCATTCCGTTCATCACAATGATCGTCGCCACGTTGGTGGGATTGATTTACAACAAAAAATAGGCAACCATCATAATACCGTAATCTCTTTCACGACAACTCGCTTTCTACAATAGTCTACAATGACCATATCAAAAAGGCAGACCTTTCCAGCTACTATGCTTATTATAACACTGCTCGGCTTGGGCATCTTGCTTGTTGCTGTGGAGGATACATTGGCGTTTGTTCCCAGCATTATTCCAAGTACTCCACCAAGCCATGTTTCTTCGGAGCAGCAGTTACTACAAGAAAAGGCGGGTCGACGAGAACCCCTCCTTTGGACGAGAAGGCCTTCTAGTAGTACTAGTAGAAGAATGGCCACCATTGAGAAAAAAACCATGACTATTACTGCACCTTCTCAAGAGAACAAGAAGAAGAAAAAACAAATAGTGTTGGTCGCTGGTTTTGAATCCTTTAATCGCGACTTGTATTATCAAGCTGCCCAAGACCTTGGCGATGATTTTGAAATTCAAGTCTTTGCCGATAGTGACATTCGATTGAAAGACGCCAGTGTCAGTGTCAATGACGAAAATTTGGGCGTCAATCCCAAATTTGAAGAGGCCATGAAACAGGCCGACGCCTTTGTTGGCTCGTTGATCTTTGATTACGACGATGTTTTGGTCGTCCAGAGTCTACTGCCCAACATTCAAGGACCACGACTTTTATTTGAGTGTGCGACCGAAATCATGACCTTCAATCAAGTGGGAACTTTCAACATGATGACCACGGAAGATGGACCGGCAGGACCTCCTCCTGCCGTCAAGGCCATTCTGTCCAAATTTGGTTCCGGCAAGGAAGAAGATCGCATCAATGGTTATTTGAAATTGCTCAAATTCGGACCCGCCTTGTTGAAATATGTGCCCGGAGAAAAGGCTTCGGACTTGAGAACCTGGCTCGAAGCGTACCGATTTTGGAATCAAGGTGGCAAACACAATGTCCATGCCATGTTTCGCATCTTGGCGCATCAAATCGATGTCCAAAACAATATCCACAATTCGCAACTACTATCACCACAAAGGGAACTGGTTCTGCCAGAGCTTCAAGTCACTCCCGATATTGGTCTATTGCATCCACTCAAGGATAAGGAACTCATGATAAAATCCCAACAGCAACAGCAACAGCAACAACAACAACAACGATTCTTTGATTCTCCCGCTTCGTACATTTCGTGGAGACTGTCCAAGACGACGGCCGATTTGGCATTGGCACACAAATTCCAATTGGCACCACCCGATGCACCCCGCGTCGCCGTCCTCTTGTATCGAAAGCATGTCATTACCGAACAACGGTACATTTTGGATTTGATTACCTACATGGAAGCCCAAGGCTTAATTCCCGTGCCCATCTTTATTAACGGGGTGGAAGCTCATACCATTGTCCGCGACTTGTTGACGTCGCAACATGAAATCGACGGTGTCGCCCGCGGCAACATCGTTCGGGAGGACACGTACCTGTCGCAAAAAGCCACGCGGGTCGATGCGATGGTCAATACCGTGGGATTTCCGTTGGTGGGGGGACCGGCCGGGAGTGCGGAAGCGGGTCGGAACATTGAAGTGGCCGAACAATTGTTGCGCAGCATGAACATTCCCTACATGGTGGCGTCGCCATTGTTATTGCAAAGCATTCCGCAGTGGAAATCCAATGGTGTTCTGGGATTGCAAAGTGTCGTCTTGTACTCGCTGCCCGAATTGGATGGGGCCATTGATACCGTGGTACTGGGTGGTTTGGTCGGAGACAAGATTGCCCTGGTGCCCGAACGCGTTCGAAAAATGTGCGATCGCGTCCACGGATGGGTGTCCCTGGCGAGAACGCCACCGTCGGATCGAAAAGTTGCCGTCTCCTTGTATGGATTCCCTCCCAATGTCGGTGCTGTTGGGACCGCTGCTTTACTGGATGTACCAAAGTCGCTGGAGAATTTGTTACAACGTCTGCAGGCGGAGGGTTACGATATTGGGGATTTTGCCAAGGATCCGGATGCCAGTGGCGAAAGTTTGGTAGCAGCCTTGTCGATTCTATGTGAGAACCCCGTCGTTACCGGTGGTGCTGACCGAATGCAGGGTGCCGTCAATGCCAAAATTGAGAGGGCCACCAACGGCGATCAAACCGTGGCAGCGACCTTGGCCAAACCAGGTGGTGGATTGGGAGGAGCCAAAGTCAAAGCGATCAATGTCAAATGGGACGATTTGGAAAAGGTCATGGGCAAGTACATGGCGAAAAAAGTTCGGCGTGCTTGGCCCGAAAAAGAACGCGGGCCTGGAACGTCTTCTACTGGTGAATTGGTGGTGGCGGGAATGCAAGTTGGAAATGTTTGGATTACGGTGCAGCCTCTACTCGGAGTGGAGGGAGATCCCATGAGGCTCCTCTTTGAACGAGACTTGACGCCGCATCCTCAATATTGTGCCGCGTATGAGTATATGCGTCTACCGGAATCGCAGGGTGGTTTGGGTGCGCAGTCGGTGATCCATTTGGGGATGCATGGAACTGTGGAATGGCTTCCAGGACAGGCACTCGGAAATGACAGACAATCTTGGTCGGATGAATTGCTGGGAAACTTACCGAACATTTACGTGTATGCTGCCAACAACCCTTCGGAAAGTATTCTTGCCAAACGGCGTGGTTATGGGACACTGGTGAGTTACAATGTCCCTCCGTATGGTAGAGCAGGCCTTTACCTGGACTTGGCCAATTTGAAAGAGCTGGTGGATGAATATAGATCGGGGGATGATGCAGACAAGTCCGATGCTGCATCGAAAGACGTGCGCTCGTCAATTTGGAGTACAGCACACAAATCGGGCATGCTCAATGACATTCCTCCCTTGCCCAAAGACGCAACAACCAACAGCACCATTGTTGAGAATGCAGAACTTCCGGAGGATATTGACATCCCGACATTCAACAAGTGGGTAACCGAGCTTTCCGAGTATCTCTTTGTCCTACAAGACCGTCTCTTTTCAAGCGGGCTCCATGTTCTCGGAGCGTCTCCGGCAGATGATGAGTTGAGATCCTATTTGAATGCATACTTCGGAGACAAGTTGACAGATGAGGACTGTGAAAAGGTGATCCAAGAATGGCATGAAACCAAGCAGCGGAGCGATGGACCAGAGTCGTTCTTTGATTCTTTCGTTTCGTTTCTGAGTGGGTTGCTGGGGGGCTCGGCTCCAGAACAAACAGGATCGGAGGAGCATGCAGGGACGGATATCCTGCAAGATGCCGCCAAAATCGTTTCTTTGCTAAGCGCTTCGACAGAGGAAATGGACAGTGTTGTAAATGCGCTCAATGGCGGTTATGTACCAGCCAAACCGGGTGGCGACTTGCTTCGAGATGGCTCTTCCGTCCTTCCCACAGGCAAGAATATTTATGCACTTGACCCATACAGAATGCCCTCTGCAACTGCCTGGGCGCGAGGCCAGCGAGCAGCTGAGGAAACATTGCGACAACACCAGGCAGCAAATGATGGCCAATACCCAGAAACTGTTGCCGTGACTCTCTGGGGTCTTGATGCCATTAAGACTAGAGGGGAGTCAGTTGCAATAGCGTTGGCACTTGTAGGAGCCAAGCCCGTCAAAGAAGGGACGGGGCGTATTGTACGGTTCGATTTGGTCCCATTGGAAGAGCTTGGTAGACCTCGCGTAGATGTGTTGGCCTCTTTGTCTGGCATATTCAGGTAAGATATCTGGTTCGGTTTGTCAACAACAATCCCTGCTGCCGTACGCTCAATCAGTATTTGTTGCCGCCGGCCATTCAGGGACTCTTTCGCCAACATCGTGGACTTGCTTGATGACATGTTCGAGAGAGCGGCAGCCGCCAATGAGCCCATTGAAATGAACTTCATCAAGAAACATGCTGAAGAACTACGGGCGGACGGTGTAGAACGTCCGGCTAGTCGGCTTTTCTCGAACCCTCCGGGCGACTATGGCTCCATGGTCAACGAAAGGGTGGGCACGGGTGACTGGAGCGAATCCGAGTCGCTTGGTGAAACGTGGAAAGGAAGAAACGCATTTTCATATGGGAGAGGAGAAGGCACAGGTGCCGGAAGAGCGCGTCCTGAGGTGTTGGACAAACTGCTTCAGACCACGGACCGTGTCGTCCAAGAAATTGACTCCGTAGAATATGGCCTATCCGATATTCAGGAATACTACGCCAACACAGGTAAGGGTTTCCTCTTGGAATATACGTTTTAGCGATGCAAGCCCTAGTGTCAGAGGGAATATGTTTGTCGTGTTTTCTAACATATTCTCTCGTGGTTACTTGTTGTTGCAGGAGCACAGAAAAAGGCAGCAGAAAATAGAAAAGGAATTGATCCAAAAACTGGCAAGAAAAGGAGAGTTTCAGTTTCCATTGTGGAAGCCTTCAGCGGATCGGCCGACGGCCCCGTGCCTGTACAGGAACTGGAGGACGTTCTCCGCCTCGAATATCGAAGCAAAATGCTGAATCCTAAATGGCGAGACGCCATGCTAAAGCAGGGATCAGGTAGGTACTCTACACCCGGTTAAATAGCCGGCCGTGTCTTTGGTTCTTTTTTTTCCTAACTCGATTATTTTTCTATCTGCTTGGAACCAGGTGGCGCTTATGAGATCAGTCAGAGGATGACGGCCATGGTTGGATGGGCAGCCACGGCAGAAGTGGATAACTTTGTGTTCGACCAAGCTGCCGAACGGTATGCGCTGGATGAAGAAGTGGCCAAACAGCTTCAGCGATCCAACCCAGAAGCGTTCAAGAATGTAGTGCGACGCCTGCTAGAGGCATCTGGCAGAGGCATGTGGTCCACAGATGAAAATACACTTGAAAAGCTCCGTGATTTATATGCAGATGCGGATGATATGATTGAAATGGGCTCGTAAGCAGCCAACGCGAACAAAACACAATTGTTTTGCTCCTTTATTAGATGATACATATATAAGATAGACAACGATTGTTACCTGCACGGAAATCGCCCGATTTTTTGCGGAGGCGGAGTTCCTCTGCTGTCTTGGCACTTCCTCTCGGCGCTGGAAGTAGGTCCTAGCTAACTGCTTCCTACCTTGCACAGATATAAAATAGCAGTATGTGTATCCAACTAACACAGTGATGGCATGAGCCCAAACAGTTTCGGTCCGGGCCCCGCGGAGCGTCCATCCGTTTTGACAGAGCCTTGCAATGCTGTACAGAAAATGAATGCCCAAGACGCCGAGGAATGCGTACGCCTTTGGAGCATGTTGGATGATTTGAGCTCTCTGTATCAGGCCTGATACTAGTAGAGGCTACTCTTCATAGGTGAAGTTTCAAGGACAGCTGGGTATGCTCATTTACACCAATACTAATCTTTGAGCTAATTAATAATTAATTACACAAGCCCGCCCAAATCTGCAATTTGCGTTGTAAAAATTGGCCAAGTGTGCGCCATAAGCGCCAATTGTCTTCTGGTCCTCTGGCTAAGAAAATTACTACACAACACGTAACAGTTGGTAGTTGTAACCGCGGTACTTTAGAAGGCTAAAGTAGTATCATTACGTGGCTGAGGTCAGAAACTATCATTACCATCATATCAAGCATTCTTCTATCAGTGGCACGACCGTGCGAAAAGAAAGGGAGCAATACTTGTGCTCGGCCACAACATATACATACATATATGCATGCCCCCTACTAGCCTCTTCACACTCGGCTCTACACACTATTGGCACCACAATTAAAAGAAGGAACCAACATAACCATAATATAACATTATGCGCCTCAACCTCCGGACCAAGATTTTTTTGTTGCTGGTCTGTTTGACCGGTGCTAGAATCGCTTTTCTTTGGAAATCGTCCGACTTTTTCTCCTCGCTTCACGCAGCGATAGCATCGATCCAAATACAAGTCTCCTTCACAACGACGACAACGACGACAACAACGACAGAGCTGACGACACGCTCACAACCAGGAGAAAAAGATGATGATGTTGATGAAGAAGAAGTCCGTACCACTACTAACAGTAGGAGTAATGGACAGACAGGCGCAACACGAGAACTTCCTAATGCCGTGTCGGAACAAGAAGAAGGACACGCCCTAAAAGCGCCAACCAAAAACAAGAGGGGGGAGAACAATACTAAAACCAAGACACAACCGAAAGAAAAGGCTGCAGCAGCAGCAGAGCCCACCACCCCAGCAGCAGAAGAAGAAGAAGCAGTTGTGGTGATGGAGAAAGAAAAAGAAAAAAATATCGAGAGAAAAGAGGAGGAGGAGCCACCAAAGACTGTGCGAAGGGGTCGAAAAGGGGGGAGAAACAAAAATACTCAAAACAAGGCACAATCAAAAGAGGCAACGATAACTGCCGAGCCGAATTACAGCCGACGGCTATTTTTGGGGATTTTCACGACTCCTGAAAAAGAAACAAGATTGAGAAATGTGATTCGAAGAACGTATTTGGCCTGGAACGCCAAGCTTGAAAAGAATCAATGGACACCCAAAATCTGCTCCCTGGCAGAGTTTTCCTCCTCCTTGCAAAACGTCGGTGATTGTCAAATCGTGTATGCGTTTGTGGCCAATGAGAAATTCCATTCCAAGTTTTCCAAAGAAGTGGATATGCTATTCCTCCAAAAAAACAATCGGCGAAAAAGAGGAAAAAACAACCGTGTCCATCAACTTTATCAATACTTAGTCGAGTCCTATCCGGGTGACGGTGACAGTGGCAGTGGCCGTAATTTATCCTCGGCACAAGTACAAGAACAACCACTGGAGTTTCCATTTCACTTTGTGGCATACACACATACCCGTGTCATTGTGTATCCCGATCGGCTGTGGCCTAGAGAAATGTTTCTTCCAAATGACAATGTCAATTCCAACAACATTAATTCGGTCAGCAGTGTCTATTCCCACCCAAAATTTTACTCGTGGGGCGACAGCGAGACAATAACCAACAACCAAAAGGGAGAACAACAAAAACACGATTACAACCTCTTATCCTTTCCTCTTTTGGAAACGGTCCTAAGGCATCCATCGTTTCATGCACAAGTACCCGACGAACAAACGCAAATGGTCATGGGACAAATTATGGATTCCCAAAATACTACTACCAGTGACACAACGGTCATCCATCCAGTCCGGGATGGCATGTGTGCTGTGAAAAATAACAGAAAAGGGGAGGGAGCCCTTTGTTTTTCTTGGGTCCGTCAGTGGGATGCCTACAAGGACACACATTTGGTAACCTACCAAGACCCCGAGGAAGAAGCCCGCATTCGATCCAATCCTCGCATTCAGCACACCATCAAAACTCCTTGTCGATATGGTCCAAGGATACTCCTCGGGATCTTTACCATGAAAGACAATGAGAAAGAGATCAACCGGCGAGCTGCCATTCGGAAAACATATCTCAACTATTACAACACCAGCAACCAGTGGGTTACAAACGAAACACAATGGAGGACTCGGATATGTTCCCTCCGCAATCTTGTATCTTTGGATCCGAATCAAGACAACACACTCCTTTTACGAGAATGCCAAATGATTTATGTCTTTGTCGCAGCTGGTAATCCCGACGGGCCGACCGAACATGTCGACTATAACACGTCGGTACCCATGACACTACCGAGTCCCTCCGAGGAACCCGATCTCGTCTTGTTGAACATTAAAGAAAATATGGAAGACGGCAAATCTCAGTCCTTTTTCAAGTATGCCACGCAAGTCGTGGACGAACATGTTTATGTGGAATATATTGTCAAGACGGATTCGGATACCATTATCTACCCTGAGCACTTTTTGAATCAGAACATCAATCCGTTGCCTCGATTCCCGAACAACATACGAGTCTATGGTGGCTCGCCGGCGGCCAAAACGGGATACCATCAACCCACAGGACCCATCTACAACGAGGGTCTGTGCTACTGGATGTCGGTGGACTTGGCTCGGTACATTACGTCTCCCAACTGCAATCGAGCCAAGCTCAACGCCGGCATTGAAGATTTGTCCATGGGGAATTTTGTCCATTCTCATCCCTTACCGATTCATCGGGTCCAATTCAAGCCCTTCTTACCGATTCAATTCGATGTCAAGTCTCCCGGCGCGGCGGTTCACCATCCGGTCAAACAAATCGAGGAATACCAGGCGGTGTGGAGAAAATATGTCGCCAAGCAAAAGGCAAAAGCACAACAACAACAACAACGCGGGCAAATCGATATCCGTAAGGGGCAATGAGGCGTCAGAGATTCGCCTGCTTGAGGACTGGGAACAGGATGGACTTCGAGATCGCAGAGATTTTTGGCTTCGTGAAGAAGGGAGTGTGCTTCGAGATCTTCGGGAGCTTTGGCTTCGGGAACACTTGCTTTTGGATGATTGACTGCTTCTTTTTGGGGATTTCTCGAGGGTGGTGTCGTCGCTGTCAGATTTTCCTTCTTGGTCCGATTTTTGTGGTTGAGTTTGGGGCTTTGTGTGTTAAAAGATTAGTTAGTTAGTATGTTGTTTAGCTCAAAGTCAAGTTGTGAGAACAAAGCCAACAGAAATGAAGGGCATTTGCAGGTTAATTTCGTCCAAATAGGATCGCACAGACTCCGAAGTATAATAATTATGGGTTGCGATAATTGGCCAACTGTGCGCCATAAGCGCACGTGCTTCGGGATTTTACCCAGACGTGCATGAATCCTAACTCAACGATGAAACGTCATTCAAATCCATCATACGTGAATTCGAATGAAGGTGGTTGTTTTATTCTTTGGGAGGACGACCAAGAGAATGCTGTGATAGACTGAGCACTGGGGAGAAGCTAGACTGGTAGCTGGCCAGTTTCGAAGCAGCCAAGATCCGAAGGCGGCACGTAGCCATCACCACATTGTGAATATGACGAAGCTGCAAATCAAGTAATCAAAATAACAAACGCAAAACCACCAGCAGTGCGATTTGGTTGGCATTCATTGTGTCCGCGTCAGCAGCTACAACCATGTCTTCGTCAGAAAAGAAGAACGACAACAACAACAACATTTGGATATTCGATGGAGGTACCGGACGAGAAATTGAACGACGGGGAGGTCCCTTTCGGCAACCGGAATGGTCTGCCTTGGCCTTGTACGAGGATCCCGCCATTGTACAAGATGTTCATTTGTCCTTTTTGAAAGCAGGCGCCAATGCCATTACGACCAATACGTATGCCACCGTCCCCTTTCACCTAGGCAGAGAGCGATACGATAAGGATGCTAAGTGGTTGTTGGAATTGGCTGTGGATTTGGCTCATCAAGCCGTAGCAGTGTCCAAAAAGAACAAGGGAGAGGAAGAAAATAATGTAGCACCCGTCCAAATCATGGGGTCCATTCCACCCATTAGTGGATCCTACAATCCTGGTGATTTCGACAAAGCCATTGCTGGTCCCATCATTCACGACTTTCTGAATGCTTTTCAAGGCAAAGTCGATGCGATTCTTTTGGAAACCATGGGATCGGCGCAAGAGGCAAAATTTGCACTGGAAACGATTGCCCAGTATCGACAAAAACAACAAGAAACGGATGAGGACGCAAAAAAAGAAATTCCAGTCTATCTCAGTTTTTATGTCCAAGCAGACCCGCAAGATGGTACAATTACACCACGATTATTGACGGGCGATTCTTTGACCGAAGCCATTGAATATTTAAAAGCAGCCAATCTACTAGACGCAACAAGGGTTCCTCTGATTATGATCAATTGCTGTGATATCCACTTGGTGGGTGTTGCGCTGAAGGAACTCGCTCGCGCTCTTGACATTGACAATCATTCTGGGTTTCGGATCGGTGCCTATCCCAATGCCTTTTCGGCTCCTCCCACGGCGGCCGCCAACGAAAAAGCACGAGACGTTGACACGAATATTTCTCCTGCCTTATTGCAGAACATGATACAGCAATGGAGCCAAGAAACCGGTGCAACCGTGTTTGGTGGCTGCTGTGGCATTGGACCCGATCATATCCGAGCCGTCTCAAACTGGAAAAACAAGGACACCAAAGGATCTCTACCACCACTCGGGGTTGATGATTCTATTCCGCAACCTACATCCGCTGTTGTTTCCAGGGTATGTCGCATACAGGGGTGTGGTTGTGGTGTCCAGATTGGGTTTGGGCAGGCGGTTCCGTTTCTTTGTGGCGCTATTTCTGCTCCGGAGAACACCGACGCAAATTAAAAACAAAAAAGAACGAGGACAATGATAAAATGCATACTAAAAAGGTATTGTAGC
>ENA-ORBV01010267-ORBV01010267.1-microbial-mat-metagenome-genome-assembly--contig:-NODE-10267-length-15058-cov-5.253454_pt1 | contig 15058 bp, 7 predicted proteins | sample MGYA00237777_ERZ505514 | MGnify/ENA primary metagenome ERZ505514 (study PRJEB26160, sample SAMN06269048) | microbial mat metagenome | isolation source: Oligotrophic lake microbial mat | place... | reverse complement strand
ACATTGAACAGTACTGCACCGGGGTGCAAAATATTAAAGGTTTCGGAGCTCGAACCGAATGATTCCCTGGTTTCGTCCTCATCATCATCGTTGTGTTTGAAGTTCTTGACCAACACAGGCAATTGAAACAAGGCAAGCAATAACACAACGACGGTGAGCGAGGGTCTTGCGAAGAACATGCTGTAAGGTACCGTAGTGGAATTGGCCATGCATGTATAGCAACCTTCTAGCTTGACAATATGACTTCCACCGTCCGTTCCCTGAGCGATGCCACCAAGATGAAGCGAGCAGATCAAAGGGCTTCAATTACTGTATTAGTTTTGGGTGATGGTAAGACAGAATTTTGCACGCGTCACTCCACTGAACTCGTGGGGTCTCCTCTCTGTTCTTTGCTACCTTTGGACGGCGCGCATGTCGTACCATAGTCAACCTCAAAGCTACCATAGACCGAATGAACGAATTGGGTTCATTTTTGTTTGTGGATTCACCGCTCAAGTATTTGAGAAGGAATTCCGAGTGTAAATTCTGTTTGCATTTTGACACCGTATCCCTTTGTCTTTCAAATAATTCCAACTGCACCTCACCCCCATTTTTTCTTTGATTTTTATGTGGAAAGAGGGCGTTGGTAAATCATCCCTCATATCAACCTTTGTGTCTCGGTATTTCTCGGAAGTTGTCCCTGGTTTGATGACACGAGTGAGATTGCCACCCGATCCGAATTCTTCCTGCATTACTACAATTGTCGATTCCCAAGGAGCTGATTCGGCCCTGTTGTCCGCCGTAGCTACCATGTCCTTGTCCTCTACCAGTGCTTCTGCGGCGGCGGCTTCGACCGACTCCTTTTCGTCTTTCATGCAACGAGCGGAGGCATCCAGAATTTCGTCGGCTTCCACCACCATGTCCCCACCACCGGCTTCTCATCATCATCATCCATCTAGCAGTACCAGTAGCAGCGGCACTGCCTCCGCTGCAGCTGGCATTGACAATGTCGATTCCATCATTCTAGTATATGATCTCGATCGAGTGGAGACATTCTTTCGCCTGGAAAATCATTGGTTGCCTTTGATTGAACGCTGCTATAATGGCGAGGTACGTCCACGCATTTCCCACCTTTTATTTTTTATTTTTGTAAATTGTTTACGTTGCTGATCAGGTTTCTTTACTCATATTTTTGTCCTTACCTACAATCATGATAATTATGATGCTATACAATAGTTGCCCGTTATTATTGCCGGAAACAAGATGGATCTTTTCCGGACTTCGAGCACAGCTGGAATGACAGATGAGCAGGCACTGGCTCGGTCTCGACAGCAGATTGTATCCTTGATGCAGCGATTCCGTTTCGTCCGACAGTGTATCAAGTGCAGCGCCAAAAACCTGTTGCGGGTGGACGAAGTATTTTTGAAGGCCCAGCAAGCGGTCTTGTATCCCTTTACGCCATTGTATGACTTGGATAATGGAAGGCTTACGGCGGACTGTCGGAGAGCTTTCACACGGATCTTTCGTATGTATGACGCTGACAAAGATGGCCTGTTGAGTGATGCGGAGCTGGATCAATTTCATCGAGTAGCCTTTCAGACTCCTGTCATTGATCGTGATTTTGCTGCCTGGAAAAAGGTGGTGACAAGGAACAATCTTACTGACGAAGTAGTGGTGAAGGACAGCAAATTCACCATTCCTGGCTTTCTGGCCATATTTGATGTGTTTATTAGTCAAAATCGACTGGATGTTGTTTGGCAGGCTTTGCGCAAGTTTGGTTATGACGACGACCTTCGTCTGGAAATTCCCGAGTCGATAACTGCACCACCATCACAGAATGACAAATTTGACCAAAACAACTGGCGTCTCTCAGCCGCTGCGAGGACTTTCTTGTCGGATCTCTTTCACCAGTTCGACTCAGACCATGATGGGAAATTGTCTAGTGATGATCTCATTGCGATCTTTTCTATCCTTCCAGAACCATCATTGCCACCATGGCATCCGGTTCAGGCTCCCGAGGTCTTCAAGAATTGCTCCGGAATGCCTAAGATTCCACTTCGTGGGTCCAGTCGGCCAGACTCACCGGGCGGCAGCGGAGGAACAGGAGGAGAGTCCGTAGCCCTGGCCATGTCCCAGTCGTTGTCTGCTAGTGGGATCACCATTCTTTCGTCCGATTCTGTGCCGACGGTTAATATGGGAACGCTTCATCACAGCCTTTCGGCGCCTCTTTCCTACTTGGATTGGATGGGTTGCTGGCACACAATGTCTTCGATCTCACCTTCAGTGACAAGAGCAGAGTTGTTTCGACTTGGACATGTTGAAAGGGGCGACAAAAAGGAGACGAAGCGTCGCAGTCGACGGAAAGGTGCTGTTGCTCCTAGTGAGCGCACCGCAGACTCAATGCTACCCTCCCGTGAGATTCGAGTGCTTTGCCTTGGTAATCCCACCAGTGGGCGGACAGATTTAGTCAACGCATTGTGCGGTATTGAAGCTGTAGATTCTTCTGTTTATCTGAGGGTGAACGATCCCGCCACGAAGACCTATCCGGAGACAAGCAGTGCCTACATTAAGATGAAGCGAAAAACGTCCTCTGGTAAAGCCTCCAAAGATGAGGGAGGAGAAGAATTTGTATTGCATCTGATTTTTACGGAGTTCCTGCAAATGGATTTTGAAAAAAATGCCGAGCACAAGCGTGAACTATCCCAGCATCTCGGTGATGTGGCGAATAGATGCTGCGACTTGGTAATGCTTGTTTTTGATTCAGATGACCACCAGAGTTTGTCGTATGTGAAAAATATCGAAGCTACGATGTTGGACGACGATTTACCTCGTGTCTATGTGGGCACGGAGGTAGACCCCGAAGAATCCAATGCTATGGATGATGACAGCATTCAACCAGCCACTGTCATGGACACGGCAACCATTCATTGCCGAGAATTAGACCTTGAGCCACCCGTCCTTGCATCGAGCGAATCAATGCTCCCCTCTTACGGAGACTCCGCTGCACGTGTGCGAAAGAGCACATTAGATCATTTGGCTCGGTGTGCTCGATTGGACGAACCTGGTGTGGCGCAGCTCAGATCTAAACCACACGAGGAACAGAAACGACGTGATGCTGCCAGACGTAGGAAACTCATGTGGTTTGGAGGCCTTGTCGGCGTCGGTGTGGTCGTTGCGGCCGGCGTTGGTTTGCTACTAGGAACTACCGGCAAAGCTGAACGAAAGGATCGTCTTGGGTGGATCACTAAAATTTTGTTTGGGGCAAGTGGCCAAGGATCTTCAGTTGCCACAAAATAATCAAAGCTTGGTCTACTAGAATTGGATTTGTGATAATTGTCTGGTTTGGTCACCTTTGCTGATCCAACCCGGCATGACGCTCTAATACATTTTTAAAAATCTTTTTCAGTTGCTTAATAATTATAAACAGCAAAGCATGACTAGACAGCGAGGTTTCTACTAGTAATTGATAGCTTTAGTCTCATTGAAGCTTCCCCTTGATGCTTGCAGCAATGAGAGCTTTCAACTCTTTGATGTCTTTCTGAATTTCGTTGCTCTGTTCGTACGACATGTCTTTCATTTTTATAACATCGTTTCGAACACCAGCGACCTGAGAAGCAAAAAATTCTCTGGCTTCGTTGGGCTTCAGATCTTGCATGTCTCTGCGAGGCCTAAAAACAATGGTCCTAATCTGCGGAGGCCATAAGATGCCAAGCGTTAGGAGGCCCGCTACTATCCATAGGGGGATCAACAGCAGTGAGAGCACTTTTAGGACGCCATCTTTCCACGTAGAATTGCCGACTATGTACCAATGATTGTGCTTTTTGCCACACGCTATTGAAGCTGTTAGAACGTCCCATAGCTTCGCCAGCCTGTCGACAACCCGGTCCATGCATGTTGGCTTTGGCGTCGGCTTTCCTTTGCTGCGCAGTGAAGCGGCATCTCTGGTGCTCTGGGAAGATAGCACCATTGCCAACTTTGGCTCCCAGTAAGCGTCTAACGCCACACTCTCTTCGTCATACTTGGAAGCCACGACGACCACAACAACCAGCAAGCACAAGAACAAGAGAAACGCCAGAAGAGTAAACAAAGCCACCAGAACGATCATTCCGGGTGACATTGTCACTTTACCGCCAAGTTCAAAAAAAGGCTCGCCCATGAGGATGAAATAAACCAGTTGATACGCATCTTGGAGGCTACACACTGGTGTAGAAGCAAAGATCTGAGTACAGTCGACTTGAGATAGAGTGTAAAACATTTCGGCGAAACCAACTAGGAAAATGCCTGCCACAAACAGAGGCATTATAACCATCCGGGCAATCTATGATGAATGGGGAAACGGTTAGGGTGTGGAACCTTGGGAGTAGCAAGATTACCTCAGAGGACACAAGCCTTACCTTCATCAAAGCGCCAGTAAAGAACGCCGTCCCATACCAAAAGTTCGCGAAATAGCCCACCAAACTGCACCAAAGCAATCCAGTAGCAGCCGTGCCAACTATAAATACGTAGTCGTCTGGAAAGCTCTCTTGCACCAAGACAGTTGTCAAAATTGCCAGGGTCACTGCCAAGAAGTCGATCCATCGCCATATATTAAACAAGCAAAGGTGTTGAAACTCATTGAGCGAACAACTCAGAGCTACAAAGACAGCTTGGAAACCAATACTTCCGGCGCTGAATGCGTAAACTGCCGACATAGTCCAACCTTCATAGCGCTCAGACAGTCCATCGGAGAAACTTTCCAACCCTGTTATGTTGAAGCTCAGAGGCAACAGTATGTCAAAAGGCGCAGCCGTTTCCGTGAAGTATTCCATCTGTCGCCGAAAGGCAGCCAAGAGAAGGACTAGCAAAAGTCCGTAGAGCATGATGAAGGCACATTTTGTGGGACTTGCCAACTCTTCGACGAGAAGTTCTTGGACGAAAGGTGCGCTACAAGCTTGCCTTCTTAGCCACGGTGGCAACTTCTTCAATTGACAAAGGAACACATTTGCTTCAGCGCGGCGCTCTAGTATATTGCTCTGTGGCGAAGATTTAGATTCTCCTCGAAGAGACCTTGAAGAACGGAGAATGGAAGCTTGGAAGAACTGTTTAAAAGCTTTGTAGGGATCTGGATGTGCCACGATGCCATTTGGTGAGATTGCTTCGTTGCAGGGAACGGGGTCCCTAGGCAAATATCGGCAGCATGTTACCAGCAAGTCAAAGGGAAGGTTTCCTTCATCTGTTTGGGTTTTCGCTACCCGCTCCGACAAGAGCAAAGCCACAATTTGAGGGTGAGGATTGACCCGTCGGTAGTTTTCTAGCAAGATATGAAGGGGCATTCTTCCTCGTGCATCCTGCACATTTATAGCGCCTTACAGAACAAGAGCAAAAAAATGGCGAGTTGGTGAAAGATAGTTGAAGCGATCATTTTTTAAAACATCTTGATTGGACAACTCGACGAATACATGATGCAGTCACAACAACAACAGAACACAATACTTGGAAGGTACAGGTACAGAAAAGTACACACCTGGGTAGGAATCGTAAACAGCTACAATAAGTGATGGATGATCGCCCCAATCTTCTGCGGCCACGTGGAGTGGCAATTGACACGTATCCAAAGTGCCCACCATTGCCGGATTGCAATAACGTTCCGCAGCGGGAGACAGGCCCTGACGACTGCTTGGCACGAACATGTGCTGCGCTGGGTATGGAGTGTCCTCTGCCCAAGATGGCAAAGATTCAAAGCCAGCTGTGCGCTTTCCAAGCAGAAGTTCCAGCAATTCTTGGCTTGGCAAGACTTCAGTTGACGCCAGCATTGCCAACATGAGCGGTGTGTGCCCGTTGATGTCTCTCGAAATAAGTCCCTCTGGAAACGCTGATATTAGCAGCCGGGCAATCACGACCAATGTGCGCTGCTCCTGGTCTTGTTGTTGTTGCCGATGGTAATGCTGCTGGTCGTCGTGCTGCCACCCCCCAAAACATCGACGTTGAGGGTCTGTCGTCTCTATAGACGCTCGACTCCTCTGAAGACCTATATCAAGCATACCTCGAAAAATAATCATGTGCAACGGTAGTCGTCGATCCTGTGGTAACTTGATTGCGGCAGAGTTTGTGTCCGTTTCCACCAAAGAATCAAGACCAAACGACGACAACGATTGACGCCGGTCTTCATCTTGCTTAGATTGATTTTGCTTGCTGAGACTTTTGTTGTTGTCATTCTGTTTTTCTGATTGATCCCCCGAGTCTTTCTTTTCTTCCTCGTGTTTGTGCGCTTCTTGTTCTGATTGTTCCTGAAGTCTATGCTCTTTTCGTTCCCACTGCACCAATCGCCGCAAACAGACCTGTACATCTTCCGGATACGAATCAAATACTTCCGGTGCTATGTCGTATCGTTGGATAGGCCGCCATACAGGGGGGTGCCGCCCGTTCCCCTCACCTTGAAGCATTCGATCCAAATGCTCGACACGAAGTCGCAAGTGAGTTCCGCGGCGCTGTAGAACTCTTTGGGATGATTGTTGCTGTTGCTGCCGCTGGTTCTGTGATAGCAGAGGAAGTGTCATGCCCAACAGTATTTGAACTTGTGCTACCGTGATCAAGATGGTTTCGTTCTGCAACAACAAGTGGAGCGGCGTGCAGCCCATGGCATCCCGTGCCGTGATGGATGTCGGATGGGCTTCCACGAGCAGCTGCATTGTATCGATACACCCCGACGAAGCTACTAAGCAATGAAGGGGGAGTCGTCCATCTTGATCCGTTTGTTGCACTGCACCTGGGTATGCCACCAAGAGGGCTTGCGTCATGAAATCAGGAGGTTGCCGTTGTTCGGATTCGTCGTCATAGTATTGGCCTTGCTCACCACCACCACCTTGCTGCCGCGGCAGTTGACCCATACATGCAATGTGGAGAGGAGTTCGTCCTTGATCATCCAATTCTTTGGCCAACGGTGGTTGCAAGCCCAACAAATACAAGGCATTGCGCCACGCAATGTCTTGGGGTTCTTTAGCTTCCGCACAAAGAATGTGTAAACCCAATCGTTCCTGCAACCTCGGATCATCCGAGTCTATACTGATGCCCGTACTGGACGAAACGGAATTGGCGGAGTGCATTCGATAATTTTTACTGTTGTTGGCAGAATAAGGACTCTGACGATGATTGCTGTTGGCCATCATGGGATGTCTGCTATCATTTGTCCTGGTTGTTCTTTTGATCGCGGAGGATACCGGTGGGATATGGCCGCCACGGCGATTTTCATCCGAGGAGGATGAGTTTGACGGATGAATGTAAGTTTGCGGGTGCTGGTGATGAAAAGGATTCATAGTGGATGCGTCTTTGGAAATGGGGTCAGCGAGGTTGGGAGATGGAGACGCTCCTTCATCGTAGTTGTAATGGTAGCCACTAGTGTGCTGCTGTCGACGACTATGACGAGGTCTGTGGTGGTGTGGATTATATTCATCTTCAAAAGCATCTTCCTCTTCAAAATTAGTATTAGTGGTCCGTCGGATTGGAGGGTGGTCCACAGGACTCTCACTATCATAAGCATCAAACGGATTGGTGCTGTTTCTGGAATGGGCCCCGTGATGATTTTTTGTGGGATAGGCATACGCATTCTGCATAGCGTACGCGTCGGGATGTGAAGGGTCGCCCTTTTTAGGTTTGGGTTGTCGCGGTGGTTTATCATAATATATTCTAGGCTGAACGTCGACGCTTCTGTTGTTGCTGTTGTGTCGGTACTGCTGTCGTTGACGATGATAATGTTGCAACATTTCGGCTGAAATTTCGTCTTTCTGGTTATTACTACTATTGTTGTTGGTGGTGTGGTGGATGTAGGCAAGCTCTGGATCGACATTTCCAGCATGATGATTTCCAGCACGATTGTGACTGTAGCTATGATCTGGATGGCGTTGAGTTGGAGGATGCGTGTAATGATGTTGCGGATGATGAGAATGAGAATGATGATGATGATGTAATTGATTTCTTCCTTCGTCGTCGTCTGAATCAATCAGGCTTTGAGGAGAACGTTTGGGAGAGGAAGACATGGGGGAAGGATGGGTTTCAGCAGTACTAGCAGTGGATTCTTCTTTGGAAGTGTCTTGCAAAGCCAGTTCCAAACTTTCCAAATTACTTTCCATGTTTGCTGGAACTCCTGTTTGGTTTGTTTCTGTGCCCTTCCCACTTGTCCCAGAAATATCATGGCTCGGCATGGAACCACTGGGGAAGATTCCTACACGATGACCTCGTTTACTCGGGGTATGGCTGGTGTTGCCATCATCCACAGAACGGACGCTCTGACCAGAATGATGGGCCGGAGAGGACGGAGCTCCAGGATCTACGTGTACCTGTGCTCGTGTCAGTGGGCTGACAGATGAATGGCGTTCGTCATCAAGTTTCCGTAGCGTGTCTTTCCATGGGTGGCCTTTCGTCTCGGTTAACGAGTTGCGAGGAAGTGGTCTTGATGTCATGATTGTTGATTTTTCCAAGAGGTACGCTAGGAATGGATGAATCAAATGATCAGTCAATCACTTCAATGGATAGTAGAGTGATTCAATCGTACCAGTTACCATGTACAATGTAGTGCTTCAAGGCAGAAACCGTATTATCTACAGTATTTAACTCTATTAGCGTACAGTGCGTGATAGCTGTATTATTTACTCTATTGTAGATAGCTACTAGCTATACCTCGTAATAGCTAGCTAGCTAGTTACAACGGCCTATTTGTACCGACAGCTGAGAAAACAAGGCATAATTTGTGCGAAAGGTTTCGAGAAAATGGCGCAACCTGAAAAAAGAGAATTCGGCCAATGCTTCCTAATTAATTTAACGGCATTGGATTTGACTGTTAAAGTTTGGAAGACAAATGTGCGTGCAATGAAATCAAGCCGCACAACCTGCGCGCTGTCGTCGGCGATTCGTGATTCGTGACGCGAATCATTTACTTAGGCATTTGGCTTCCTAATTACCAAAGTTTGGGCTTGGCGGCGACCATTACACATGTTTCTCCCACCACTTTACTTGACCGTGACGAGGAAGCTCGAAATTCTTTGCTAATGTGTATCGATTGTAATTACACTGCACTGTAGTAGGGACAGTAGCGTGCAGCCATCATTGCCTAATAGGAAGCCAACTACGAGTTGACCAGTAAGAGAGAGAAAAGCAGCACATAGATAGCGGAGTTGCCAGTAGTTCTTGTTTCAGAGTGGGCACACCCAGCCACAGCAACAAGCAAAGCATTTGATTAATTATTTGGTGCCTCCCATCCATGGCCATTCGATGCCCCAGCCCCATCCATCTGCTGGTTTCCTTTCTCGAGACCTGAGAGCTCCTTTACAGGATAATTCAACGACAATGCCAACGAGGTCTAGCAGTGACATCCACAATAATGCCAACAACAGACCACCTGTGTTTGACCGCTCTTTTGATTCGGAAAGTTTAAACACAACAAGCGACGCATCCTACGAATCAAACTCTAGTTACCGAGGCAGCAACCCCAGAAGAACAGTTCCCTTCGTGAACGAACGAAGAGAATTTGATCCACGTTATGATCCCCGAAGACCAGAGACATTCCTTTACTATCACCAGCCTCATCATCACGAGGACGACTTGGACCGGGATGGGGTGGAAGATCTCAGTTTTGAAGGCGATTCGGAACAAAATCATCAGCTTCATCAACAACAGCAGCAACAACAGCAGCAACAACAGCAGCAATTCATACCAGTCCCTATTACTCCACAGACCGAGTCAGAACGGCATCAGCGTGTCCAGCAAGACGCCTTCCGCAGAGAAATAGATTACCAATCCAACCAGCACCGCACACGCACACGCAGTAATCAGCCGCGTCGTTTGATCTCACCTCATGCAAGAGCAGAAAACTACTACAATAACACTACTAGTAGCAGACGAGACCCACCAGAGCATCAACAGCAACAACAGTCCATCACTAGTTCTGAAACAACTCAAAGAGCTGGAAGGACGTTTTTTCAGGAAAATGATGCACGGTTGGATCGACCCTTTGACGAGTCGACATCTAGTCCGCCGCAGCAAGTGGAGGTGTCGAGTCCGCAACGAGTAGTTGGACGACCATCTTCCGTTGTATCCGCTGAGTCTACGATTGATAGTCTGGAAGTTTTTATGCAACAACATGAAACACATTCTGCAAAAACAGACAACACTTCCGGGGCGCCGTTTAATTCTGCTCTGTCAGCCATTGAGGAACACCCATCTCTTGAGGCTGGGAGTTTTTCCTACAGTTACACTCAGTTTGATCCTTCCTTAAATAATGCTCGACGATCGTCGTATTTGGATCCTTCGCTTGGTTTCCCACCAGAGGCCCTAGTTAGTATGCAAAGTAGCAAGTCAGAAAGAGATTTTTTTCCGAAACCACCAATCAAGACAAGGAAAGACCGGCCCGAGAGACTTGTGACACACACAACCGAAAAGCAGATGAAGAGGAGTAATAAACCACTGACGTCACAAAGCGTAATCAGATCCTTTGGTAATGATAAGAATGCCCACGACAAGAATGCCCCCATCATGGTCACTCCTCCAACAAACCGGGCAATCTCTTCACCCCACACATCCCTACAATCTCAACAAAAGAGCGTACGTTCACCCATTCGAAGAAGGATTATCACGACTGCTACTTCAGTAGGTACACCTTCTTCGATGGACATGGCTCAAAGCTTAGCTCACTCCAGCATCGATGCCACGTCTGCAGCAAGCAGCAGTCTAGCTCCAAGTGAAGCCGCACGAAAAGAAGCGGAACGTGTCGTTCAGAGCTTTCATTCGCCGCGACGTGTGAAGGAATCAAGCAATGTCAACCATAACAACAATAAAAGTGTTAGTCCCAGCAGCGGAAAAGGAAACAATACGCCCCCCAACGTTGATAGTCAAGAACAGCCAGCAAAACCACACGCAGTAGATACATCTCAGTCAACGAAAGATCCTTCCACTGCCGAAGACACCCAATCAGTCACATCAGAGGAGTTGGATCTAACCCTGCACGATCTGTGTGGCGAATCTTCCTCCACCGATGATATCGCATGGCGAAATGCACTCCATGTGCTGTCCGTGCAACCGCTCTTGGCTTCAGTTGTTGATGGAGCTGGTTGGACGCCACTACATGTTGCCTGTTTGGGTTCAACTCCACCCCCAGTGTTCATGACAAGGGCACTCTTGTACGTGTACTCTAAAGCCGCCGGAAAAGTTGATAGCGGCGGACGATTGCCGCTCCATCTAGTCGCTGCCTCTTCCGGAGATGTGGAAACCATGCAACTATTGATTCAAGAATATCCAGAAGGTGTATATCAAACAGACGCACTAGGGTGGTCCCCACTAAATCTCATGTTACGCAACTTTGCCGTCGATATTACGCTCGAACACTGCCGGATTCTTCTAGGACTGACCATTCCGAGTGAGCTAGCACAAGCAAAAGAGCCAATACTTTTACAACGACGGGGAGATCATTTAAATCTTGGATTTGATGAGTTGGGTCGGATATACGCTAGACCGACGCCAGTATCTCGAGTGGCGCAAGAACTCATGCACGAGGAGGCCTTCCAAGCATTCCCAAATGATGTGCAAATGTCGTTGCGTCGGTTATGCCAGTGGAAACGGAAACAACGCCGAATAAGCAGTAAGCAAGGCAATACAGATATTGGTGCAGAAGAGATAGAAACGGCCTTATCTTTTGATGCAGAGACCAATCCCGCAGCTCTTGTGACGCCTACAAAGTGGGAGCTTCCGATACACATTATTGTCAAAAGGGGGTTATCAGAGTCTCGAAACGAACGCAATTCACGCGATCATGAAGGAGAAGAAGGAGGAGGAGAAGAAGGGGAAGAAGAAGACGGCAATGACAGAGAAGCTCCTTCTTCATCAATTGTGGCACCAAAATTTATTCAGCTTGTTAGGCTTTTCATCGCTGTTTACCCTGAAGGACTGGTTGCCCGCGACGTGCATGGTTATACTCCATTGTTGACTGCGCTGCTGATGAGCAATATGGGACCATCGAAGGAGCTTGTTGAGACACTGCTTGGAAAACGCACACCAGGATACGACTCGCTGCCACAATGGGCACAGAACATGCCTCTTCACAGCGTCAGCGCTGGCCGCTACAGAAATCCTGCAATGGTCCCCTGCAACAACAATCAGCAGCTCCCTCTCCATTTTATCGCAGAAGAGATGGCACACGATTTTGACATGCTGTTAACAGTTTATGAGTCCTATCCCGGGGCAATCCAAATCCAAGATGCCAGAGGGCGAACACCACTTCACATTTTACTTCGCAATTATCGGCGTGCACCGGTAAATCTCGATACCGTTGCCCTTTTGCTGTCCGATAGAGTAGCCCAGACGTTTGACAGCGAAGGAAAATTACCGTTTGGTATTTTGGCAGATACTGCAGTCAACCTACCAAAAGAGAAGCCACAGTTGAGAATGAATGCATCCTCATGTATCATTTCTTCTACATTCGACGACAAAATATTCAAGAAGTTTTTTCAAGGGACCATCGCCGCTTCTAGGAAGCCAAATTCACGAAATAGATTGGAGTCTGATTCTTTTCTGTGGCGTCTGCGATCCCTACCGCCCTGGCTTCGCCGACAGGCGTGCTCTGCTTCTTTTGTACAGGAACTGCTGGTCGAGGAGTTGGCTAGCCCAATCAAATGCTTTTTGATTCTCTTCTATGGAGCGCTCCTGTTTATTCTCATTGCTGTGTTTCGTATCCAAATGCAATACGTCATCGAATCGTCTGACTCGACAGTACAACTGCCGCAATGGGCTTTCGTTGTTATTTGCGGCACAACTTTTGGAATCTTTCTGGGACAGTCTGTGTTCTGGTCAATTTGCGCGTCCATGTCAGACTTTCTTCGACTATGCGTCTTCAATGTATGGAGGTGGATTGATCTTGCAGCTATCGCGCTTGTGGCGGCAACGACCACAATGGTGAACTACGGGGTACACTCTTCGGAGCAAGTCCTTGTGATAGGTACAGCAGCAACAGGGATGTTGTGGATAAGCGCTATCGGTTATATAGCCAGTTGGTGGTACGGGGCTTCCATCTTCTTGGCTGCAGTCCAAAGGGTAAGATCAAGGATGTGCTAGAACGAGTATGAACTATCAGCACGACCTAAGTCTCTTTTTCTCTTTTTCTGCTTCCTTTCCAGATTGCAAGCCTAATGTTTTGGCCCGTTGTTGTGGCTTCAATGTTACTGGTGGGATTTTCTCAGATGTTTTATACTCTAGCTCAAATTGACTGCGCTGACGCCTGGAGGGATGTGGGATATTGCAATATGCGCGAGAGCTACAAACTGGTTTATCATCTCTTGTTGGGGGAGCCTGTGGTTGATTTGGGCGACGAGACAGAAGTAGCAAGCGCTATGGTTGTTCTTATGGTCTTATTCACAGCACTTTTTGCTCTGTTGGGTTTTACCGCGATATCGCTGGCAATCCTTGTTGGTTCAAAGGTTGACTTCGAGCAGGTTGCATTGAAAAGCTTTTGGGAGCCCAAATTGACATTTGTCCTCTTCATCTGCGGTCCTGCTTCTGGTGCTGCTAAGTCAATCTCAAAGCTAGAAATTGCTTGGACAGTTCTAACAAATATCCTCTACGGCCGAGATGGTGTCAAGGGCACCTATTGGTATGCCTGCTTTGTTAGAAAGTCAGCCTTTGTGAAAGGGTTCTATTGGGTGGCGGCCGCCATTATTGTTCCGCTTTGGCTCTTGGTCGGACTTGTGAGCTTTGGCCTCCTCTGGCCGCCACAGGTTCGCCGGCGCCTGTTCAGGCCATCCGTGGGTGCCACCATCAAACTTAATGGAAGCAAATTGACACCTACAGAGTTGTATGCGCTGCAAGTGTCAAGTATGCGAGATGAACTTGGTCAAATCAGAGACATGAGCTATGAGCGATCTCATGATGTTCAGAGAGAGGTGCGAGAACTAAAAGAGATTCTCCGTCTTGTGGCTGTTGAATAGGGCGAGGCAGTCAAGCCTTGCACAAACGAATTGTGTTCATATGAAACTTGATGAGTCATTGATGAAATATAAACAAGAACAAACCCAATGCAGCTAACACAAAAGCACAGCTACAAATTATGAGCAAGGTGTAATTTAGAAAAGTCTAACAGTAGCAAATGCTTACCACATTTATGAGGAAAATATAAACAAAGCAAGACACTGCTGTACATTTCATTGCAAGTTTTAGGCAGTTTATAAGTTTGGGATGTTCATTCTTAGGATTATCAGGATCAATTAGATGCAGATGACTACATAAACTATGTGTTTCTATCTTGTGGTTGTGTTACTAGTTATATGCTATTTTCTATACAACACAAAGGCAAGCCAACATTTTCAAAAAAAAAGACAAATCTAATGCTAGTAGGAAGCTCCTTGGTATTTGATTTGGAGCTTGCTTAACCACCAATCAGCTGCTTGCTGACAATTGAGATAGCATTATTAGCAGTGAGGTTTAAATTTCTCCTCACTGCGCAATGCCCTAATGACATACACATGACACTCTCTTTCTTCTAACAACACTCCCATCTTCATGTAAGAGATTGATTCTGAAAGCTAGCCAAGCTTTGACAGACAGTTGTATTGCTTTGCCAAGCACTTTGAGGGACATGCTTCCTATAAATTGCATAAACTAAGCTACAGATGCTTTAGAAATGAGACACAGAAATGCCATAAGATCATCAAATTAATTAAGACAAAGTTGACAATCTAATCAAACAAACAAAACACTTCACATTCATTCTAGCTTGCATGTACAAAGCTGTTGTAGCTTTGAACATGCTTCTAGTTAGAACACATGTTAGAGTTAGTTGGCTTTCTCTTGCGTGTCAGTTGTTCTTCAGAAGGTCTCACAAGCAACACAGAGCCGTCAAGAAACAGTTTCATGCCAAGGCCACTGAAACCAGAATGCCATTAACAGCTCATGTCAAGTTGTTGGCAAATAAGAGTATGTTGCGTAGCCATTTGACATGACAATCAGAACAGTGACTGGGCAACATTTGTGAAAGAAATCGCACCGATGACATGCTGTCTCTTATACACATCTGACGCTGCCGACGAATAGAGAGGTGTAGATCTCGGTGGTCGCCGTATCATTA
>ENA-ORBV01010266-ORBV01010266.1-microbial-mat-metagenome-genome-assembly--contig:-NODE-10266-length-15058-cov-9.100394_pt1 | contig 15058 bp, 11 predicted proteins | sample MGYA00237777_ERZ505514 | MGnify/ENA primary metagenome ERZ505514 (study PRJEB26160, sample SAMN06269048) | microbial mat metagenome | isolation source: Oligotrophic lake microbial mat | place... | reverse complement strand
GTGGCAGAAGCGCATTTATGTCACCTCCATGACGACGCAGGGAGCCGGCGGCGGCAGCGATGGAACCGCCACCTTCACCATCACGCCGTACCAACGCACCAACAATTTCATGTATGTGATGTCGACGGCGACCGACACCCGCGACGTGACCACCAGCTACGAGTTCGAGTCCGAGTTCATTCCGGTGCAGAACCTGTATGGTGGCGCGATCGCCGTCACTAAGTTCAGCCGCGGAACGCAGGGCATTTCCCAGAAAGCCATCTTCGAGTGGGAAGGTTTGGCGAGCGACGGTACGTTGACTGGCCTGCGTAAAGCCGATGTCCTCGACAACTTGACCAAGGTGACCGACCTCAGCGGCAATGTCATCGTATTCGACTACACGTCACAGGAGGACCATGATGCGTATGACCTTCCGGTCTACGGTGGGGCCTACAACGCCTTCCTCAATCCACGGCGTTATCAGTTGTTCGGTAAACCCGCGCGTCGCACCGTCGACCCCGGCCTCGGCCATCTAAACCTCACAACCAACTACCGACATGAAACTGGGTTCAACAAACAGCTCCGTGATATCGACGCCGAGAACCGCATCACCGAGTACGCCTTCGATAGTCGCGGCAACCGTACCGAGGTCCGGGAAGCTGTTGGTACGGCCTCACAGCGCACCACCCACTATGCCTATGCCCAGAATGGTTTCATCACCCAGGTCACCGACCCTGATGGTCGCATCACCAAAACCAGCCAATTATTCAATGCCGCTGATCTTACCGCCTACCAGACCGTCACCACCACGGTCGAGGGGTATGCCACGGACAACCTCAACATCGTCAGTTCGACGATCGTCGACGTCATGGGCAACCAGCGCTCGGTCACCGACCCGCGGGGCAACATCACGATCATGGCCTACGACGCACAGAACCGATTGCGCACGGTCACCAAACCGCCCGTGGGTGATGATGATGGTCCGCCCCCGTCCTCCTCGACCAGCGAGACGCACTACGACCTGAACGGTAATGTTGTGCGCGCGGTTGACGACGAAGGCAATGTCGTGGTCAGCACCTACGATCTACTCAACCGCGTAGTCGAGGCCCGCGTTCGGATGGCAGATCCAGCGACTAACGATGTCAGCGACCTCGTCACCCTCACTAATTACAGCAACAGCGAGAGCGATAGCCGAACCGTCGGCCTGACTAGGTACACCGTTGATCCGAACGGCAACCGCACTGAATTCGCATACGACACCTTGCTGCGGCTGACGTCCAAGACACTTCCAACGGTTACTGGGCCGAACGGTGGGACCTTCACTGAGCATTCCATCTATGGCCTCAACTCTGGTTCTGGTGCCTTCGCGTACTGGAGCGGTTGGCAGCCGACCCGCGTCATCGATCGGCGCGGTAACGCCACCGACACTACCTATGATGCGATCTACCGTCCGCTGCGCACCATCCAGCGCCTGAGCGCAGCCACAGCCTGGAACGTGGCCCCACAAGCAGGTGAACCGACCGTCGAAAAGACCTACAACCGCACCCACAAAGTGGTGAAACAGACGGCGCTGGCGGAGGATTTCGCCGGTAACCCGGTTCCGCAGACCTCCTACACTTTCTACGACTCGCTCTACCGTCCGACGGTGGTCGCGGTGGATCTCGATGGGCTCGGAGTCGGTGTCGCTGAAGGCACCTTCCACGAAGACGGTGTTGCCTTCGTGCCGGATGCGGTCGACATCGTGACCCGTACGGCTTACGACAAAGCCGGCAATGTCATCGACACGTATGATCCGGAGAACCGCCGCACCAGCATGACCTATGATGGCGCGAAGCGTTTGCGGGTGACCAAGCAGGCCCCAGTAATAATTGAGGATCCCTCCGGGTACAACGTCTCCGGTAACCTGCGCCCCAGGACCGTCATCACCTACGACGCTGCCAGCAACAAGGTCACGGTCGAGGACCCCAACCACACGGTCACCCGGACGTTCTATGACGCCCGTAACCGTCCAGTGCGGACCATTCTCGACCTCAACAACGACGGCGTCTTTGACACCACGGTCAACGGTGCCGACATCATCACGCGCACGGTCTTCAACCGGGTCGACAGGCCGAAGCGGGTGATCGACAGCCGTGGGAGCGTGACGGACACCTTCTATGACAATGCATACCGTGTGATTGAGGTCCGTCAGCCACAGGTCGCGAACGCCGAGAACAGCGGTGCCCTGGTGCGTCCGCGCATCCTGACGATCTACGACAAGAACAGCAACGTGATCGAGATGACCGATGCCCGCGGCATCATCACCAAGGCGGTCTACGATGAACTGAACCGCGCCCGCAGCAGCACGCAGGCGTTCGGCAAACCGGTCGCGGTTACCACCGAGACCGAGTACGACGCCAACGGTAATGCTCTGGCCCTGGTGCTGCAGAACACCACTAGTCTGCAGCGGACCGAATACGTGTACGACGCCTTCAACCGGAAGCTGAGCGAGACCCTGCCTTCGCCGGATGGCCTCATCCGCAACACGAAATGGACCTACTACCGTCAAGGGCCAGTGCGTACCGCTACCGATGCGAAGGGGCAAGTGCATGAGCAGGTGTATGACCGCGCCAATCGCCTCGTCACATCCCGGCAACTAACCGCGCCCGCAACGGTGCCCGTCGAGGAACGAACCCTCACGCTCAACCGCGCGAGCAAACCCACTCAGATTACTGATGTGGCCGGTATCACGACCTACGCCTATGATGGCCTGTACCGGGTAAAACGGGAACGTCGTCAGCCGGTGGGTGCGCAGACCTACTTCGTCGACTCGGCCTATGACGCCGCCGGCAACCGTACCAAGGTGACCTACCCGACGACCAGCCGCATCCTCATCAGTCGTTATGATCGGGCTGGCCGACTGACACGGGTCGAGGACGGTATCAAGGCCACGACTTACACCTACGATGCCACTGGGAATCGCACCTCGCTAAGCCAGCCCAACGGCACGCTGACCACGCACAGCTATGACGCGCTCAATCGCAACCTGCAAACGGTGACGGAGAAGATCGGCACCATAGTCAGTGCCTATCTCTACGCCTACGACCGCGTCGGTAACCGCAAGACCATGGAGGAGATCATCCAGGGTCAGCCGAACCGTAACGTGGCCTATGAGTACGATCCGCAGTACCGCCTGATCGAGGAGGCGTGGCCCGGTTACACCGCGCAGTACCGCTACGACCTCGCGGGAAACCGTACGCGCCTGATCATCACCACCGACACCGGTTCGGGTCCGGTGACGACCACCTCGGCGCTGACCTATGACGTGCTGAACCGCCTGCTGACGTCGAAGACCGGTGCGGTGACCACCACTTGCACCTACGACCTGAATGGCAACCAGACCGCACAGTCGGGTGGCGGTGCCACGGATGCGACCTTCGCGTGGGATGTGCACAACCGCTTGGTATCGATCACTAGCGGCGGTGTTACCGAGGTCAACGTCTACGACTACCGCACCCGTCGTCAGAGCAAGACCGTTGGTACGACCACGACGGTGTTTCGCTACGACCAGGGTGATTCCTTCCAGGAACTGCAGACCAACGTCGTGCAAACTGAATTCGTGCGCGGCAGTGGCATGGGCGGAGGGATCGGCTCGATCCTCTACTCCAACCGCGGCCCAACCGAGGAGACCTTCGCCTACAATCCGTCGGTCGGCCATGTGGTGGCGCTCACCGACCCGGGCGGTGCCGTCACCAGCACCAACCGCTACGACGCGTTCGGCAACATCATCCTCAGCACTGGCTCATCGACCAACAACCGGCTCGCGAACACCAAGGAACGAGACAGCGTCGGCGGACTCAAGCTCGATAATCATGGGTTCCGTTACTACAATCCGATCACTGGACGATATATTAGTCGGGATCCGATTGGGTATGGCGATGGGATGAACGTCTATGCGTATGTGAAGAACAACCCGATCAATCGGATCGATCCACTCGGACTAGCCGAAGCAGGGAACGCCCCCACACCACCACCCAAAGTAGAGACAGAGCCAGTCAAGCCGACGCCCAGGAAACGCATCCCTGTCGCAGGTGCAGGTCCTGATACCAGGAGTGACGAAGAGCACGCCTATCGATATGGTGATTACGCTCCTAAGACTCCCGAGTCGAATGACGCGAGTCAGGCCCCAAGCAATGAGACGGTGCAAGAGGCAATCGCTCGGGTTCAGGCACCTGACTTGGCGAAACAGGAGAAACAGAAGGAGGCTCATGAAGCCGCCAAGCGACACGTTGAGGGCCTGCTTTGGCAGATTTTCCTAATCGGCCCTACGTCCGCCGTGCCTGTTACTGGTGCCGCAAAGGGTTTTGGGGTTATCAAAGAAGCCCTTGGGGAGAGTGCTAAGACGGGAGGCAAGGCTGTTGTAGCTAGGTGGGGAAGACCTGGGCTTGAACCCGGTGATTGGGTAATGAAGGGGAAGGATTCATGGACAAACTACATCCTGTCTGGGAAGTGGCAGCCAGGCATGGGGAATCAGTATGCACCCAAGGCCGCTGGGGAAGTCTTTCAAGTGCCGCAAAGTGCACTGCAATGGCCCAGGGGCGTGGGCATTGATGGATGGGTAAAGGGGTTACTAGGCCAGAGACGGTATAACCCACCGCCATCGCCCTAAATTAGGAGGTATGCTACTATGGAGTTTGTTCAGTATGCAGTGGCTGTTGTGGCCGGCGTTGGAGGTCTGTGGATTTTTATTCTCAACTGGCATGTTTTTATAGGCCGACATGTTCAACGAGTACATACACCATCATGGATCCCACTAATCTCTGGGGCGCTCTTGTGTGTCGCGCTCTTGGTATGGCCCAATAGTCCCTACCGATGGTATTGTTGGGTGCCTTTCCTATTGGACTGGGGATCGATCCCTGGCATCACCTTTTCAATCTGGCATGGCATTAGGCGGAGCCGAGTAAGCAAAAAATAGTTCCCGGTGCGTGTGCGTGTGGTCAAAGAACTCAAATCCCCCAGCAAAACCGCACTACGCCGCCTCCCGGTAGTAGTAGCTCGGCAGCCCTCCAAGCCGTTTCCTGCGGCGTATTCCGCCCTCTGATATTTTGACCTTCGACCTGGTTCGATGAGCGCATGCCCGAGGCTACCCCAGCCGCTGTCGGTGGTACCCGGCGACCCGAGCCGCGAACTCCGCGATCTGGTCGTCGCTGAACTGCTGGAGTGGTGGCGGGCGGCGGATCAACCGTCGTAGCTGATCCGCCTCACCCGGCATCCTTGATCGGCACCGGCTTGGTGTGGGCTTGGACCATGAACCGCGCCGCTTCGTACAGTGTGTCGGTGTTCACGGCGATGGAGACGCTGCGGTCAGAGCATCCAGCAGCCACGATCGAAAGAATAAAAGCGCGGCGAGGGCACGACATCAATGGACACAGCCGAAGCTGGTCAGCGGTGGACTGGCCCTCGCCGCTGTTGCGCTTCTACGGGGTGGCTTTCCGCCACAAGAACGGAGATGAGCAGAGCGCCTGACCCTCCGGGAAGGCGCGTGGAGGCCAGTTCTGGGCAGGATCGGTCCCGGACCCTATCCAGGGTACCCTTCAGGCCGATCGTCGATCCTGGAGGTCGCCCGCGGCCAAAATGACACCTGCGGTTCTGGGCTGACCTGGGCGATCAATGACATCGTGTCATTGATGACATCGTGTCATTGCTGGTCCGGACAGGAGCCAGGATCGTGGAAGATCCGCAGAATGCTGCGATTTCGGTCCGAGGTGACCACGCACCGACCGGTGTGAGGTCACCCGGAAGGCCCACTACCGCGAGCCGGAAGTGGATTCCTGGGGCGGGATGCGTAAGGTGGCCGGTCAGGGGTCTGCCATGAACGCCGCCGCCAGTCTGCTCTCGCTCTCCCGGCCCGTTCGTGGTGCAACACCTGCTTGCTGACCTGTCCGTCCGTGCTGGGCTGCCGCGCCGCGTCCATCCGCACCTGCTGCGGCACAGCATCGCCGTGGCCATGCTCAGAGGCGGAGCCGACATCCGCCACGTCCAGGCGCTCCTCGGCCACGCCAGCATCGAGACCACCAAGATCTACCTCCGCATGGTCCCCGGCCACCTCCGCGAGGAGTACGACAAGGCGATGCCGACGATCGCCACCGGGCTGCTCACCAGACCATGAACGCCAGAGGTGCGGTGACGGCGATTCGCAACAGCCAAGTGGAATACTTGCCGAATGATTCTGGCGTACAACATCCCGTCCATGAGCAATGGAACGTGCTTCGTCATTCAACCCTTTTCCGAGCCCTATAACCAGCGGTTCTACGATGTATATGAACCAGCCGTTAGAGCAGCAGGATTTGAGCCTTACCGCGTAGACCTTGATCCAACTGTCGACCAGATCGTCGAGAAAATCCAAGCGGGCATCCGTGACGCGGTCATCTGTCTCGCTGATATTAGCTTGGACAACGCCAACGTCTTTTACGAGCTGGGAGCAGCCCATGCTCTTGGGAAAGATGTCGTGATGGTCTGTGACAAGAGTCAACGGACCACAAAGCTGCCCTTCGATGTGGCCCATCGAACCGTTCTCATGTTCACTCCAGCTTCATCGAGTGACTTCGAGAAGTTGGGATCGTCCATCACGTCCAAACTTCAGGCCATGGTCAAACAACGTGGCGAGATTCGACAACTTAGTGCCATGCCGCTTGCGAATCTCGATGGGTTGGAACCGATGGAGCTGACCCTGCTGGTCATTCTAGCCGAATCAGAGGAGCCAGTGTCCTACATCAGCTTGACCCATAGTATGGAGAGGGCCGGCTATACGAAGGTCGCCTCGCGAATCGCGTTGCTGCGTCTCCTAGAGGCGAAGCTGGTCGACCCGGGTGTCCAGCAAACCCGTGACGGCGACTACGAGGGCTATTTTCCCACCTCAGGCGGTCTGACGTGGTTGGTGCGAAACAAGGACAAGATCAAACTTCGTCGTGATCCACCGAAATCTCGCGGTGAACCAGGCATCGATGAGCCACGGTTCTAGGAGAGGGATCCCATCCATGTCGGCGTTCCTCGCCATCTTGCGCATTCCTGCCGTGCTTGGGCTGTTGCTCGCCCTGCTGGTGAGCACGGGCTGCGGGCAGGCTACGGCTCGGCAGTCAGCGGTGGATCCCGCTCCGGTCAGCGCCCAGGTCGCAGTCGAGCAACAAGCCGAAGTTGTCACCGAGCCGGCGCACGCCAAGCCTGCTGCTGAAAAGTCGGCCACTGCACCGCAACCGCTCCTGTTCGCTGATGACCGGCCCGAGCCGTACCGCCCACGTGGTCCGCCTGGGCTGACGTTCCTGCCGATGTTCCCGGCTCCGCTGATCCTGCCGTTCGACGTGCGTATGCCGAGCGAGGTCGGCATCGTTGTCGACCACGTGGTGCGCGGTCAGCATGTCGTGGCCTGGGCGGCGGTGAGTCCGGTTGGTTGGCGAGTGGGTGCGGTTCGAACTGTGGGGTTCCGTTACTACAATCCGATCACTGGACGGTATATTAGCAGGGATCCGATCGGGTATGGCGACGGGATGAACGTCTACCTGTATGTGAAGAACAACCCGATCAACCGGATTGACCCATTAGGATTGAGGAATCGCGACGCAGCCACGGAGGCATTAGGTAATCTTCTCTTCGAACTACTTAGATCTTTATTTACCGGAGAGCCACTTCATGTGGAGAATCTCGTTCGGGATGCGCCTAGGGCAAAAAACGGAGGGAAGAAAGGTGCTGGTAGAGGCGCACCAAAGACCGACCCCGCGAAGCCCGCAGCAGAGAAGCCAGCGGCAGAGAAGCCGGCAACTACGGCTGCGACAGATGGCAAACCGTCGGCTGGGAATCCACCGGAATCTGGCGGAGTTGACCTAAGCCTAAAGTACAAAAAAGAATGGACGCCAGAACAAAAAGCAGCGGCAGATCAGAAGGCTGCCGCCTTGACTGCTGCTGACACGAAAGTAACTCATAACACGGAACGAAAGGGCACGGAACAAGCACGCTATCGTAAGGCGCAGGAACTTGATAAGACCCAAGACGCAGATCACACTGTTGGCCTTCAGTTGGGAGGCAAAGACACAAAGGAAAACATGTCCACCTTGGATACGAGCGTAAACCGAAGTCTTGGCTCTCAGATCGACAAGCAAATCAAGAATCTCCCTGAAGGCACCAAGGTCAACAATGTAAGGATGGTAGAGCCCGAATGACAACAATAGATCTTAGCGCATTCCTGACGCGCTACAAAGTGACCGCCGAGTCTCCATCGCCTTTCTCGCCTAGCCAAGAGTTAGACGGAGACCTCGGAGAAGTAATTCGACTCTTCGGAGGGAAGACATTCGACCAAGGAATTTATAGGCTTCTGGGCTGTGCGGATGTTGAGAACGCAACGCTGGCATTGACCCAGTGTTTTCCTGAGTTCGCGGGCCGAATCACGCCGTTCGCCAAGGACTGGCTAGGCAGGCATTTTGCTTTGGATAAAGCAAGAAGCGCTAACGGGAAAAATTTAGTATTAATGCTGGAGGTAGGCGCAGGAGAGGCGATGGAAATACCTGCAAACATTCAAGAGTTTCACAACATTGAATTAGTAGAGTATGCTAACGAGGCTCTCTCGTCGTCTTTTTTTGAGCAGTGGAAAAAAGCATCTGGTGTAGAGCAGGTGCCTTACGATCAGTGCGTAGGTTACAAGATACCGTTATTTCTAGGGGGTTCTGACCTTGTAGAAAACCTTGAGCTTATCGACGGGGATGTTTACGTAAATGTTTGCGGACAGCTGAGATCAAAAGCCAAAAAACTTCCCGAAGGTCAAACTATCCGCACTATCTCGTTTTCGTGAACCATCGAGTACGTCGTGTGCGTGTTGTAGTGCCCGAGCGGATTCCCTGGATTTTATCAGCCTAATCTACGCATTTCTTCCGCTCGCGTCCGAGTAGATTGCCGGTCACGCCACGCGTTCATAATGGTTGATCAGGCCACCGACGCGACCGATTCCCTGGTGAGTTAGTTAATCGACATCGTGCTACGTGCTGATAATGTTCGCCTCCATGGTTGCCCGCGTATCCAAGAAATCACGACCGCATACCAACAGGAATTCCAGGACAGGCACGCTGTTTGAAATCCATAATCCATTTATTCGCAGCAGGTTAGATCCAATCCCCACAAACGGTCCCTTACCTCGCTACTTGCAATTTCATTATGGGTTTATAAAAGCCCATGTCATGACCATCCCTCGCCGAGCTCAGATCGATCCCACGTTGCCGACATGGGTGCATTGCACGTCGCGTTGTGTCCGCCGCGCCTTTTTGGCGGGTGATCAATTCGAACATCGCAAAGTGTGGATCGAAGATCGTCTGCGTTTGGTGGCGTCTTGTTTTGCCGCTGATGTAGCCGGATTTGCAGTGATGTCGAATCATGTGCATGTGGTGGTGAAAATGGACCGAGCGATGGTGATGACGTGGGATGCGGTGGCTGTGGTTCGTCGATGGCTGTCTATCTATCCGCGAAAATACTTAAGTGATGGCACTCCCGTTTTGCCGAGCGACGACGAATTGAAATTACTGGCACGAAATAAACCCGTGGTTGAGCGTTGGCGCTTGCGCTTGAGTGATTTAGGTTGGTTTATGAAAGCCTTCAAAGAACCCATTGCTCGGCGTGCGAATAAGGAAGACGGCTGCACGGGGGCGTTTTGGGAAGGACGTTACCACTCGGCGGTATTATTAGATCAAACCGCGCTGATTGCCTGCATGGCTTATATCGATTTAAATCCCATCCGCGCAAAAATCACCGATCGCCCGGAGCGATCACGCTATACCAGCGGCTATCGTCGCATTCGCGCGCGCAATCGGCATCGTGCGGCGGAGAAAATTAAATCGCGCAAACCACGTGAAACGGAACGTTTATTGGCAAAAGCAGGTCTGCATCAACCAGCGAAACACAGTGAAGATGGATTATGGCTTAGCCCACTGAAAAACTGCATCATCGGCGAGCCCTTAGCGAATAAATGTTTCACCCCAGATGATTATCTAACACTGCTCGACGCGACAGGGCGATTATTAAAACAGGGTAAACGCGGCAATATTCCGCCAGAATTAGCGCCGATATTGCAACGCCTCGACCTCAGCGTTGACGCCTGGCTCGCCACCATGCTCGGCTGGCGCATGTTCGCACTCGGCGCCGCATTAGGTCACCACGCCGCCCGCGCCACCGAAGCCACCCGCCGAGGATTACGTTGGTTGCGTAATCGCTGTCCGTTATTTACCGCCGCGCCAGCGCGCCAAGCAGTTAGCGCTTAGCGTAATCATCAATTAAATCACATCGACACTGCCCGCCGAATGGTTGGGCAGTAAGCGTCATGGTTTTAAAACAGTTAATCGACTCTTTAAACGCGGATTTCTGGCATAAACCGACATCTATCACAACCATAATTGCCGAGAGAGACGCCGAGCTTGCTCTCTGAGTGTGATTGGTAGATTTTCGGGCATCATGGATTTAGACTGCGCCTGTCCTTTAAATATATTGCCGGTATACATCACAGTGGTTGCGGATGCGGCCGGGAAAAAGTCAGTCGCGTGGATCTCGACGTTCGCGCCAAGTTGCAACGTCTTCCACAGCTCGGTGTCATGGCACCGGGCGTGTACGAGGGGTCTCTGCCATTGGTAAAAGAGGCAGCCGCAGCGGCGAATGCTAAAGGTCAGGAGCAGGCAGCCGGGGGTGGCGGTACGTTTGTCGCAACCGATCCGCGTGCTGTGCTGAGCGACGAGGTGAAAGCCTGGGATGTCGTGCCGGCTTTCGATGGCACGACGAGTTGGGTCTGGAATCCGAAGGACAATCAACTACTTCCGCCGCCCGTGCTGTGGACGATCCCCAATGTTGGTGGCGTACCTGCGGAAGGATACAGCCTGCGATCATCGGTTCAGATCGCGCTGATCGGGCAAGCTCAGCAGATTGACGACACGACGAACCACAAGCAGCGTACCATTATTGACGCGATCACTGTTTTTGTCGGACGTGGTGGCATCGGCAACATGACCACAGAGGAAGCCAAGAAATTCTATCAGAGCGCCATGGCCTTTGTTCAGGTGTACGAGAGCCAAGATCAGGTTCCCGCAGGATCAACGTTTCGGAAGGGTGACGTGCGAAAGGAGTTCCGCGACGAAAAAACCGGCGAACTCGACATCAACAAGGTGATCGCAAACTTCAACCAAGTGGAGGGTATTGCCTATCTCGCACGGCTCGCTGCACAGACCGTCGCGGCCAAGGATCTTGGACTTCACATCGACACAGCCAGAATGGAGGGGCCACAGGCGTTCGTGGCAGTATTTTCGCTCATGGGCCAACTGACGCAACGCCGTTTCCTTTAGCTCTAACACACTGCCTCACGCTGCCCTCCACGTTGATTTTTTAAATCGCCATCGTCCGAATTGTGAGAGGCATTTTCTCTGCCGATTTCGGTTTGGTCGTCGGATTTTTGCTCGGTCTTGGGCGGTGGCGTTGATGCCTCTGCGATATTCTCGCCACAAGTTTAGGCTGTGTTTATTTCTGATGGCGAGGTTGAGCAGTACACGAATGCGGTCGCCGAGGGCGGCTCGGTTGCAGCGTTTGGGTCGATGTTCGTCTGCTTCTATCTCGTCGCGCTGATTGATGGGTAAGGTGGAGATCGCGTCTTCTTCTATCATACTTTCGATCAATAAGAGAAACATGAGTGCAATAATTTCCTGTTCAATCAGTTGTGGGGTGGTGCCGTGGAAACCTTCGATTTTATAGCGCATTTTCATGTCTTTGAAGGCGACTTCGACGCCCCAGCGACGGAAATAGACCTTGATGAGATCGGCGTTCGTGAATTGACGGTCATTCACTAAATTAGTGACGATCACACCTCCGGATCCATTTTCGCTACGGTCGCGCACCAGGCGAAAGCAGTCGCTTCGGGTGGTCGCGCTCACGGGGTCGCGGTAAGTAAACGTCACGTTGGCACTGTCCTTTCCGCTGGCCATAAAAGCGGCGACCTCGCGAAAATCACTGGCCGTTCCTGCCGTCATACGTGCGATAAAAGGAAGTTTTTTATCTGCTAAGGCGAATAATAATCGCCGACTAGGAAATCCGCGATCCAATAATAATAAATCGGTCGAAGAAAGCGAATCCAGCAACGTCATCAACAACGCTCGCTCGCCATTTCCTTTTCCGCGACACGGACGCTGACACCAAGCTAACGGCTGGCACGCACCAACATCCCACAACGTCATCTGCAATAATTGCGGCTGATACGCCTCGCCGCCCGTCACCAACGGACGTAAATACTGCTCAATCAATGACTCATGAGCCGGCAATAAAAAACGTGACCCATCCGCCGCCACCACACGAAAACCACGCCATTTCCAGCGATGACGCGCCGCCACCGCACTCGGCAAATCCAACGCCAAACGATACATCGCCAACATCTCTGCCGGCAATAATTTATGCCGCGCCTTCGAAAATGACCCCGCCTTGGGCGGCAACGTCTTCCAACCAAACTCCTTCCCCATCAACGCCGACACCGAATCCAAAGCACGCTTATACCCGCAATCATCATGAATCATAAACAACAACGTCATCACCACCTGACGTGGCCCCAATAACCGCTCGCGTTCAAAACGCCCAGCAAAAGAAGTAAGGATCGCCCGGACATCGTCCAAAGTCGCACGCGGTTGAAGAGAGCCCATAAGGCCCCGAATTTTTTTATTGAATGGATGTCAAGTGTTATTTTACCGGGGATTTGGAGCGTTTTGGCTAAAGGAAATGGCGTTGGATCATGAGAGGGTCGCGAAAGCCATAGGCATACAAGTTCACTGCTGCGGAATAGGGGTGCCCACGCAGGACGACAAAAAAGAAGACGCCCGATGGTGGACCAAGGGCGCGATTGGCAGTGAGGTAGACGCGGATGACGACCGGTGGCTGAACGTCAGGTGCAGTCGGCTGGACCACGCTCGGCGGTGCGGACTGCGGCGGGCCGGCATGAACCGGCGCGATCAACCCAAGCAGGAGCGAGAAGACGGCGAAGACCAACCGTGCCGAACTATTCCACAGACTTGAAGGGCGGAGCACGTCGATCCTGCAGTTACTTCCCGAACAATTCAGCGTGGCTGCTGGTTCGGGTGAACGTGATCTCGTTCCCTTTGATCATGTACGCGAGCAACCAGTCGGGTCGGACGTGGCACTCCCTGAAATCCTTGTTGTTGCCGCCAAGTTGATGGTCCTTGAACTTCGGCTCCAGCGGGACGCGCTTGATGAGTTTCTCGATGACTGATTGCAACTCATCCATCGGAAGATGGGACTTCCGGCAACGCTTCCAATCCCTCTTGAACTGGCTGGTATAAGCGGGCTGGAGCGGACCCTGGCTCAACGGTCGAGGTCCGCGAACAGGTCGGCCGCGTTCTTGGCCTTGTGCACCCGACCCTTACGGGCGTCATTCATGGCCGCAGCGGTCTTCTTGGTCGGAATCCGCAAATCAAAGGGCATGGCCTTCAAGAGCTCAATCTGCGCGTAGAGCATGTTGATGGCCTGCGACGGTGCGATGCCGAGCTTCTCAAGCACGGCCTCGGCCCGGCGCTTCCGGCGAGGCTCGATACGGGCACGGACCATCTCGGTACGAAGGGCGGTGGCGGTCATGGCTTCAATGTAGCACACCTGTGCCACAAGAGCAACCTCTACCTCCCGCCATCCAGGGCGATTGCATTACTCCCTTGGCCCCGCGCTGGTCGGGTCGCAGCCGCAAGTGCGGTTGCTGTGGGTCATGGGCTGCGCCAGGGTCGATCTTTTCATAACCCGTGGCGCCACGTTTAGTGTCCTAATTGCCGCGTGGTAGGCAGGTAAATGTCACTGCGTCGCACGCCGTATGACCGGACATTATGGCTGCATGGATTGGTCACCGAGTGACGTGGCGTCCGTGCGATGTGGTGCGCTGGCAGATGGCCGGCTTTTCACAGCGGGCTTTTTTTTCTGGGGTGCTCGTGCCAATGACTTTTTACCGCGAGCCTCTTTAGTCCCCTTTTTAATGCCAACCTGTGCCTTGGTGTGAGTGGTGCGTTGCACGGGAATTATCGTTTTTGTTCCCGCGCCAGGGGAGGGTAATGTCGCGGCTGTGGACCGGACTAATTTAAGGACATGGGCTAGTCCCGTGCGTGTTTCGGGATCTGAACTCAATATCTCTCGAATAAACGCATCACTTTCCCAGGACTCAGTGAGCTCGATTAATTGGGTGACGTGCTGCATGGAATTTTGAATGTCAGTATGCAGGCGCGCGAGTTCTCCTTGATAGCGTGTAAAATCGGTCTGTATGTGCCGAAGATGCTCAGTAAGACCTAAGGCCGATTTGGATTCGAGCGCGGGCAAATGATGGGGACGCCGCCGCTGCGTTGAGGCCGCATCATTTGCCCGGTCATGCGGCGTGAGTGCCGCTGTAGCCGCATTTAAAAATGCTTTTGTTGGCTGTTCATCTGTACTGAACGAATCAGTCCCCGTCTGACGCAAAAAAGAACGGTAACGTGAGGCCGTGCGCGTATTAGGGCGACCACCTTCCAGTACCACCTTCACGGAATCAGCATCGACACCAATCTCCTTCGCTAACGCAAAATGATTATCAATGTGCAGCCTTTTTGCTGCTCGCAGCAACGATTTTGCTAAGCGAGAAAGGCCAGTAACGCTGATTTCAGTTAGTTGCATTTTATCACCGTAGGGACACTTACCCGCTGCGAGAAGAAAGGAAAGTGCGGCACGCCTGAGGATTACTCATACACGCGGGGGATTTCCCGCGCGAGAATCTCTATCCCAAGTAAGGGCACCAGAGAGATAAGGGCTCATAGTCGCAAGGACAGTCCGATACTGGGAAAGATTCCCAGAGGCCGGCGGTACACAGTCCCCCCTGGGGAGTCAGCTGGTTTCCCGGCCACCATGGCGAATCGTGTCTGCGCCGATTTCCACCTGGTTACCACCTAAAGTTGTCGTCCCGACACCGTGCACCATGGGTATAAGTAGGCCGAGGAGCGCATCATGAGTACGAAAGAATGGTCACAGACCACCCGGTCCATCACCCTGGCACCGATTTTGCACGCCACCATGGACC
>ENA-ORBV01010264-ORBV01010264.1-microbial-mat-metagenome-genome-assembly--contig:-NODE-10264-length-15060-cov-6.400854_pt1 | contig 15060 bp, 8 predicted proteins | sample MGYA00237777_ERZ505514 | MGnify/ENA primary metagenome ERZ505514 (study PRJEB26160, sample SAMN06269048) | microbial mat metagenome | isolation source: Oligotrophic lake microbial mat | place... | reverse complement strand
TTCAAGCAGAAGACGGCATACGAGATTCGCCTTAGTCTCGTGGGCTCGGAGATGTGTATAAGAGACAGGCTAGCTAGAGCTAGTAGTTACATGTAGTTGCCTGTCAGCTAACCAAGAGTTAACAACGGTACTGTATGTACCGTCCGTTTTTGGCGCAAAAATAAATGCTTGAGACGTGCTTGCCGCCAAATTTCTAAATATCGCAGGGAAATTAGCCCTACCTCTAACATATCTATTGCGAGCTATTTTGGATTCAAGAAGCCACGAGCTCATGCTTAGCACAGCCAACTACTTAACTGTAGCTAGCGCGGCTCTAGCTAGTCTACTATCATAGTAGCTACTAGTAGCTATTGCTATTACCAGCCATACAAATCAAATAACAAAGCAAGTAGACTAAACTATACCAACGCTAACCAGGCTTTGAAAGTTCGGATATTGATCCCATCGAGAGGCCCAAATGGTACATAGGAAAGTCCCAGAGATTGCGGCAATGATGAACCTGCTTAAAAATCGCATTACTAAGATACACAAATGTACCAATGTTTAACTCACTTGGTCTCCACTCACTGGCATTGGCAAAAGATATATACACTTTTTTAAATATTTAGCTGTGTTATTTTCTGGAGAGCTCTTCAAAGTTTTATAAATAGCATTGCATAGCGGGTTGGTTCTTGTAAGTTTGCTCCTTTGCAACTAGGCTGCATCGATTGGCTGACAAGGCTTTACATTTGCACAATTAGCGGTTGCATAGCGGGCTGGGTTCTTCTTAGTTTAGTTTGCTCTTGGCAATATAATATATCCGCCTCTTCTGCGCTTCATGGAAAGGGTCGGCTTGGGTTGGCTGTAGGTGACGCACGAATTCACAGTGCCAGCAGCTCGAGTGTTTTTTTCACTTCAGGCAAAATGGATCAGGTTAGGTCAATTTTTGTCTTGCTGGATCTGACGACAGGTCATTCTGTAAGTTCACCACTTACTGTGTTGGAACTAATTTTTATTTTCTTTGTCCTTCTTCCTTGCATAGAATGGTACTGGACCAGTAGATTTCTTCTTCGAGGCACTATCAGTAGGACTAGTTGTCGCGAGTCGCCCCATGTAGCTTTCAGTAGACGAGGTACCATTCTTTCCTGCCGTGCCGGGAGGCGAGGAGGTGGCATCGCTCATGAAATTTGCAGAGTTGGACCAAAATTCGCCAAACATGGCGTCGGCCTTGGCTTTGATGTCCCGCATATCGACGTCCATATCACCCACTTTCTTCTGAGCTTCTGACACGAATGGATTATTATTCGCCTTACTTTTCACATCACTTTTTGTTTTCAGAGTCGCCGCCTTGACTTGTTTTATGAGATTGTTGATTGCGGGTTCTGCTTTGGATTTGCGTTGTTCCCTCTCAGCTGGTTGCTGCCGTGCTTTGGAGGCGAGGTCTTTCATGGGGTGAGATGCTTTCTTACTAACAAAATGCAAGAGTGATGTAGTCTTTTCTTTTACTTCCTCTCTATTCCCGTCCAATGAAGTTTGTAAAGCTTTCGGCACGAGGCTCTTTTCTTTCCTAGCAGCCATATCTGTTTCGCCCTCTAACTGCTCGTCCAATGTGTTTTGTAGAGTGTCTGGCATTGGACTTTTTTCTTTCGTTGAGAGTGTAGGCGAGTCCAGTTGGAAAGGACTATTCGCATACGACGTCTCATCAACAGAAGGCTCCGTTTGAACATATTCAGAGTGGCCAGCGGGTGGGACAGTGCGTTTGCGTAATGCTTTCTGGGCCCTTTTAACAGCAAGAGCTTCTTCATTCTTGTTTTTAATTTCTGTGGCTACAAAGGAGACTGAATCTCGAATGAGTCCACCAAAAAGCTTCGTCAAACCCTTGGCGCTTTTGGAAACTTTCTCCAATGCCTCTTCATATGTGATTGTGTCATCGCCAACAGTTGTAGTATTCATATGGTTCCTGGCTTCGGTTGCGATATCTACTGTCTCTTTGGCGATGAAAGCAAGCCCTTTTGTGAACGACTCCAACCCTTTTCTGGCAGTGGCCACAGCTAGCTCAACCTGTTCATCGTCCATCGTTGGCATTTCAACCTTTGGCATTTCCATCTTGGGCATGTCCATCTTTGGCATGTCCATCTTGGGCATTCGCAACTTGGGTATTTCCATCTTAGGCATTTGAATCTTGGGCATTTGCCACTTTGGAATTTCCACTTTGGGCATTTCTATCTTGGGCATTTTGACACCGAACTTAGGTGCAGTTAGAGGCGTATTCTTGCGAGCACTTTTCACTTCCTGTTTCTTGCCATCGTCGCGCAAGGACGCGTCGGTCGCTGACGATGAGACATCTGCATGTTGGTCGGTGCCAAGTGCCATCAGTACGTCTTCGCTGATGGGAAACTCGTTCGCATAATTCCGCACAAGTTCCTCAAGGGTTGGCACATTTTCAACAGCGTCATGATCATCATCATGATGGTCGGTTCTAAGTGCCGCAAGTACTTCGTCGCCGAGTGGAAACTTCTTCGCATAATGCTGCACAAGGTCCTCCATGGTTGGCAAATTTTCAATAGTATCGGCAAGTTGGTCGGCGTGAAGTGCAGCTAGTGCTTCTTTGTCAATTGGATTCTCTTTCGCATAATTCTGCACAAGCTCCTTCATGGTTGGCACAATTTCATAATCCATGTCACCCTTTTCTTCTTCTAATGACGACGATGCTTGTTCGACTGGGAAAGCGTCTTGAAAAAACCTGCCATAGGACGTCATTATCTCTTTCCTTTCGCTGGCCGCAGCAGCAGCTATTGCACTTGCCGACGGAAACTTTTGCTTTTCTCTGGCTGCAGCAATGGCGATTGTAGTTGCCGATGGAAACTTTTCTTCCTCCTCAGCACCGACACCATCGATTAAACTTACAATAGGATTTTCTTTCTTGTCAGCTCTGCTGTCTTTCTCATCCTCCAGGGTATTACTATCAAAAGAAGGCTCGTCTTCATCCTTTCCTTCCTTCGTACCACCTTCTACATTGTCGGAGTTGGAATCAACAAGAAGACCACCAGGGTTAACAATAAATCGAGCTTTGTCTTTCTCTTCTATCGTGCTACTGGATACTTCGTGGTCGTGACTGGGGAGCTCGTCGGACGGAAGTTGACCTTCATTGATAGGGTCATAGTCAAGCCCCCCTTCAAAGGAAAGAAAGCTATCATCAAAGCCGTCTTCTCTCTCACTTCCATCTTCGTCCACGGCAGAGTCAAGATGTTCATAATCATCGGAAAGGAATCCCTCGCCCGTGCCAGACAGTGGTTGATTATCTCCTTCTCCTTCTCCCTCTCCCTCGTAGTAGTCCTCGTCGGCTGCAATGCTCTCATCACTTTCGAGAAAGCCTTTGTACTGCTCAATCAGGTTTTCTAGGTCAAGGTCTGGCTTTCGTGCTTCAGTTATCTCCTCCGTGGGCATTATGGCTGTTACTTCTTCAGATGCGAGCGTCATGTCCCCCTCGTCAGATAATAATTGCTGAGCAACTCCTTCTACTTCCTCATCCTCATCTTCAATGTCTACTGCAATACTCTCATCGATAGGGAGAAAACCTTTGTATTGCTCAATCAGGTCGTCAATATCTACGTCGTCTACCTTGGTTGCTTCCGTACTTCTCTCCTTTTTCGAATACAGATTTGCTCTTGCTTCTGCAAATGTGAGTGTCACGGCATCGTCGTCAGCGTTCTCGTCTTCCTCGGCGTCTTTTGTGTCCAGCAAAGCGGTATCAGGATAAGCAATGGCATCGTCTTGCTCTTCTTGCTCTTCTTCCTCGGCTTCAAGCAATGTATCGCCTACATTTTCTAACAAAGCGGTGGCATCACGATGAATGTCATCCAATTCTTGTTCTGCTTGGTCCATGTTTTCCAAAAAAGCGGCAAGAAGGGCGTCTTCTTCTTCTCCTTCGGCAACAAGCAAAGGGGAGTCTGTGTCCTCCTGCCAATTAGTGGACTCAGGTTCGTTGTCTTCTTGTGCATCAGCATCAATGAGATGAACGGCATCCAATTCTTCTTCCTTGGCTGTCAGTAATGCTTTGTCCGTGTTTTCAAAAAAAGCGGCAAGGACAGCGTCTTTGGTTTCCTCCTCTTCTTCCTCGGCAACAAGCAAAGGAGAGTCTGTAGTGGAAGCAGCGTCGTTGTCTTTTTGGGCCTCAGTATCCATGAGGAGTAGCTCAGTAGTGTCATCTTTATGTGTCACTTCGATATCATCATCAGCTTGAATTTCAGCGTTAGTGAATGATGAAGTTGCGACATCTTCCTCCACCACTTCAGCAGCAGGAGGAGGCGTCGTCGGCGGACGCGGGTTCCTAAAAGGATGGTTCCTGGTGAGGTTTGCAAAGTATGTATTCACAAAGCCTGCCGCCGTAGGAACCTCTTGGGGTACATTCATGTTGTGTTTCATTTCCTCTCCGTCTACTTCCTGCATGTCCTGAAGCTCTCTCAAGTCTTGTTCTATGGCAGCTTCAAACTTTTTTTGGTTCAAGTGTGATTCTTGTTCTTCTTTGTCTTCTACCATGGTATCACTGTCTGTGCTATTATTACTACTCGCCGTTGTGGTTTCATTCGCACCATTGCTGCTACTCTCCACCGTGGCAGCGTTCAAAGCCTGTTTCCGCTTGGCTTCCTCTTCTTCGAGCATGTCATCGAGCAACCCAATATGCCTCGAAACAAACGACGGGGCATGAGGCACAAAGGCATGTGTTTCGGGGATCATTCGAGTATAGAAGGACAGTTGCAACAACAAGACCCATGATACACTGAGGGGTATCCATAGCACCCTAGTGCTCATTCCTCCTGATGAAAGCTTCATGTTCCTGCAACGAATGAATCGCAATCCAAAACCAAAGTTGATGCCGTATATATACCCGTAGTACGTTTGATACTTTCCCCTGTGAATACGAACGTCGAAATTTCGAAATAAAGGTGTGTGTATCCAATGGAGCCGTTACCTCCACTTCACACTAGCTAGCTAGCCAGGTATACTAGCCAGTTGAGTAGTCAAGTGTATCGTGATGTGGAAGGATTTTTCAAAATGGCTACATACACTTACGCGATGGCGAGGCAAGTTTGCGATCAGCGATCTTTTCTTTCGTGTTTTGTTGGCAGCAGAAGGTCGACGGGCTCGATGAATATCCTTACCCTTATAAAGATCCTGAACCTTATCGATCGTATGGACCGCAAAACGGACAAAGGACAAACCACGATAAATTTTTGGGTTCAAACGTACGGGCGCCAGGCCGTTCCACCGGTTATGACGATGCATTTTTTAGTAAGGCCTCAAGGGTTCTTCAGTACAACTACTACTAGCAGAAGCGGTAGGAATAATTAAGAAGTCCCGTCTTCAAAACCGCATCATCATCCACGCAATCACAGGATTCACAGTGTCAATAATGCCAAGCAGCTATTTTTTTCTCACTCCTACTAGCTACAGTAGTAGCAAGGCAAGCTAATTTTCTCACCATTTCATCCGCAGACCGTTGATGGATGGATTGATTGATCGATGGATGGATGGGTAATACGTAGTACGTACTGGTACTTATTAGTACATACATACTTACTTTGTTTTCCAAACCATTCTTGACTCTACTAAGCTAGCTCAGCCACCATATCACTCACTCACTACTCACTGAAAGAGCGAGACTTAATTTAGGTTCTTGTGATTGTTTAGAGCTAAAGTGAATGTGTAGAGTAGTAGTAGATAGCGAGAGACAATGACAGACATGTCCTTTGCTACCTCGGCAACAACAACAGAGGCAGCAGACCATATCTTTTCCGCAGAACACGATGGACCATCACTGGCTGCGGCTGATCCGTTGAACCCCAACAATGATAGAAAGAACCTACTAGTGTCGTCACTGGTACCTCCTCTTCCTCCGCCTCCTCCGGAAGATCATCAAGATGATCGTTTCAGTTGCAACATTTGCTTTGATTCCGTGACCGAACCAGTCGTGACCCAATGTGGACACTTGTATTGTTGGCCTTGTTTGTATCGATGGTTGGCACCTGGCATGACAACGCAAGAACGAGCCTCACTCGGTGCTTATGCCAATCGAAGCACTCGCAATCACTTGGTACGACCCGACGAATCGCGGCGGTGCTGTCCCGTTTGTAAAGCCAATTGTTCAGTACCGACGGTCGTACCTATCTATGTCCGCAGCTGCCATACGGCCACCACTCCCACCCCCGCAGTGCGTGCCACGAAGGAGCGTCATGATTGTCGTAAAGCAACAGCGCCGGTACAGGAGCAAGTGCGACGAAATTCTGCAGCGTCTGCGGAAGAACGGCAACCGCAAGAATCACCGCCGCCCACACTCATTCACAACAACAACGCCAGTGGTGACGATCATTCTCACGACATGGGACTCGACATTGATGGAGACGACGAGGACGAAAATAATAGCGATTTTCGTGCAAATCTGGTCCATCGCATCACCACTCAGAACAGCTACGAGAACAATGATGGTGTTCCTAGAACCATTGATGTCGCCACCATCAACTCGGACGACAACGACAACAACAACGATATAAATCATAGTGCTTCTCCCGAAAGTCCTACGACGATTGGACTGCGACGGCGGCGGGGAGGTGGATCAGAAAGTAGAGACGAACTTAGTATCGTTCCAACCCGTCCCACGCCCTCAAGAGCACGGGATCGCACAGCCACGGAGACGACGAACCACAGCAACAATAATAATAGCACTGGTGTGCGGCCATCATCACCTCAACGAAATTCCTCCTTGGCCACACAACTATCTGGAGGAGCCTCTTTGAGTTATGGCTTGATTCTGGCCATGCATCAAACTCTTTTGCTGGCTACCAGCAGCGACCACAACAACAACAATACTCATAACAACAACAACAACAATTCTGCTACTAACGCAACTGCTTCCAATAACAACAACAATCCTCATAATGATTCTTCCGGCGCACCTGCTTCTGCCTCGTCGTCCGAAGAACCCATTCCTTCCTTGCATTATCCTTCCCGAAACAACAATCTGCATCGCCGCGATTCTTATTCCGGAGGAGATGATTTGGATTTGGATGATGACCGAACATCGACTGTATTTTTGTCACGTCTCTTATTGGGTCTTTCCTTTTTTGTCCTGATTTGTTTTTTATCCTTTTAAAGACAAGCAACACTTATTTTTTTACTCGAAACGGAATGGAATTTCAAAACAAGCATGTCCTATTTCTGCTGCTGCTGCTGCTGCTGCTGCTGCAAGTCGAGACACAAAGGAATCCAGAACGTGCGCTACATAACCCTGAATCAATCATGTACCAGTATACCATAACGATATGAAAAATTAATTATATTATAATATATATGTATATGTATATATCATTGCTTCATCTATCGTGAACGATTGGCGATGACGCGTTGGAACAGACCTGCTGCAAATGCTGTAATACATTTGTATTCCTTCGAAATTAATCATAGGTCATGCATGTAGCAACTGGCAGTAAGACTTCGCTACTAGAGGTAGACCCGAATTTTGTTTGAATGTGCCAACAAGCCGCCAAAAAGGATCTTCCACTCTAGTAGCTAGAAGAAAAGCCAACAAAGGCTAAAAATTGTGGCTTCCCTAAATTCACGCACTCATCAGCAGATCCAAAAGTAGCAGAAGGATTTGAACCGGTGCAGAAATCTGAACTTGGAAGCAGCGGAACTCAAAAGGTGACTCGAGCGAATGCGCGCCTTGTACGGCGGAGAACATAATAGAAAAAGGGATGCATGCTCACTTGACTGCAGTGTCCCAAAGCTACCTACTAGCCATGAAATTTTCATCAGCCCATCACAGTAATTATCCTTGCAAAGAAACACCTTTCTCCGAACCCATGAAAGTGGTACTTTCCCAATCGATAGATATTGAATCGAAAAAAGAAACGAGAAAATTCTCCATAGTCTTTAGCTTCGCCTTTACCGTAGTCGCTAGCTGACAGACTTGTTTTCTTTGCAGGGATCTGCGAGCTGTTTCCACCGAGATGGTGATCGATTATAGCCGCTGGGACAATCTAAAGCTTTCGGACTCGGATGACGAGGAATCCCAGAACAATGACACAGTCGAGGGTGATCTAGAGCACCCTCGTACTGCCCGTGACAGCATAGCGTCTGTGCAACGATCATCAGAAGCACTTCCGGACTTTTCGTATCGGCTCAGTTCTGAAGAAGGCACGACAACGACTGGCAACGACTTGTCCGAAGAACAGTGGGCAGGCATTCCAAAGATGGCAATTCTTGTGCACAGTCAGATCCGGAAGCGCATCCTAGAGCAGATGCTTCAAAACGGAATGCCGTATGCTCGTCCCTTTGGTCCGTATGGCATTTTGCTTCCAGTAGGATTTCTCGTTTCAGAAATGGAGTTTTGCGGATTTTTTCCAGGGTTTGGATATGACGGAGGAGCCAAACTTGTGGCTGCGCTGCTTTCAATGCCCACAGAATGTTACATGTCCATTGTTGGAAATGAAGAACGCAGCAAAGGGCTCATGGCAACTGCGCCTTATGATGCGCAGTTCCGTGGAGATCCTCTTTCGTTCCGAGACGGTGCCCTTCACCTTCGATATGGACAGTGCCGTCAGCTTCTTTATCAAAGGGTTCCAGGACCAGAGTTTGTGCGCTGCGAAATGGGTCCCTTATGTGGCGGCCCCGTGGTAATCCTTCGTGCAAAAATGACCCATGACTATGTTGGAATTCCCCAGTACCTCATGGAACATTTTGACTTTGACGAGGCGGCCATTCCTGGCCTGGTGACGGAGCTTCTGGAAAAGGCAGAATACTGAGAAGACACGAGCCAGAAGTGGACCAGCCTGGAATGAATCCACCATCTCTGAACTTCCGAGTACCATTGTTATCAGTGTGGACACTTTCGCTCATGTTACCCTTTGTTATCCATTTTTATGGTGAACAGTAGTAGAGTAGTTAAGCCGCTCTGTAACCAAAAAAAGTCAACACCAACAACTCTTCAATGAAACGTTTTAGCTAGCCAGTGAAACAAGTTCTATCCACGCGGTGAAATATGGGGACAAAGCAGCAGTGGGGAAAACTACTAGTAGAAGTGAAAACAACTTTCTAACAAGGCAATTTTATTTACATATGTACATGAGAATGATTGTGATGCCCTTCTAGAGGTACCTTAGTTGTAGGCTGATTTGCTCTCAAGCTCAAGTCCAGCGAAATCAAGGTACGAAATGAGCTTGTGCGTATGAACTGCAAAGGGGGAACGAAGCTTCTTGTACGCTCGACTTTCCATACCCCGAATGGCTATTAAAGGAACGAAGAAAGAAAGGAAAATACACAGAGACATTGGTGAGAATGACTACAAAATCTTTGGCCACGGAGCCAACCAACCAACAACGTATTCCTTTTGTTGGCTTACATGCATCACTGATCTGTTCGCCAAAGACATTGGCAACTTCTCGAACGGACATTTCGACGCCGTCTTCCAACCCGAGTCGCATTCGTACAACGTCGCGCTCGCTTGGGGACAACTCTGTTGCCATGGCGTTTTCAAGGCATTGCCGCAGAAGAGATCGTTCGACATGATCTTCTGGTCCCAGCTCATCGCTGAAAGCAAAAGACGCACATTACGAAACGCGTTAGCATCAGAAAGCGGAGAAAAAAATCTCGGCCCCACAGAGACCACTTCTTTTCAGGTACCATAACAACTTACCAAGCAAGCTTCGACATTAGGGTGTATCCTACGTCGGTCTCAGAGTGAGAGATACTCCCAAGGGCGTGATCCATGGATTGTATGGGCTGCGTCCATTGTAGAATTTTGGTGAGGCGAGAAACGGTCACATCACATTCTCCTGCGAGAACTTCGATCGACAGGACTTGTTGTCCTGGTCTGCTTTTATAATATTGCATACGGTTGACATATTCGCGCTTGACTTCATAGTACTGAGCAGGCAATCGTATTCCCGGTGTCGATTCCGATTGAAAACACTTTCGAACAAAGTTAGTTACCCAAACATGGGCAAAGGTCGAAAATCGATAGCCTTTGCTGGGGTCGTATCGTTTTGCCGCTTCCGACAGTCCGAAGATGCCTTCTTGAATGGCTTCGTTGAGTGTAGGCCGTCCACTACTGTACGCACTAATGATCCTCACGTCCTTCGTATCAAGAGGCTGGCCAGACCATTTTGTGGCAATGCTCAATACCAGCTTCACATTTTTCTGCATCAGCTGTTGACGAGCAAGGGCGCCATCCAAGAGAATGGCCCGTAGCTGCGACCGTCCTCCTGGAAGATCCAATGCTTTGCGTACATCGTCGTCTGTGAGAAGCGCGGAAGACGACGACGCGGAAGATGGGGACGTTTCTCCTTCCCTGGCTAGCAACACATCACCGAGCCACGAATCCGGTGGTGATTGTTGTTGCTGTGGTGGTGGGATACTGTATTCGGACATTTCAAAGGACATTCCAAAATCATCTTCCACTGAGAAGGGAGTCCCATCCTGATAAAAGAGCTCCTCCAACGGACCTCCCTCCCGTTCATATCGTTCTGTCGCCTTCCCATGAGGCGTTCCGTAGACCATATCGTTGATGTAATCTCGCTCCTCATCGAACGAAGTTACAGCTTGCATATCATTATTATTACTCAAATAATAGTCATCCTCGTCGTCATCCTCGTCGTCATTTCCGCCCTTTGTTTCTGCTGTCTCATACAGGTTGGATTTATGCTGCGCGATCCAAGCGGCCATGGTCTTTTCGAGTTGGATGGCGCGCTGAACTTGCTTTCCAAGGAGTGCTTCTTCCTCTTTGGTTAATAGTTCATGATCCAACATGGAGGTAACGTCCAATACACCCGTCTTTCGTCGTCTCTTGGTCTTTTTAATGACCAGGTTGGTGGCTTCGATGGTTCCTTTTTCCGTCCGGAGGGTGCGTTTGATTTTGGTGACTCCTCCTAAATCGACTGTCGTTGTCGCCGTCGCTGCTGTCGCAGTCGTTGTGGTTCGAGATTCTTCACTCCTACTGCTGCTGCTGCTGCTGCCGCTACTGGTTGCTTTCTTTTTCGGTTTGGCCGCGACCGCCACTGTACCGCTACGGCTCCCTCCACCCTTGCCCATACCACTACTACTACCACTACTACTACGGGGGGAGGAGGAGGAGGAGGACGCCGGAGAATTTGTCTTGCGCGGTCGACCCCGACGTCGTTTGGGACCTTGTGCTTCCAATCCATTGTTGGTGCCCTTGGGAGCATAAAAGAGAGCGTGATGGTTGTTGCGTTGGGATGCAATCTGACGAAGGAGGAGGGAGGCCGTCGAAAAAGCATCTGCGGTAAGGCATACCCCGGAGGAGAGGAGCAAGGCCGCCACCAGAATGGTATTGGTAGTGATGGAGGAAGAGTTTGTCATTCTGTTTGGTTGTTTGTTTGTTTTGATGTTTAATTGTTCCGCTTGGGTTTTGCTTGCAGGGATAATGATATTATCAGCGGTTAAGGACGTTCACCAAAGTATGTATGCCAATATTCGTTATCGCCTTACTGTGATGTATCACTGCAGTGGATCTTGTTCTGAGGATGAATCTTGTTGATATAGCTGCCGTCTGTTTTCTCCTACTAGTACTCTATGCTGCTGTCTTTAACCTTTATAAGAGCCAGGTAAAGTGCTGCTGTATAGGTGGGACTAGGTAAAGACGCCAATGCTTGATATTCTGACAACGATAAAACAACTCTGAGATATCTTAGAGACAGGTACTGGAATTCTCCGCTACTATTGCGTAATGTTGTAGTCGACAGATATCGGTGCTACAGCGATGTACAAGGTAGATAACATGCGCCGCCAGCCAGTGGTTGTTGCGGAAGGTCGGTCGTGGAAGCGATTGGAGAAACAGGAGGCCGGATAGAGTTTCGTCAGCTTGACGATCGGGAATATGTAATAACAGTGTAAGTAATGCCAACGTTAGCAAAGAAAGCGGGACGATCAAAGATCGACGTGTTATGATAACACGAGCAAAGAGTCAACTCGTGATTTGCTGACTCGTTTTGCGACGGAAATTCACAGAGATTTGGGGGCAGTTGACAAAGGCACCAAATTGTTGATGATATCCAAGTTGAACTTTCTACCGAAATTTGGCGTAGAAAAATGTACCAAAGAAAAGATCCTTGAAAAAAGTACTATTTATTGTATAGTAAAAGAGGAAGTGTGCGCTCCTGTCATTGGTCATTGGCATTGCCGGCTCTTATGATCCCATGTGCGAACTTAAATTATATCCGAAACACTAACTTGACGACCAAGTTTGCATCTTTTTTATTCTTCGTACGGAAAACATGAGATTCATTCGTCATGAACCATGCACGCAAACTTCCTCCAAAGCCTCTACCAGTGTCAACCATCCAACTTGTTGATGTTAGCTAAATGGCAGCCACTTGGGGTTGCTTCTTAGTTGACCACCCCATCAATGCAAAATCATTGAATTTCAATCTTCCCCGCCCAACCAATTTGCATGTGCTGGCCGCCATTCAAAGCAACACATTCTTTTTCAACAAAAACAACAATGCCAGTGCTGCTCTTTCGGCATGCTTGCAAGGCAGCAACGTGCACAAAGCATCGATGCTAATTCAAACGCTGGACAGAAGCATGTCAGTGTCATCTCCCAGTGCTTCAAGCTGCCGTTTGTGTGACATCTTCATGCTCGCACTTCATCGTTTCGTGGGTTTTTTGGCACCATGCCTCGTGCTAGTGAAAATCATCAGCACATTTGCCGTCTTCATTCGTGCACAGGCGAATGCATTGCAGCATGAGTCTTTCGCAAAGTGGTGGAAGACAACGATTCAGTCGAAGATGCAAAGGATGCAGCATTCACATCCATGATTTGTGTTGCCGAATCCCGTCGTTATCTGTTTCATAGTCAAAACTGTTGAAAGTCGCCTTGTGATCGTTGTGTGGAAGATTCAATTGGTCGTGATGATGGCGATGACAATGACTATGAAGAGGACAAACCGGAAAGAGAGACAATTGCAAGAGAGACATCTTTGCTTCCGTGGTTGACAAACAAAGAATTCATTCAAAGTGTCGCATGTCTTGCCATTCTTGCAAAGGAATCTTGAGTCAAATCAAAGGGCATGATGACAAAGGTGCGATTTCACCCGCGATTCAACCCAAGAATTCAAGTTGTGATGCAAGTTCTAGACCCGGAACGGATGTGCATCCCAAGGGACAACACACAAGATCCAAAGCGGAACATTCGAAGGCAACAAAGTGTTGATTTTCCACGGCGTGTTCTGTCACGATGTTGTGCATTCCTCCGGATTGGTGGCAACACACAGAGTTCACAATGACAAAACATGCACAACGTGCAATCAATCTTGCCAATGAAGATGTCAATCTTTGTGGGGATGATTGACAAATGTGGAGCTGTTTCCAGTGCATGGCAATGCTCATAAGTAATTTGTTTGTGCAAAACACATCTTTTTCTTTGGTGAAACATCAAAGTAGGAAACTGTTTCTTAAGGCACTGTCTTTGCTGTGTTTCGTCCGTTGTTTGTGGTCGAATTGATGGTGAAGAACAATCGTTTGTCAGATTAACATTTGCCGCAGTTAAGTTCCACAACTGACCAAAATGAGCAGTGGCAATGCAACCACCACGACTTTGACTTCAGCGGAGTCCAGCGGAGGAAAAGAAGTTTGATCTCCAACGTTTGTTGGCTGTTCTTGTGAGTCTCCTCGGAGTGTCGTTTGCCACAGCCAAGAGACATCCTATGTGTCTTGCTTTGAAGAATGATGGGATCGCACACTTCTATGACAATTTTATCCACATGACGGCAGCTAACATTGATGCACTGCAGTGCAGAAAGTGGGGTGCTCTTGTCCCTCTCGAAATGAATTTCAAGATGATGCTTGGAGCACTTCTCGCTTTCTTTCGTCACATGTTGCACAAGAACCGTGGAGGGGCTGTGTCAATGTTCCATTCAGCACAGTCCAAGAGTCCAAGGCATTTTGTAACACCAAATGCAAGCGTTTTCTGGCAAGAGTTGTGGTGACAACTCCTAGAAATGAGCATGCGATGCTCATGGTCATTCGGTTGAAATGACTACGTCAGAATTGCTTGTTGGAGCGTTAGCTACACAGAGAGGAGTAGGACATGGGTTGTCATGTGTGGGAATTCATCGCCTTCAACGCACCGGTCTGCAGTGAGCCGTTGTTTCATGTTCAATTTCAACAGCCCTAACAAAGTCACCAAGGCGTTTTGTTGCCTGGCCTCCAACAGAACACATCATTGTGTAGCCTCGTGAATTGGAAGCTCCGTGTCAATTCAGAATCAGACCAGCCGCCAAGGGCAAAACCATGATTGCGGATTGGAGGCCTGCATGCCCACAACTGCCACTTGTGGTGCCATTTCCCTCCAATTCAGGGACAGGTTCAGTGCCATTGGCACCAGATCCATCACCCGCATCCAGCTCGTCCGTGTCCATAGTTGGCAAAGCAGCCATTCAGGCCGATTCCTCCAACGAAAAATCTTCCGCGCCACACCATTCACAGGTCAAATTGTCATCCGCACCCCCTTGACCGACAGTGTCACAGATTCCACCCGAATTCAATTGAAGAATGGTGGGATCTGGCACCAGTGTGCTGGTGTCGGCGCAAGTGGCTGACTGTCCACTTCCCACCAAGGTCGTGAAATCTTTCGGTGCGGTGCATCGCACCAAATTGTCACTGTCGTTCCATTCCGGGCAAACAGCGAAATGCTCAAAATGAGTTTCTAGATTGCCTTGTGGCGGGTCCAGGTTCCACCAGAATCCACATTGGCTGGCCTTGTCTTCGCCTCCACAAATGCGATAGACGAAGTGTTGTTGAGTGAACCGAACAAGATTGGTTTCCAGGAAATTGCATTGAAACGGCCCTGCCAGCAGTCCAAAGTCAATCAGGGAGCTGTTGAGACTGGCAAAGGTAGGATCTGTTTCGGGAAGGATTTCCAAGCAAGGAGGGAGCACAAGCACCACACTGAGTTTCAAGTTCCCTGGGGGAAGGAAGAGTCAACGCAGTCGAGTTGCAGCGAAATGATGGGAGAACTGAAGGGGTCAAAGGGTGGGAGGCGCAATGTTGCGCACGTGCGAACAGGAG
>ENA-ORBV01010263-ORBV01010263.1-microbial-mat-metagenome-genome-assembly--contig:-NODE-10263-length-15061-cov-10.707755_pt1 | contig 15061 bp, 7 predicted proteins | sample MGYA00237777_ERZ505514 | MGnify/ENA primary metagenome ERZ505514 (study PRJEB26160, sample SAMN06269048) | microbial mat metagenome | isolation source: Oligotrophic lake microbial mat | place... | reverse complement strand
GTGCCCGGCTGCGTTACAAACGTGCGGCCAAAGCGGAGAAGCTCCTGAAAGCCGTTGGTGGAGCCGACGGCGTCGTAAACAACCGCGACCTTCACGGACGGGTCCCAGACCCAGGTGGTGCCGAAGGTCGGGAGCACGTACGGGGCGAGCTGCTGGTTAGTGCCGCTTGGGAAGCCGCGGGCGACACCGTTTGCATCGACGTCGATGAAATCGACCGTTGCTGCTCGTGCGTTGAAGAGATTCTCCAGCAGCGTTGCGCCGGAGATGCTGACAAAGTCAGGCTGGGCTGAGGTGAGAGCGGTGAGGCCAAGGGCTGCGCCGCAAGCGGTCGCCATGGCCAGCTTCATGTTCGTCTTCCGAGTCATTCGTTCCTCCTGGGAAAGTGGTCGCGGTCGCGATGCATGAGCCGGCTCGGGTTGCCGACAGCGTTGGACCCAGGCCCGCGTCCCGATCGCGGGGTGTCGTTGCGAGGCGACAGCGCACGGCGGTGCAGGGTCCAGGCACCACCCACGCAGACTGACTTGGCTTTCTTCGGCCGGTTGATCTCGCTGACTGCGGGTGCAGATCAGCAGATGCATTATGGCGAAATACAGATCGCTTTCATCCCCCGGCCGTTCAAGGTCGGGCGAAGATCACATGTTGGTTGTGTTAGAACCCGTCCTGATCGACGACGGTGTTGCGGCCCGTAAGGCTGTAGAACTTGTCGCCCCAGAGCTTCCGCTTCACCGAGTCGAGCACGCTCATGCTTTCGACGTGACCATCGATGAACGAGAAGTTCGCGCCGCCACCGATTCGCTTGTCCTTGTTGGGGTGCGTGCGACCGACGGCGTTGAGGATCGTGTTGCCGTCGCGGATCATGCCCGCGCCGAGCTGATCCTTGGGGTAGATCTCGTTGTCGTTGGGATAGAAGAACCTGGGCACGTTCCCGGTATCGGGCTCCTGATAGACATTGGTGCCCGAGGAGCCGCCAATGAACGGGGTGATTGGCCGATGGCTCTTGCTCTCCGCGCCGTCGGCGATCGTCTGCCAGTCGCCCGAGAGCTGCAGAAACTCGGTGGCGAGGATGGTGCTGGAGGGGAAGGTGATTCGCGTATCACGCACAAGCTGGTTTCGGCGCGGAGAGGTGATATTGAACTTGTTGCGGGGGAAGATCGCCCCGTTTCCCGTGTAGGCCATCCGGCGGGCCTGGCGGTCATCGGGTGTGGGTCCGCCGGGTGCGCTCTGCCCGAGGTCGTTTTGCTGCCAGGCCTCCCAGGCATCGGCGTCTTGACCGGGATTGGTCGCGGGCGCGCCGCCCTTGGGCGCGGCGGGGCACTCAAACGCCTTTTCGGGGACCTTGTCGCCATCTCCCAGGAGCGCAGCGCTCCAGTGGATATAGCCGTTGGCGGGGTTGGGATTGGAATCGAGCTGCTGCTCCTTCACCCAGGTCATTCCAGTCTGGGAGTCGCCGTACACGTAGCTGGGGGGGAAGTACTCGGTCTCGGTGTTGTAGAACGCCACACCCTGTGCAACCGAGCGGGCGTTAACAGCGCAGGCTGTCGCGCGTGCAGAGGCTCTGGCGCCGCCCATCGCCGGGAGCAGCAGCCCCACCAGCAGCGCGATGATTGCGATCACCACCAAGAGTTCGATCAGCGTAAATCCACGTCGCGTTCGCATTCGTTGCCTCCATTCGCGGCCGGCGCTTCCTGCACACGGACCTCGCGAGACAGAGACTAGAGAGTGCTCGCATTAAGAAGGTCAAGGACGCGCGCAGATTGCGCGAAGCTTGACCGCGCGGGTGTCTTCACAATGTGAAGATATGGTGTGCTACAGCGCACGTTGTTGCGCGTTCTTCACGGTTCGTGAACAAGGTTCGCCGCGGGGATCGCCGTTTCGGGGTGGCCGATCTCGCGCCAAGTCACGCGGAGGTCGAAGCCGCCCCAGTTCTCGAAAAAGGCGACGCGGATGGGGTGGAGGCCGGCCTGGAGGGCAATGACGCCGCGTTCGGCTTTGAAGCTGTGCGGGAGATCGTTGTCCACAACCAGCGTGTCGCCGATCCACAGGCGGCTGCCATCATCGGAGGCGGTGGTGAACTCGTAGATGCCGGTGCTGGGGATGCGGATGTGGCCGCGGAACATGATGCCCCAGTGCTTCTCGCGCGGCTGAAGGGCCTTGGCGGAGAACTCTTTGGCAACGCTCTCGGAAGTGTGCCGCATGGAGGCGAGTGCCTCGACGCTCTGGATGTCGCCGGTATCCCAGGTGAAGACCTGCGCGCGAAGGCCGGGAATGGTTTGCGCGGGGGTGACGGGCGGCCGCGGCTCGACCCGGCGGAACTGGCGCGAGGCGATGGGGCTGACGGCGCGGCCATCGCGGAAGCAGGCGGCGCGGAAGGTCGCGCTGCGATCGAGCGCGACCGGTGCGAAGGCGATGGGTGAGTCCGCCGCGGGAGCGGAGCCATCGAGCGTGTAACGAACTTGCACGTTGTCCCGCTTCGTTGAGAGGGTGATGGGGAGAGACTCGATGAAGATGTCCGCCGCGGCGGAGATGGTGGGCGGGATGGCGATGTCGGGGGAGCCTGTGAGATCCAGCGCGATGACGGTGTCGTGCGGATTGTCGGCGTCGATGGTGAGCGCGATGCGCAGGTCCGCATCGATGCGGGTGGGCGAGAGGGCGCGGACGGGCCGTCTGTGGGAAACAGTTGTTACCGCACCCGTCTGTGCGGGGTCGTTGTAGATGCCCGGAACGACAATGGTGTTGTCCTGCGGCCAGTCGAACACATGGAGATACAGACGTGTTGTGCCGGGCGCAGCTTGATCGGGCTTTGTCGTGCATCGCCCCCAAGGCAGATGGCCGGCAGGGAAGGGGCTGGCGCGCGTGCCGCGGATCGACTCGCCGTTGACCTTCCACCACTCGCCAATCTCGGTGAGAAGGTTAACGGACTCGGGCGGGATGTTGCCGAGTTCATCGGGCCCGATGTTGAGCAGGAAGTTGCCGCCCTTGCTGGCGATATCGACGAGCTTGCGGACAAGGTCGGTGGTGCTCTTGAAGTTCTTGTCGGCGCGGTTGTATCCCCAGTGGTTGTTCATCGTCATACAGGTCTCCCAGTCGAAGCCGGGATCGCTGTCGGGGATGAACTGCTCGGGGGTCGCATAGTCGCCGAGCATTCCGCTCGCAGAGTCGAGGCCGTAGTTGCCGCCCGCGCGGCCGACGCGGCTGTTGATGATGACGCTCGGGGCGATGGAGCGGACGTACTTCTCCAGGTCGTGGCCGCGTTCGTCGGTCCAGTTGCCTTCCCACTGGCCGTCGAACCAGAGGACGCCGATCTCGCCGTAGTTGGTGAGGAGTTCCTTGAGCTGGGCCTTCATGTAGCTGACGTAGCGATCGAAGTTAGCGCTTTCGGTGGCGCGATCGGTCTCCCAGTCCCGACGCGGCAGGTAGTCGCGGTGGTGCCAGTCCATGATGGAGTAGTACCAGCAGATCTTGATGTCGTGCTTGCGGCAGGCGTCGGCCATCTCGCGCATGATGTCGCGCTTGAAGGGCGTGGACATGACATCGAAGTCGGTCGTGGCGGTGTCGAAGAGGCAGAAGCCGTCGTGGTGCTTGCTGGTGATGACGATGTAGGACATGCCGGCGTTCTTGGCGGCGAGGACGATCTCTTCGGCGTTGAAGTTCACCGGGTTGAACTTGGGCAGCAGCTTGTCGTATTCGGCGAGGGGGATCTGCGCGGTGGTGCGGATCCACTCGGCGTGGTTGGTGCCCGCGGCAGGGCCCCCCCACTCTCCACCGGGGATGGCGTAGAGGCCCCAGTGGATGAACATGCCAAAGCGCGATTCTCGCCACCACGCCATGCGGGCGTTGAAGCTGGCGGCGGATTCGCGCGGCGCGCCAAGCTTGACGTCGGGGTTGGCGTCGGGCTGCGCATCGGCTGAGGTTGCGAGCGTGGGCATCGCGACAGCGATGGTGAGGAGCAGGAGAGCGGTTCGGGTGGATCTCATGGGTCGGAAGGTCCTGTGCCTGAGAGTCGGGATTACTTCAGCTCTTTGATGTAGATGTTGGCGAACTGGATCGGGCTGCCGTGGGCCTGGAGCGCAATGGGGCCTTCGGCCGCGACACCGGGGAGGTGCGCGTTCTCGATGACAGTCTTGCCGTTGAGCACGACGGTGAGTCGGTCTCCCTTCATCGTGATCTCGAAGCGGTTCCAGCGGCCGATGGGCGCATCGGCGGCTTCCCTGGGCGTGCCACCCGCGCGGACTTCGGGCGACATCTTTGGGTCCACGCGGTAGCCGTGCACTTCGCCCGAGCCGATGGGCCAGCACCACATGTTGATCTGGCTCTTGCTGCTGCCGCGGAGATAGATGCCGCTGTCGCCGGCTTCTTTCACGCGCTGAGTTGTCTGCTTGCCGTCGGCGTCGGCAGCGTAGTCGCCATTGGCGAGCACGACGGGCAGGTCGGCATCCTTGGCCTCGCCGCTCCAGCGCCAGTCGCAGATGAGCACAAAGTCGTTGTACGACTTTTCGCTCCACAGATCGCCTTCGGCTTTGCCATCGAAGTTGAGTGTCCAGTCGCGCGCGGTCCAGTGGCCGATGTGCTGCGGCTCGACCTTCCAGCCGGCGAGATCGACACCGGTGTAGAGCGAGACGAAGCCCTGGGCTTCGGTTGCGGTCTGGTCGGTTGTTGCGCCGGATGACGGCAACTCCTTGATACGGATGTTGCGGAAATCGACCGGCGATCCCTCTGCTTCCAGGCAGATGTAGCCCTTGCGGGGTGAGATGTTGCGGCCGCGGCTGACGACCTTGCCGTTGACGGCGAGGCTGATCTCGCCGCTGTTGCAGATGACGCGGTAGTGGTTCCAGAGCGGCGAGCGGTTGGCGCGCTTTTCGGTCGGGAACGCCCGGTCGCCGTTGCCACGCGGATTCTCAGGGGTCATCTTCGCGCCGTGGATGGGGAAGATGTCGCCATCGCTGGTGTACCAGTCGCCTTCCTGGCCATCCATGACCTGCACTTCGACGCTACGCGTGAAGGGCTGGCCGCGGGCGGTGAGGGCATCGCTCCAGACAAAGAGTCCGGCGTTGCCGCCGGGGACGAGGTGGCGGTACTCCAGCTCAAGCTCGAAGTTTTCGTACATGCGGTCGGTGCGGAGGACACCGGTGGGGACGCCGGAGCAGGCGATCACCGCGCCGCCCTCATCATCCTGCCCGATCTGCCATGTGCTTGGGGCGCAGTTGACGTTCACCCAGCCGGAGAGGTCTTTGCCGCTAAAAAGGTCGGTGTAGCCGGGCTCGGTCGTGCGGTGGCCGCGCATCTCATCGTCGTTGCTCGGCGGGCTGGCATCATCCCCCCAGGTGTCGGAGCGAAAGCTGGAGGCGGGGAGGCCCTCTTTGTTGAACAAGACTGCGGCGGGAGAGTTGGCCCATGCGTAGCGCGCGACGGCGGGGCGCGGCACGCGCGGGTTGCTGAGGAGGAGTGTTTCGCCATCGATGGATGCGGCCGCGACGAAGAACTTCTGGTCTTCGCCGGCGATCCAGAAGCTGCGGCTGGCGGCGGGGTCGCCGCGGAACTCGAGGCCACCCCCATCCTTGCCGACGTGATCGAACTCGACTCGCAGCTTATCGCCCTCGCCGCGGACGAACTTGTACATCGGGCCGCAGGGAACGACGTTCTGGCCGTAGGTCTGGGCGAGGGCCCACCGCGCGAGGCGATCACCGACAGTTTTCTTGTTGCGAGGATGAATGTCGGTAGGACTGCCGATATCGAGCGTGACGGCCATGCCGGAGTTGGGTGTGCTGGAAGCAGTGCGCTGGGCATCTCGCAGGTATGCGCTGGAGTCGGCGGTTGCGCTGTTGTTGTAGTTGAACGGCGCGATCTGCGCGAAATAGAAGGGCAGATCGGTGCGTGCGCCCGCGGCGGCCCACTTGGCACGCCAGTCGAGGATCATGGTGGGGAAGAGCCTGCTGTACTGCTCGTGCCTGCCGACGTTGGACTCGCCCTGATACCAGATGACGCCGCGGAGCGGATAACCGACGATCGGGGCGATCATGCCGTTGTACAGCGTGGTGGCCATGTTGGGGCCGATGCCGACATTCTGCTGGCGGGATGGGAGGGAGCGGGCTTCCGCGCCTTTGAGATACTTCCAATCTCCGGCAAGCGAGACGGTTTGTCCTTCTGAACCGGCTGCACGTATCACGAGCTGCGCGGGCTGGCCGTTGATGCCGCCGATTCCGGCCGTGTCGAGCACGCGGACGGCGACAACGTTGCGGCCTGCCTTGAGCACGCCATCAGGAATTGAGTACTTTCGCCCGACGGACCACTGGTTCTCGCCGTGGGTGCTGCCGATGAGCTTGCCGTTCAGCCACGCGTCATCGTAATCGTCGATGGCGCCGAGCTCGAGTGTCGCGGCCTTGCCTTCCCAATCGGCAGGGAGATCGATCACGCGGCGAAAATAGCCAACCCCGTCGAAGCCGGCGAGATCTGCGGCACCGCCCTCGCCCCAGGTTGCCGGGAGCGTTGCCTTTTTCCATGCGGCGTCGTCGAACTCGGCGGTTGCCCAGTTGGCAGGGGGCTTGCTCAGGCGATCGAGGCTGTTCCACCAGCCTTCGCCGCGTTCGCGGAGAATCTTCGCGCGGGCGGCGGGGTCGCGACCCATGGCGTGCAGGAACTCCAGCGTTTCGGTGAACTCGGGGAACTTGGTCAGCCCGGAAGCGGAAGTCCAGGATTCGGCGGGCGTGCCGCCCCAGTCGGCGGCGATGAGCCCGATGGGCAGATCGTTGCCGAGCTTTTCCTGAAGTGATCGCGCGAAGTAGTACCCCACTGCGGTGATGTGTACGGCGGTCTGCGGCGTGCACGCCGCCCAAGCGCCGGTCGCATCGATTCGTTCGTGGGCGGAGATAGTGTTCTCGACGGTGAAGAGCCGGATGTTTGGATGATTCGCCGCGGCGATCGCTTCCTGCGCGTTGTCGGTCTCGATGAGCGGCCACTCCATGTTGGATTGGCCGCTGCAGAGCCAGACCTCTCCGAGCAGCACGTTCTCCAAAGCGACCAAGTTGTCGCCGGAGACGGTGAGCTTGTGGGGTCCGCCGGCTTTGGCGGTTGGAAAGGTGAGCCGGAAGCGGCCATCGCGATCGGTCTCGGTCTCGCGCTTGGCGTCGGACCAGGATGCGGTGACGGTAATTTTTTCACCAGGCCGCGCCCAGCCCCAGATGACGGCATCGGTCTCTCGCTGGAGGACCATGTGGTCGCCGAAGATGGCGGGGAGCCGGATATCGGCGAGGGCAATGGATGGGACGGCGGATGCCGCGATTGATGCGGCGAAGAGGGAGAAGGCGGTTTGAGCGCGGTTCATCGGTGGGCTTCCTGGGTGGCGGGTGGTGCCACGCGGACAGCCTACCCGAACGGCGATCTGCGCGCATCGCTTCGCACCAGGAATAGACGGGAGTTTCAGGCCATTCCCGGCCGCCACCGGACAAACCCTTCCAGGGCTTCGTACTCGGCCAGGCCAAGCTTGTCGTAGAGCGTTGCGGTGGCGCGGTTGCGGTCCTCGGCTCGCTGCCAGAACTCGCGCGGGTCGTTGGGGCCGGGGAAGAGGGCGTAGTCCTTCTGGCTCTCGTGCTTGAAGATGGCGATGCGTTTGCGGCGGACCTCATCGGGCGAGAGTGGCACGGCCATCTCGATGTCTTCGGGCCCCCACTCCTGCCATGCGCCGCGGTAGAGCCAGAGCGTGCACTCTCGCATCCAGTCGCGGGTGGCGAGGCGGCTGAAGGCTTCGATGACGGCGGCGAGACAGACGCGATGCGTGCCGTGGGGGTCGGAAAGGTCGCCCGCGGCGTAGATCTGGTGGGGCTTCACCGATTCGAGCAGTTCCATGGTGATGCGGATGTCCTCTTCGCCGATCGGTTTCTTGCGGATGCGGCCGGTCTCGTAGAAGGGGAGATCGAGGAAGTGGATTCTCTCGGGCCTGACGCCGGAGTAACGAGCGGCAGCGCGGGCCTCGGTGCGGCGGATGAGGCCCTTCACGCGTTGAAGCTCGGCGGTGTCGGGGTCGCCGGGGGTCTTGCGTGAGAGGAAGGACTCGATGTTGGATTCGAGCTTGTCGGTAAACTCGCGCCCGAGCTGCGGGAACGAAGAAGCAAACTCCCGCACAAAGTCGACGTGGCGCATCGCGGCTTCATCCCACACGGCGATATTGCCGGAGGTCTGATAGGCGACGTGGACTTCGTGTCCTTGATCGCAGAGACGGATGAGCGTGCCGCCCATGCTGATGACATCGTCATCGGGGTGAGGGCTGAACAGCACGACACGCTTGGGGAAGGGTTCGGGAGACTCGGGCTTTCCGCCGGGCCAGCCGGTGATGGTCTTCGCGAGCGTGCGGAAGACCACGCGGTTGATGTCGTAAGCGCTGCCGCTGCCACCGGGAGCAGCCAGCAGTTCCTGCAGGCCGTGCTCGTTGTAGTCTTCATCGATGAGCTTGAGGATGGGCTTGCCCACCTCGCGCGAGAGCCAGATGACGGCGCGGCGGGTGAGCTTTTCATCCCACTTCAGGCCGAACTGCTCCACCGTGCCAAGGAGCCAGGGGGTTTTGAATCGCGTCAGCTCCGCGGCGGAAGCGGGATCGAGCACGAAGCGGACGGCGGGGTGGCGCTGGAGGTAGCTGGCCGAGACGCTGGTGGTGACATCGCCCTGCACGGCGCGGCGGACAATGCCGGACTTGTGCTCGCCGAAGGCCATGATCACGATGCGCTTGGCATCGAGAATTGTTCCGACGCCCATTGTGATCGCCTGCCGCGGCACGAAACGCTCGCCGAAGAAGTCGCTCGAGGCGTCCATGCGGGTGACTTTATCAAGCGTGATGAGGCGTGTGCGGGAATCGGGCGGAGACCCGGGCTCGTTGAAACCGACGTGGCCGGTGCGTCCGATGCCCAGGAGCTGAAGATCTATGCCGCCTGCTTCTTTGATGCGCCCCTCGTAGTCTTCGCAGAACTGCGCCACACTCTCGCGGGAGATCGTGCCATCAGGCAGGTTGGCGTGACCAGCGTCGATGTCTATGTGGTCAAAGAGGTGCTCACGCATGAAGCGGCGATAGCTTTGCATCGCGGCGGCATCCATCGGCCAGTATTCATCGAGATTGAATGTGGTGACGTTGCGGAAGCTCAGGCCTTCGTGCTTGTGGAGCCGCACAAGCTCGTCGTACACGCCCTGCGGAGTGGAGCCGGTGGCGAGGCCGATGACGGCGCGTTTGCCCTGAGCAGCACGCTCGCGGATGAGCGAGGCGATCTCGGCGGCGACGGCCGCGCTGGCAGCTTGGCTTGAACCGAACACCGACACGGGGATGCGCTCGCCCACGCAGGCGGGGCGGGAATTGGAGAAGAGACCCGGAGAGGGCGCTGAGCAGGGTTCGAGGCCGGGTGTCACGGGGCTTGCGGAGCGGGCGTTGATAGGCATGGCCGGGGATGGTAACTCGCGAGCGCACCCGTCGCATGAGCGCTTATCACTGTTCACCAGGTTGAGATGCGCCACAACGAAGATGACGGGGCATACCAGGCAATCAAAGCGACTTGCTCGGAGGCTCACAAGTGCATGAACCGAGGTGTGCTCGAAATGGGGACAGCTGCAGACTTGGCTTATGGCGGTCGAATGGTGCCGAGACTCTGAACAGGCGATCGTTGCTCGTGCGATTGTCGCCGCGCCAGATTGCGAAGTCCCGCACCGCGTTCTCGCCGCTCATCCGCGGCCCGGCCGTGCTTGCGCAATGGGGCATTGGCGGCGTCTACCCGCTCTGCAAACGCGACCGTGCGCAGAAGAGTCGCCAACATCCTGATTGTCGATTGAACCGGCAATGGGCAGGGCCGGACTTGAACTACCCCAGTTTCATTCGGGAAACTCGGTGGTTTTGGAAACGGGCGGCAGCAAATCCGGCAACATTGGGGCGGGTTTTGGTGTTCCGACGCCCCCGGCGACACCACCCAAGCCTGCTGATCCCCAGTTGGCGGCGGTGGTGGCTTCATGGCCCGACCTGCCCCCGGCGATCCGAGCGGGCGTGGTGGCGCTGGTGGCCGCGGCTGCCCCCGCCAAGCCCGCGGGCGGGGAGGGAGGCCGATGATGCCCCCCGAAGGCTGGCACCTTCCGGCCGACCTGCTGGCAAGGGTGGCGCGATACAAGGCCCGGAAGCCCCGACCGGCGCAACGGGCCGACTTCCGGGCGCGGATGCTGGAACGTGCCCGGGCGAACTACCGGCAAGCCTGCGCCCCGCGGTGTCCGGCCGATCCCGGCGAAGGCGGAACCAACGGTCGAACAACGGTGGCAACAACGGTCGGTTTGCCTCCCCTTCGGGGCCGAAGCCGGAACAGATGGCGCACCCCATGGGGGCGGGTTCGTAGACCTGGGTGGCGGCTCTACGGACCCCGCCCCAACGGATGTGACAACCCGTAAGTGGGAAGGATGCCATCCGTCCGCTGGACACCATCGGCCGGGCCGGTACGCTGCCCTAATCGGGTAGCGGATGGTGTTGCAACACCCCCGCGAACGGACCGGACGGGCGCGGCAGTACTCACCGTCCCCGCCGCCCCGTCTGGCCGACCCGTGGACAGGACGGTGAGCCATGGCACGCCAAGGTAAACGTGACCGTCAAAAGGACGGTCATGGATCGGATGACTTCGTGCTTGAGATCGGCCGCGAGTGTGTGGCATGGATTCTCGGGCATCCGAGCGACTTTGATGAAGGGGCAAAATGGCTGCTCAGCTTGCCCGAAGCTGGTGCCGATCAAGGGACACCGCAGCACTTTGGACCGATTCTGCACCGGCTGACCGCGGCAAAGAATCAGGTGGTTCACCGCTATCAGAACGAGCCCGAGCATGTCGTGGACCGTCTGACAGTCGTGGACGCGCACCGGATCATTCTGTACGCCGCGCTCGTTCTTGTGCCGCACTTTGACGCATCGTTCGTTGGGTTAGGTTGGCCCTGGCGCTGTAAAAGCGGGTCCGTTGCCGATGGTCGCGAGCTGATGAAGGCGGGCACGGATGGAGAGGCCTTGGCCAAGCTGGCAAAGCGATGTTTGATGATCGCCGTTGACCGTGGCGGACCGTTCGCTAACAGGCGAGATATGTCGAACGGCGATGGCGTGCCCGACCCAACAATCACGGTTTTTTCAAGTTCCCAAATTCCTGGACCCGGCAGCTCGGACCCCGCGGCGGGCATTCAACTTCGGCGAGAGATCCGCGCTTGGGTCGCGGCAGGCGGCGAAGCGCGTCGGCTCTGGCTGCTTAGGCTCTGGGAGCGATCCCTCGTCGTGCCCCGCGACTTTCCCGGGACACATGACCGCCAACTCTGGTCCCAGCTTGAGGCAACCGACCGACTTGCCATGCACGCGGGCGTAGTCATCGGGATTCACGACGCAGAGTCCACTGAGCCCATCATTCCGAATGCCTCGTATTCAGAGTGGCGCAAGCCCGAGGGTGCGGAACCTGACTGGGCGGCACGGGGGCGTGCTGCGCTTGGTGTCTCGAGCCAGCCGCTGTTAGGAAGACGCTTCGACCCGGCAGCGTTCGATGCGGATGCGGCGAGGGAGTCGTTTGTGGCGGTCAAGGCCGCGCACGCAACGGCTGCCGCAGAGCTGAATAATCCTGACTTGATCGCAGACTCATCAGATACAGAGGCGAGCCCGCGGAACGGAAAGGGTGCAACGGTCGATCCCTGGGCAGCAGCATTGGCTGGGCAGGAAGCCAGGAAAAAGGCCGCGGAGGCCGCATTGGCCAACGATCCTCGGTTCCGAGCCGCGGTAGAGCAATGGGAGCGGTGGGTGCGTGCCCAACGAGCAGCGGCCGATGCTTCCGCACCTTTCCGCGAAGAACTGCACAGGCTCATCGCAGCTCATCCGACGGGGTACGCGCCGGACTCGGAAACTGCTCGCGATTTCGACGCCCTGAAGCAGTCAATCGCGGACTCCGAAGCGACGGCTTTTGCTGCACATGGCTTTCCGTTGCGGAAGCGTCCGGGCTCGATTCCTGAGTTGACGGCACTTCTTCGGTCCCTGACGCCTGATAGGTGGTTTGATCTACAGGAGTTGATGAGTCTCCCGCGGCCGACAGACACTCTGTGGCGGGATGCAGAGGATCTGCTGGGGCGCGATCCGTTCTTAGCCCCCTTGCCGGCTAAGCCCGACGATGGGCGGCAACGCTATGCCGCACTGGTTAAGTGGTCTGAATCTCAGGTGGAAGCAGCAGCACTCAAAGCCCTCGGCGAGCGCGAGGTGTGGGGGGTAGACGAACTCCCCCCCGCGGTCGATATTGATTTGCTGAGGTGTCTTGATGCCGAGGGATTCATCGTGGCGCGGGGAAGCCACATGCAGAATCGCCAGAAGTATCGCGGTGACTCTACGCCACCTACGCCGGCTCACGGGCAATGGTGCTCGCCGTTGCAGAAGCCAGAGATCGCTGGCGACTGGGAAGTGATTTTGGCAAAACGTACCCGCGATGCGTGGAATCACCCATTTGAGGTGAAGGTATCGGAGCACGGCCGAGCGCAGCTGGCTCGGATGCGGCGCGGAGTCGCGGCATTGGCCGACTTGGAGCCGGAGGCGGCCCCGTTCAGCGCGCGTGCGAGACCAAGGGCGGTCGCGGTTTTGGATTCAACAGAACTGGGCTTGGGCAAGGTGCGCAAGCCGGGTGGGTGGACAAGAAAGGAACTCGTGGACGAAGCCAAGGAAAAGGTTCCTTTCAGCGCCACCGTTTTTGACAAGATCCGGCGGGCAGCCGCCGTAAAGCCCGGCGAAAGAGGCGGAAGCGGTGCCCAACGGCGATTCTCAAAGAGCGAGCTTCGTGAACTGATCAAAGCGGTGGAGGATGGCCCGTTCCGCTACAAGCTGGGAATTGTCTCGGCATGGCATGAACTGCTCGCCGACTGAGCTAGAAACGAATCCCCGATGAATCCCCAGTGGGGATTCAACTCCCCACTTGAATCCCCACTCGAAGCTACGCCCTTGTCGGGGGCCGTCGCCGGTTGATGATCGAGGAATGCACTCCGACCATTCTCTCGTCTCGCTCGACGAACTCTGCCGCCAGCTTGGTCTATCTCGCCGCTGGCTTCGCCGCGAGATCGCTGCGGGCCGGCTCCCCTATCTCCAGGCAGGTCGGCGGCAGCTGTTCAACGTCCGTGCTGTTCAGGTGGTCCTTGCTCACCGCGCGACGGTTACGACGGAGGCACCAGCACGTGACAAGTAATACAGACACCCAGATGGCTTCGGCCCCGATGCTGGTTGACCGGCTTGAAGCGGGCCGGCTGCTGGGCGTCTCGCCCGGCACGATCGACAATCTTCGGCTTCGCGGCGAGCTTCCCTCGGTGAAGTTGATGGCGCGTCGGTTGTTCGATGTATCCGATTTGCGCCGGTTCATCGACTCGCGGAAGGTTGTCACAAATAATCACGCGGCCGATTCGGCGGGCGGCGGCACATGAGAGATGCCGTAGAACGAATCCTGACGGCCCTGCGCGAACACGGACACGAACCGCGCAAGGCGGGCGCGGGCTGGTGCTGTCGATGCCCTGCCCACGATGATCGAAACCCTTCCCTGTCGATCCACGCCGGCGACGACGGGCGGGCGCTGGTGAACTGCCACGCCGGTTGTACCTTCGATGCGGTGTGCGGTGCGATCGGGCTGCGGCCCGCTGACCTGTTCACCGATGACCCGAGCCGGCGCAACGGACACGCGCCCAAGACGCGGCGACGTGGCGACGGCGACGAAACTACGCGGAAGCCCGCACGCGGCGGGGATTCTGTCACCGTCGCCAGTGACGCCACGGGCGGGCGCACGTTCCCCACGGCCCGCGACGCGGTGGCCGAGTTGGAGCGGCGACACGGCCCGCGATCGACGACGTGGACGTACACGAACGCGGCGGGCGATCCGGTGGGGCTGGTGGTCCGCTGGAACACGCTCACGGGGAAAGACGTGCGCCCGGTGTCGCGGAAGGCGGACGGGTCGGGGTGGATCATCGGCGGGATGCCCACGCCCCGACCGCTGTACGGGTTGCCCGACCTGCTGGCGACGCCGGCGGGGTCGCGGGTGTTCATCGTCGAAGGCGAGAAAGCGGCGGACGCGGCCCGAGCGGTCGGGCTGGCGGCGACGACAAGCCCGCACGGGTCGAAGTCGGCGGGCAAGGCGGATTGGTCCCCGGTGGCGGGGCGCGAAGTTGTGATCCTCCCCGACCACGACGACGCCGGCGAGCGGTACGCCGACGACGTGGCGCGGCTGGTGACGGTTGCGGGCGCGAAGTCGGTGCGGGTGGTTCGGCTGGTTGAACTGTGGGCAGGGATGCCCGAAGGCGGCGATATGGCGGACCTGGTGGAGCATCGCGGCGGGGACGTTGACCCGATCCGCGCGGAAGTCGAAGCCCTGACCGACAAGACCGACGCGGGCACGGTGACACCGGAAGCCCCGGCGGTCCCCGCGTTCACGCCCTTCCCCGCTGACGTATTGCCCGAACCGATCCGGGGATTCGTCATCGAAGCGGCGAAAGCGATCGGGTGCGATTCGTCTTACATCGCCCTACCCCTGCTGTCGGGGCTGGCGTCGGCGATCGGCAACACCCACCGGATCGCGTTGAAGCGCGGGTGGACGGAGCCGGCGATCGTGTGGACGGCGATCGTGGGCGAGTCGGGGACGATGAAAACGCCTGCGTTCAAGTTGGCAATGAAGGCGATCCGCAAGGCGCAAGCCGATGCGTTCAAGGAACACGAAGCGGCGCGGGCAGAGTGGGAAACGGCCCACCTGCAACATGAGGCGGAGCTGACCGGATGGAAGCGGGACGCGGCAAAGAGACACGGCGACGCGGGCGATCCGCCCGAGAAACCGGCCCCGCCGATCGCACGGCGGTACGTCGTGTCCGACACCACGACCGAAGCCCTGGCCCCAATCCTGCTGGGCAACCCGCGCGGCGTGCTGTTGGCCCGCGATGAACTCGCTGGATGGCTGGGGTCGTTCGACCGCTACGCCAAGGCGGGGAAGGCTGGCGCGGACTCCGCGCACTGGCTGTCGATGCACAACGGCGAAGCCATGACGATCGACCGCAAGACCGGGATACCGCCGACGATCCACGTTCC
>ENA-ORBV01010262-ORBV01010262.1-microbial-mat-metagenome-genome-assembly--contig:-NODE-10262-length-15062-cov-5.179913_pt1 | contig 15062 bp, 9 predicted proteins | sample MGYA00237777_ERZ505514 | MGnify/ENA primary metagenome ERZ505514 (study PRJEB26160, sample SAMN06269048) | microbial mat metagenome | isolation source: Oligotrophic lake microbial mat | place... | reverse complement strand
ATGATACGGCGACCACCGAGATCTACACCTCTCTATTCGTCGGCAGCGTCAGATGTGTATAAGAGACAGCTCGTACACCTTTCCCAATTTCTTTCATTGCCGGTGCTGCAATGGTTGCAAGCCAGCAGTGAAGGTTTGCCACATCTCGAATGGGGTACGTCAAAAACTCATCGGATCCAATTCTTGCCAGAATTACCAGAAATAAATGCGCTTGATGAAGCTCTCCAAATATGTCCATTTCATCCGTAACGTTCAGCAATGAACCAGAGAGCGCAAGACTTGACTTGATCGCAACGCGAACTGGTTTCATCTCAGTTCCAAAAGTTGCCCTGTTGTCTAGAAGGACTCCACTAGTCCTGTTCGGCTGGAATATTTCCAATGGCGACCCAATCGTATTTAAGTTTTCCACCCGCAAATCAGAAACTCCAAATTTGACTTCATCAATTCCAACTTCCTTTAGCCCCCCAAAAGCAAAGTCCAAAAGACTTCTAGCCATTGCCACTGTTCCAGCAATGCCTGATTGAGCCTTTGTCAGTGGTGTAACCAGAACGTCATTGATCTTAGGCATACCTGTATCTGCTCTAGGCGACAACAGTTCCACTTCAATAATTTTCTTAATTAAAGGAACAAGGTCTCCGTACGGGCGCATAGAAGAGCCATCCAACAAGAACAAATCTCGAAAATCAATGTAGTTGGATCCAGTTTCGGTAGAGAAATGTTGGCATTGCTTTTTTTCTAGCCCACCTAAGAAGCCATTGAGTATTGGCTTGATGGTGCCGTCGAAAATTATCGGTAGCGACTCGGTGATAGTGTCGCCAAAACTTTCAAAGATCGCACTGGCAGAACTGGCAAAAGCGGCACTCGTGTCGGGTAGAAAGCCTTCAATCAAAGGCGGGAATACCTTTCCAACTGAGACCATTAATTGTAGAACTTCGACGCCATAAGATGTTGACATAAAGCATGGCAGAATATTGGAAGAATGGAGCAACGACCCGATTTCAAGGGAAGCCAACCGATCCTCGTCGATTGCCATGTAGAGAGGCATAGAGAAATTGATGTCCTCGAGATGAAGCGAGATGTTGACATGTTTAGGAGGTTCAAGTGTGGTCAATACGTCAACACTGAAATCAAGTCCAATTTTCAAACTGTCGATGGAAAACTCATTTCGAACAATCTGTGGATCCGACGGACGTAAGACGTCGAACTTCGAAAAAGAGCTCAGGCCCTTCACTCGAATCTCATGAAATGAAAGGAGAACCCCGGAGGTTTCGAAAGCGACGTCACTAAGAGGGAGCGCAAAATCTTCACCCCCCCCCAGTAGACCTTTCAAAAGGACATTAATCATCAGATCGTGGGTGCCGTCGCCGTTGTCAGCAGAAGCGCCAAGATTCTCTTGCGCTAGTTTCAATAACTGTCCAATGAATGGCACCTGGGCATTTTCCAGGTCTGTCCAATCAAGGAGGGTGCTTCCCTCTGGTACATCGACCCAGCTCTCATCCGAGTTAACCTTCACGGGTTCCTCAAAATTTTGCAAGTGCCTCTCAGCAACTAGGACAGCCGTTAACTCTGTCGCAATAGCTACAGAGAACAGGATTGTATCCAAAGTAAGAGAAGAAAATGGGGGTATGTGTATCGAGTCATGTTTTGTCATTGCATCAGCGTTCCTTGTGGTGTTGTACAGAGGACTATGTGGACAGAATCTTGCTGCATCGTCCCCTAACTTCACAAACTTTGCCAGTGCATTTGAAATGTCAAACCCGGAAGCGACTTCCTGGAGCAAAGGACCGATTCTATTTCCAATTACCTCAGGCACACCCTCATGGTTGATAATTTCCACTAACTCTGTGAGTATGGCACTAGTACAGTTTCGGCATTTCAAATCAATGGAAAGTGAAACCAGCTGTATCAAAAATGTCTCTATTTCAATGCCTCGAGTCTTCGACTCCGATCCAAAAGTAGGCGGAATCCCGATCATGGATAGCCAGCAATTTATTTCAAGAATATCCTTGAGAGGCATTCGGTAGAGCCTTTCCTTTCCTACAGGAAAACCCACATCAGCGGAAAGATCAATTTCAGCCAAAGAAAACGACAGGTCAAACTCATTGTACATATCCAGTAAGGATAGATTGCCGTGAAGTCCAACGGAAAGACCCAAAGTAGCGTTTACAGAACGGCCTGGGGTCGGTCCAATGTTTATCATATTCTCCAGGACGGCGGCTCGATGTGATGGCTGCAAGACTGAAAGTGGACCCACGAGCGTGTTGATATTACCAATCCGGGCATCAAATGCTCTTAGTGTTAGCAGCTCTTGTATCCAAGTCAGTGGGCCATTAGGCAGAACTTGCAGTGCTAGATCTAACATCTTTTCTTTGAAACGAAGAAGTCCCTTCGTCCCTGATTGTGACTCTGTCAATGGGTCAATTAAAATGGAATTCACTCCAAGCGCACCTTCATCAGAGCTGCTCAAAATCTCACTCTGCAGCATCGCAAAAATCATGGGGAAAAGGTCGCCGTATGGTTTAGTCCCAGAACCTCCGAGATTGCGTGAGTCCGCTGGAGAGAGAAAAAGGTCTCTAAAATCGATGAGATCTTCGGAAGCCTCAATTCCCTTGTTGCCGCTCAACAATGCTGCAGAACCTTTTTCGGATTCTGCACTTGGGCAGCCCTCAGCATTTCGGACCAAGTTAGCTAAGAATGCGTTGAAGAAACTCCTCAACGTACTATCAGAAATCGAATTGATAGCACCGATCAATTCCGAGCCGAATTGATCAAAGAGCGACTTGATAGAAGCAGAAACGACTTCGCTTGTGTCCGTCAAAAGGCCTTCTATCGCAAGATTTGACACATTACCGACTGCCACTCTGATTGATGGGATATGGATATCGGTGGCAGCTGACAGGAAGCATGGCAAAAGCTTATCAATAAAAAGCAATGAACCAATTTCAAGAGAAGCCACTCTGTCCAAGTCAATCGATGTGTACACATAAACGGTAGCATTGACTTGGTCCAGATCAAGTGATATGCGGAAAGGTTGGGGCGGGTCGGATGTCGACTCAACATCTACAGAAAAGTCAACTTGGAGAGCAAGTGCATCCAATTCAATCGAGTTTTGGAGTGTCTGGGGTGCAATAGGCTGAAAGACATCAAATTTGCGAAACGAATCGAGGCCCTTGACTTGCACCGACTGGACTGACACTGCAACCCCAGCTACCTCAATGCCGGTACCGTTTAGGTCCAGAACAAAGCCACCGTCATCATTCAACATGCTTCTAAACATTGTATTCACACCCAAATCCGTGGACCCATCAGGGGTTCCGCTAAGGGATGCCCTTGCGATCTCAAGCAAATCCCCCGCAAAAGGAATGAACGTCTCGTTTAATCTAGTCCAATCAAGTAAGTTGCCCTTCTCGCCGATTTTCGGTTTTGCCTCTTGTGAGAGAGCATTCGAAAGCTTAACATTATTGTTCAGATGGCTCTCAGAAAATACCACAGCAAAAACTTCAGCGGCAATTACAGCGGCGAAGATGATGGTATCGATCGAGAGAGTAGAGAGAGGGGGGATATCGAAGGACAAGGATGTGTCCTCGTCCTCCTCTGTAGTATTGTAGGTAGGGCTGTGCGGGCAGAGCCGAGCCGCTTCTTCTCCAAGCTTCAAAAACTTGGTGAGAAAAGAAGCAGCACTGTCACTAGTTATAATCTCTTCAAGCAGCCGACCCACTCTGTTGCCAAACGTCCTTGTGGCGCCGACTTGCTCAAGCATACTGATCAACCCGGGTAGAGAAGTGCTCGTACAGTTCATGCACTTGAGATTCGATCCCATGGAAATGACCTTCATGATAAAAGTCTCAATGGCAAGAGCGTTCTCATAACTTCTTAAACCAAAGTTTGGGGACTGGATGAGCGCCAACCAGCAATTGAAGTTTAGGATATCCGAGAGAGGAAATTGAAGAAACTTAGACGCTGGTATCAACATGCGCATGTTTGTGAAGACGTCGAGCTCATCTGCCAAAGCACTAATATCGATCTCGTTGCTCATCGCCCAAGGTGAATTTACTCCATTAAGACTAAAGTTCAAACTGACGGCCGTATTAACTGGCCGACCTAGGATGGGACCAAAGTTGAAAATGCTCTCAAGCGTGTGAGGACGGTTCGTAGGCTCCATAAGTTTCACGGGACCGACGATTGTATTCAAGTTTCCGATTCTTGCGTCAAAAGCGGTGAGGTTGATTTGCTGTAAGAGAGGTCGGAGGAATTCGTGGCTGGTGGTGTCCAGCGATATGTTGAATAACGTTTGTGGGAACCGAAAAGTGCCGTTTATCCCGGATTGGCCCATCGTCAACGGCTGCAGTATGTTCTTATTGATAGTTGGTAGACCCGTGGCGTTGTCAATGGAAGACAATTGTCCTCTTACGATTCCAAACCCCATAGCAATCAAGTCGCCGTAAGGTTGTTTTCCAGTGCCCCCAAGCTTAATAGCCTCCTCGGGGGGTAAAAATAAGTCGCGAAAATCTAAGAAGGCACTCTGGCTTGTAGATGGGTCTGAGTTAAGAAAAGAACCACTCTTCTGTACGAAGCCGTAGGATACAGAAGTGCTCGAGCTGGAGCTACTTGCCCCGGTTGTTGAAGAGGTCTGTGAAGCCCCAGATGACTGCGCGGGCGTTCCAGATGTCTGTGTTCCGTAGCTAAATTCGGTCACAGTTCCAGCTGCAGTATTGCCAAAGGATAAACTCGTACTCTCACCCTGAGAAAAAGATTCGCCTCCGCCTCCACCGCCGCCATCACCGCCGTCGTTTCCAAACACACCCAAGGTTTCAAGCGCTGAATCACTTTGAGAGTCAGCACAGACGGCATCTGCTCCTTCGGTTCTGATGAAGCACTCGAGAAAATCATTCAATATCAGAGTTACATTGTTTTGGAAAATGTTAGGAACTGCCAGTAAAATTAAGTCCTGATAGGTGCAAATAGCTGCTTCGACCGCGGTGTTGATGAAATCGTCAACCCCTGTGTCAAGCACACCTTCAACTCGCGCTGTCCCGACTTGTCCCACTCGGACATCCAGTTCTGACACACCTGCAACCCGGAGAGCAGAGAGGACACACGGAAGGATGTTGGATGTATTTGTGAACCTCCCTAAAGTCCATTCGCTGTATTCTTCATAGCTAAGGCCTATGAGAAGCGAGACGGCCACTGTGATCTCATCAATCGGAATAGTAGCAACAATTGTCTCTTGGATGTTCACTTGATTAATATCTGCATTCAGAAAGAGGTTCACTCGTATGGCGAGACCAGTTAGTTCTAATTGACTTCTTGCTGTGTAGCTTCCGATGATTTGCAGAAAATCTGTGTCTTGAAACGTATTCAGGCCAACAACTTGTACGGAATTGACCTTGAATTGATTGACTTTGAAGAGATTTGCAGTATCAATAACTTGAGGGGGAGGTTGCGTCTGCAAGTGACGCTCCAAAATGTCGGGCAAAACTGGACCCAACAAGTAACCCAACTCTTGCTCGAATGTCCTTGTCAGCTTTCGCGCCAGGTATTCGTAGGGCTTGGTTTGCAGCTTACGTCTGGCCAGAGGATTACAGGTTTCTGGCGGACCTTCTTCGTCATCTTGTAGCCGTCTTCGATCAGGGACAGTAACGGTCAATACACCATTGTTGTCCAACAGGTTAAGTTCAATGAAAGTGTTGATCTGATAAGCACCAACGACACCTTCCAAGTTTGTGATGAAACTCTGGAGGACTTCTCCGAGGGTACTGTCTGTCAAGTCGACAAGCTGTTCACTTATCTGCAGGTTGTCTTCCAGCTGGAGTGGGTTGACTTGCGATACCTGAGTAAGATAGGGCGCGAGAGTATCGCCCAATGACATCAGGAGCTCGTCGACAGTTTCTCGCAACTGTTGAACTAAATCACATATTAGGTCCGATATCGCCTTCATTTCGGCATTCACGATATTTATGATGAGATCATTGAGGTCATTAAGTATGTCAGCCGAGAATCCACCTGAAGCTGATATACTGTCGAGGTTGACCCATGCCTCGCATCCTTGAAAAGTAGAAGTATCAGGTGGAGATCCTTGCAGCGTTACCGCCACTTTGAAATTGTTATCCTTCAGTCCAATCTTGATTTTCAGATTGTCGCTGACGTCTAGGACTCCGAGATCCCATCCAACCTCTATCTGACATTTGAGGTCAATGCCCAGTACTTCGATAGCATAGGTCAAAGAGCTCCCACCCTTTTTATAACTAAGACCGATAGAGTCAATAGTAATGTCACCGCATTTTCCGGACACATCGACCATGGCCGTTACACCAATGATATCCTCAATGAATTGTTGCGGAGGAATGTTAATTACAAAGGATTGAAGAATCTCATTTAAAGTTTCAAAGTCTTGCGAGTTCTTCAGCAACCGAAAGTCATTACTATTGCTACTATCCGTAGCTGTAGCACCGCCACTTTTCAGAGGTTCTGGGTTGTCGCCCCCAATCGAGGCCCAGCTTGTAATTCTGTCTCGCAGCTCTTCATCCACTGCCGCTTGGACAGATTCTCTAGACAGCGGTCCAGGATACCCTTTTAGTGTAGTAAGCTTACTAGTCGAGGGGAAGGAAGACAATTTATTTGGTTCTTCTTGTGCCACGGTTGCGGCAATGGCTGCCAACACACAGATGACCTGTATCAAGCACGACATATTCATACTTGGTGGAAAACTAATACGACGGAAAAAATAGATCATGCCCTCCCGTTTTCTACCTCTTCTCTGTAGCTTTTGAGCTTGTTTGATGTAGGGGTTTCACAATGAAAAAACAAGAGAGGAATTGCTCAGGGGGCGAGAAGCTTTGATTTTGTGTTTTGACCAGGACGTTTGATTTGCATTTTTGACCAAGAGCACCGGTGCACCAATGGGCCATTTTCGCAATCGATGCATGGTATCTACAATGAGGGAAACTACAGCACCAGCTAGCTAGCGAGTAATAGTTATCCAAGTGGATAAGCCAGTCCTGCCAGTGAGTACAAAAGTTTGGAGGAGAGGGTGCGCGATGGGATTGAGGTTGCAATTATTGATATGACACCGGAAATTTACAACTGCGAAGGTGCGCGATCGACGGGATCGCATGCATTTCGTTGACAATGTGACTGAGAAGCACAGAAACTCACGATGCACTCGAATAGGCTCGTTATTATCCAACATACTATTACTATCGTTTAGTCACGGCCACTCGGGATTCGACAGGTTTTCCTGTCGATTCCCTCTTGCGCTAAAGAATGCTAACCTACTAAGTAGTCTCCCCTTTTAGCCAATATACTCTAACAATAGACCGTCTATTAAGCTAACTTGCTTGCTAGTCTATTTGGTTATCTTCATGGCTGGTTAGTTAGTTTGAGTTAGGTCTGCGTTGATAGAACAGGAACAGGTTAACCTGTCAAACTTTCTACGGGAATTGAGTGCTGAAATCACGTAGAAACATTTCGCACCGTTGTTACAAGATAATGATTGATTGGAAAAAGATATCTTTGGTTTGGCGCCACCATGGCGCCGCCTTCTGGTCTCAAGACGCCAAGACGAAGCCCTCGTAACAAAGGAAGAGCCAACAGTGTTGGCAACACTCGCAGAGGAATCCAGCCACATCGGCTTCAGCTTGATAATGCTGTTAATCGTTCCCCTCCATCAAACCTCACTCGTTCATCCACCTCCACCCTAACCAATGAAACAGCTCAGTTGACTCCCCGATCAAGACACGTGTCAAATAGAAGCAACCTCAATCTCTTTCAGTTGGCAAACGTCCCTTCACCGCTGCAACAAAGGAATCACAATGAGGAAGAGGAGGAGCATGACCGTTTCGAGGAAAATTGTGGAGCCGCTGATTCGGAGGAAGAGCCGGATGTGGAGGATATTGTTGACGCAGAAAACAAATTCCATCCAACCAGTGTGGATAGGAATCTGTCAGAGGAAGATAAGGAAGTGGCCGGCCTCAATGCATTTGTTGATGTTAAAGCAGAGCCAGGTGCAGCTGGTGAACCGTGGTGTTTTGGTGCCCCAATCGGATGGACACCACCCACTGCACCAGACGACTGGAAGCCCTCTAAGGCCAAGACAGATGAACCCAAGTTTGATACACTTGACAATCATGGTGGTTGGTCTCAATGCAACTGCAGATCGAAATGCAACACCAAAGGAAGGCATTTGCGTCACCAACTGCCAACATGTGTCACACCTGTGCCTGTCGATGAGGCGACTGGCAAAAGGGAATGTGAAGGATGGGAATTCCATTATCAGGGCTGGAAAAAAGAAGCACATGACCCTGTTCATCGTGATGGAGCTGACAAAAGCAACACGTTTCCACAGCACCGCCGAGGATCACTCGACCAAAACAAGTTGACTCTGCTTGGGTTAAATGAAGCAAGAATGAAGAACCTGGATGGTGATCCGGATGCTCTCTTTTTCTTCACGCTGCTACTTCCTATTCACCAAATCAATAAAGAGAAGGGTGTCGAACCAGTTAAGGATGACCCGAGAAGGCCATTCTATGCACCAGTTGCCAAATTCACCAACTTGTATGCTGTCGGAGAGCTCGAACTTGGAAGCGGTTATCGCCACAACTACGAGCCAACCAATCCTGCTGGAATGTTGCAGTGGGATAGTGTTTTGGTGACTGATGGGGTCCATGGTGGCAGCAAAGGCACTATCCTTCATCGTTTCGATAACTACCCAGGCAGCAAATCGTATGACGCAGACATTGCGAGAACGTTTACTAAGTCAAGATGGCTAGAGCTCAAGTGATATGTCAAGCTCTGTAACAATCTCACGGCACCAAAGAAAGGTCAAGAGGGATGCAACCCGGCATGCAAGTACGACATGCTGTTTGATACGATCATTCATAATGTCAACGCCCTAACATTATTTGCCAATCCCGATCAGTGTGGTGACGAAACAAGCTGTGGCCATCAAGGGTTTGGCGAGCCAGGATCACATCTGGTGTACAACGTCAAGGGGAAGCCAAACATAACAAAAGGGATGCAGACAGTGTTGACATCTGACGTTGATTGGATTAGGCCTCGAGCTTATTTACATCGACACAATTGTCATCCCCAATTGTTTTCGGTGCAGGGATGCAACGAAGTCCGTCTTTTGTGGGAGACACAGTTGCTTCCGCTTTGTCAACACGACAACCCCTGGTACGGAAGAGCACTGTTTAACACCAAGCCACACATGACGTGGGATAATTTTTTCAGTGGAGACGATCTTATGGAGCATGCAGCTGAAGAACGCTTTGGTTTAACGATGACATGTCGCCGCGATCGTTTGCCAAAGAAGGTTCCCCGTGAGTACTTCCATCATAAGAAGGTTCTTGTCAACAAAAGAACTCGGTCTTCTTGTTTCGAGCTTCCAATTGTCGCAGCAAAGAAGATAGGGCAGAGCGTCATGACCATTACGAGCTTCCAGTCTACTTCAAGCTGCAACATTGTCAGCATAAATGGCCTCAATGAAGTTGAACTTTACGCGCATACGAAGGAAAGAGGCCAAGCTGATAAGAAAAGACGCTGGGCTATTGAAATGAACCAGGCAAGATCGTTGCATTTGCACACTTATGGAGTCATTGACCGTGTTGATCACCTCATAAAGAACTGCAACATGCATTATCGGTCATGGAAATATTGGCATTCTCCCATGATCCACGGTAAGGCATTGGCCGTTGTTGTCGCACATGACATGTACTTGGAATGCTGCACCGGATGTCTTGATAAAAAATGGGAATGCACCCCTGTGTCATTCTATCGATTCCGCGAGTTGCTTGGAAAACAGATGCTTTCTTATTCACCCACGAACAGGAAATACCCAGGAGACGAGTTGATGAGAGCTTGTACCAAACAGAGCAAGAAATGCCATACATGTTCTTCCATGATGAGTGTCGAAACTGCTTTGTCTATTTCCACCACTTCAACACCCAATGGAATCAACAAGACAAAACTAGAGTTGGCCGGAAATAGGTTGTGTGGCTTCTTGGATGATTTGTTGGAACACGAGAGAGGAATCGTTGGCCCTGAAGAACAAAGCTCATCAGGTGTGTCATTGTTGTGGTAAACCTGCACTTCATGTCACACACCGTGATGGCAAGAACTCCTGTTTCCTCTACTATCACAACACTTCGTCATTCGGATCATGGAAAGAAGATTTCAAGTGGACAGGCAGCAAGAGGAAGGATTGGAAGTACCCAGATCAACCAATGCTAGAGGAGAGCTCACGCCAAATATAGCGTTTGCATCAGACAATTTGCCAACCCGTCGCTGCCAGTGCTACTACTGTCACAACAGATGTCATTAGACAAGACCCCACTTGGAAGGACACCACTATTTGAAGTTAAATTAGAGCTGACAATGGGCATAGCAACGGCGATGGCGCAACATTCTTGTTACAAATGATTTTGATTGTTTTTTAACCTAGTAGTGTTGTTAATGTTAACCTTAAATTTATGTATGAGCTGGTACAAATTCGCGTGTAGAATAGTCTGTTGCAAAAAGAGTGGGCGACAGACATTCCTGTTATGGACGAGGCCCAGACTGAACGATAGAGCTCTATTGGCTATCAGAGAGGGGTAGCCCAAAAGTCGGGCCCGGGTTAATGGCCATGATGAAGATCACAATTATGGGGAAGCGTTCTGACGTCACAGTGACTGTTCATAATTATCTAGCACAGGATTAGGATGTGGTCGTCGATCGCACTCTTCTAAAGTACGATCGCCACTCCTACTGGATCGTATCATTGAACGAAGAGGACATTGACCTGTTGCTGGTTTTTAGTAACCTGGTTTTCTTTCGACATGTCGTCGGACCCTTTCTGTCTAGCACATGCTAGCAAATCCAACATTGTTGATAACAAATGTTAAATTAGAGAAATAGTGAGATTAATCCACTTCTGAATTGCAAGATCACTTCAAAGTCTAAAGTAGGCTCGGCGTCTCTCGGCGTGTTGGTTATGCACATCTGGGTAGCACCATGCGTCTGTCTGTCGTCCGTAACACAGCCGACACCCTCCCCTTGGTGAATCCAATTTTGGTCATGGTCCGAGACACCCTGTGCAGCAGTTCCATAATGATACAGCAACTGGGTCATGCTTTGATGCGCCACAAGGAGAGAACATCAATGGAGGGGCATAGGAGCAAAATGGGTTGTCAAAAAGGCATGCGATCGCGGGTGGGATAACAGACAGATCGTCCAAAACAAATTAAAATTGCCCATAAAACATAGGTAACAGACCTCACACAGGTAGAGGTCTTCAACAAATCAAACAATAACAAAACACAAGTTACCAATGCCCCATGATGCGACGGGCATGCCGGTCATGCAACACCCATCCGAGGGGTTTTGTCAGGTCATCCGAGGGATTGATGACACAAGAGATGAATTCCATGACAATGGCCCCTAATTCCTTCCACTCTTGCATAGCGAAGCGCTGGATGTCAATGTGACGAGAGCGCTCAGTTGCTACACAACCGTTGATCATGTTGATAGCCGATTGATTATCGCAACAAATGACGGTGGGTCCATTTGGAGGGAAGCCTAAGTCGGTCATGATAACGCGGACATAACGAGCGTGCTTCGCAGTGGTGACAGCGGAGAGGAACTCAGATTCGGTAGAGCTAGTGGCAGTGATGGACTGTGTTTTGCACCAGTTGGAGATGGCGCGACCGCAGAGAAGCAAAGCGTAGCCTGCAGCAGAGCGGCAATTTTGTAGATCATTGGTGTGCGCAGCATCGAGGAATGCAATTGGTTCCTGGGGATCCACATGCAGAAAGTCAGGAAAGTCGGCGTCCATTGTCAAGTGGATGAAGCTAAAAGGTAGAAGCAATGTGTCTGGTTGGGACCAATGGTAGATGATGCTCCAATCTTTGGTGGCTCGAAGATGTTTTGCGACTTTCTTCAGCATGGAGAAGTGGTGATCATGAGGGTAGGTGGAAAACTTAGATGCGGTAATGGTCGCATAGCCAATGTCGGGCCGACATGTGACATGAGCACACAGAAGTTTGCCTAGCAGTTTGCGGCAGACAAAACCGTGTTTGGACATGAGTGCAGCATGTTTGGTGGTGTTCTCAGGAGGTCCTTGGTGGGCATAGAGAGATGTTGCCGCATCAACTAGTAATTGTGCGGGAGGCTTCAATGGCACATGAGGAGATGGTTTTGACCATCTATGAGTGGTAAGGACTTGGTCGATGCATTTCTCGCATGAGAGCTTGATAGCATCAGAACACTGCGCAATGTCAAGTCCGTTGAAATCCTGGAAGAGGCCAAGGTGCTTAAAAGGGGGTGCATCTTCAGATGTCAGCTGTGATCGTTTGCCAATCTGGTCACAGAGATGCTTGGCTAGTTCTTCATTAGGACAAGCAACAGCAAAGTTGTCAACTTGGCACAGGAGAAGGATTTTGGTACCTTCAAAAGCGGCCAAATAGATGGAACGATCATGAGTGGTGCTTTTGAAGCCGAACTGTGGTGATTGTAGGATAGCAGTGATGTGCTTTTCCCAGAGTTTGCCAGATTTGGGATGGCCTTGAAGAGCATGAAGGACAGGGAGTGCTAGGGACCGGTCCAATTGCTTCTTGAACCTATGTTCATACCAGTCCGTATAAGCATCGTCGATAGACACAAATATGGGGGTCTCGGGTGGAGGAGAATGTGTATGTGCATCTTGTGCATCGCCCCCATAAACTTTGTAATTTTTGCGGGCAGTGAGGGCAAAGAAGAGGCGCTGCACAGGTTGTTCAACACATGATGAGTATGTTGACGCTACACCATGTAGGAGTGGCACAGATTGAGGTGAGCCATTGCGGCAGTTACGAGAGCGCCTTGTGCCATCACGCTTGATAGAGTGTTGCCAGTGGGGGCACAAAACAATTGCGCCGGCTGGTTTCCTAACAGGTTCACCACATGTCTTGAGGTCATGGAAGTGATCAAGCTGCTCATGTTCAGCAGCGCGCCCTTGTTCCCAAGCACTAAGGGATCAAAGGTTGTGTTGAGTCAAGCAACATGCTGCTTGCTCAGTAGGTGTGATGGGCTGAGACTGCATGGCCTGTGTCACCATTTCCATTTCCTCGGTCGACATTGAGGATTCGGAGAAGTCAAGGTGTGGGTAGCGAATGACAGAAATGCAAAGAATGTCAGCAAGAGTGAGTTGGTGCTGATGATCATTATCAGTCGGAGCGCTGGGCCCCATGATGTTATGTTCAGCAACGGCGCGTCAGGTTTCAGCTGAGGAAAGCTTGCGTTGAATAGCACGTTCCAGCTCTGAGTTTTCTGCGCGTTCATCGTGTAGTTGCCAAAGCATGGAGACTGCATCATCTTTGCCAAAGACTTTCTTGCCATTGATGCCAACAAGGTAAGCTCCTTTGACATTATTGACAGTGGACTTGTGAGTGGCATATCTTGTCAGCAGTGCAGTTTTCCTTGACGTCAGTGATGTGTGCTCAATGGTTGAGTTCATCGGCCGCCAGGGTGAGTCCGAAGGAAGGGTCATCGTCAGTCACTTGAACCCCTTTCACCATGGTATAGGAGAACGGGTTGAGGTGGAAAGTGAACTGGTTGACGGATGTTTCTTCTGTCTCAGCAGGAAGTGGCTCTCCAGTTTGGGTACGTTGCAAATGAACAACGTATGGAGGAACTAGGTCAGGTAGGAGATCATTCATGCCTTCGTCGAATCGAACGGGCTTAGCAATCTTGACAACATGCATCTCGGTGTCATACCAGAGGACATTTTCATCTGTGTTGGGTATGAATCCAAGAGAGATCCCTTTCCTGGAGTTGGGGATGAATTTTGCGGATCTTCGACCAGGAGGGCGTACCCATGCTCGGCAGCCAAGAGCACACAGTGCTGAAAGACCATCCTTCCTGTCAGCAGCAATGTCGTTTGGGGAGACAAGTTGATCTCGAGAAGCCATTGAGTTATCAATGCGTAACCAGAAATGGAAAGCATGTGGCCAGAACTTGATTGGGAGACTGGTGCTGAGTAGCAAAGCTTGGATGGTATTGGTAACAACTGAGTGGCCGCGTTAAACCGGAGCATTTTGATTGGAGGCATCAGCACCGGTAAGTCTAATGTCGTATCCAAATCAAGTGAAGAGCTTGCGGACTTCTAGATTGTTATACAATTCACCACATTGGTCCATAAAGACATATTTGCCCGAACAGGTGGGAGCATGCTTTTCAAGGAAGTCCCTGAGCCAAGTAATCGGGGATGCCCTAGATGCTCTTGTATCACCATGCTTCATCCTGGAGAAATGATCAGTGACGAGGATCCATGAAGTCTCTCCATTGAGGCCAATGTAATTGTCATCTCAATGCTTGTGAGGGTCGAAACGAGGCAGGTCGCCATAGGCAATGCATTCCATTTCACGCTCATTGCAGCCTTCTTGTTCCTTGTCTTCATGCTCAACGCACCATGATTGAGTAGTCTCTCCAAAATCATTAGCAGTAGGATCATGCTCTATTGTATCGTCTGAGTTCCGTATGACTTTTCCCTTGAATTTCTTGACTTTGGTGCCGATTGGGCATCGATTAAAGGCATTCTTCGATTGACTGCCAGAGAAGGAGAATTTGATTGACAGACCCTGATAGGGTTGCTTGGCAGTCCTTGTAGTGTTGCCGCCTGCAGCAGTCTTGGTTTCTTTTGAGCGGATGCATGTAGGACAAACATCTAGAACGCTGACAAGTGAGCCCATTCTGGGTCAATTAGGTCGACTGTTCATTCCATTTGGGAATTGTTCATGGAACCTCCTAAACAACCATAGTGATAAAAGACGCTCAGTTCATCCTAGCTCAAATCCATAGGAATACCATTATTGATTGTTATTTGTGTCTAGTTTGTAGATACCTCTCTATTTGCAGATTAATCAGACGTACATGCTCAAACAAAGCTACTAAGCTAATTGTTCATCTCCACAAACAACCCCCTCTAGCAAGGCCAATCCTCCTAACAATAGTGGCCATATTGACTGGAATGATACCTTGCTAGTTCTTTCAAACATCACGTGATCTACATTCGAAATTGCATCCACTTGGATTCAATTACCCTCTTC
>ENA-ORBV01010261-ORBV01010261.1-microbial-mat-metagenome-genome-assembly--contig:-NODE-10261-length-15063-cov-10.964433_pt1 | contig 15063 bp, 12 predicted proteins | sample MGYA00237777_ERZ505514 | MGnify/ENA primary metagenome ERZ505514 (study PRJEB26160, sample SAMN06269048) | microbial mat metagenome | isolation source: Oligotrophic lake microbial mat | place... | reverse complement strand
AGATGTGTATAAGAGACAGGGAGGGCTCCCGAGGGGTGCGGGAGCGGGCGTCGAAGCGTACCCCGCCGGGGGTCAACGTTGCTCGATGCGCACACGCGCGTTGTAGTCGGGCACAGCGCCCCCGGGGTCACGCCGGCCACTCATCAATAGCGGATTGACCTCCGGCCAGAACCCCTGGAGGGTGCCACGCGCGACCGGCCCAAGGAAAACGCGGGCCGCGAAGCGCGCGCACGGGGAGACCACTGCCATCGGATCGTCCTGCCCGACCCCGAGCTCCCGTGCAGCGGCGGGGTTCACGAAGACGTGGTCCCGGTCGGCACCGGTGAGCTGGGCGCGGTGCTTTTGCACCATCGAGTTGAACTGCTTGCCCCGGCGCGTCGCGAGCAGGAAGGGGTAGGCGCGCTCGAGCGCCTCCCGTTGGGGGTCGGGATCGATCCCCGGCTCGCGGTACGCGTTTGATCGAAATCACGCGCGCGCCCCGGCGCTTGGCTTCGTACAGGTATTTGAGCGCAACTGGCTGGTCGTTGGCCGGATTCGAGCCCGCGAACACGATCAGGTCGGCCGCGTACCCCTCCAGGTAAGCACGCGGGAAAGCCAGGACCGTTGACCTTGGATCTTCGGGCGCGCCATGGTTGCAACGGAGCAGCTTACCGCCGGTGCCTCAGCGGTCGCGCTCTTGACCGCCACCGCCGGGCGGACCGCCGCTCGGGAAGTTTTCGGTCCACGCGCGCAGCGCCCAATGCTGCGCGAGCCGTTGGCGGCTGATCGTCTGGCACGCGATGGCCTGGGAGGTGTGCCCGTGTTCCGCGAGGTGCAAGGCGTACTCCGCGTGCCAGCGCGCAACCGTGGCGGCGGCTTCCTCGCACAGCCGCAGGGAAAAACGCAAACCGAGGATCGGCACGGTTGCAAACAGCGCCCACGCGGCGACGGAGCGGCGCCAACGGCTGCGCGGCGTTCGGCCACCCAGGGACTCGATCACACCGCGCAGGATCTCGACGTGTTGTTTCTGTTGACCGCGCAATTCGACGAGCAATCGGCGCAGTTCGCGGTCGCGTGTGATCGCGGGCAAGAGCGCGTAGATCGATTGAGAGCCGAACTCACTGCGCAGGGCGCGCTGCATGTCGCGCACGAGTGGTCCCAGCCGATCTGGCACGCTGCGATCGGACGCGGCCGCGTCGGGGCGCGCGGGCGCACGCGAGCTGGCCGACGCGCCCGAGGGCTGCGCGGGCACCGGCGCCGGGTCACCGCCCGCGCTCGACCCCGGGCCGCTCACGGCCAACGCACACCCCGCGCGTCCGCCGCCGCGCGCGGCAAACTCCGCGAACCGGCCACGGGAGCGCGCCGACGCGGTCCGGGGGCCACGCCGTCATGGAGGTTTTCGATCGAGCGCAGGGACATCCGGCGGTTCCCGCGCCGGGGGCGGCGCGGGGGCGCATCCTAGCCGCGGACGTCCGCTCGCTTGACCCCCTACCCGCGCGCTGCGACCCTGGGCGCCGCCCCGTGACCCGCTCCCGCCCCCTCACCCTCGCTCTTGGTGCCGCGCTGCTCCTATCGGCGAGCACCGCATGTTCCCCGCCCGCGGGCCCTCGGGGTGTCGTGCTCATCAGCATCGACAGCCTGCGCGCGGACCACGTCGGAGCCTACGGGTACCACAGCGCCACCCGCCCGTCTGAACCGGTCACCCCGGCCCTCGACCGGCTGCTCGGCGCCGAGGGTGCGTTGTTCGAGCACGCCGTTTCCACGACCAGTTGGACGCTGCCCGCGCACCTCGCGCTGCTCACCGGTCTGCCCAACGAAGTCCACGGCGTACGCGACCTGCCCGACCGTCTGCCCGCGGACCGACGCCTCCTCGCCGAGGCCTATGCCGCCGCGGGCTGGCGGACGTTCGGGATCTGGTCCGGGCCGAACCTGCACCCCTGGTTCGGCTTCGACCGCGGATTCGACGCGTACGTGGACGCTTCGACGGCGATCGTGGAGAGCCCCCAAGAGCTCTTTTCCCTGTCCGCGCCGGGCGACTGGAACGCGGTTGGTGCCGTGCACGACAGCTCCCATCGCGGGCTGACAGGTCCCGCGATCGTCCAGGCGTTCGGGGACTTCGCGCGCGCGCTGGACGACGAGCGCTTCTTCGCGTTCGTGCACATGTGGGACGTGCACTACGACTACAACGCGCCGGCTGAATTCGACCGGTTTTTTCCGGGCTACGAAGGTCCGATCGACGGCCAGGACTTCAAGGGCCTCGGATCCAACGGCACGCGGCTTTCACAACAGGATCTCGCGCGGCTCCTAGCGCTGTACGACGCGGAGATCCGCTACACGGACCACAACATCGAGCGCATGCTCGGCGACCTCGCGTCCGCGGGACGCCTCGCGGACACCCTCGTCGTCGTGACGAGCGACCACGGCGAAGAATTCCTCGAGCGTGGAGCGCTTGGCCACAAGGGCACGCTCTACGAGGAAGTGCTCGCGGTGCCGCTGATGTTCCGCTTGCCGGGCACCATTGCGGCGGGAACACGCCACGGCGGACTCGTTTCGCTGCTGGACGTTGCGCCAACCCTCGCCGACTGGTGCGACTTGCCGTTTCCGGCGGTGTACGGTCGATCGCTGCGGCCGATTCTCGAAGGCCAGCGCACGGCGGACGTGCGGCCAGTTCCGCTCGAGCTGACGGTGCGCCCGTTGGGCATCCACATGCGCGGTGTGCACGGCGGCAACCACAAATGGATCCGACCCGAGCCCGAGCGCGGACTTTTGTATTTCGACCTCGCAAAGGACCCGCGTGAACTCGCGCCCATCCCCGCGCGGAGTGCGCCGAACGGCGAAGCGGGGGCGGGAGCCGCGCGCGAGCTGTGGCAGGGCCTCGACCGCGACGCGGAACGCCGTCTTGCTGTGGCCGCGGACGCGCTTCCCGCGGCCCTGGGCGAGGATTTGCGCAAAGCGGGGTACCTGGGCGAAGCCGACGACGACGTGGTGCCCGCAAGCGGGAGCCGCGGCGAGTGAGCGCGACGATGTCGAAGCGGGATGGGCCGGGGTCGCGCGGCGGGGGCACCCGCGCCAGCGCGCCGCCGCCGCGCGCGCTCCGCTTGCTGTTTTTTGCGTGTGTCGCGCTTTCGATCCTGCCGGCCCTGTTCGGCCTGCATTACGCACGCGGGTATTGGAACGTGCGCGCGGGCAAAAGCATCGCGGAGCAGCGCGCGAGCCTGCTCGGTGTCAACTGGTTCCGGCCCGCGTTCACGTCGTTCCTCGACCGGCTCGATCGCACCCTGCCGCCGCAAAGCCACGTGCTGATCGAACCGGTGCGCGCCCAGACCACCGCGGGACGCTCGCGCTGGCACCTCTTCCTCAACCACTACGCCTACCCGCACCGCTTCTACACGCGCCAATCCGCGTGGGCGAGTGGCACGCTCGTCGATTACCCGCGTTGGATCGAACACCACCAACGCAGCCTCGGCTTGGAGCAGCGCCTCGCCGACGAAGCTGCGATCCGCGAGCGCGGCATCGATTGGATCCTGCGGATTCCGATCGGCATCCAGTTCCGCGCGTCGCAGGTCGAGCTCTTCAAGCGCGGTGCATCCGGGTGGGAGCGTGTGGATCTCGCGCCACCCCGCGCGGGCGCCGAGGGTGCCGACGATTGGCAGGAACCGACAGGCGGCCTGCTTTTTGACAGCGGACAGGCGGAGAGTAAGCCCGAGGGGCCCTGAACCGCAGCATGTTCACCCTTGCCACCCTGCTTGTGTTGGCCGGCACTTTTGGCCTCGGCCTCGTGCTCGTCGAAGCCGCACGCGCGCGCGCCCCCACACCCGGCGGCGCGATCGAGCGCACGGGGCTCGCGCTGCTTGTTGGCCTCGGTTCGACGGCCGTGCTCGCAACAGCGCTGATCGCGGGGCTCGGACCACCCGCGCCGTTTGCAACACGCGCTGCGCTTCTTGCGGCGGCGCTCGCGGGCGCGGGCGCATGGATCCGCGGGGCACGGGCGCGGCGGGCACGCGCCAAGTCCCGTTCCGATGCTGCTGCCGAGGGGTGTGAATGCCCCCCTTGGACAACGCTCGACCGCGTGCTCGCACTGGCGCTCGTCGGCTTCACGGGTTTTGCGGTGTTTTATGCGGCGAGCATGCCGATGCACCTTTTTGATCCCGTGTACCACTTTGCCTACAAGGGCAAACTCCTGGCTCACGAGGGTTTTGGCGGGCCGTCGTGGACCGACCTTGAAGGGCCCATCGGTCGCATCATCACACACCCCGACTATCCGCCGGGTTTGCCCGCATTGCACGCCGTCGTCGCCGCCGCGGGCAGACAGTTCGACGAAGACGCCACGCGCGCGCTGATGGGTGCCTTCGCGGCGGCGGCCATCGCGGTATTGTTCGCCGCGTTGCGCCCGCGCGGTCGGCGGCCCGCGTTGATCGGCGCACTCGCGCTCGCGGGATTGCCGCTGCTCTATTATTCGCAGTTGCCGCGCAATCCGGTGGATTTCGACAAGGACGAACTCACGTTTGTGTCGAGCTTGGACGTACAGCCCGGGGAGTTCGGGCGGGCGGCGCTTGCGCTCGCGATCGGAGCGGAAACGGCTCAAAGACGCTTCCCCCACCTCGGGCCGTTCCAGTTGCCCGATGGCTGGACGCTGGATGGCGCGGGCGACTTTCCCCTCGCGGCGCTGTTGCTCGGCGCCCTCGTGTGTTTGACGCGCGCCGCGGCGGGTGCGCGCCGGGCCGCGGGCCACGATCCCGAGTGGCGCGGCGAACCCGCAGGGGGCGCGGGGGACGGGGTGCTTGCGGGCGTCCTGCTGGGCGCCGCGGCACTCATGAAAAACGAAGGACTCGCGCTCGGCGCGATGGCACTCATCGTGTTCGCGGTGCGGTGCGTGATTGCACCCGGGTCCTGGGTGCGCGCGCGTGCGCTGCAGCAGAGCGGATGGGCGCTTGTGCTGTTTGTTCTGGCCGTGGCGCCGTGGATGGTGCTGCGCCGCGACATCCCGTCGATCGACGAAAACTACCCCGCCGCCGTGCTGCGGATGCTCGGGATCGGCGACGCACCGACCGCGGGGCCCTTTGACCACAGTCCGGGCAGCCTGGGCGCAGCGGCGACTCGTTTTCCTGTCGTGTTGATGGGTTTTGTGCAGAGCAGCTTGAATCCCCTGCGTTGGAACCTCGTGTGGGTCCTCTTTGGGGCCGTCCTCGCGTGGCGGCTCGCGCGGCCCCGCGCTTTGTTGCACCACCCCCTCGCGGTGCCGCTCGCGGTCGTGGTCGGCGCGTGGGCGCTCTACGCGCTCGTGCTGCTCGTCACTCCCTGGGACCTCGCGGTGCTCTACACAACCGCGATCCCCGACCGACTGCTGCTGCAGGTCGCACCCGTCGCGATCTGGTGCGCGGTGGGGCTCGCATGGCGGCGCATCTCCCCGGAGCAACCGTGAACCACGCACCGCAGACCACAGGACGCTGGGCGCTCGCGGCGGCGCTCGTCGGGTCGGGTGTCGCGCTCGGATTTGGTGCAGCCGTCCTCCACGCATGGATCGGATCCGGCCGCTTTCCGATGGCGGGCGCATGGAGCGACCCCCTGCCGCTGGTCGCGCTCGTCGGACTCGTGTGTGTGCTGGCCGCTGCGGCGGTTCGGCGCGCCGGTTCGGTGGCGGTGTTTGCGGGAGTGCTCGCCTGGTCATTGGGCGTGCACGGAGCCGCCGATCTGCCCCCCTTCGCCGCCAACGCGTGGTCCGCGGACGGCCCCCATGGCGCGCTCTGGCTGCTTGCGATCGCGACAGGGCTCGGTGTGTTTGCCGCCGCCGGCCCGCGGCGCTGGCGTCCAGACGAGCGGCTCGCGGCCGTGCTCGTCGTCGCTATCACCGGCAGCGCCAACCTCTTTTCGCGCAGCGGCGAAGGTGTGTTCGGACTGCTCGCCGCCGGTGTGCTGGTGCACCTCGCCGCCGCGCCGCGCCACACGGCACGTCTGCCGAATTGGACACGCTGGATCGCCGGCGCCGCGGCGTTGTTCGCCATTTGGACGTGGATCGCCGTTGCGAACGGCGCGGACACAGCGCTTGGTTACCGCGTCGGTCTACGCGTCGTCACGGGCGCGCTGCTGGCGCTGGGACTCGCGCGTGGGCTCGACCGACGCGGCGCGGGACTTGTGCTGGGCGCCCTCGTCGCGGGCGGTGCGCTGGCGCTCGGCGCGGTGGCGATCGACCTCGCCGCGGCATTGCGCACGGAGCCGCTCGATCGTGTGCTGGGCTCGCGCCTGCGCGGCCTCGGCATGCATCCCAACGGCGTCGGGCCGCTGTTTGCGTCGACGGCGATCTTTGCGCTGGCCGCGGCGGTGCGTGCACGCGGGATCCATCGGCTCGGCGGTGTGCTGGTGGTGCTCGCCGCGCTCGCGGCGCTCGAACGCACCCAATCCCGCGCGAGCGTGCTCGGTTTTGCCGCTGGACTGGCCGTGTTCCTCGCGGCGTTCCGGTGGGGCGCGCCGCGACGTGCACGGGGTGTGGTCGTTGGCGGCGTTGCGCTGCTTGCCGCGTTCGCAGTGGCGCTCGCGAGCCCCCTTGGAACCCGCGCTCAGGTCGCGCTGGACGCGCTCGCGGGCACGCCCTCGGCTCTCGGCCAACGCTGGCATCTGTGGCGCGCTTCCCTGACCGCGCTTTCCGAACGCCCCTGGACGGGCCTCGGCCCCAACCAGTCCTTCCTGCGTGCGCAGTACGCCGAACCCTCGTTCTACGACGGCACACCGCAGGACCTGCATCCGCACCAACTGCTGCTTGCGATCGCCGAGGGCGCGGGCTGGCCGGCGCTCGTTTTCTTCGTCGCGCTGCTGATCGGCGCGGGGGAACTCGCCCGGCGCGCGCTCGCCCCGGGATCGGAATACACCGATCGTTCGGCCAGGGCACGGGCCCTCCCGGCGGGCCTGTTCGCGGGCGGCGCGGCGATCCTCGTCGCCAACCAGCTCGACCTCGGGCTCAGCCAAAACACGTTTGCCCCCCTTTGGACGTGGGTTTTGTTGGGTGCCCTCGCCGCACTCCAGCGCCCGAACACACCGGAGGGCCCCGCGCTTGAACCCGCACGCTGGGGCCGCGGAGCGCTCGCCCTCGCGCTATTCGTGCCACTGGTGTTGCAGCCACTGTGCGTTGCCGCCCTTGCAGCGAGCGCGGACGCTGCGCTTGTGGCGGGCGAACCCGCCGCGGCGGACCGCGCGGCGCGGCGCGTGGAAATGCTTTCCCCTGGCGATGCGCGTGCGTACCTCGTGCGCGTGCGGACCGCGCGCGCTCTGGGTTCGCCGGGCGAGGTTCTGGCGCTGCGGCAAGCGCGCGCGGCCGCCGCGCCAGGGCGGGCCAGCACATGGCACGCCCTCGCGGCCGACGCGCTCGAGCGGCGCCAGTTCGAACTCGCGCGCACCGCGGTGCAGCATGCCCGGCGAGCCGACCCACGTGGGGAGCGCAGCGGCGATGTCGCGTATATCGAAGCCGCGCTCGCGTTCCTGGCCGGCGACCTCGATGTGGGACGAGCCAAGGTGCGCGAGGCCATGCTGGCGGGTTCCCCTGCGATCAACTCGGTGCCCCACGTCGCGCTGCCCCGTGAATCCGGGGATGCGCCCGGTGTGACACGCCGCGCGTTCGCGGTGGCCGGCGGCGAAAGCGTGCGCATCACCGACGTGCTCGCGGACCTTGGCACGGAAGCCGTCGCGCTCGCGCGCACCGATCCGGTCACCGCGCGCCGGCTGCTGCATCCCGTCGTTTTCGCCTACGCGCAGATGGGTCTCGTCGACGAAGCGGTCGCGTGGATCGAGCGCCACCGGGACGCGGGCGAGTCGCGTCAGCTCGCGATCGCGGCGGTCGAAGTGGAGCTCCTCGCGCGCGCGGGCCGTTGGGACGAAGCGCGCGAGCGCGTCGACGCGGGTGGACGCGCACCGCACCTGCGCATCGCGCTCGCACGCGCGGAGCTGCTTCAGCCGGACCCGGCTGAGCTGGAGCGCTCCCGCGCACAGCTCCCTTCCGACCTTGCGCGCATCGGCGAGACCGACCTGTTTTTCACCGCCGGTGTCTGCGCGCCGACCGTCGAGGTCGCACTGCGCCTGGCGCTCGCGGACGGGCGCCACCGCGACGCGCTCGGACTGCTCGCCCGCCTTCTGCACGACACACCGGACGTGCCCACGCGCCAGCAGCGGGCCGGCGACGTCCTCAGCGCCGCGCTCGCCTCCCCCGACAGCTCGCTCGACGTCCGCGCGCGCGCCCTCGCGGCCTTTGCCGCCCAGTGGCGCCTTGGACCGCGCCTTGGCGGCCGCGGATCCGGTGCCCGTCGGGAATTGGCGGCGCCCCTCGCTAGTCGCGCGCGCGGGTTCCTCGGGGCAGGCTCTGAGCCCGCCTGGGACAAGGTCGCCGCGGCGCGGGCGCACCTTGCGTGGCGCGGCTCCGCGGAAGCCGCGCTGCTGGCCGAGATCGAGCGCCTCGCCAGAACCGGGGAGTGACCGGGGAGTGACCGCGACGGGCGCGCGACCGGTTTAGAATCGCGCTCGCGCCGGACCGCGCCATGCGACTTCGCCCCCTAGTCAGCGCGTGCCTGCTGCTCTTGACCGGTACCCAAGCGGGGGTGCCCGCGAGCGGCCCCGTCCCGCGTGTGGACGCGACCCACGGCACCGTCGGCGACGGCTTCGGGTTTGCGCTCGTTGCGCTGGGCGACTTGGACAGGGACGGAATCGCCGAAATCGCGGTTTCGGCCCCCGCGATCGAGCTCGACGAACCGGGCAGTGTGCGGGTGCTCGTGGGCCGCACCGGCGCGGAGCGCGCGAAGTTCGCTGGAGCGGACGCGCGGGACGAGTTCGGTTATGCCCTCGCCGCGATCGACTGGGATCGCAACGGTGTCCTTGACCTCGTCATCGGAGCGCGGCTCGGCGCAAGCGATGGCGCACCCGGGGAAGGTTTTGGGCGGGGCGTGCTGCACGTGGTCGCGGGCGGTTCGGGCAAACTGATTTGGCGCACCCGCGGTGAAACGCCGGAGCAGCGCCTTGGCACTGCGCTCGCCGGAATCGACGACGTTGACAACGACAAGCACGGCGACCTCGTCGTAGGTTCGCCGGGCATGCCGCTGCGCGGTCCGGATTCGGGCGCCGTCGAGGTCTGGAGCGGTCGCACGGGGCGCCCCCTGCGCACCCTCCTCGGTCTGCGAACGGGGGAGCGATTGGGGGAGCGCGTGGCAGCAATCGGCGACGTCACGGGCGACGGGCTTGAAGATTTCGTCGCGACGGCGCCTGCGGCGAGCTTTGCGGATTTGCCCGATACTGGCCGTGTCGAGTTTGTCTGTGGGCGGACCGGTGCGTCGCTGGGCGCTCTCACCGGCACCGTCGCGGGCGAGTTTTTCGGACGCGGACTGCTCGGCGGCTTCGGCTGGAACAACGATGGGGTGAACGACGTCGCCATCGGCTCGCCGTTTGCGCAGGATCCCGCCCAGCCGCGCGCTGCCCCCGCCAGAAGCGCGCAAGCACGGCGCGGTGCGCTCGTTCGCACGCCCGGCGCCGTGACTGAAACAAAAGCAACCGGCCGACCCGCTTGTGCGGACCGGCCGGTTGCAGGTGAACCCATCCCACGAGCCGTGGGTTTGTGGATCAACTCAGGCGCGCGACCAACATTTTGCGCAACTGCGCGGCTTCGGTCTGCGCGTAGGTGCCAACGTACTTGGACTCGATTTTCTCGAGCTTCTCAATCGCTTCGCGAAGGTCGGATTTCGAGCGCAACTTCCCGTCGCGCACCTCCCGCACTTCTTTTTGGCCCGCGAGTATGCGTTTGCGGTCCGGATGCGCCTTTGCAGCCGTGATGGCATCCTGGACCACCTGGGCATCCTGGACCACCTGGGCCCCCGCCGAGCCTTCGACGGCCTTCAGCATGGCCGCTTCGTCCTCGTCGATGCCCATCAGGTCGCCATGCGCAAGGCGCGCCGCGAATCCCTTGACGCGCGCGCTCAGCATGGTTTCAAGAGCGAGCTTCACGCTCGTTTTGAAGTCGTCGTCGCCGAGTGCTTCGATGTGCTTCACGGCCGCCGCAAGGGCCCCGTCGCGGAAGGCCTTCTTGACCTTGTCCGCGCTCGCGGGCCATTCCCACAGGGGGATCGGCAATGCGGAGCCCAGGTGCGCCTCGATCATTTTGTCGTCCAGCCGTGCCGGGTGGCCCGACCACACGATCGTGCCGCTGGGATCGATCAGCACCGCGTGCGGACGCCCCCTAGCACCGACGGCGCGGAACAAGGATTCACCCTTGTCGTACGCGTAGGCGTACGTCGCGCCGTGCTGCTCGACCCACTTTTCTGTGATTCCCTTCGGTTCACCGGTCACGCCGATGATGCTCAGCCCTTTGCTCGCGTACTCGGCTTCGAGTTCGACAAGGTGCGGGACTGAGGTTGCGCAAGGAGGTCACCAGTAGGCAAAAAACTCGATCAGGACGAGCCGACCGGCGTAGTCCTCGAACGACTTGGCCTTGGTCTGGGCAAAATCGACGAGTTCGATGGGAGGCGCCTTGGCGCCACCACCTGCAGAGTCCTGTGCGATGGCCGCAGGAGCCGCGTAGGCGGCAATCCCGAGGACCAGCGCGGGCGCGAAGAGCGCCCGTACGAGATGAATCATGTCCTTCTCAACCTCCTTCGCTTGTGTCGGCGGAAGGGACTGCCGACGGGGATGGATCAGGCGCCGCGAGTGAGGCGCGCGCGAAGCGCGGCAGTAGCCGCGCTGCATGCCCCAGGGTAGTTGATCCCGCGGGAACGGGGACGCTGCGCCAGGTTCCGAGCCCAGCAGCCGGGGCGGAGGGGCTATCCGTGTAGGCTCGCGTGGCCGCCACCCGCTCCCCGGCAGCGCCATGACCATCGAACACTATCCTTTCTATCTCGCCGGCGAGGCCGTCCACGCCAACACCGACCTCGCGGTGCTTTCCAAGGTCGATGGGAGCGCCATCGCCCGGGTGGCGCGCGCCAATCGGGAATCCGTGGACGCCGCTATCGCGAAGGCGGTGGAAGCGCGCCGCCCGCTTGCCCAACTGCCGCCCTGGCGCCGCGCCGCGGTCCTGACGGCCGTGCGCGCGGGGATCGAATCCCGCGGCGAGACCTTCGCCCGCACGATCGCGCTCGAGTCCGGCAAGCCGATCCGGGACGCCCGCGCGGAGGTCGCCCGCGCGCTCGACACCTTCGCGCTCGCGGCCAACGAAGCCACACGCATCGGCGGCGAGGTTCTCCCCGTCGATGTGTCGCCTGCCACCCGCGGATGGCAGGCGATCACGCGCCGTTTCCCGATCGGCGTGTGCGCGTTCGTGACGCCGTTCAACTTCCCATTGAACCTCGTCGCGCACAAGATCGCGCCCGCGATCGCCGCGGGTTGTCCGTTCGTGCTCAAGCCCGCGAGTTCGACCCCAATCAGTGCCCTCTTGGTCGCCGAGTTGCTCGCGGAATGCGACCTGCCGCCCGGCTCCTTCAGCGTATTGCCCACCGGCCACCGCGAAGCCGCTCCGCTGGTCGAGGACGAGCGCATCGCGCACCTGTCGTTCACCGGCTCGCCGGACGTCGGATGGGACATGCGTGCGCGCGCGGGGTCGAAGCGGGTCAGCCTCGAACTGGGTGGCAATGCGGGCTGTATCGTCGATGCGGGCACCGACATCGCGCGCGCGGCGGAGCGCATCGCAAAGGGCGCATTTGGCCAAAGCGGGCAGAGCTGCATCAGCGTGCAGCGGGTGTTCGCGCACAAAAGCCTCTTCGAGGCGCTGCGCGACGCGCTGGTGGAGCGTGCGCGGGGATTGGTCGTCGGCGATCCGCTCGACGAAGCCACCGACATCGGGCCGATGATCGACGAGGGCGAGGCCCGGCGCGTCGAAAGCTGGATCCGCGAAGCCTGCGATCGAGGCGCGCGGCTCCTCACTGGCGGTAGTCGGCGCGGCGCGTTCATGGACCCTGCGGTGCTCGTCGAAGTCGATCCGAGCTTGCCGCTTGCCTGCAAGGAAGTGTTCGGCCCCGTGGTGTTGCTCGAACCCTTCGATCACTTCGACGACGCGCTCGAGCGTGTCAACGCCAGCCGCTACGGACTGCAGGCGGGCGTGTTCACCGATTCACTCGATCGGACGCTGCGCGCGTTCGAACGCCTCGAGGTCGGCGCGGTCGTGGTCGGCGACGTGCCCACGGTGCGTGTGGACGCAATGCCCTACGGCGGCGTCAAGCGTTCGGGCCTAGGCCGGGAGGGCCCCCGTTTTGCGATCGAGTCGTTGACCGAGCTTCGCACGCTGCTGATCCATCGCCCCGACTGACGGGCGATTCCTGCGCCGCCCAAAGCTCGAAAAATTACGCCGTCAATACCCAAAAATGGGAGCGGCCTCCGCGTCGGAGCGGGAAAACCCCAAATTCTTGGCAGTCGCGGCGCGCAGCCTGCGTTTTAGAAAGGTGGAGGGCGGTGGTGCACCGCGTCGCGAAGGGGCTGAGGGGCGGCACCCGAGGGGGGAGTCGTCACAGGGGCCCTGAAGTTGCCGGCGCACCGTACGGTCCCGCCCTCCGCTTTTTACCGCCCGGCTCCCTTCGCCAGCGGCGCGCTTCGCTCGGTCGCCGCCGAGCACGGCACTGGGGATCAGCACGGCACTGGGGATGAACGGGCGGATTTTGGTGTCCACGGGCCCGTCCACGGGTAAACGAGGCAGCGCGTGCGGTACGGTTGGGCACGTCGTTGGAATTGGCAATGGATTTTTTACTCGAATGCGTGGGTTTCCCCCCCGACTTCGACCACCTGCAGCTTCTCGAGCTGGTGGCGGAGCGCGGTGAACCCACGCCCTGGCGCGACCGCGCCGGACGGGATCGCCGTCTGGCCCTCGGCGGCGGGCTGGAACTTCGCCTCGACCACGGGCTCGGGCCCGACGTCCCACCACAGCTCCTGCCCTGGTTCAACGCGCCGTACCGCATGCGCGTCGCGGTCGACGGGATCGTCCCGCTCCCCGACTCCCCGTTCGACGCCCTTCTGCACGGTCGGGCCAACCCGCCCCTGCCGGGTCCCGACGGCCGACACCCGCGCGCGGTCGAGGGCGATGGCTCCTTCCCCTTCGCCTGCCACCTGGGCGACCGTCGGCGACTCGGCGGCACGCCGCTCCCGGGGCATGTGCTCGCGATCAGCGCGGCCGGATTTGCCCTCGACGTGTCGCGCGTCTACCCCGACCTGGGCGGCGACGAGCCGGGCCGCAGCGCGCCGCCCCGCATCCACACCCTGGGTGGCGCGGACGCACCGGCGGGCTGCCTCGAGATCGACGCACCCATGCGCACCGTGGCGCACCTGGCCAATCCCCTCACCGGGCTCGAGTTCGACGTCGTCGAGGTCGAGGCCCCGGGCCGGCCGTTGACGCTGTTCGTGAGCCGCTGGCAACTCGCCGAGGACGCGGCCGCCGCGCCGCGCGCGGGATGGCGCATCGCCGGAGTGTTCCTGTTCCAGGGGCGACTCGCCGGCGGAGTGCCACGTGCACGCGTGGGCCGCGCATTCGGCTGATTGCGGCCGAATTCGGCCGATTCAACGCGAACCCTCCCCCGCTCCTTCCAGCACGCGTTCAGGATCCGCGGTGGCGTTCACTCGGGCGCCCACGCCCGACGCCGCCTCCCGAGCGGCCGCTTGCCCGCAGCCGACGAACAGCACCCAGCGAAGGTGTTTACTGTCGACCGTGTCGACCCATTCGCCGAACGCGGCGGCCTGTGTTTCGTCGGGCGTTGCGAGGGTCGCGGTTTGCGCCGAGCGCGCCCAAGCGGCGAGCGCCTCCGCGCGCCACTCTCCGAGCCCAAACAGAGCTTCCTTGCACTCCGCCGCGTCCGCCTCGCTGTCGAACACGAGGTGGTTGACGAGCACACGCGCGCCCTCGCGCGCAAGCAGCACGTGACGGTCGCCCCCCCAGCCGGCCGCCGCCGGGTGGGTGAAGCGCAACCGCGCGAGCGCGAGCGGATTGAACGCCGCATTGGCTGCGGCGCGCTGGGTCGCGAAGGCGAGGCCGATCTCCCCGAGGGTGTCCTCCCCCATCGAAGTCCACCCCGCGCTCAACCCACCAAGGTCGAGGTCCACCGCGATCGGATCGTCGCGCTGATCCGCGTTCCAATACTTGTGTGGGTGCAGAATCTGTTCCGAGCTCCGCGGCGGGTCGACGAGCGCTCGGTCCACATCGCCCGGGCGCGGCTGCGCGAGCTGCGCGCGCAGCACGTCGTCCGTGCGCACCAAAAACGCCGCGCCTGCGAGGTACGCGCCAAGCAGCGGTTTCCACAGGAACTCGGGCGCATCGGAAAGCCCTTTGGTCGTTTGCTCCTGGACGGTGCGCATGTCCTCGGCGGACAGCGTCGCGAGGTTTTGCATGGTCCAGCGGTTGTGGACGAGCGTGGCGCTGCCCTCCGCGACGGCCTGGTAGGCCCACAGGGCATCGGAGTTGTTCAACCTGGCATCCATCGCCGCGCCCAAATCAAAATGCTGGTCGTCGAGGGCGTGCACGAGCTCGTGGGCCATCGTCAACCGCACGATCGCGGGGTGCAGGCCCTCGGCGAGGTAAAAGCGCTTGGTCGGAGGGTCGTAGAGCCCCGCGATCTGGTCGACGAGCAGCTCGCGCACCACGACCTCGAGGTTGCGCTCGGGCGCTAGCCAGCCCAGCAGTTTGGCGACGTCGCCCTGGAACTCCAGGTGCTCCGCGCCGCCGGTGCGCTCGAGCACCGTCGTCAGGTAGCGGTCCACGCCCGCGGCGTCGAGTCGATCAAAGGGCACCTCGCGCGTGAACTCGAGACCGCGCAGGGCTTCGACCTCCGCCATCAGCTCCGCAAACATCTGTGCCGTTTGGTCCGCGGAGACACTGGGCTCGGGTTCGTCCGCGAAGTTGCAGGCGAACGCCGCAAGGAGCGGAAAAACCACGCACGAGGACACAACACGCGCAAACGTTTCCATCGCCCCCATCCTGGCGCTGCCGAGTGCGCAGGACAAGGCGCGAACGACGAGGCGCGAAAGGAGCGACTCGCAAGCGCCGTGCGACTCGGAGCGCCGTGCGGTCCGGGTGGGGACCCGCGGGCGCGGGGCGTGGTCAGGCCAGAGGGCGCGCTCTGGCGGCGGCCGAGCCTCCCTGGCAGGATG
>ENA-ORBV01010260-ORBV01010260.1-microbial-mat-metagenome-genome-assembly--contig:-NODE-10260-length-15063-cov-11.082143_pt1 | contig 15063 bp, 11 predicted proteins | sample MGYA00237777_ERZ505514 | MGnify/ENA primary metagenome ERZ505514 (study PRJEB26160, sample SAMN06269048) | microbial mat metagenome | isolation source: Oligotrophic lake microbial mat | place... | reverse complement strand
AGCCCACCGCGCGAGCATCCTCGAGCGCATGCTCCAAACCCCCGCCGACGGATCGCCCTCGCCCCGCGCGCCAGCCAGGCCGCCCATGGGGATCGCCGAACAGTTGCCGCAGAGTAGGGGCGCGGGGGCCGTGCCCACCGCCGGGGTCGATCCCGCAGAAGCGGGCGCGGGCGGGGCCGTCGGGCGCGGGCACGACCACACAACCGGGCCAGACGCCTGCGCGGCCCCCCGAACGGGTTGCAACCCGTGCGCCGGACCGCCGCGCAGCCCGGTCACGCACTCGGAAGTTGGCGGTTGTCCGACCGGTCCGGCCCAGGAACGGTACATTCATGTCGCGCGAACGTTCGAGTCTGCCCCGTCGTACCGATGGGCGGAGCGCCCCGTCCCGCGCGCCGCACAGGCTGTCGCCGGGCCCGCTGGCCACGCGACGCCCCCAACCCCCCACGCTTCCCGCTAACGCGACGTTCCCAGTACCCCCGATGATCCAGAAGAAGCGCGGCAAGATCGTTCTCTACCAGGCGCAGCAGGTCGACCGCGGCATCGGGCCCCCCTCCAGCGGCGACATGCTCCCGCTCGAGATGCTCGCGATCAGCGCCATCCCCGACCGCGACGGGTACGAGATCGTCATCATCGACGGCTCGCTCTACGACCAGGCGGAAGCCCACCGCCGCGTCGTTGAAGCCTGCGCCGGCGCGATGCTTTTTGGCGTGACGGGCATTCTCGGCTTCATGGTCAAGGACGGCTACTCGTGCACCCGCAAAGTGCGGGCCGCCCACCCGAACCTCAAGATCGTCGCCGGCGGCTGGTTTGCGAGCGTGCGGCCCGACCTGCTGCTCAAGACGGGCGTGTACGACGGCGTGATCATGGGCCAGGGTGAACTCGCGTTCCGCGACCTCGTGGCCGCAACCGACGCGGGCGAATCGTGGGAGAACGTGAAGAGCCTCGCGTTCATGAAGGACGGCGAGCTGGTCAAGAACGAGAAGCACCCGGTCGTCGGTTGGGAGACATTCGCACCGACACCGTGGCATCTGTTCGACATCGAGCCGTACCGGGCGCGCCAGATGCAGCCGGACAGCCACCGGCACATCCTGCGGATGCCGAGCCCCGGGTGGATCGGCGAGCGCAAACCCTACTTCGGCATCACGTACTTCTCGAGCTTCGGCTGCCCCGAGCCGTGCAAGTTTTGCTGCTCGCCGTTCGTGACCAATCGCCGGTGGAAGGCGATGCCCGCGGAGCGCATGCTCGACGAGCTCCAGATGCTGAAGGAGCGCTGGAACTACGACGTCGTGCGGTTCCACGACGCCAACTTCGGCGTCATGGAGAAGCGTGTGCGCGACTTCTCGCAAGGGCTGATCGACCGCAAACTCGGCATCGGCTGGAACAGCTTCATCGAGACCCACTCGATCCTGCACTACAAGCCGGAAACGCTCGATTTGATGGCCGCGAGCGGCATGCACCTGGCGGAGATCGGGGCCGAAACGGGCACCGACGAGTTCATGAAGGGTCAGATCGGCAAGCCGATCAAGGGCGACGACAACGTCAACGCGACCTACGCGATGGAGAAGCGGGGCATCGAATGCTCCGTGACCTACATCATCGGTTTCCCGCACGAGCAGCCCGACAACATGCTCGCCACGCTGGATCAGGCGCGCAAAGCGCAGGCGGTCGCGCCGCGCTCGTCGGTCACCGTGTGGCCCTACCGTCCGATCCCCGGCACGGCGATGTGGGACCAGGCGATCGACCTTGGGTTCAAGGCGCCGGACGAGCTCGAGCACTGGGGATCCCTCGGCGAGTACCACCTGCACGAGACGTGGCCCGGCCGCATCCCGCCGGCGGTGTCGCGCGTGCGCAAGCTCTACTGCCACTACCAAACCCTCGCGCGAGGCCTCGTGCGTCAGAAGGACGGCTTCTGGGAGAATCTGGCGCGCTGGCGCCTGAAGACCGGCAACTACGCGTTCGGCGCGGTCGAAGCGAAGCTCTTCGACGTGTGGCTGCGCATGTACAAGCGCGTGGTCAAGGTGGAGGAGAAGTCGCGCAGTTGGGTCGACCCCGGCCACCGCACGGGCACGGGCGCGAGCGAGCACTCCAAACAGATCGACCAGAGCCGCGCGGTGTCGGGCGCTACGGTCTCCTCGACGACCGAGCACGATCCGGCCATCCTCGCGCGCAGCCGCGTTTCGAGCTGAGCGATCCATGCGCGCTGCGCGCCCACTCCGCACAGCTCGCGGCGGCGCGCATGGGTGGACGTGGACTTTGCACGGGGCGTAGGCTAGGTAAGGCGTTGCTGCTCGGTCCGCTAGTGACCGGGGCGACGAGGACACCATGATGCTCGCTTCGGCCCTTTGGCTGCTTGTGCTTCCCGCCAGCCCGCCCCAATCCGCGGCGGTCGACGGGCCCGTAGGCTTGGGATGGCAAAGCCGCGTCGACGCCCTTGTGGCGACCGACGAAGTCTGGAGGGATGTCGTCATTGTGGGCGACACGGCGTATGCGGCTGGCGTTTCGGGCTCGAACGACCTGGGGTTGATCGTCGTTGCCGCCGACGTTTCGGGTGTTGCCGAGCTGGGGGACCAGGACGTGCTTTGGTCGCAGCGCTTCGACGGCATCCCGGGACTCGGGGATGGCGCGGCGGTCGTGCGCGCGACACCGACGCGCGTTGTTGTCGGTGGCTTCAGCGACACGAGCGGGCTGCCCGGTCACCAGGGCATCGTCCTCGGGATCGACCCCGCGGACGGCGGCGTGCTCTGGACGCGGGCCGTCGGGCCGGCGGCGCTGCCGTTCAGCTTCGTGCGCACCGAAGTGGTCGACATGGAGATCAACGCGGCCGGGACCGTGGTCTACGCCCTTGCGCACACGACCCGCGAGGATTACGACGCAGAGTCGGTGCCCGTCACCGATCGACTGCTTGCCCTTGACGTCGCGGACGGTTCGGTGTTGTGGGACGTGGCGACGACGGGACTCCACCGTGCGCGCGGTCTAGCGCTGTCGCCCGATGGCAGCCGGTTGGTTGCGGTGGGCGCGAAAATGACGTCGATCCCGTTTGGCGGTGTGGGTTATGGGTTCACGGCCCTGTGCCGCTCGAGCGTGGATGGTGGGCCAGTCTGGGCCCGCGACCTGCTGACAAACATTCCGTTTGTCTTGGATGGCGAGCCGGGTGCGCACGATGTCGCGTTTGCGCCGTGCGGATTGAAGGTGGTGGTCGTCGGAAACGCGGCCGCGCTGCAAGCTTTTGCCCTCCATTCCTCGAACGGCGCCACCCTTTGGAGCGCGGGCCAATCTGGGCTGGGCCTGCAACGTCTGCGCATCGCGGACGCCGCGCGGATGTACGCGGTGGGGGCGAAGGTTCAAACGGCGCGAACGCTCGCGTTTGACCTCGCCGACGGGCATCTTGCGTGGGACCGATCCGGGATCGGAGCGCGCGCCGCCACGGCCCTCGCCGTCGAGGGTTCAAGCGGTCATCTCGCCGCGGCTTTCCGCGACGGTCCGGTCGCCGGTGCGGGCCAGTGGAACATCGAAGTGCGCGATCCCGTGGATGGGGATCTTGAGTGGGTCAGCACCCTGGGCTCGGGGGACGGCGCGCGCGACGGCGTGCTCGGGCTTGCAATCCATTGCGCGACGGGAAGGCTGATCGCTGCGGGTTTGCGCTACGACGCCGCGGAGCGCGCCGAAGCGGTGCTCGCCGCTTATACCCTCGCCGACGGAAGTCCCCTTGGCTCCGTGGCCGTCGGCCATCACCAACCGGCCGACCAGCGGGTCACGGCAATGAAGGCGTCGTCGGATGGCGCCGTGTTGTACGCCGCGGGCGATCGCGGGACCCTGTACGTCGACGGCGGTCCGCCGGTTGTGGACACGGTGGGCGGTTACGTCACGGCGATGCGCGCGGACGACGGGACGGTCCTGTGGTCGACGCCGCTGCACGCACCGCCTGCGGGCCCCTATCGGCTCGACGCCCTCGCGGTGGGCGCGGGCGGCACACGTGTGTTTGCGTCTGGCCAGTACGACGCGGAACGCGCATTCGTTGCGGCGCTCGATGCGCTGACGGGCGCGGTCCTCTTCGAAGTGCCCATCGACAACCACGCGGGCGGTTACGACCGGGCCCACGACGTGGTGGCGCTCGCGGGGTGCGATGTGGTGGTGGTCGCCACCGCGTCGGTCGGAGCGATCGGCGTCGTCGCGCTTGCGGCGCAAAGCGGCGACGTGCTGTGGAGCGCCATCGAGGCGCCCGCCGACGAAGCACACCCGCCAGGCTTGCTGGCCGCACCCGATGGGTCGCGGGTGTACCTCGTGGGATCGACGTTCGTGTCGGGCGGTGGCAAGGGCAATCTCGCCGCGGTCGCCTACGACACCCAGGACGGCGCGGTGCTTTGGTCCGAAGAGTACGACTGGAGCGGCCAGGCGGAGTGGTGGGATTTCGACCACGCGAAGGACGCCGCACTGCGCGCGGACGGCGAGCGCCTGTTCATTTTTGGCCACACCGCGCCGGACAACTCGTTCACGCAAACCGCCTCCGTCGCCGTGTGTATCGACACGGCGCTGGGGGACGCGCTGTGGTACCGCGTTTCGCCGCCCGAACCGGGCGAGGGCATCGCGCCTATGCGCATGGCGCTCGCGCCGAACGGAACGCGGTTGTACGGCCTCTCCACGGTGTGGCGCGACTTTGGACTGGGCGAGTTCGACCTTGTGGTGGAAGCCCTTGACGCCGCGAATGGCGACGTGCTGTGGCGTTCGCAGTTCTTCACGGGCTACATCGAGCAGTTCAACGGCAACGCGATCGCGGTGTCGCCGGGTGGAACGGCGGTGTTGATTGCCGCGGCCGCAGGTGGTCCCCAGCCGGACTCGGACGGCCTGACGGCGGCCTTCGACGCGGCGACCGGCGCGGTGATCTGGTCCGTGTTGCAGCCGGGTGCGGGTCCGCTGCGCGAAGACACCCAGCGGTTGTGGTTCGCCCCCGACGGGCGTCGCGCGCTCGTGGCGAGCCAGAACTCGCTCGACCCTGCGCACCGCGATCTTTTGGTGCAGGAGCTGCAACTGCCGAGCTTGACGGGCGCGCCACAGATGCTGTCGGTGGGCGCGGGGGGAATGCAGAGTTTTGCCCTGTCCGGCGGCGTCGAACTCGCCGGGCACTTCGCGCTGCTCGTCGGGTCGATTTCGGGCACCCAGCCGGGCTTGCCCCTCGGGCCCGGTTTGACCGTCCCGCTCAACTTCGACCCTTACACCCAGTTCCTCGTGGCCAACCCCAACTCGGCGGTGTTGCCAGGTTCGCTCGCGCTCCTGCCGCAAACCGGAGCGTCCGCCGCGGCCTGGGTCATGCCCGCGGGTGCACCACCGCAGCTCGTCGGGCTCGAGTTGCACCACGCGTGGGTTGCCCTCGCGCCCGCCGCGGTAGTGTTTGCGAGCAACCCGGTGCCGCTGTTGCTCGGTCCGTGAACGATTTACGCGCCGGCTTGGCGGCGGCGCATCGCTTGGGTCGTGCGCCGCGCCTCCGCGACGGTGTACTCCTGGATCAGAAGGCGCAGCGGTTCGGGAACCGCGACCAGGGGACCGCGAGGACCCGCATGGCGGCGCTCCATCGCCGCGGTGAGTAAGTCGCGCAGTCCGCGCGCGGTGTCGCCTTCGGGGACACGTGGCCCGGGCAAGAGCGGCCAGATGCGCGCCACGCCGTCCGCGCCGACGAGGTCGTGGGCCGCGGGCCCGTTGAGCGCGCGCACGACCGAAAGCGGCGACAGCATCACCACCTCGTCCACACGCCGGATCGATTCCACCTTCGCGGCGTGCGCTCCCGGCGAAATCGATCGTGTGACCTGGACCCGCGCGCCGCGGCGACGCTCCAAACCCGGCAAATGGACCCGCAGGTCCGTTTTTTCGAAAAAATCTTCGTGGAGCGGCGCGTGGCGCGCGAGCGGTGCGTGTTCGTTGAGGATGTCGATCAGCAGTTGTTCGAAGTCCGCGCCGTCGTCCGGCGGCAGGTAACACAGGGGGCCGTCGATCGTGCGACCGGCGAGGCGGCGCTGAATCTTTTCGATGCCCACAAGGGCGCTCGCAAGGCGTTCGCCGGCGCGGCGCGCTAGGTAGCGGTCGACGATTTTGTTCTCGCTCTCATCCGCAAGGTCGAAGGCGATGCCCCACGCGCGCGCTGCGCCCACCTGGTCGGTCCGCAGCCGCACTTCACCGCGCGGGCTGGTGGCGATCAGCGCGAAGTCCTGCGGACCCCTTGAGCGACCCTCTGCTTCGAGCCGCGCGGCGAAACGCACGTTGCCATGGACGAGCTCGCGGGACGCCCGCGCGAGGAGGCTTTCGATCGCCTCGACGCGGCGCGGTTCCGGCAACACCGATCGCGCGCGCGCCAGGCGTTCGTAGGGCTCGCACAGGGCGAGCGGCATGACGCCGTCCCCATGCAGTTCGGCGAGGGTGCGCTCGAGCGTTCCCGCGCCATGGGCCGCTTCCAGCGCTCGCACCGCTGCCGTCAGCCCCGCAAGCGCGCGCTCGAGCGAGTCGCCGTCCGTCGGCGCGCGGGGGGCGGGTGTGTCGTCCATAGGGGGCGCTGGGGTCCGCGCACAATGCGACATGGTAGCGGCGGCGCGCGGGAGCGGGGGCCGCTGCTGGCTCGACCGCCGGGCTAGAATCCGGACCCATGACCGCGCCGAACATCCAATACGAATCCGTCGACTGGGGTGCGCGCTACACCGCGGGCGACACGCCGTGGGACCTCGGGGGGCCGCACCCCGAGTTCGTGCGGCGGGTGGAAGAGCACCTGCGCCCCCCCGCGCCCGGGCGGCTGGCGTTCGTGCCGGGCGCGGGTCGCGGGCATGACGCGCTCCTTGCCGCGGCGGCGGGCTGGCGTGTCTGCGCGGTGGACCTCGCACCCGAACTGACGGCGATGGCGGGGCCAAGGCTGCGTGCCGCGGGTGTTGACCTGTGGATCGGGGACGCCCTGAACATCCCTGCCGATGTGTTGGGCGCGCCCGTCGAGCTCTTCCTCGAGCACACTTTCTTGTGCGCACTGCCCCTTGAGCGCCGCTGCGAGTGGGGCGCCCTCGCCCGTCGGCTGGTGGCGCGCGGCGGTCGCCTGGTTGCGCTGGTGTTTCCGCTCGACAAGCCCCACACGGAGGGTGGCCCACCGTGGGGCCTCACGCCGACGCAGTTCGCGGACCTGCTCGGACCCGATTTCGAGCTGCGTGTCGACGATCCGGTCGCCGAGCCGACGGGGCAGCGGGTGTGGAAGGAGCGCTTCTGTGTCTTCGAGCGCACGGCGGGCGCGCCCGCGCCTTGATTGGCGCGCGCAAAGCGGCGAGATTGCCGCAGTGAAAGGCGACGCAACTGGCAACGAAATGGAGCGCTCCGCGGGTCCGCGGGTCGGGGTTTTGCTCGTCAACCTTGGGACCCCCGATGCGCCGACGCGCCGCGACGTCGCGCGTTACTTGCGCCAGTTTTTGACCGACGGGCGGGTCATCGACATTCCGGCGCCGGCGCGCTGGTTGCTCGTCAACGGCATCATCGCGCCGTTTCGCGCGGGCAAGTCCGCGCACGCCTACCAGCAAGTGTGGACCGCAGAAGGCTCGCCGCTTTTGATGCATTCGCAGGCACTCGAGCGCGCCCTCGCCGCGCGGCTCGCTCCGACGCCAGTCGTGCTCGCGATGCGGTACGGCCAACCGTGCATCGAACGCGGGCTGGAGAAGCTGATGGAACTCGGCGTGGAGCGCATCGTCGTCGCGCCGCTCTATCCCCAATACGCATCTAGTTCGACCGGCACCGTTCTCGAGGATGTCTATTCGCGCGCGGCGAAGCGCTGGAACACACCCTACATCGCAGTGTTGCCGCCGTTTTATGCGGAGCCCGCATACCTCGACGCGTCGGCGCACATCGCACGTCCGCACCTCGACCGCTTCGGGCCGGATCGGGTGTTGTTCAGTTTCCACGGTTTGCCCGCGCGCCACGTGCGTCGCTCGGATGAATCCGGCGGCAGCCATTGCCTTGTCAGCAAGGACTGTTGCGCGCGCATCGTCGCCGCGAACCGCAACTGTTACCGCGCCCAGTGTTATGCCACGGCGCGTGAGCTTGCCCGTCGGCTCGCGCTCCCCGAAGGCGCGTGGGACGTCGCGTTCCAGTCGCGCCTCGGCAAGGGCTGGATCGAGCCGTTCACCGACGTGATGCTGCCCGCGTGGGCAAAAGCGGGTGCGCGGCGTGTTGCCGTGCTGTGCCCCGCGTTTGTCGCCGACTGCCTCGAGACCCTGGAGGAAATCGGCATGCGCGCGCGCGACGATTTCCGCGCGGCTGGCGGCGAAGAGCTGATGCTCGTGCCCTCGCTCAACGCCGAACCTGAATGGGTCGAAGCGCTGGCCGCGCTCTTGGCGCCGGTCCTCGCCTGAGCGGAAGGTCGTTCGCACTGCCATGCACGTGTATCAACTGCTGCGGCGCGCCGCGGCGCTCGATCCCGATGGGCCCGCGCTCGCGCACGGCCCATTGCGCCTGTGTTACCGCGAACTGGATGCGCGGGTGCTGCGCCGCGCGGGATTCCTCGCAACACAGGGGATCCACGCGGGCGAGCGGGTGGCGCTCCTCGAGGACAATACCCCCGCATTCCTCGAATGGACCTTTGCGGTGGCGGCGATCGGCGCCGTGTTGGTGCCGCTCAACACGCGGCTGCTCGCGGCCGACCTCGGTGCGTGCCTGCGCGATGCAGGCGCGCGCTGTGTGGTGGCGGGCGTGCGGCTCACGGGACTCGCGCACGAGGCTGTGCTGAGTGGCGGCACTGCCATCGAAGGCGGCGCGGTTCTGGGTGACCACGAGGGCCTTGACGCGGAGCCGCTCGGACTCGTCGCACGCCCGTCGGAAGGCGATCTCGCGCACCTTTACTACACCAGCGGCACCACAGGCACGCCCAAGGGCGTGATGCTGACCCACGGCAACGTGACCGCACACGCGTTGGCGGCGGCGCTCGAACTGGAGCTGTCGGCCGCGGACACCTGGGGCCACATCGCGCCGATGTTCCACCTCGCCGACGCGTGGGCCACGCTCGCGATCACGCTCGTCGGCGGCAAACACCTTTTTTGCCCGCGTTTCGAGGCGGGCCTCGCGCTTGATCTTTTTGAGCACGGGCGCGTCTCGGTCACGAACCTCGTGCCGACGATGCTGATCCTGATGGTCGAGCATCCGACCTTGCCCGCGCGCGATGTCCGCGCGCTGCGGCTCGTGCTGTCCGGCGGCGCACCGATCGCGCCCGATGTCGTGCGTCGCGTCGTCGAACGCTTTCGTGCGACGTACATCCAGACGTACGGCATGACCGAAACCAGTCCGTACCTGACCCTGTCGAGGCTCTCGCGCAGCGCGCAGCAACTCGACGAAAACGCGCGCATGGCGATCAGCGCGCGCACGGGGCGACCGTTCCTGGGCGTCGAGCTCGAAGTGGTCGACGCCGCGGACAATCCCGTGCTGGCGGACGATCGGCAGGTGGGGGAGATCCGCGTGCGTGGAGCGACCGTCACACCCGGTTATTGGGGCCGTCCCGAGGCCACGGCGGAGTCCATTCGCGGCGGTTGGCTCTACACCGGCGACCTCGCGACGATCGATGACACGGGCTCGGTGAACATCGTAGACCGCAAGAAGGACATGGTCATCACGGGCGGCGAAAACGTCTACACGACCGAGGTCGAAGCCGTGCTCTTTTGCCACCCGGCGGTGCTCGAATGCGCGGTATTCGGCCAACCGGATCCCCTGTGGGGTGAACGAGTGCACGCCGCCGTCGTCGCAAAGCCCGGCACGGCGCTGGACCTCGCGGCACTCGACGCACACTGCCGCGCGCACCTCGCGCCCTACAAGGTGCCCCGCGGCTTCGACGTCCTCGAAGCGCTACCCCGCACGGGCTCGGGCAAAATCGCAAAACGCCTGCTGCGCAACCCACCCAGCGAAGACCCAACCCGCGGCAACTCCTGAGAGTTCCGCCGCAAAGGCAACAAGGACCACCTCACCGCCCCGCCCGCGCACCCCTGAGCGCATCCCCGAAACCCCGACTCGATCGACGCAAGTTGACGGAATTGGAAAGAATCCCCAACGCCGGTCTGCCGTAAGCCAACGCGCACGTGGTGCTCGCACCCGCGCGCCGGGTCGAAGGCCGTGTGGTGTCGCGCGGGGGGCCTGTTGCGGGGGCCTACGTCGATTATTGGTCGGACAAGCCCCTCGCGACGATCGCGGCGTTCCTCGGTTTCCCCGAGACTGCCTTCAGCACAGACGTGCTTTCGTTGTTGCCCCCCGGATGGCAACGGACGCAGACGGATTCAACCGGGCGTTTTGCGTTCGCCGACTGGCCGGACATCGAAAACACGCACTGGATCGAGGTGCGCGCGACGCTCGATTACAACCCGTCACCCTAAAGATGCCGCACGATCGCAGCACGGTCATGGTGGACTTGGCGGGGCCGCCACCGCTCGCGCCGCGCGGCCTTTTGCGTCTCGTCTTCAACGGCGCCACCTAGGACCAGCCGTTCCTTTTGATGGCCGACGGTCGCGAACCAAAGGAGCACGTCATTCGCGACCCCGCGCTGCTCTTCGACGGGTTTGCGCTGGGACGTTGGACCGCCTACGTGCGGCAGGGCAAACACCAGCTCTGCGCGCCCCAAACGACAGAAATCGAGGCCCTCGGAGAAATCAAAATACACCTTCGCGCGGACGGCGGCTGAAGGAGCGCCGGGGCCCGCCGCGATCGACGGGCCCCGGCTGAAGCGATCAGGGCAGCGTCACGTAGACGAGGTGCCGCGTCGGTTGCACGTTGCCGTAGATCGGCAGCGGGAGCGGTGTGCCGAGCAACCACGAGTAGTTGCTCGCGAGGTCCGTCATCGAGACGAAGCCGGGCAGGCCCGACGGCAGGATCGTGGGATAACCCTGCGACGTCGAGCCGCCGTACATGACGTCGACGGACAGCGCGACCACACCGGTCGAACCCACGCAGCCTTCCCTGTAGAGCACCGGACCTTCGTCGACCCAAACGCGCTCGGGACCCGGATAGTTCGCCGTCGTGGTCCACGCGCCGATGCGTGTCGTCATCAGGTGGAGCCAGGGCAGCCCGGCACCGAGGGTGTCGAGGGTCGTCACGGTTGTACCGCAGGCACCGACGGTGTTGAGGCGCCGCGCGGTCAGTTGGGGCGGCTGGGGTGCAATGGCGCACAGGCATGCCTGGGCGAGAAGCTGCATGATGCCTTGCAGCGGTTCCTCCGTGGAGCAAACCGCTCCGGGGATTGAGCTCGTGCGAGTGCCTTCACCGACGACCCCGCCGCCGGGGGCAGCGCCGAGGATCGGAACGAACGGGTTGGCCGCTGTGTTGGGCCCGATCAGCGAGAAGCTGCGGCCCGGGTGTTGCACACCGGGGGTCGACGAAAACGCCGGGTTGCCGTGGATGAACCAGTCGCACTGGTGGTGGAGGACCGCCGCCATCTCCCACGTGCCGGTGTTGCAGTCAAGGGCGTAGTCGATGTAGCCGTAGTAGAAAACCTGCGGGAAGGCGGCCAGGGAAGGCGGCACGATGCCTGGGTTCGCCGGTACCGACGCCGGATGCGAAAGATCCGCTTTGGCCGCGAAGCGCCAGACTTGGATCGGGCCCAATGGCGAGATCTCTTCCCACGTGCGTGTGTAGTCGAGGATCACGGAGCCGGTCAGTTGCACGTTGCCCGGGTTGCAGTCGAGCACTTGGACATTCGCTTTGAACTGGTCGCAGGACGCCGGCGTGGGAGCTCCAAAATCCCACCGGATGCACGGCAATAGCGCGGGCGCGCACTGGATGAAGCTGATCGCGAGTCCCGGCATTTGGTATGCGGGAAAATTCGGCAGCGTGGAAACCGTGGGGGTGCAGCACGGCCCGTTCAGGCCGTCGGGTAGGAGACACTGGGCGTAGGCCGGCGCACACAGGGTGATGGCGGCGAAGCCGAAGGCGAGAGTTGCCTTCATGGAACCTCCTTAACGCGTGGGGGGACTGCCTAAGCCGCGCTTCCGAGGATCGGAGGCTGCGGCCGGGCGACGCAAAGGTAGACGTAGATGCAAGCACCTCCGGTTCCCGGGGGATCCTTGCGGTTCCCATTCCGGGCTTTCAGGGCTAGCCCGGGTTGCCCTTGACCCGCTGGACCCACCGCGGGACCCTAGGGGCGGTCCCACCCCGACCCGTGGTCAGAGGGGTCATCGCTTCGTGCTCCCCCCCAAACCGGACGACCTCCTGTGAAACCCATCGTGAAACCCATCGTGAAACCCGTCGCGCTCGTCGCTGCGTGCCTCGTCGTTTTTGGCCTTTCGCTTTTTGCGCAGCGTGGCGGCGGCGCCGGGGCCCAGGCCGCCGCGGGGGCCCAGGCCGCCGCGGGGGCTCAGGGCGCGGGCGAGGAAGAAGAATCCCCTCTTGGCCAGGCAATGGACGGCCTCCAGTCCGGGATGCGCGCGATCGGTCGGTTGCTGGCCGACCCCGACAAGAAGGACGAGGCCTCATCGACGGCGCGCGAGATGCAAAACTACGTGTTAATCGCGATGCAGCTCGAACCCGCAGCGCCGGACGGTGTCGAAGCGGGCCGCCACCAGCTCGATTTCCGGATGGAGATGCACGCAGTGCTGGGAGAACTGCTCGCGCTTGAGCTCGCCGTCCGCGAGGGGGATGCCGAAGGTGCGAAGACGCGTTTTAGCACGCTCAACGGTCTCAAAAAGGCCGGCCACGACCGCTTCCGCGTCGACGATTGACCGTGCTGGTTGCCACGCTCGCGCTGCTGTGCGCCGCGCCGTCCGCGTCGGACCTCGCGGCGCGCGCGCACGCCGCCCTCGTCGCGCGCTGCGCAGAGTGCCACGCTCCCGATTCCACCGACGCGAAAGCGCGGCGGCGTTTTGACTTCGCCGCGGACTTGGAGCGGGTCGCAAACAGCGACTATGTCGTGCCGATGGAGCCCGCGCTCTCGGAGCTTTGGGTCGAGATCGACGGCGGCACGATGCCTCCCGATGACGCGCCGACCGGCCCAATAACGGCCGAGGAGCGCGACGCGATCCATGCGTGGATCGCGGCCGGTATGCCGCTTGCTAGCGAAGTTGCCGTGGCAGACGGCGCCGCCCCGGTGGGCGCGGGAGCGTCGGATGTCGGCGCGGATTCCGCGCGCACAGATGGCCCCACGCCAAGCGCGCGCACCGAGCCGACCGTGCTCGAGTGGATCGGCCGTTTCCATCCGCTCAGCGTCCACTTCCCGATCGCGTTTGTGTTTGGTGCGGCGCTGCTCGAAGCGCTGTTCGTGCTGCGCGGCGGCGCCGGCTTGCTTTTGCGGCCGGCGGTGCTCGTCCTTGCGCGGCTGGGTGCGTTGTGTGCACCGCCGGTTGCGCTGCTCGGCTGGTGGAACGCGAGCGGAAGCGCGGAAAGCGACGAGCTGGAATTGCACCGCTGGTTAGGCGTCGCAAGCGCGGCGCTCGCGATCGTGGTGTGGATTGCGGCGGAACGAACGGCAGACGGCAACCGACGTTGGTTGCGCGCGGCGTTGGCCGTCGCCGCCGCGGTACTTGGTGCCGCGGGCCACTACGGCGGCATCCTCGTGTTCGGCGACGACTACTTGCCGTTCTGACGCTCCAGCGTCCAGAACTGGAAACGGCCCAGGCCCGACTGCACGCCCGGGGCGTTTTCCAAGTGCCCGAGCGCGCGTGCGAGTCCCGCGGCGATGCGCTTGGTGCGGCGGCCGAAGTTGCGCGTGCGGAATGCGATCTCTTCGGGTTGCGGCACCGCTTGGCACCCAAAGCGCTGTTCGATCCGCAAGCCGGCGTTCGCAACGAGGCGCTCGACGTCCTTCGGTGCGAGACTTTCGAACGGACCTATGTTGGGGTCCGGCGAAAGTACGTATTCAACGCCGCGCGGGCCGCCGCGGCGTGCGCGGAGTCGCTCGGTCAGGTCGTGGTAGGAGCGCTTCGACACAAAACCGAGCAGCATGCGTCCCTTGGGGGCGAGCCAAACCGCGGCGTCGGCGAGCAACCGCCCGCGGTCGGATGGCGCGAGCCCCTCGAGGCGAAACAGCACGCTGACGACGTCGTAGCGGCCGGCTGCAGGCGCGTCGAAGCCGCGGCTCGTGTCCGGGTCCGGCCACGCATGGCGCGCCGCGCGCGGCCGAACACGCTCGGCGACGAACTCGGCCACCTCCGGCGTGCGCTCCACGACGTCGAATGCAAAACCCCGTCGCGCTTGCCACAGGGTTTCCGTGAGGATGCCGGTGCACGGGAGCACGTCGAGCCAGCGCGGTGCATCGTCGTCGGGAGCGCTCGACACGGCTCCATCGGTCGTCTTCGGCGCGGGGATGAGCCGCGCGAGGGCGTGTTCGAGCGCGCGCCGCTCCCACGGCCGTGGTTTGTTGTGTCGCAACCCGTTGAGCACACGCGCGCGTTGGTAGATCGCGACGTCGTCGGGATGCCAATCGGCTGGGTTCGCGCTCGAGGGAATCGGGCGACCGCCGTAGTGGTTCCAGTGCGAAACGGCGGAAAGCGGGCGGCGCTTCGGGCCACCCTTGATCTGGAACTTTGGATATCCAACCGCGAGCACCGCGATCACCAAGCGGTCGTAGGGCAACCCCACGACCTCACGCACCTTTTCCCGATCGCCCGTTTGCGTGATCCAAAAGGTCCCAAGGCCGAGCACCTGCGCGGCGAGGCTCATGTTCTGGATCAAAGCGCTCGCCGACTGGATGTTGGCCCAGCTCTCTTCGCTGAACTCCCGGCCGTAACTCACCACGATGTTCACCGGCGCGTTGCCCATCTGCGAGGACAGCGCGGCGAGACGTCCGTTGACGTCGGGATCGTCAACCGCGACGAGGTCCCACATCTGGTAGTTGCACGAGGACGGCGCCCAGATGCCCGCGTGCATCACCTGTTCGACGAGCGCGCGCGCAACCGGATCGTCCTTGAACTTGCGGATCGAGCGGCGTGTGTAGATCGCCGCCCAAAAGTCCATCGACGGGGTCGGACCGACGGGCACTCCGACATCGAAGTCTTTGGGGCCGCGGCCAAGGACCTGTCTCTTATACACATCTGACGCTGCCGACGAATAGAGAGGTGTAGATCTCGGTGGTGGCCGTATCATTAA
>ENA-ORBV01010257-ORBV01010257.1-microbial-mat-metagenome-genome-assembly--contig:-NODE-10257-length-15066-cov-3.714991_pt1 | contig 15066 bp, 15 predicted proteins | sample MGYA00237777_ERZ505514 | MGnify/ENA primary metagenome ERZ505514 (study PRJEB26160, sample SAMN06269048) | microbial mat metagenome | isolation source: Oligotrophic lake microbial mat | place... | reverse complement strand
GTTTCGGGCGCGGTCACATCAGTACCGCGGCAGGACGGTGGACAGCGTCAGCAGCGGCTGATCGTTCCCGTCGGCCACGACGGCGTCGACACGGCGAAAGTTCGGGTTCGGCGTCGGCCTCACGCGCAATTGGCCCTTGAAGCTGCGGCCGAGCTGCTCGCAGGCGAAGTCGTTGTCGCCGATGCCGGGGAACTGGCGCGCCAGCTTGAGGTTGGCGAGCTGGTTGTCGGCGCACCACTGTGCGGCGCTGACATCCGCCAGGCGCTGGGCGTTGTTGGTCAAGGCGCCGGCGGCCTTGATGCCCGCGCCAAGCGCCACCGCGACGATGGCCAGTGCCACCAAGACTTCGATCAGGGTGAAGCCGGCTGCCCTGCGCGCTGCTGTCATGGCAGTTCTGCGTCGGCAGCGGGGCCGAACGGTGCCAGGCCGTCGCTGGCCAGCACCAGCCGGCGATCGTCCAGGCGCAGCACCAGGCGCTGGGCCGGCAACACGGGCTCCGGGCCCAGCAGCAGGGCGCGTGCGCCGATGACGTCGGCACTGACTCCGCTGTTCAACCAACGTGTCGGCAACTCGGCACCGGCCGGCAACCCGACGAAACGAAAGTTGGCACCGTCGCTGGCGTCGGCCGCGGCGGGCAGCCAGCGGACGGTGATGCCCGAGGCCCGCGCTTCGGTGCGGGCCGCTTCCAACAGCGCCGACAAGCGCGCGCCTTCTTCTTCCAGGCGGCTTTGGTTGCCATCGCGCAGCGACAGGCTGACCAGGGCGGTGGCGATCGCGATGATCGCCATCACCAGCATCAGCTCGATCAGCGTGAAGCCCGCGGCAGGCCGGCCCCGGCGCGCTGCAGCGGCGCAGCGCCGGCACTTACTGCCAGGAGCCGACATCCGCATCGTTGCCTTCGCCGCCCGGTTGGCCATCGCCGCCGAAGCTGAAGACATCGATCTCGCCCTTCACACCCGGGTTGACGAATTGGTAGGGGCGGCCCCAGGGGTCGTTGGGCAGCTTGTCCAGGTAGGGCTTCCAGCTGGCCGGAAGGGTGCCGACGCTGGGCTTTTTCACCAACGCGTCCAGACCCTGCTCGGCGCTCGGGAAGCGCTGGTTGTCGAGCTTGTAGAGCTTCAGGGCCTGCATCAGGTTGTTGACATCGGTGCGGGCGGCGGTGACACGCGCTTCATCGGCGCGGTTGAGCACGTTGGGCACGATCAGCGCGCCCAGCACGCCGATGATCACCAGCACGACCAGCAACTCGATCAGGGTGAAGCCGCGTGCAGTCTGACGCTTTGGACGGGGGATGAACGAATAGGGCATGGTCGGGGCCACGTGGCGTGCAGGCTGCACGTCAGCGCAGCCAGGGGCAAGGCGCTGGCGCGGTGTCTTCCATGATAATCGCGCCCCATGAGCCTGCGTGTGATTGCGTTCGTGATCTGGGCCGCGGTTGCGGCCAGCGCGATGTTCTGGGCCCTGCGCCTGGGTGCCAGCTCGCCGATGGCGCCGGCGCATACCGTATCGGTCGGCGCGGCGGCTGCCCCACGCGGTGACCTGACGCGACTTTTCGCGGCCGCCCCGGTGGCTGAGACTGGCGGGCCGGCCGTGGTCGTCCAGACGCCCTTGTCCGGGCGTTTTCGCCTTCTGGGAGTGGCTGCGCCGCGGCAGGGCGGCGATCGCACCGGCCTGGCCCTGATCGCGGTCGATGGAAAGCCGGCCCGCAGCTACGCTGTCGGCGCACTGGTCGACGGCGAAATGATGTTGCAGTCCGTACATGCCCGCGGGGCTCAACTCGGCGCCAAGGGCGCGCCAGCGCAGGTCACGCTGGAGCTGCCGGCCCTGCCGCCGGCTGCCACCGGCAGCCTGCCGCTGGCGCCAGCGGCGCCTTCGACCCTCGGTGCGCCGAACTTTGGCGCCGTCGCACCGCCCACGGTGGGAGCACCAGCCATGCCGGTGCCGACGGAGCCGCAATCGGGCGAGCCGGCACCCATTCCCGTGCCCTCGTCGCCCGGTAACACCAACACCCGGTAGCGGTGGGTTGCGGGATGCGCCTGGCCTCAGGCCGCAGGCGGTCCGAGCTCGCCCAGCTGGCTGTCGATACTGCCCGGCCGTGACGGCCCGGCGTCCTGGCCCTCCGCCACCTCGCTGAGCAAGGCCGCGGCTGCGCGCACCAGCGGCCAGGCCAGCGTGGCGCCGGTGCCGTCGGTGCTTTCCATGCCGAGTTCGAGCAGGGGCGAGGTCTGGAACATGTTGAGCGCGTAGTCCAGGCCGTTGTGGCCGTGGCTGCGGCAGAAGACGCAGTAGTCGGTCACGGGGGCCGCGATCCGCGCTGCGACCATCAGGGCAGCGCAGGCTGGCAGGCCATCGACCATGATGACGTGGCGACGGCTCGCAGCCACCAACATCACCCCAACCATCATGGCGATCTCGAAGCCGCCGAACGCGGCGAGGACCTCGACCGGGTCGATCGCGTCGCGGTGGCGACCCTGCGCTGCTTGTGTGATGACCAGCAGGTGGGTGAGGCGGTTGGGGTCCATTTCAGGGTGCGACTGGAGCAACTCGCGAATCGGCGCACCGGCCAGGCGCGACAACACCAGGGCCGCACTTTCGTGCCCGCCCACGGCCACCCCGGCACAGGCCAGAAGGTTGCCTGGCAAAGACTCGCCGATTTCCATGCCCGCGCGGATGGCGGCCTGGGCCTGCTCGACCGTCATGGCCGCGCCGACACGGGCGTTGCGGGTACCGTGTGCGATCTTGCGCATCAGCAGGTGTTCATGCGGCAACAGGCGGTCGGCGACGCCGGCATCCACCACCGACAGGGCGAGCCCCTGGATGCGCGCAAACACCGCCACCGGCAGTTGGCCGGTCAACGCCTGTTTGGCACGCTCGGCGGTGGTGTGTCCGCGCGGCGTGGGCAGCCCCTCGACCGCCAGGCCGTGGTCACCCGCAAACAATACCAACTGAGGCGAGCGAAAACGAGGTTTGAGCGTGTTCTGGATCAAGCCGATGCGCACCGCCAGCGGCTCCAGTTCGCCCAGGCCGCCGATGCTCTCGGCGCGCCGTTGCAGCTTGTCGTGCAGTGCGCGCTCCAGCACCGCATTCGAGGTCGGTGTGATCAGGGACCGGGGGCTGGTCGACATGGTCGGCAGTGTAGGGTGCGCTGGCTGGCGGCCTACTTCAGGAACAGGTTGCTGACCGGGTTGTCGGTTTCATCCACATAGGGGAAACCGAGGCTGTCGAGGAACTCGCGCAGGGCGCGCTTGTCGGCGCTGGGCACTTGCAGGCCGACCAGAATGCGGCCGTAGTCAGCGCCCTGGTTGCGGTAGTGGAACAAGCTGATGTTCCAGCCGGGGTGGAGTGCCGCCAGAAAGCGCATCAGGGCCCCGGGCCGTTCGGGAAACACGAAGCGGTAGATGCGCTCCTCACGGGCCAGTTCCGAGCGGCCGCCGACCATGTGCCGCACATGCTCCTTGGCCAACTCGTTGTCGGTCAGGTTCACGGTGGCAAAACCATGTCGCACGAAGCTGCGCTCGATCTTGTCGGCCTCGTCGCGCTGCGCAATCGCGACACCGACGAAGACATGGGCCACCTTGGCGTCGGAGATCCGGTAGTTGAACTCAGTCACGCTGCGCGGGCCGATCAGGCCGCAGAAGCGCTTGAAGGAACCACGCTCCTCGGGAATCGTGACCGCAAACAGGGCCTCGCGCTGTTCGCCGAACTCGGCCCGCTCGGCGACGAAACGCAGGCGGTCGAAGTTCATGTTGGCGCCACAGGTGATGGCCACGAAGGTTTGCCCCTTGAGTTTGTGCTCCGCGGCGTACTGCTTGGCGCCGGCCAAGCCGAGGGCGCCGGCAGGCTCGAGGATGCTGCGGGTGTCCTGGAGCACATCTTTGATCGCGGCGCACGCGGCGTCGGTGTCGACCACGACGAAGTCATCGACCAGGTCGCGCACGATGCGGAAGGTCTCGACGCCCACCCGCTTGACCGCGGTACCGTCGGAGAACAGCCCGACGTCCTGCAACGTCACGCGGCGACCGGCGCGCACCGAGCGCAGCATCGCGTCGGAGTCCCGGGTCTGGACGCCGATCACCTTGATCTCGGGCCGCACGGCCTTGATATAGGCGGCCACGCCGGAAATCAAGCCGCCCCCGCCAATGGCGACGAAGACGGCATCGATCGGCCCCTGGTGCTGGCGCAGGATCTCCATCGCCACCGTGCCTTGACCGGCGATCACATGCGGGTCGTCGAAGGGGTGGACGAAGGTCAGGCCGCGCTCGGTTTCGAGCGACTGGGCATGGTCGTGCGCGTCGGAGTAACTGTCGCCGTGCAGCACGACCTCGCCGCCGAGGGCGCGCACCGCGTCGATCTTCAACTTGGGCGTGGTGACCGGCATCACGATGGTGGCGTGGCAGCCGAGCTTCTTGGCTGAGAGGGCGACGCCTTGCGCGTGGTTGCCGGCCGAGGCACAGATGACACCCCGCGCGAGCTGTTCGGCGCTCAGGTGCACCATCTTGTTGTAGGCGCCGCGCAGCTTGAAGCTGAACACCGGTTGCTGGTCTTCGCGCTTGAGCAGCACCTGATTGCCGAGCCGGCGCGACAGCGTGCGCGCTACCTCGAGCGGCGACTCGATCGCCACGTCATAGACACGGGCGGTCAGGATTTTTTGCAGGTACTCGCCACCCGCTTTGCGCCGTACCCGGGCTGAGCCTGTCATTGTCTGCATCTCCGTCGCTGGTCTGCCCTGCGGCGGCGCATCATAAGTGAGCGCCTTGGCCGCGCGGAGCCACGAAAAAGGCCCAAGGCTTGCGCCTTGGGCCGAATCCACCCAGTGTGCAGTGGAGGAGACAAACGTGACAGCAAGCTTGGGCTTGCTGCGCTGCAGGCCCAGTCTAGCGGCTCGAATGCTGCGCTGCAATAACGAATTTGCAACGGGCGTAGAGAGTTTTTCAGGCGCGCATTGATGCGGTGCACAATGCACCCGATCGGGCCAGTTTTGCGCACCAAAAGAGCGGGAGAAGTGAAGATGGAATGCACCGTCGATTGGATCGCTGCCAGTGGCATGAGCTTCGTCGCCGAGACCGGCAGCGGCCATTTGCTGACGATGGACGGCGCGCCCGACGGCGGCGGTCGAAACCTGGCGCCGCGCCCGATGGAGACCGTGCTCGCCGGCACCGGCGGATGCACCGCCTACGATGTCGTGATGATCCTCAAGCGCGGGCGCCACGACGTGACCGGCTGCAGGGTCAAGGTCAGCGCCGAACGGGCACCGAGCGATCCAAAGGTGTTCACGCGCATCCACATGCATTTCACCGTCACCGGTCGCGCACTGAGCGCCGATGCGGTGGCACGCGCTGTGGCGCTATCGCATGAAAAGTACTGCTCGGCCAGCATCATGTTGGCCAAGACCGCTGAAATCGTCACCAGCCACGAGATCGTCGCGGCCTGATCGTGCGCGTCAGATGCGGTGAGCGGTCATGGTCATGAGCTTGGCCGCCAAGCGCATCGCCCAGCGCATGGGCGCAGGCAGGGGGGTGGCACCGGACTGCTGGGCGGCCAGCCCGTGGGCGGCCTCGTCCGCCTTCATTTGCGCCACGATCGCGCGTGACGCGGCGTCGGCCTCGGGCAGGCGCGTCAGATGGCCGGCCAGGTGCTGTTCGACCTGGCGTTCGGTCTCGACCACGAAGCCGAGGCTCCAGCCATCACCGGCGCGGCCGGCGAGCAAGCCGAGCGCGAAGGCGCCGCCGTACCAGAGCGGGTTGAGCAGGCTTGGCCGCGCATCGAGCTCGCGCAGGCGCGCTTCGGTCCAGGCGAGGTGATCGGTCTCTTCCTGGGCCGCGGCCAGCATCTGCCGGCGCAGGGCCGGCGTGCGAGCCGTCAGGGCCTGCGCTTGGTAGAGGCCCTGGGCGCACACCTCGCCGACATGGTTGACGCGCATCAGCGCGCCCGACAGACGCCGCTCCGCGACCGAGAGTCCGGCGCTCTCGCGCGCCAGCGGCCGCGCGCGCCGGGCTTTGGCCACGCCGCTCAAAGTCCTCAACGCCGAATCGATCGCCTGCAGGCCGGTGTCAATGTTTGTCATTTGCGGCCTAGGATAAACCAGCAGGCCCGGCGCAGTCGGGAGCGTCATCAAAGCGTCATGGGCGCCGGTTCGTTGTAGGCCGACAACAGGAGTGACGGAAATCACGTCCAGCGCTTTGCAGCGGTGGTGGCCTCTGGTGCAATACACACAACTTCCGCTGAGGAGGTTGGCTTGACCAGCCCCCGCACCGGGATGAGTTTTTGCCCTGGCGGTTCCGCCCTCGGAACCCCTCTTACAACCTAGGAGATTTTTGCAATGAAAAAATCACTGCTCGCCATCGCCGTCCTCGGCGCGTTCACCAGTGCCGCACAAGCGCAATCGTCGGTCACTCTCTCGGGCATGCTCGACGCTGGCGTCCGCCGCGTTGGCACCGCAACCGGCTCCGATTGGCAGCTGGGTGGCTCGCAGTCGGGCTACAACAACTTCACCCTCTCGGGTCGCGAAGATCTGGGTGGCGGCATGAATGCCTTCTTCGCGATGAACCATCGCTTCCGTATCAATGACGGTACGGTGAACAGCGCTGGCAGCACCTTCTGGCGCAACATCTGGGTCGGCCTCGGCGGCGGCTTCGGTAACGTTCGCCTGGGTCGCATCCTGATGCCGCTGCAGGACATGAACGGCGGCTTCGATGCCTTCGCGACCGGTACCGTGGGCAGCGTGCACACGGGTGGTATCACCGCCACGATCCGCGCCAACAACGCGATCTACTACCGTTCGCCGAGCCTGGGTGGCCTGACTGTCCACGCGGCCATTGCGGCTGGTGAGGGCCAGCTGCAAGCCGAAACGGCCAACAACGTGGGCAGTCAAGCGCCAACGTCCTTGATGAACAAGGAGCGTCCGATTGGTTTCAATGTTCGCTATGCGGCGGGTCCTTTGGCCGTCGGTGTCGCTTACGACAGGAACACGGCCGACTACAAGACGACCGGTTTGTACGGCTCGTATGACTTTGGTGCTTTCAAGCTGCTGGGACAGTATGAAAAGGGCGACAGCAACAACGCCGCCGGTACTGCGCTCGAGGACATGACGGCCATGTCGATCAGCATGACGGCGCCCTTCGGCCCGGTGCTGATGCGTGCCGGCTACGTCCGCTTTGACTCCGATGTTGCCAACAGGGATGCCAGCAAGTTCGGCTTCGGCGGCGACTACAACCTGTCCAAGCGCACCAACCTGTACGCGACCATCGGCAAGTCCACTGGCAACCGTCTGACTACTGCACAGAAAAAGGCAGCGTTCGACCTGGGTGTGACGCACCGCTTCTGATCGACACCCGCCTCGCGCGGGAGTGTCCAGGCCGCCCTCGGGCGGCCTTTTTCATGGGCGCGTGCGGCGCAGTGTCAGGGAAAACCGGCGTGGGCCCGATGCAACACGCGGGTGCGCTGGCGCCCGGGATCGTTCAACATCACGGGGCCTGCGAAACTGGAGACAATAAACATGAAACACGCCCTTGTCCTGACCCTGGTTGCTGCCGCCAGCGGTGCCTGCCTGGCCCAGACAGCTGTGCCGAACAGCGTGACGCTTTACGGCATCGTCGATGTGGGCGTGCAGCGCGTCAGCGGCTACAGGAACGGCACCGACACGGCCTTGGTCAGCGGCATCATGGAGGGCACGCGCTTCGGTTTGCGCGGCAATGAAGATCTCGGTGGCGGCTGGCGCGCGTTGTTCACCATGGAGAACCGCACCGAGGCCAACAACGGCACGATCAGCAATCGGCCGGTGTCCGGTTCGCAAGTGCCCGATCGCTTGATCGACGCACGACTCTTGGTGCCGGCCTTGTGTCCGGTGGCCACACCCAGTGGGGCCAACGGTCTGCCCACCTGCGCCATTCAAGGCGCCACGAGCGCTGTTGCCGGTGGCTTGGGCGGCACCTTGGGCGTCAACTTGGCAGGCAACTTCTGGGACCGCCAGATCTTTGTCGGCCTGGTCACGCCCTTCGGTGCCGTGCTGGCCGGTCGTCAGTACACGCCGGCGTACGAGATGTCGGCGACTTTCGACATCATGGGCACCCAGTCCAGCCTGTCGGCGGGCCAGGCAGCGTCGATTCCGTCCAGCGTCGACATCCGCCTGAGCAATGCCTTGCAGTACCGCATCGTGCTGCGGGGGCTGACGGCGTCGGCGATGTATGCGCTCGGCGGCGTCAGCGGCAACAACTCGGCAAATCGCTTTGGCGGCGTGATGGCGTCTTACCGCATGGGCGGTTTGCTGGTCGGTGCGGGGTACAACAAGCGCAACAATGACCTGGGTCTGACGTCACTGACCTCAACCGTGGTGGGTGCCTCCTATGCGATCGGACCCGGCACACTCAGCGGGATGGTGACGAAGTTCAAGGACGACAACCCTTCGGGCGTGTCTGGGATCGCGACGAGCCTGACGCCGTTGGTCGGCCCTGCGGCGGCCGGGTTGGTGCAAGCGGGCTTCACCAACGCGCTCAAGCAGGATGCGCAGTCCGTTCACGTCGGCTACAAGATGACGACGGGGCCGAACACCTTCTACGTGGCCTACACGACGGTCAACGACAAGCGCCCCAACAACGCTGACACCGCGACCTATGGTGTGGCATACACCTACTCGCTTTCCAAGCGGACCGACCTGAATGCAGTGCTCAGTCATTTCGAGAACAAGAACCTGGCCCAGGCGGCACCCGGGCAGGCGGGTTTTCTGGGCGGCGTGACCGCGAGCGCGGGCACCGATGCCAACAGCCTGGCCTTTGGCATCCGCCACCGCTTCTGAGCCCCCTGTGTTCGAGTCCAAGGGCCGCGTTGAGCGGCCCTTCTTCTTGGTCAGATGATGATCGTTTCGACTCCTCTTCGCCTCGCCTTGGCGCTCGGCTGCGTCCTGGCGGTGGGCGGCTGCGCCTCACCGCCCGCCGCGCCCGCGCTGCCCTCCGAATGGCGGGCTGTGCTCCTTCCGGGCAAAAGGGCGACCGACTACCGCAGTGAGCGCAAAGACGGCCGGGTCGCCGTGGCTGCCATCGCCGGGGGCTCGGCATCGATGTGGCGCCGCCCGGCGCTGCGCGCGCCGGACGCGATCGGCGAGGTCGAGTTCTCGTGGTGGGTGCAGGCGGTGCCGACCGACGCCGACGTGTCGCGTGCCGATCGCGACGATGCGGCGGCGCGGGTGATCTTTTCGTTCGACGGCGACCTGGCCCGGCTCTCGGCGCGCAACCAGATGCTGTTCGACCTGGCGCGCGCGCTGACTGGCGAGGCCCCGCCTTTCGCCACCCTGATGTATGTATGGGATGCGAATGCACCAGTCGGCAGCGTGATCGTTCACCCTCGCACCGACCGCATTCGCAAGATCGTTGTCGAATCGGGCACGGGCGGGCTGCGGACCTGGCGCAGCTACCGCCGCGACCTTGCGGCCGACTATCGCCTGGCGTTCGGCGAAGACCCGGGCGCACTGCAAGCGCTGGCCCTGATGACCGATGGCGACAACACCCAGTCGCAACTGGCCACCTGGTACGGCGACATCACCCTGCGCTGAATCCGAGGGCTGCCCCGCATCGGGTTAGACCCCTTTGCGGTCGGCATGCGAATTGCGGAAGATGTTGCTCTTTCGTTGACAGGAGACTCCAAGATGGTGCGCCAGTTTGCCCCCTGCGCTGCAGTACTGACAATTGCCGCAGCCTTGCTTTCAGCGCCTGTGGCGGCAGCCACGTTCAAGTGGACCAGTGCCAGCGACATTCCGACCTGGGACATCCACTCCCAGAACAACGCGCTGGCCAATGGCGTGCATGCATCGGTCTACGAGTCGCTCTTCTACTACAACAAGAAGTTCGAACTCGAGCCGCTGCTGGCCACCAGCTTCAAGCAGATGAGCCCGACCCAGGTGCGCATCACGCTGCGCAAGGGCGTCAAGTTCCACGACGGCGCCGTGTTCGATGCCGACGACGCCAAGTTTTCCCTCGAGCGGACGATGGCCAAGACCTCGAACTACGGTGTCTACACCCAGGGCATCGAGCGCATCGTCAAGGTCGACGACCTGACGATCGACATCATGACCAAAGGGCCCAACCCCGTGTTGCAGCGCCAGCTCACCGAGTTGCGCATGATGGACCTGGGCTGGGCCGAGAAGAACAAGTCGGTCGAACCCAAGGACATCAAGACCAAGGACGAGAACTTCGCGCACCGCAATGCCAACGGCACCGGCCCCTTCATGCTCAAGAGCTGGGAGCAGGACGTGAAGCTGGTGCTGGTGAAAAACCCGGCGTGGTGGGGCAAGATGGACAGCAACCTGACCGAAGTCGTCTACTCGCCAATCAAGTCGGAGGCCACGCGCGTGGCGGCGCTGTTGTCGGGCGAGGTCGACTTGGTGCTCGACCCGTCGCCGGCCGACCTGGTGAAGCTGCGCAGCTCACCGGCCCTGAAGGTCGTGGACGGTTCGGAGAACCGCACCCTGTTCTTCGGCATGGACCAGTCCCGCGACGAACTGCCGGGCAGCAATGTGAAGGGCAAGAACCCGCTGAAAGACGTTCGGGTGCGCAAGGCCCTGTACCAGGCGATCGACAGCCAGACCCTCAGCCGGGTGACGATGCGTGGCCTGGCCCAGCCGACCGGCGCCTTGATTGCGCCGCAGGTCAACGGCTGGACCAAGAAAGCCGATACGCGCTGGCCCTATGACGTCGCGGCTGCCAAGGCACTGCTGGCCGAGGCCGGCTATCCGAATGGTTTCGAGGTCGACTTTGCGTGCCCGAACAACCGCTACATCAACGATGAGGAGATCTGCCAGGCCGTGACGGCAATGTGGGCGCGTGTGGGCATCAAGGCCAAGCTGCGCACCTTGCCGCTGGCCACTTACTTCCCGATGATCCAGCGCTACGAGGCCAGCATCTACATGCTGGGCTGGGGCGTGCCGACCTTCGACGCGCTCTACTCGTTGCAGTCCTTGGTACGTTCTGTCGGTGCGCAGGGTGACGGCAACTACAACGTCGGTCGCTACAGCAACCCGCAGATGGACGCGCTGGTCGAGCGCATCAAGCAAGAGGTCGATCAGAAGAACCGCAATGCCCTGATCGAGCAGGCCTTGCTGCTGTCGCACCAGGATGTGTCGCACATCCCGCTGCACAACCAGATCATCCCGTGGGCGATGAAGAAGAACATCGAGCTCTACCACCGCGCCGATAACCGCATCGACATGCGCGGGGTGAAGGTGAATTGAGCCCCGCCAGCGTGTCGCTGCGTTCCTGCGGTTTGCTCCGAGGGGACACAGCCCGCCCATGATCGCCTTCATCCTTCGCCGGCTGGCCCAGGCCATCGTGGTGATGCTTACCGTGGCCTTCATCGCCTTCATGCTGTTCCAGTATGTCGGCGACCCGGTCACCAACCTGCTCGGTCAGGATGCGACACCCGAGCAGCGCGTCCAGTTGCGTGCCGACCTGGGCCTGGACAGACCCTTCCCAGTGCAGTTCGCGGCCTTCATCGGCAACGCTGTGCAGGGTGAGTTTGGCCTGTCGCTGCGCCAGGGCCGTAAAGTCTCTGCGCTCATCGTCGAGCGCTTTCCAGCGACCGTCGAACTGGCGTTCGGGGCCGCCCTGCTGGCTCTGGCGTTCGGTATTCCGATGGGCGTTTATGCGGCTTTGAAGCGCGGCAACTTCCTGTCGCAGGCGCTGATGACCTTCTCGCTTCTGGGTGTTTCTCTGCCGACGTTCCTGATCGGCATCCTGCTGATCCTGTTCTTTGCCGTGACCCTGAAGGTCTTGCCGAGCTTCGGCCGCGGCGATACGGTGGCGATTGGCGCCTGGACCAGCGGACTGTTGACAGCCGATGGCTGGAAGCACTTGATCCTGCCCGCCGTCACACTGAGCATCTTCCAGCTCACCCTGATCATGCGGCTGGTGCGTGCCGAGATGCTCGAAGTGCTGCGCACCGACTACATCAAATTCGCACGCGCACGAGGCTTGCCGAACCGTGCGGTGTACTTCGGACATGCGTTGAAGAACACCCTGGTGCCGGTGATCACCATCACGGGCTTGCAGCTCGGCTCGCTGATTGCCTTTGCCATCATCACCGAGACCGTCTTCCAGTGGCCTGGCATGGGTCTGCTGTTCATCCAGGCCGTGCAGTTTGCCGACATCCCCGTGATGGCGGCCTACCTGTGCCTGATCGCCCTGATTTTCGTCGTCATCAATCTCATCGTTGACATGTTGTATTTCGCCGTCGATCCGCGCTTGCGCATCGACAAGTCGACTGCCGGACATTGAGCCGCAGCCTGTTGCCCTGAAGGAAAGAGCCATGAACCGGTTCCAGACCACCGTGATGGCTGCCACGCTGGCGGCTGCTTGCGGCCTCGCCCAGGCCGCTACCCTGCGGGTTGCCAATCAGGGCGACGCGACCTCGATGGACCCCCACTCGCTCAACGAGTCGCTACAGCTCTCGATCACCGGCAATGTCTACGAGCCCCTGGTCGGCCGCGACAAGAAACTCGGCCTGGCGCCGGCCCTGGCCACCCGGTGGGCCCAGACCTCGCCGACAGTGTGGCGTTTCGATTTGCGGCGCGACGTCAAGTTCCACGACGGTACGCCCTTCACGGCTGACGACGTCCTGTTCAGCTTCACCCGAGCAGCCGGCGATGGCTCCGACATGAAGGGCTACACCTCGGCCATCAAGGACGTCCGCAAGGTCGATCAGTACACGGTCGATCTCGAAACGACGGCGCCGTTTCCGATCCTGCCCGACGTGATCTCGCTGGTGTACATCATGAGCAAGAAGTGGTGCGAGGACAACAAGGCCGAGAAGCCGGTGGACCGGCGCAAGGGCATCGAGAACACAGCCTCTTTCCGCTCCAACGGCACGGGCCCCTACCGCCTGCGCGAGCGCCAGCCGACCACGCGCTCCGTCTTCGTACGCAACCCGACCTACTGGGACAAGGCCGAAGGCAATGTCGACGAGGTCATCTTCACGCCGATCGGCAACGACGCCACACGGGTCGCGGCAATGCTGTCGGGCGAGATCGACATGATGGAGCCGGTGCCGCTGCAAGACGTCGAGCGCCTGAAAAGCAACGCCAACATCACTGTCATGCAAGGCCCGGAGCTGCGCACCATCTTCCTGGGTATGGATCAGAAGCGCGACGAGTTGCAGTTCTCCAGCGTCAAGGGCAAGAACCCGTTCAAGGACAAGCGCGTGCGCCAGGCGTTCTACCAGGCCATCGATATCGAAACCATCAGGGCGCGCGTGATGCGCAACGCCGCCACTCCGACCGGGCTCATGATCGCGCCAGGCATCAAGGGCTTCGTCGCTGATCAGAACCGGCGACTGCCGCATGACACGGAAGCGGCGAAGAAACTGCTTGCCGACGCTGGCTATCCGAGCGGTTTCGAAGTCGGCATGAACTGCCCCAACGACCGCTACGTGAATGACGGCGAGATCTGCCAGGCGGTGGCGGCCAACCTGGCGCGCATCGGCGTCAAGGTCAACCTGCAGGCCGAGAGCAAGGCCACCTATTTTCCAAAGATCCTGCGCCGTGACACGAGCTTCTACCTGCTCGGCTGGACTCCCGGCACCTACGACGCGCATAACGCGCTGTCCAACCTGATGGCCACGCCGACCGACAAGGGCCAGGGCCAGTTCAATCTCGGCTCCTACAGCAATGCCAAGCTCGATGAGCTGACGCTGAAGGTCCAGAGCGAAACCGACCAGGTCAAGCGCAACGCGATGATTGCCGAGGCCTTCAAGCTGCACGCTGACGACATCGGCCACATTCCCTTGCATCAGCAGGCGCTGGCCTGGGCGATGAAGAAGAACGTGAGCCTGGTGCAGCTGGCCGACAACTTCATGCCTTTCAAGTACATCACCGTGAAGTGACTGCGCAGACATGACGACCACGGCCTTCGGGCGATTCCTCGACGGTGACGTCTGGCACAGTTTCAAGTCCACGCCGGTGGCGATCGGCGCGGCCGCGGTCGCTTTCGTACTCGTCTTCTGCGCTCTGTTCGCCGGCTGGGTCGCGCCGCACAACCCGTTCGATCTGGCCTCGCTTGAGCTGAGCGACGCGCGCCTGCCGCCGGCATGGATCGACGGCGGCAGCGCCAAGTACCTGCTTGGCACGGACGATCAGGGTCGCGACATCCTGTCGGCCTTGATGTACGGCGCGCGCATTTCGCTGCTGGTGGGCGTGGCCTCCGTGTTGCTGTCTGTCGTGGTCGGTGTCGGTCTGGGCCTGTTGTCGGGCTTCGCCGGGGGCAAGACGGACGCGCTGATCATGCGCGTCTGCGATGTGATGCTGTCCTTCCCGTCCATCCTGATCGCCCTGCTGATCGACGGCGTCGGCCGGGCCGTGTTCCCGAATGCGCACGACACCCTGGCCTTTGCCGTGCTGGTGTTCGCCATCGCGCTGCCCGGCTGGGTCCAGTACGCCCGCACCGTGCGCGGCTCGACCCTGGTCGAGCGCAACAAGGAGTACGTGCAAGCCGCGCGCGTCACCGGCGTCTCGTCGCTGCGCATCATGGTTCGCCATGTCCTGCCCAACGTGCTCGGGCCTGTTTTGGTGCTGGCCACGATCCAGGTGGCCACCGCCATCCTGACAGAGGCGACGCTGTCGTTCCTGGGGGTCGGCGTGCCGCCCACGCAACCGTCGCTCGGAACGCTGATTCGCGTCGGCAACGACTTCCTGTTTTCCGGCGAGTGGTGGATCACGATCTTCCCCGGCCTGATGCTGGTCTTGATCGCCTTGAGCGTGAATCTGCTCGGCGACTGGTTGCGCGACGCCCTGAACCCGAGGTTGAGATGAGCAGTGCGGCGTTGTTGGAGGTTCGAAACCTCCGCGTCGAGTTCCCGTCCCGCCGCGGCAGCCTGCTGGCCTTGGACGACATCTCGTTCTCGATCGCACCGGGTGAAGTGCTCGGCGTTGTCGGCGAGTCGGGTGCCGGGAAGTCGCTGACGGGCTCGGCCATCATCGGTCTGCTGGACCCCCCAGGTCGCATCGCCGGCGGCGAGATCCTGCTGGCGGGCCAGCGCATCGACAACCTGCCCTACGAGCAGATGCGCGCAATCCGTGGTCGCAAGCTC
>ENA-ORBV01010256-ORBV01010256.1-microbial-mat-metagenome-genome-assembly--contig:-NODE-10256-length-15066-cov-9.212489_pt1 | contig 15066 bp, 11 predicted proteins | sample MGYA00237777_ERZ505514 | MGnify/ENA primary metagenome ERZ505514 (study PRJEB26160, sample SAMN06269048) | microbial mat metagenome | isolation source: Oligotrophic lake microbial mat | place... | reverse complement strand
GAGTATCTCCCTGGAAGAAGTGCAGGCATTGGCCGATGAGCTTTCGCCACGCGATCTGGCGCGGCTGCTAGAGCATCTTTCGGGTCGTTTAGCACGCGCGCTTGCTGGCGAGAAGGTAGACAACCTTGCAGCTGCCACACCGAGCCTCGAGCAGCTTTGGCAGCTGCTAGACGCAGATCCAGATGGCTGGAACGGCGAGGGGACAACTAGTGGAGTCCTAAGCGCCAGCCGACGCTGATGTACACCCTTGATGCAAGTGTCTGGGTGAATGCCTGCGATCAGCGTGAGCCGGGGCATGCGATCAGCCGACAGCTGATCACACTGCTGCGCGAGCGGGCCATCGCAGTGATCCTGCCGACTCTGGCCTTGCCAGAGATTGCGGGGTCGGTGAGTCGCACGCGAACGCAAGCTTTTGGCGCGGCGTACGTTCGCTCAGTTGTGGCGCAGCAGAACGTTGAGTTCGTGAACCTCTCAGCGGCACTGGCGCGACAGGCTATGCTGCTGGCTGCCGCCCAGCGTTTACGTGGTGCCGACGCGGTCTACGCGGCATTAGCCCGTCGCCGCAATACAACGCTGGTGAGCCGTGATGCCGAACATCTGACACGGCTAACCGCAATCATCGTCGTACAGACGCCAGAGCAGGTGCTCGAAAGCCTCACTGCGCCCATATAGCCCACACCAATGGTGGTTTGTGAGCCGGGTCGGCGATGTCGACCCGCCGCGCAACCTCGCCAAAAGCGTCACGGACGCCGTCGCGCAGCACGACCGCGTAGTCGCCCTCGTCATCAACGTGCCGTTCACGTCTCCGAATCAGTGATATAGGTTTGCGCCGCCACCCTCGGGGTGAGCGCAAACTCAAGCAAACACACCCGCTCATCCTCATCTAGCGTGCAACCGCTTCCCAAAGTAGAGCCGACGGATGCGTTCGGGCGTGATGCGCTTGGCGTTGCGGACGGCCTCGTAGACGGCGAGGTAGCAGGCGAGATAGGCCTTATGCACGCCCTGAAAGCGACGGAGGAAGGGACGCAGCATCTTGCACACTGGCTGGGAATGAGCGAAGAAACCAAGCGCTGGCGTGGGAGCGACGAGCACCTCACGGGATGAAGCGGAAGGTGATAAAGCCTGCGGCACAGGCCAGCATCAGTGCGGCGCTAGCCAGGAGCACGGCGCGGCGCAGCTTGAGGCGCAGGCTCCAGCGCGCAAGCTGCGTGAAGATCGGGAAGAGCAGAAAGACCCGCCGCGGCAGGCTCTGGAACGGCTGCCCCGCGATAATCAGCGTGGTCATCAGCACGATCTGGATCAGACTGTAGACGATCACCGCGCCCCGCTCCCGCCGCAGCGCGACCGCCACCACGGCCAGGCCAGCCGCGCTCAGCACAAGGTCGATCATCGAGCTTTGGATAAATCTTGGCGGCGTGGTGGCCACATACGCGAGCCACTCCCACGGCCAGCCAAAGCGCGTGCCCCAGCCTGTGCTCAGCTGGGGGCTGATCAGCAGCGAGCGCAGCAGCTCGCCAGCTGTCGCGCCGCCAACCTCGCCAAGCATCGCAGCGCGGTAGAGCGAGAAGCCGAGGTAGCCGAGCGGCCCCAGGCCAAGGCAGGCGACCACGCGCAGGCCCCGCCAGCTCAGCAGCCCCCACCGATAGCGAGCGGCAGCCTCCCAGAGCAGCGGCGCAACCAGTGCAGCACCAGGCTGCTTGGTGAGCGCCGCCAGGCATGCCCATGCTCCAGCTGCAAACCAGCGCTCGCGGCGTGCGGCCCAAAGTGCCAGCAGCGTGAAGCAGAGCAGCAGCGGCTCGGTGTAAGGGATAAGCAGCACAAAGCCAACTGGAAGATACAGCGCCCAGCGCAGCGCCTCGCTCGCCACCTGCTCGCCGTGATCGAGCGCCACATAGCGAAACAGCGCCGCGAGAAAGCCGAGGCAGGCCAGATTTGCTACCAGCAGGCCGGCGAGCAGCGTGTTGCCCCCTAGCAGCGTGCCGAGCAGCCGCGTGAGCAGCGGCAGCAGCGGGTGAAACGAGGCGCGCCCGTCGGCGATGGCATAGCCCCCGTCGGCGATCTTAAGGTACCAGGGCACATCCATGCGATTCCAGGGCTCGAGCAGCAGCCAACTCAGCCAGGCACGCAGGCTGCGCTCCGCAGGCAGGCCCTGGGTGAACAACATTGTCAGGGCACCGCAAAGCGAGAGTACAAGCCGCACTGGGAGGTAGATGCGCCAGGCGCGGCCAAAGGCGCTGCGCCAGCTATCGGTGGAGGCCGTAGGGGCGAGCAGGGCGCTATCAAGCGTGGCGGTTGGTGTAGAGCTCGTCATAGGATGTGCTGAGCGACGGCGCAAACTCGTGAATGGCGGCGACCACACGGGCCTGCGCGGTCTCGTCGAGATCGCTGTAGAACGGCAGACGCAGCAGCCGCTCGCTCAGGGCCTCTGTCACTGGGCAATCGCCAGTGTCGTAGCCAAAGCGGCGACCCATAGGCGACAGGTGCAGCGGCACGTAGTGGAACACGGCAAGCACGCCGCGTGCCTTCAGGTGGGCGATCAGCGCCTGACGCTGGACCAGCGATGGCAGCAACATGTAAAACATGTGGTACGGCTGCTCGCAGTGAGCGGGCACGCTGGGCAGCTGCACGCCGTGGGCGTCCGCCCAACTCGCCAGGTGCGTTCGGTAGTATTCCCAGACCCGGCGGCGACGGGCCTGGATCTGGGTGCGACTCTCCAGCTGCGCATAGAGAAAGGCCGCCAGCAGCTCGGAGGGCGGGTAGCTTGAGCCAAGATCGACCCAGGTGTATTTGTCGACCTCGCCGCGAAAGAAGCGCCCCCGATTGGTGCCCTTGTCGCGAATAATCTCCGCACGCTCGAAGAGCGCCGCGTCGTTGATCAGCAGGGCGCCACCCTCGCCGCAGGTGAAGTTTTTGGTCTCGTGGAAGCTTTGCGTAGCCATGCAGCCGAAGCTGCCAAGGACCCGCCCTTTGTAGCGGCCAAACAGACCGTGGGCGTTGTCCTCTACCACGGGGATGCCGTGGCGCGTGGCAAGCGCCATGATCGCGTCCATCTCGCAGCCCACACCGGCATAGTGGACCGGCACGATCGCGCGTGTGCGCGGGGTGATTAGCGCCTCCAGCTGGCGCTCATCCATGTTGAGCGTGTCGGGGCGAATGTCGGCAAACACCGGGCGCGCCCCGCGCAGCACAAAGGCGTTCACGGTCGAGACAAATGTAAACGACGGGACGATCACCTCGTCGCCGGGGCCGATCTCAAGCAGCAGCGCAGCCATCTCCAGCGCGTGCGTGCAGGAGGTGGTGAGCAGCGTGTGCGGCACATGGAGCGCGCTAGAAAGCAGCTCCTGGCAGGCCCGCGTAAAATGGCCGCTGCCCGAGATCTGCCCGCGCGCCACGGCCTGCGCCATGTAGCGCTGCTCGTCGCCCACAAAGCAGGGCTTGTTGAAGGGAATAGCGTACTCAGCCATAGGAAACCTCATTGGGGCAGGCACGCGCAAGGCGGCCTACCCGCGCTCAAACCAGCGATGGTACCAGAGCTGCACCGCGCTGGTGCGGAACCCGGCCCGCTGGTACAGCCGTTGGGCCGTGATGTTGCGCCCCTGCGTGACGACCGTGCAGCGGCCTGCGCCCTGCTCCACAAACCAGACGAGGGCGGCGTGGACGAGCGCCTGCCCGAGCCCCTGCCCGCGCAGTGCGGCGCTCAGGGCGATCAGGCTGATCTGGCCTGTGTCATCGGCGACGGTGCCGGCGATGTAGCCCGCTGGCTCGTCGTCGTAGCGGAGCGCTAGCGTGAGCGTGGGGCCAGCGCCGCGCCGCTGGAGCCAGAGCGCGTACAGCTCGGCGGCAGCCTCGGGCGGGAAGCGCCGGTCGTAGAAGAAGCGTGTGTCGGTGTGGCTTACCCGCGCGAGGGCGGCAAGGGCAGGCAGATCTTCCGGTTGGGCGTGGTCGATGCGTGCGCCTGCGGGGAGCGGCGGCGCGGGCGGGAGCGGCGTAGGCGACCGTGCAAGCGTCACCCGCAGATCTTTTAGGCCAAAACTAGCGGACTCCAGCAGCTCCACCGTGGCCGCATCGTCGGCGTCGGCGAGCATGTAGAGCGTCTCGATGTGCTCGTCGTCGGCCCAGCGCAACGCCGCCGCAAGGGTGGCGGCGTCCAGGCGCCCCGGCGTGATCCGCCCAATGCGGCGACCGAAGAACGCGCTATCCCAGAGCAGCAGCTGGCCGAGCTCAGTCATAGTGCGTGCCAACAAAGGCCGTGTCGCTGCGCACCGTGTAGGAGGGTTTATCCATCAGGCGGAAGTGTACGCGCGCCAGATACTCGCCAATAATGCCAAGGGCGAAGAGCTGGGCGCCCGAGAAGATCGCAATGATTGAGGCCAGAAAGGGGAAGCCGGGCACGACACCGCCCCAGATCAGGTAGCGCGCCACCACATAGAGCAGCACAAACAGCCCCACCATCGTAAAGCCGAAGCCGATCATGCTTGCCAGCTGAAGCGGCATCGCGCTGAAGCCGGTCATCATGTTCAGGGCGTGGGTGAGCAGGCGCGGCAGCGTGTAGTTGGAGACCCCAACCCGCCGTGGCTCGTGGCGCACTGCGACACCCGTGAAGCGCGTGGTGGCCCAGGTGAGCAACACGTCGATCGAGACAAACGAGCCCTGGTACGAGGCAAAGGCCGCGCGCACCTGGGTTCGAAAGGCCCGAAAGGCACTGATGCGGCTGGCCGTCTCAGCGCCCATGGCGCTCTGCAAGGTAAGCTTCGTGATCTGCGAGGCGGCGTTGCGCCAGAAGCCGTGCTGCTGCTCGTGGGGCACGCCGTAGACCACATCGTAGCCCTCGGACAGGCGGCTGAGCAGGAGCGGGATCTCCTCGGGCGGGTGCTGGAGGTCGTCGTCGATCGTGATGCAGATCGGGTAGCTGGCGGCGCGGATGCCAGCCAGTAGCGCATTGTGCTGGCCGAAGTTGCGCATCAGGTCGATCCCGCGCACAAACCGGTAGCGCTCGGCCAGCCCGGCGATCACCGCCCAGGTGCCGTCGCGGCTACAGTCGTTGATCAGAATTACCTCGTAGGCGGCGCTATGCGTGCCCAGCACGATCGCCAGGCGCTCGACCAGCGCCTCCAGACTTTGCTCGCTGTTGTAGGCCGGGACGATCACAGAGATGGAGGGGAGGCTGGCAAGCTGGGGCGACACCGTCACGCCAGGACCCACACGACGCTCAACGCTCAAGCTGTACCTCCTTGCCTGCGTGCTGTGCGCATCGAAAACAAAGCCGCGCCAGCGTGAGCTCATTATAAAGAGCGTGCGTACGACAAAACTAGGGACGGTGGCCGGTGGACGGTGGACGGTGAGCTGCAATCGCACCGCTCTGGCTACCGTCTACCGTCCACCGTCCACCGTCTGTGTCACGCTAGCGCCCGAAAGATCACGTCCCAGAGCGTAGAGTTATGCTCGGCAGCCTCGACGATATCGTCCCAGAGCACGGGCGGCGTCTGGAGCAGCGTATCCTGGGCGATGATCTCGGCCCAGTTCAGGCGCATGGGGTCGGCGTCGGGCACGCCTGCGGCGCGCATCTCGCGCAGAAACGCCTCGGCCACTATGCCGTAGCCGATCGTGGTGGGGTGGAAGCAGTCCAGGCTGAAGATGCCGCCCTGGTAGCGCTGGCCCTCCTCACGCGTGCCGAGCCGCAGAATGTTGGGGATCGGGTCGAGCCGCAGCAGCGCGTGATCGGCGATACCGAGCCGGGCGTAGTAATCTTTGATCGCACGCTCGGGCGTGCCGCTGAGGTTATTGCGCTTCACAGCGAGCTGATCGAGCACGGCGCAGAGATCCACGCTCCGCCAGCGCGGGCCAGAGCCCGCCACAATGCTGATGATCGCCTCGTTGAAGCGGTTGATCGTCTGGTCGATCATGGCCGCCTCCGCGCCGCTCAGTTTGGCGTGGAAGATCGGGTTGAAGCTGCTCTGGTTCTGGAAGAAGCGGCCATAATAGGCGAAGTAGGTGCCGTCGAAGGGCGGGATACCTTGCGTAACCGGCGGGATTGTGACGTGCGGCACGGTGCCCACGAAGACATTCGTGCTAGCTGGCAGGATGCCTTTGAGCTCCTCCACCAGCGTGGCAAAATCCTGGGCGAAGACCTCTGGGTGCGTGAGCGTGAAGCGGCGGCGCTCCTGCGGATTGAGGCCGGCATCCTCGCGGCCCATCGGGCGCAGATCCAGCGACAGCACGGTGCCGAGGGCGTCGTTGGCGCCGAGCCAGATGATCAGGTTCTCGACGCCCTCCTCGGCGACGATCTGGCGCAGGTTCTCCAGCATGGTCCAGCTCTCGCGCTCGGGGCGATGGCGCGGGTTGAGCACGCGGATGGCGGTGCGATACATGGATGCGGAGGGCAGGCCCAGAAAATCGTCGGTGATCGAGCCGTCCTCGTCGCGGATCACGCGGCGGGCGAAGTCGCTGTTCACGCTGTAGGCGTCGGCCACACGAAAGCCCCAGACGGCGAGGTTGTGGTAGACGCCGCCAAACGCGGCCGGACGCGCCCCGGCGCCGCGCTCGTAAAGATCCTCCACCTCATCGATGAAGCGACTGAGCAGGCCGGGGAAGCGGAAAAACCACTCGCCCATACTAATGTCAGGGCCAAGCGTGAGCGCCATCGAGCGCAGCATCAGCTCGAGGTTGAGCGGCAGGCCGCTGCCGGGGAAGCTGGGCACGCGGAACTCGTAGGGCACGCGCAGGCCGAACGAGCGCGCGATCAGCGCGGGGTACGAGAGGTCGGTGCGAAAGATCGCCCCGCTCTGAAACCCTTGGGTCAGGCTATCGCCCAGCGCAACGAGCTTTGCCACAGGAATCTCCTTGTTCCAGTAGACGACAACGACCGAGCCATTTGGATCACGAAGCCGCGAATGGGTGCGAACCACCGCGAACCCGGCCACACACGTTGCGCGCCATTCGTGGTCTAGGCCTTCGCGGTGGTTCGTGCCACTTCGCGTCGTTCGCGGTCCAGACGGCTCGGGGCTCTCCAATCCAAACTGCTACGCCGCCTGCGCGCTCTCGGCCAGCAGCTGGCGCAGCACGTACTGCAAGATGCCGCCGTGGATGTAGTACTGGAGCTCCTGCGGCGTGTCGATGCGGGCGATGGCGGGGAACTCCAGCACGGTGTCGTCGGCGCGAGCGGCGCGCACGGTGAGCACGCGGCCCCCGGCGAACGCGCTGGCGATGGCGTCCTGGAGCCCAAGGATGTCGAAGACCTCGTTGCCGGTGAGGCCCAGGCTCTCCGCACTCTGGCCTGGCCGGAACTGGAGCGGCAGCACGCCCATGCCCACCAGGTTCGAGCGGTGGATGCGCTCGTAGCTCTCGGCGATCACGGCCCGGATGCCCTGGAGGTACGGGCCCTTGGCGGCCCAGTCGCGTGAGGAGCCGGAGCCGTACTCCTTGCCGGCGAGGATCAGCAGGGGCGTGCCGTCGGCCTTGTAGCGCATAGCCGCGTCGTAGAGCGGCAGGATCTCGCCGGTGGGCAGGTAGGGCGCAAAGCCGCCCTCGGTGCCGGGGGCCAGCTTGTTGCGCAGGCGCACGTTGGCGAAGGTGCCGCGCACCATCACCTCGTCGTTGCCGCGCCGCGAGCCGTAGCTGTTGAACTCGCTGGTGTCTACGCCGTGCTCGAGCAGGTACTTGCCGGCGGGCGAGCTGGCCTTGATGCTGCCAGCGGGCGAGATATGGTCGGTGGTGATGCTGTCGCCAAGCAGCGCCAGGGCGCGGGCGCCCACGATCTCGCGCACGCGCTCCGGCGGCTGCGCGGGCATGCCGTCGAAGTACGGCGGGCGCTGCACATAGGTGCTCTGCTCGTCCCAAGTAAAGCGGTCGCCGCTGGGAATAGCGATGCCCTCCCAGAGCGCATCGCCTACAAACACCGTCGCGTAGCTCTTGCGATACATGTCGGACTCGATCGCCTGCTCGATCGTCGCCCCCACCTCGGCCTGCGAGGGCCAGATGTCGTGCAGGAAGACAGGCGCGCCGTCCTTGCCCGTGCCGAGCGGCTCGCTCGTAAAGTCGATGTCGATGCGGCCCGCGATGGCGAACGCTACCACCAGGGGCGGGCTCATCAGGTAGTTGGCCTTGACCTCGGACTGCACGCGGCCCTCGAAGTTGCGGTTGCCGCTGAGCACCGAGGTGGCCACCAGGCTGCCCTGCTCGATCGCAGCGCTCACCTCGGCGGGGAGCGGGCCGGAGTTGCCGATGCAGGTGGTGCAGCCGTAACCCACCGTGTTGAAGCGCAGCGCGTTCAGATACTCGGAGAGGCCAGCCTTATCGAGATACTCGGTGACGACCCTGGAGCCGGGGGCGAGCGAGGGTTTCACCCAGGGCTTCGTGTTGAGGCCGTGCTCCACCGCCTTCTTCGCCAGCAGGCCAGCGGCCACCATCACCGAGGGGTTCGAGGTGTTGGTGCAGCTGGTAATCGCCGCGATTACCACGGAGCCGTGCTGTAGCTCGTAACCCTCGCCGTCGTCGGTTGCCACGGCAACAGCGCTGTCGTGCAGGTCGAGCAGGGCCATTGGCGCGGCGGGGTTGATGATACCGGGCACGGCGCGCTTGAAGCTGTCGCCGACATCGCCGAGCCGCACGCGATCCTGGGGGCGCTTGGGGCCAGCAACCGACGGCTCAACCTGGCCGAGATCCAGCTCCAGGGTGGCAGTGTACTCGGCGGCGGGCGTGCGCTCGTCGTGGAAAAGGCCCTGCGCCTTGAAGTACGCCTCGACGAGGGCCACGCGCTCCTCGGAGCGGCCGGAGAAGCGCAGGTAGCGCAGCGTCTCGGCGTCGACCGGGAAGATGCCGCACGTGGCGCCGTACTCTGGGGCCATGTTGGCGATGGTGGCGCGATCCGCGAGCGGCAGCTGGGCGAGGCCGGGGCCGAAGAATTCTACGAACTTGCCCACCACGCCCTTCTTGCGCAGCATCTGCGTCACGGTGAGCACCAGATCCGTGGCAGTGGCGCCCTCGGGTAGCGCGCCGGTAAGCCGGAAGCCGACCACCTGGGGGATGAGCATGGAGACGGGCTGGCCGAGCATGGCCGCCTCGGCCTCGATGCCGCCGACGCCCCAGCCGAGCACGCCGAGGCCATTGATCATGGTGGTGTGGCTGTCGGTGCCCACCAGCGTGTCGGGGTAGGCCTGGGCCGGGCCGGTGGCGCGCGGGTTCTCGTCGCTGGTGAAGACGACGCGAGCCAGGTACTCAAGGTTCACCTGGTGAACGATGCCGTTGCCGGGCGGCACCACGTTAAAGTTCTGGAAGGCCGTCTGGCCCCAGCGCAGGAAGGCGTAGCGCTCGCGGTTGCGGGAAAACTCCAGATCCTTGTTGATCAGCAGGGCCGCCTCGGAGCCGAAGGCATCCACCTGCACCGAGTGGTCGATCACCAGCTCGACGGGCTGGAGCGGGTTGATCAGGGCCGGGTCGCCGCCCATCGCGGCCATCGCGTCGCGCATGGCGGCGAGATCGACGACACAGGGCACGCCCGTAAAATCTTGGAGGATCACGCGGGCGGGGGTGAAGGCGACCTCGCGGTCGGGCTCGGCCTGCGGCTGCCAGGCGGCCAGGGCGAGCACATCGTCGGCGGTGACGGTGCGGCCATTCTCGGTGCGCAGCAGATTCTCGAGCAGGATTTTGAGCGAGAATGGCAGGCGGGCGAGGTTCACGCCGCGCTGGGCGAGCGCATCAAGGCGGTAGATCTCATACTCGCGCGCGCCGACCGTGAGGGTGGTGCGGGCGCCGAAGCTGTTGGTCATGAGGGTCTCCTCTGGCTGCCGACCCGTAGGAACTGGGTGTGTGCCTGCAAGTATATCACTTTGAGTTACAAACCGGTTCCGCGTCAGGACGCGCTGGGGCAGGCCCCACATCACTCAGCGCCAAGCAGCTCCAGCAGCGTCGGGTAGACCAGCCCAACCTGCTGGCGCACCTGCGTCGGGTCGATCAGGTCGTGGAGCAGGCCGAGCTCGGCGGGGAAGTGATGCCGACGCACGTTGCCACCGCGTGCGGCCCAGCGCGCAGCCAGGCGTTCGATGGGCGGCAGCGTCACAGATTCGTCGGCGCCATTGGTGACGACGACGATGTCCGCGACGGCGGGCGGCGCGCGGCGGGCATCGCGCAGCACCGCGCGGCTTAGGCGCAGGATGGCCCCAAGCGCGTGGGTGGAGAAGCGCGGGTAGCAGTATGGCGGGCTGCCCCGCGCATCCTTGCGCACCGGGTCCCACCAGCGAAACTGGTTGGGCAGCACGGCGGCGAGCAGGGCGAGCGGCAGCGTGGCCCGCTCTGCGATCGAGCGCGTGCCGAGCACCGGGGCGATCACCACGGCCTGCGCGACATCACGGCGATGCTGGGCGGCGTACGCGGCCAGGCTGCCGCCCGCCGAGAGGCCAAGCACACCCACGCGCTCGCCGAGGCCGTGGGCTACACGCAGCGCGTCATCCAAGGCGGCGAGCAGCTCGCGCCCGGTGAGGCTGGCCTGCTCGGGGCTCATGCGGTCGGCGAGGCCGTGGTGCGGCAGGCGCGGCACGTACACGTTGTGGCCGCGCGCGTGGAGCAGCGGCGCAAAGGCGCTAAACTGGCGCGGGCAGTTGGTGTAGCCGTGGATCAGCAGCGTGCAGCGCGGCGTACGGGCGCCGTGCGTAAGCGCGAAGCCGCGACACGCAGCGTTGAAACGCGGGGCGCCCTCGCCCTGCTCAATACGGGCAAGCTGCGTCAGTGCCGCTTCGTACGACAGATCACTCACTGGGGAGGCTTCTCCGCGCAGTTCACCACAGAGGCACAGAGAGCCGCAGCGCAGCCCTGCCTTTTCGCGTGTTCGCGTTCGCGTCCTTCGTACCGCTTCGCGCCGTTCGTGGTCCAAACCTCCTGCGCCTCTGCGGTAGACTCCAGGGTGCTACTTCAGGCCGCTCGTGGCGATGCCCTCCACGAAGTAGCGCTGGGCCAGCACGAAGATCAGCAGGGGCACACTCACGGCAATGGCCGTGCCCGCCATCACCAGGTTCGGGCTGTCGGCGGCGCGGCCTTGGAGCACCATCAGCGATAGCGTGAGCACCTGGTTGTCGAAGTTGCCGGTGTTGATCACCACCAGCGGCCAGACAAACGAGTTCCAGGCGTACAGGAACGTGAAGGTCGCCTGCGTGGCGATGGCCGGCCCGGCCAGGGGCACGAACACCTGCCAGAGAATGCGGAAGCGCGAGGCGCCGTCCATCAGGGCTGCCTCCTCCAGATCCTTCGGGATCGAGAGGAAGAACTGGCGCATCAAAAACGTACCGTAGGCCGTGAAGATCCAGGGCAAGATCAGCGCGGCCATGCGATCAACCCAGCCGACGATCACCATCAGCTGGTACATCGGGATGATCAGCACCACAAACGGGATCATGATCGTCCCGAGGTAGAGCAGAAACAGCCCATCGCGCCCAGGGAAGCGCAGCCGCGCAAAGGCGTAGCCGCCCAGCACCGAGGTGATCACCTGGCCAAGCACTACCAGGATGGTCACAAGCATGGTGTTGGTCAGGCTGCGATCAAGGTTTTGCAGCTCCAGCACGCGCACATAGTTGGTGCGCGGGAAGCGCAGCTCCTCCAACACCTGGGCGCTGCTAAGGCTCGCCTCGACTGTGCGGGCGGGGTCGTTCGGATCGGCGAACACGCCCTGATTCGTGCGGCTCACCTCGTAGACGCGCACCAGCTGGCCGCCCTCGTCTACCTCCCAGAGCCGCCGCTCCTCGCCGCCGATCACTTGCGTCTCCTGGGCCGTAAAGCCACCGATAGGCTTGGCGTCACGCGGGGCGCGCTCGAACGTCCGGCTCGCGTCATCCACGCTGGCAAACGTAACGATCGGGCCGCCCTCGTCGATCAGCGCCAGCGTCTGCACGCCCTGCTCGGTGGTCACGCGGTAGAGCGGGAACGGCTCACCGTTGATCGGCGCGGTCTGCGCGGTGAACGGCAGCAGGCGCGGCGGGGAGCGAAACACGTCGTCGGGCGCCTTGAACGAGGTGAAAAACATGAACAGGAACGGGAAGAGGATCAGAAAGCCGAAGATGATCAGCACGGCGTAGGCGCCTGCGAAGACGAGCAGCTTCTGAGCCTGGTACGACTGAGCCTTGCGCATCGCTGCCTCCTACATGTCGCCGTAGCGGCGCTGGATGCGGAACTGCACCAGAGTGACGGCGAAGATGAAGAAGAAGACCACCCACGCCACCGCCGCCGCGTAGCCCTGCGCAAAGCTGCGGAAGCCCTGCTGGTACAGGTAGAGCACCGAGGTGAGCGTGGCGTTGTTCGGCCCACCGCCGGGTGACGGCGTCATCACGAACGGCTCGCTAAAAACTTGCAACGTGGTGATCAGTGTCGTAGTAACTACAAAGAAGGTTGTGGGCGCGAGCAGCGGCAGAGTCATAAAGCGGAAGCGCTGCCAGTTCCCGGCGCCATCGATCGTCGCCGCCTCGTAGATCTCGCCGGGGATACCCTGGAGCCCAGCCAGAAACAGGATCGTGTTGAAGCCGAGCAGCTGCCATGCGGCCATCACAATGATCGCGCCCAAGGCCGTCTGCTGGCTGGCGAGCCAGGCGACCTCGATTGGCGCAATGTTCACACCGGGCAGCGCATTGGCAACGCCGACAAGCTGGTTCAGCGCGTAGTTGAGGAAGCCGATATTCGAGTTATAGAGCCACTTCCAGATCACGGCTACGCCCACCACGCCAGCAATGCTCGGGATGAAGTAGATCGCGCGGAAGAACTTGACGCCAGGCACCTTGCTGTTGAGGATGGTCGCCACGAGTAGTGCGGGAACAACGCTCAGGATCGTGACACAGAAGCAGTAGATCGCCGTATTCCAGAGCGAGATCCAGAACAGCTTATCCTTGGCGCCGAGCACAATGTCGCCCAGGCGAAGCAGCTCCAGGTAGCCATCGCCAAGCGCGGCGGCGGCGCGCTGGCCATCGCTCACGTTGGCAAAACGCAGGCTAAAAATATCTAGGTAGTTTTGCAGGCCCACAAAGTTCGCGGTAAAGCCATCGGAGTCGGTGAAGCTGAGGTAGAGCGAGAAGATCAGCGGCCCGGCAAAAAAGAGCAGAAAGCCGAGCAGATTGGGCGCGATAAACATAAAGCCGCTCACCGCCTCGGCGTCGCGCTCGCCCGCGCCAAAGACAGCGGCGCCACGCGGGCGCCAGAGCAGCCAGAAGGCGGCGCCAAACACGATGCTGCCGACAAAAAGCGCCAGTGCGATCGGGTTGCCGAGCCCGGAGAGCACAAACAGCAGCCCTTGCGGCAGGCCCATCGCAAGCAGCAGCAGCGCCACAGTGCCTGCCATTACCCAGTTGCCCACCCGCTGATAGACAGCCTGGGTTGCGGAGGCGTAGCGGTCGCCAAAGGCGCTGATCAGGAAGCCGATAAAGATACCCACCAGCAGCCAGGCCCACTGGTAGAAGCGGGCGGCCACCACATCGAGGCCGGTAAAGAACCCGACCACATTCAGGAAGGTGAGCAGACAGCCAACCCCAAGCATATAGTTCATGCCGAGGCTCAGGCCGCGCCCACGTCGATCACGGCGCAGCAGCAACACCGCCACTACCACGCTCAGGATTGCGCCGGCGACAAGCAGGACGGCCAGCACAGAGCGTAGGCCGTCGCGCTGCTCCCAGCGCGCCTGGGCGAGCACAAAGGCGCCTGCCCCCAGGGCGAAGGCCACTAACACATGCCAAGCGGCTGCCAACCTGGTGAAGAGGGCCACATCGCCAGCGGCGAGCGTGGGGCGAGCCATCGTCGATGCCAATGCAGTTCTCCTTCGCGGCGCACCCAGCTTCCCGGAAGCTTCCGGGAAGCTGGGCGTAGCTATTTACGGCGTGAAGACCGCGTTCGCTTCTTCGCAGACACTGGCCTTGTACTCGTCGATACTCAAGTCGCCGTTGAGCACCGCCGTGAACTTGGCGCCGGTCGCCGTGTCGAAGTCGGGCCAGGAGCCAGCCCACAGCGGACCCTCAACCGCCGGGTCGTTGGCGAGGTTGTTGATAAAGGCCTGGTTGTTGGCGGGCGGGCTGAAGGTCAGGAAGGCGTCGATGGCGGCGTCGGAGACGCGGCTCGGGATATTGGCGCCAAGCTCGGCGATCTGGCCCTGCGTGTCGGCGCTGGTGAGCGCGCGCATCAGCTGCCAGGCCTCCTCGGGGTGCTCGGTGTTGGCGTTCACCACGTAGGCGCCCCAGAAGAGCCAGCTACGGGCGCCGCCGGGACCCTCGGGCACGTCCACCACGTCCCAGTCGAACTGTGCGCCAGCGCGGGTGCCGGGGGTGGCCCAGCGGCCGTTGAGGAACATGCCGACGTTGCCAGCCAGGAAAGGCGGCTCGGTGTCCTCGCCGTATGGCACAGCCACGTCGAACTCGTTGTACAGGCGTGAGGCGAACTCGATGCCCGCCACCGACTCGGCGGTATCCAGCGCACAGGCGCTGCGGTCTTCGTTGAAGAAGCCGCCGCCGGCCGAGTTGATGAACAGGCCGGGGTTGGCCCACCAGGCGTTCATGCCGAAGCCCTTGACATCGCCGCCGAGCGCGTTGATGGCGACGGCCGTCTCAAGGAACTTGTCCCAGGTCCACTCGCCGTTTGCGGCTAGCACGCGCGGGTCTTCCACGCCAGCCTGCTCGATCAGGTCGTTGTTGATGTAGAGCGCGAAGGTCGAGACATCGCGGGGCAGGCCCCAGAGCGTCTCGCCGGTGTTGCCCGTCTCGGGGTTGAAGGTCAGGTGGAACATCGGGCCTTCGTAAAAGTCTGCGTCCTTGTAGTCGGCATCGGCGCTGGCGAACTCGCGCAGATCAAGGATCAGGCCACGGGTGGCGAAGTCGGCGATGTCGGTGCCTGGGATCCAGAAGACGTCGGGGGCCGTGCCGGCGGCAAGCTCGGTGCGCAGCACGTCCTGGTACGAGGCGCCCTCGGAGCCGCCGGGCTCGTAGGCCAGGCTCACACCGTCGAGCTGCTCGTCGACCGCGTCGGAGATGCCCTGGTAGACGTCGATCTCAGCCTGGTTGTCGGGCCGGGTGCGCCAGCGGAGGGCGACGCCATCCGCGGCCATGGTGGCCT
>ENA-ORBV01010254-ORBV01010254.1-microbial-mat-metagenome-genome-assembly--contig:-NODE-10254-length-15068-cov-17.321926_pt1 | contig 15068 bp, 14 predicted proteins | sample MGYA00237777_ERZ505514 | MGnify/ENA primary metagenome ERZ505514 (study PRJEB26160, sample SAMN06269048) | microbial mat metagenome | isolation source: Oligotrophic lake microbial mat | place... | reverse complement strand
GCGGTGGGACGACTGGCGCACGGGCTGCCACCTCCCGGTGGGCGGCGCAGCGTCGCAGCCGATGTGCCAGCTTGTCTGGCGCGGCGGTTGCAGCGAAGGGGACCGAACGCCACGAGCAGCGGCGGCTCTGCGGCCGACGTGACACCGAGCGCAGCGAATGGCGCGGCGGTCGAGCCGCTGATCGCTGACTTTGCAGCGGCGCAACCGCTGCGTGCACTTCTCTGCACCCCTGCCTTCAGCGGCCCGGCAACGGGCATGGCGGGTGACCGGGGTGGCGATCTGGCCGGCGCCGCACCGAGCGGAGCGCAGCGCAGCGACCTGCAAGCCGGTCAGTTCGCCAAGCGGGCCTCGTTCACGCGCAGCGTGAAGGAAACAGGGCCCGCGATCCCCGGGCACGGGACAGGGCCGCCGCGTGCTTCAGCCGGCAACGCCGGCCTGACTGGATTCGCGTGAGGGATGGCCGCCCGTCAGGGGCGAGACGCTGGGCCTTTGGCAGCGGCTCGACGCGCAGCGCAACAGCCCGGCCCCGCGCAGCGGGGACACGCCCAGACCTACCGAGACCTGGCAGATGCCGCGGTCCATGCAGCCGAGCTGAACCCGGCAGCAGCCGATCTTGATCCTGCAGAGGGAACCTGGGAAACGTCTCACCCTCTCCGTGCATCCAAACCTGGACAACGTGGCCGCATTGCGCCGTTGGCTCAGGAGACCATGCACTCATAACCGACCGCGACCCCGAGCTCTCACCTCTGGCATAACCTCTCCCGTCTTCCCTCCGACAAGAACCAGAGCAAATGACAACCATCCTCGGCATCGATGCGGCGTGGACCGCGGGAGAGCCGAGCGGCGTGGCCCTGGTGCAGCAGACGGGAAGGCGCTGGCGTTGCCTGGCCAGTGCCGCGAGCTACGCCGCGTTCGTCGAGCTGGCGGACGGGCGAACGCCCGACTGGACACGAACCGGTGTCGGCACGGTGGGCGGTGCTGAAAAGCTACTCGATGCCGCCTCGAGGCTCGCAGGCGAGCCGACGACCCTCGTGACCGTCGACATGCCCGTGTCGACCAGCCCGATCCTCGGGCGGCGCGCGGCCGATCGAGAGGTCTCGCGCGCGTTCGGTGCCCAGTGGTGCTCGGCGCATTCCCCCGGACCCGTTCGACCCGGTCCGTTGGGCGCCGAGCTCTCCCGGCAGTTCTCTGAAGCGGGCTACCCCGTCGCGACGACGAGCACCCCGGGAGGCACCCGGCACCGGCTCGTCGAGGTCTACCCACACCCTGCCCTGCTCGTGCTCCTCCAGCGTGATCGCCGAGTGCCGTACAAGGTCGGCAAGTCATCGCGCTACTGGCAAGGCACGTCCATTGACGAACGCATCGCCCGCTTGCTGATCGAGTTTGGTGCCATACGCCGCGGCCTCGCCACGCACATCGACGACATCGCCATCCCCCTGCCGCACGCCGAGACGGTCAAGTCGCTTGCGGCACTGAAGCCACTCGAAGATGCCTTGGATGCGCTGGTCTGCTGCTGGGTCGGCTGCGAGTACCTGGAAGGCAGGTCCTTCCCGCTGGGCGACGAGACAGCCGCCGTCTGGTGCCCTCGGGCATGACGCGCCTGCAACGCAGGCCGGCAAGCCGGGGGCCGGCTGGGCGCAAATCTCGACCGCGAGATCGCAGCGGGCTGAAGGCAACGCACGCAGGCGCCGACCAGGCGCGAAACCCCCGCGCGGCTACGCGCCCGGCTCCCCAAACTGCGCATCCACCTCCCGCGCCGAATGCAGCAGACGCACGACATCGATGCCGTCCGCGATGTCCGCGATAGGCTCGTAGAAGATCACATACCGGCCGAACGGAAAACTGCGCAAGCCGGGTGACAGTTCATCGCGAGACCGGCCCATCAGCGGCTGCGTCGCCAGCAGCCGGAACTGTTCATCCAGCTGATCGATCCAGCGATCCGCCGCACGCAAGCTGTCGTCCGCAATGTGATCCCAGATCTCGGCGATGTCGTCCGCGGCCAACGGCCGGCGCTGCACCACCATGGCCCTACGCCTTCGCCGAACCTTTGGCAGCAACCCGCCGAGCACGGGCCTTCTGCTTCATGGCATCCGGATCCCAGGCCTCACTTGGACCACTCTCCAGACCCGTTCGCACGTCCTGGCGCAGCTGCTCCAGCCGCACGGCCCGCAGCTGGTCTTGCTCGTCCATTAGCCGCAGCGCCTCACGCACCACTTCGCTGGCCGACCCGTACAGACCAGATGCCACCTTGCGGCGCACCAGCGTCTCCAGCTCGGGAGTCAGGTTGACGTTCATGCCCATGACAGTGCCTCATCGACGGTCGTTTGCCTCAACCCGAAATCTATCAGGAAATGTCAAAGCCTGACATTCCTGCGAACCGCGAGTCCGGATCTCGAAGGCCGTGCCCAGCGAAGCGCAACGCCGTCCAACGTCTTGGCAAGCGGGCACCACCAAGCCGTCGCACCGCTGAAGAGCAAAGCGTCCGGCGCCCAACGCGCCCCGCCCCGCCGCCTTCACAGCCCGCTGCGATTCGAAAGATGCGCTCACCAAACGGCAAGTCGTCGATGAATCGAGGGATGCCTCGGCAGCGCGGTCACCGACACAATCCTTTCACTCGACCCCGAGAGGATCCCACCATGCGTCTGGCCGTCTACAACGTGGAAAACCTGTTCGACCGGCCAAAGGCAATGAACCTCGGCACCTGGGACGAAGGTAGGGCCATCCTGCAGGATTACGCGGCTCTGAGCGAACTGCTGGGCGAACTGGACTACACCGCCGCCCGCAAGCAGCGCATGAGTGAGCTGATGATCCGCCTTGGGCTGGAGAAGCAGGACGACGCCAGGTTTGTTCTGCTGCGCCGCAACCGCGGCCGACTGCTGCGCCGTCCGAAGACCGGCGGCATCGAGATCGTCGCCGACGGCCGGGCCGATTGGGCCGGTTCCCTGGAGCTGCAGGACGAGCCCGTCGATGAGATCGCCATGCGCAACACCGCGCGGGTCATCCACGACCTCCAGGCCGACGCGCTCGCGGTGGTCGAGGCCGAAAGCCGGCCCGTGCTAGAACAGTTTAACCAGCAGATCCTCAAGGCGGTCGGCGGCCAGCCGATGCGGCACGTGATGGTGATCGACGGCAACGACGGTCGCGGCATCGACGTCGGGCTGATGACCGGCAAGAACCACCCCATCGGCCTGATGCGCAGCCACGTCGACGACCGCGACAGCAAGGGCAACGACATCTTCTCCCGCGACTGCCCCGAGTACGCCGTCCAACTGCCCTGCGGCCAGACCCTCTGGGTGCTGGTCAACCACCTGAAAAGCAAAGGCTACGGCAGCAAGATCGCCTCGGACCGCAAGCGCAAGGCCCAAGCAACGCGGATCAAGGCCATCTACGAAGCACGGGTAGCAGCCGGCGACGAACTGGTGGCGATCGTCGGCGACTTGAACGACACGCCGGGGAGTGACCCCTTATCCCCGCTGCTGAAGCACACCGACCTGAAGGACGTGTTCGAGCACCCGGCCTCCGACAACGGCGGCTACCCGGGCACGTATGGGCTGTGCAACGCCGGCAACAAGATCGACTACATCCTGCTGTCACCCAAGCTCTACCAGTGCGTCCAGGCCGGTGGCGTGATGCGCCAGGGCATGTGGCCCGGCGTACGCCCGAAGCGCTGGGAAACCTATACGGACCTGGACCACCCGAAGAACGCCGCGTCCGACCACGCCGCACTCTGGGTCGACCTCGATCTCTGAGCCAACCAGGCTCGCCGAGGAGCAAACGCGGCCGACCCCGGAGCGTCAGCCGCCCGCAGGGTCCAAACCGACAGGTCGATCGAGACCGGGGTAGCTCACCTCGCTGCCTGCGCCGATGGCCACCACGCCGGCGGCAACCAGTTTGCCGAGTGCCACTTCGATCGCAACGTCCCCGGTTTCTGCCGCGAGGAATGATTTCAACGCCCGCCGCAGCGATGCCGGTTTGACAGGTCGCTTGTCGCCCATCTTGCGAAGGTTCTCGGTGATCTTTCTGATCTCCTCCGCGGGCACGGTCGACGAGCGCACAGGCAGCGCCAATGCCGCCGCCGAAACCGGGCTGATCGCGGCGCCGATGCCAGTCGTCGCGGCAACCTTCACAGCCGCTGGTGCGGTTGGATTCACAACAGCCGACTTCACCGGCACCGCCTTTGTTGCTGGTGCCGACTTCGCTGCCGCCACCTTCTTCGCTGCTGGTGTTGGCGAGACCTTCTTCGCGGCTGCCTTCTTCGCTGGTGCCTGCTTCACCGCCGGCTGCTTGACAGCCACCTTCTTCGCCGCCGCCTTCCTGGCCACGGGCTTCTTCGCGACCGCCTTCTTCACCGCGGGCTTGACCTGTCCGTGGGACTGCCGCCGCACCACGAACCCCATCGCCTTGGCGTGCTCCAGCACGGGCTCATAGCCCTTGTCGTTGGCCACGACCACCATCGCCGAGGCCGGATTCTTTGAGGCGATGTAACCCATGTAGAACGACAAGTGGAAGTCCAACGCGTTTTTGCCGGACTTGCTGATCGGCACGGCCGTCACGCCGGCACCGAAGGACGCAAAGCGCTCCTCGATCTTCCGCTGCTGCGGACCATGAAACACCCACAACTGGCTGGCGTCCGGCACCATGAGCCGGATCGCGGCCCCGCTCGGCTGCACGTTTTCGTAGTCCAGCAGGACATGGGTGCCGGGCACCGAAGCCCGGGCCGGCGAGATGCGGGCGATCTGGCGCTTGGCCGGGTGCTTCACGCCATTGCATGCCAGCTTGTCCCTGACCGCCTGCTCGAGGTCGATCTCGCTTTGATCCGCCACCTGCAGTAGGTAGAGCAACACATCCGCAACTTCTTCACCGATGCGCTGCTTGGCAGCCGGATCCTGGTGGGCTAGCCGTGACTCGTCGGGCGTCATCCACTGGAAGATCTCTGCCAGTTCGGCAGACTCGACCATCAAAGCCGTGGTCAGGTTCTTCGGTGTGTGGAACGGCTGCCAGTCGCGCTCGGCCGCGAAGTGGCGCAATTCGACCTGCAAATCGGAAAGATTCATGCCCCCTGCCTCCCTGGTGTAGCCCTGCTCAACGTCTGCTTCTTGGCCAATGATCTTGCCACCGCCAACGGGCGACAGCGGCGCTGCCGCCGACAATCGTGAAGTGAGCCAGCCCGACTTGCCCCTCCTGCTGTTCGACTTCAGCGACCCCGGCGCGGTCGCGCAATGGGCACCGATCGACGACCGCGTGATGGGCGGCATCTCGCGCAGCCGCCTTCGACACGACGCTGCGGGCCATGCGGTCTTCGAGGGTGTCGTGTCGCTGGAGAAAAGCGGCGGCTTTGCCTCTGTGCGCTCGACACCACGCGCACGCGGCAAGCCCAGCGCCAAAGCCTGCTTGATCGAGGTACGCGCAGCTGGCCAGCGGTTCAAGCTCAGCCTGCTCACGGACGATGGCTTCGACAGCCTGAACTATCAGAGCCCTTTCGAACCGGCCGCCGACTGGCAGATGCTGCACCTCCCGCTGGCCGCGATCCGCGCCACCTTCCGTGGTCGCGAGGTCCTCGACGCCCCCGCCCTGGACCCTGCATGCATCCGCCAGGTCGGACTGATGATTGCGGACCGGCAGACCGGCCCGTTCACGCTCGACATCCGGTGCATCGGCCTCTTGTAAAACACGCGGAAACGGGGCGCCGGCTGACGCCCCGCGGGCGGGTCTACACAAGGCCCCTTTCGGCGAAAGAGCACACGTCTGCACCGGCCACCACCAGGTGATCTAGCACCCGTACGTCGACCAGCAGCAGCGCGGTCTTCAGCGTCTGCGTCAGGTACTCGTCGGCACGGCTGGGATCCGCGGCGCCGGAGGGGTGTTAGGTTGCATTCGACGGTGTCAACATCATTGCCTCTTCCGCCTCGTTGCCTGGACACTGAGTAGCGCCCGAGCAGCCCTGGCCTCTTTCAGAGGCGAGTAGCCCGCCGCGCCGAAGTTCTTGCTGCAGGCACTTGGGGGGATCGCGGTGAAGGCAACGCGCAGGTCATTCAGTCCAGCTACATTGGCGCGGCTCCGCGAGATGCCGGCCAGCGACACGCTGGCCCTGCTCGCCACTCACGTCAAGCTCGACCCGACGTATACGCCCGTCAAGGACCATCAGTCGTGCCGTTGGCATGCCAGCACCGCGTGCGGTGACTTCGAGATCCTGACCGCCGGCGTCAAGTGGTACGACACCCGTGCACGTCGCGGAGGCGGCGGCGCCATCGATATGACCATGCATGTCCTGGGCGTGTCGTTTGTCGACGCTGTCAAGCGACTGGTCAATGAGTGACGCGGCCATGGTTCATATCGTGCGCAAGGCTTCACTACCGGGACCGTCGGAGGTGATCGAGCGCCTGGTCCCGGCCGCACTGGCGGCGCGGTCGGTCGCCGTGCGTGAGCCCAGGCCCGCAGGCTTCCCCCTGATGTTCACCGCGCAATGGCAACTCATCGAGCCAGCGGTCGCGTACCTGCATGAACACTTTGTGCAGCGTGCCCACACGGCCGACACGCTCAGGACTTACGCGGAGATCTTGTACGACTGGTTCGAGACGCTTGAGCAGAACGTCATACCCTGGGACAACGCCACCGCGGTGGACCTGGTGGCCTACCGCAATCGCATGCTGCAGCAACCCAGCGCGCACACGGGCAGGCCGTATCGCGTCACGACCATCAACCACCGCGTTCGCGGCGTCTTGCGGTTCTACGACTGGGCCGTGCGCGCGCACTGGTTGAGCGCCTCCCCATTGACAGCCCTCCCACGCAACATGACCGTCGCCAACCCAGCGCGGCCTATTACTCGGGGCACGGCACAGGCGGCCGAGCGAAGCTTCTTCGTGCTGCGTCAGTTCGAGCCGATGCCGCGTCCACTGGTCTCCGAGCAGGCACGTGAACTTCTGGCATCGCTGCCGCCGCCGTACGACCTGATGGCGCGCTGGCAGCTCTACACCGGCCTGCGCGTCAGCGAACTTCTGCGACTTGGTGTGGCAGACATCACCAAGCGACGACACCAAGTCACCTCGTACGAGACCATCGAAGTCATGCGCAAGGGCCGCAAGCCCGGCCATGTGATCGCCTCGGCCAGTCTGCTCGACGAGACTGCAGGCTATGTGTCGGGCCACCGCCAAGCGTGGCTGCAGCGTGCGCGATCGCGCCAGCGCGGCGCCGAGCACGCAGCCCTGTTCATCAATGCCCGCGGCGCGCCGGCCGGCAAGAGCGCCTACCAGCGTGCGGTCAGTGCGGCCGGCCTGCGCTGCGGTTTCAAGGCCACGACTCATCTGCTGCGCGCGACGTTCGCATGCATGCTGCTGGCCCGCCTCGAACGGCTGGCCAGCGAGGGGGCAGCGATCAATCCACTGCTGGTGGTCAAGGTGCTGATGGGACACGAGCGCATCGAGACCACTGATCGCTATCTGCGCGCCATCGTCGTGGACGCCGTCGTTCTCAAGGACGTACTGGACACGCTGCTGTCTGCGGAGTGTTGACCATGGCTGCGACACGCCGAGCGATGCGTCGAACGCTGCCTGGCAAGGCCGCTGTACCTGCTACTGAAGCATCGCAGCCGGCGCGGTACGACATGCCGAGGATGGTCCGCCGCACCGTCGTCGATTTCAGCGCGCTCGAGCTTCCTGAGGATGTCCGACTGGCGCTGGCTGAGGCGTTCTGGTGCCACTTCGGCGTGCAGGCCGAGCGCTGCATTCACACACGCTGGCACTACCTGAAGACCTTCGACAGGTTTGCGCACGAGTCGGGCGCCGTCGGCAGCACAGCCGACCTGAACCGCGAGCTGCTGCTGCGCTACATCGAGTGGTTGAACGCGCAGCGCAGGCCCGAAGGCCAGCCGTGGACCAAGTCGAGCCGATCGAGCGCCTACGGCGCGCTTTGCATACTGCTCCAATGGCTGCAACGCTGCCGGCCCGATGTCATCGCAGCAGGCATCGACTACCCGTTCAATCCATTCCCATGGCGCAACCGCGACGCCCAGGCGCGCGAGAAGATTCCGGCCGTCCAGCTGCGAGCGCTGTTGAAGGCTTGTGAAGCCGACATCTCGCGCGGTCGTGCAAGTCGCGATGCCGCCGCCGCGCAGCGGATCGCCGACGGCAACAAGCCCGGCACTCTGGGCTGGCTGCTACAGCACATCGACCAGCAATGCGGCGGCGTGGTGCCGACAGCCCTTGAGCTGAGGCGTGCGGGGCAACGGCAGTTCGGCGACGCCATTGCGAGACTCGGCGGTCTCAAGCAGGTCGAGCCGTGCCTCTACCCGCGCGCCGAGTCGCTGCTGCCGTACTACCTGGCCATCCTGATCCACACGGCCGGCAATCCCGATCCGATCGCGGAACTCGGGCGCGACTGCCTTCAGTCATTGCCGCTGCTGGACGATCGGCAAGCCCTGGTCTGGTTCAAGGCCCGGGCGCACAGCCAGCAGCGGCGCACCTTCAGCAGGACCGACCGTTTCGAGCCCCCGGCGCTGGTCAAGGACATACTGCTGTGGAACGAGCGGCTGCGGCCGTTGGTTGCGCCTGCACTCCGCGAACGGTTGTTTCTGTTCAAGGGGCCACGCGGTACGGGTGCGCTGTCCAGCGGACACGTCAAGCATTTGCTTGAAGCCTTCTGCAAGCGCCATGGCTTGCCGCGCTTTTCGCTGGTGTCCATCCGCTCGAGCGTGCTGGCGAGCTTCTACCGTGCCTCGGGCGATCTGCGGCAGGCCAAGGCAGTCGCGAACCACGCCCACCTGTCCACGACAGTGCGCTACGTCCAGATGCCCGAAGTGCAGGCCCAGCATCGCGCGCGCATCGCTGCTGTGCAGCACGCTTTCATCGGCCACATCGAGCAGACCCGCTCGGGTACCGTCATCCAACACAGGGCGCCGTCTGCATTGCCGGCCGACACTGACTCGGCTGTGCCACCAGGCGAAGTGGTCTCCATGTTCGGCTTCGGCTGCACAGACCCATTCGCGGGAATCGCTCCGGGGACGCAGCGGGGCGATTTGTGTACGCACTTCATGGGCTGCTTCACTTGCCCTAACGCCATCATCACGCCGGACCCTCGCAGCGTTGCAAGGCTGCTGCAGGCCGGCGATCACCTTCGCGCCGCTGCCGCGGCGCTGCACCCGGCGCGCTGGCAGGCGATCTATGCGCCGCAGTTGCGCATCTTGGAGGAAGACATCCTGCCGCGGTTTGCCGCCGGCGAGATCGCCGCGGCGGCGTCGCTGGTGGCACAGCTGCCGCCGTTGCCCGAACTTCGATGAGGGGAGGCAGCGGGCGCCATGGCATCGAGCAACCCGAAGTTCAAGCAGTCTGGCGAGCCGGCGCTTCTGGATCGGTCGTGGTTCCTGACGGACTCGGCCTGGGACGATCCGGTCTGGGTCCTGCGCCCGACGAACGCCATCGAGGAGACCAAGCCCATACGCGTGGATTGGAACTTCTCGCTGTCCAGCGGGTTGCGCTTCACAGACGAGCCGTTCGCGTCGTTGCTGCACGCCAGTCGGCAACTGATCGCCTACATCCGCAGCCACTCACTGAGCACCGGCCTCGCTCAGCGCGCGGGAACGACGGCCGGCTACTTCCTGCATCTGCGCGAACTCGTGCGCTGGATGGAGCAGGCTGGCATCAGGCGATTCTCCGATCTCGATGGCGCGGCGCTGTTGCAGTTTCAGCGCGCGCTTGCCGGTCGTCCCGGGATCGGGCGGGCGACGCTCTCGCCGGCCACGCTGCAGAAGTACGTGTACCTGCTGATCTACCTCTACCGCGCCCGCGGCGACATCGACGACGCGTTGCTGGTCGATCCCTGCCCTGGACGCGGTCGCCCGGAGGCCGGCAACGGACAGGAGGAGGGGTTGCGGCACTGGCCACATACGCCGGACGCCATCGCCGTCGCGCTGGTACAGGGTGCCACCGACCTGGTGACCAACGGCGCTACGTCGATCCTGCAGGCTCGGCAGGTCTACGCCGAAGCGATGGATGCCGCATGCCGGCGTGGCTGCGGCAACGATGCCAGAACCAATGCAGCCAATCGTGCGCTACTGCAGGCCGGCATCGCCGTGTCGTTGCGCTCGCAGCCCATCCGCACAGTTGATGAGCTCGCACTGGTGATCGACATGTTGTACGCGGCCTGCTTCGTCGTCATTTCCTACCTGGTCGGCCCGAGGGTCAGCGAGATCGTTCATCTGGAGGCTGGCTGCGTACAGGCTCGCGATGCCCGGGGCGAAGGCGAAGGGGGCGACGCGCTGCGCGTAATCGTCGGCGCCATCTTCAAGCGTCAAGCCGAGTATCACGGCCGACCCCATGAGTGGGTGGCACCGCCGCCAGCGGTTCTGGCCATATCGGTTCTGGAAGCGTTGTCCGCCGGCCATCGCGCTCAGACTGGCAAGGCGCAGCTGTGGCTGCGTCGGCGCCGCATAGCCGGCGCCACCGAATGGCAGAACTCGTGTCCTGGGCCGCTGACCATTGCCTCGAACCATAGGTTGCAGCCACTGCTGCAGCGCTTCGCCAGCTGGTTGGATGTGCCCAGGCATGAGGGCAAGCGCTGGCAACTGTCGACGCATCAAGGTCGCAAGACCTTCGCCCGCTTTGCAGCGCTGCGCGACAGAACCGGCTTGTTCGCACTGGCCCAGCATCTCGGGCACCGCGAGCGTGCTGTCACCGACCACGGCTATGCCGGCTCGGACTACCGCCTAAACGAAGAGATCGAGGCCGAGGTCCTGGAGCAATCGGTCGCGGCGTGGGAGCACATGCTGGCCGCCCCGGGACTCGGCGGCCGGGCCGGGGCAGAGATCATGGTCAAGCGCCCGCGTTTCAGAGGCGCCCGGATCAAGCAGGACATCAAGAGCTACGCGCGTTTGCTGGTGAACGCAGGCCTGGTGCTTGGCGTCTGCGAATGGGGCTTCTGTGTCTACAGGGAGGAGCACAGCGCCTGCCTGGGCAACGCGGCCGGCCCCAACCCGGCCAGGCGCGAGCCGTCGACATGCTCACGCTGCAAGAATTTCTCGGTGTCAGCCCAGCATCGACCTTACTGGGCTGATCAGGTCAACCGCCAAGAAGCGCTGCTCAACGAGCCGGCGTTGCCACTGCAGACGCTGCGCATCGTGCGTGACCGGCTCAACGAGGCGCGCTCACTGGTTCGGGCCATAGACGCCCAAGGCAAGAAGGATCTGTGATGGCAAAGGCATCTCGTGCGACGCCTGACGGCAGGCCGGCATCCCAACGCCTTCGTGAAGCGCTGGCTGAGATCGCCGCCAACAGCGCGCCCGCCATGCCGACCGCGGCAGCGCTGTGCGAGCGCGCTGGCGTCTCGCGCAACGCGCTGTACCGGTATCACCGAGACATCCTCCAAGAACTCCACGCGTTGCAGCAGCGCGCATGCCCCGACGAGGGTCCGACCAATCGAGAGGTGCTGCGCCTGCGGCAAGATGCCCGTGAGCACCGTGAACAGGTAACGAAGCTCGCGGCGCTGGTGGACCACTACTTCGCGGCCTGGCAGGAGACCTGCTCACTGTTGCATCGGCGAGAACGCGAGCTGGCTGACCTTCGGCGCGGCGCCAAGCCGAACGTGGTGCCAATCCGGAAGTAGACCGCGCCAAATGGTGTCGGCAGGGCCTGGTTGACACCAGCCAATCAACATAAGGGGTGGTTGTGCGCCAGCACGACGGCGGCTGAATTGCACGCCAGCGCCGCCTTCACCACCTCGCGCGGGTACACCGAGGTCTGCGTCACCGTGCCGCGGAACATCTGCTTCAACTCGATGATGCGGTGCTGCGCATCCAGGAACAGCACGCAGAACACCTCGTGCTCCAGCACACCGATCTCCAGAAGCAGGTAGTCCTTCACCGCCTGCGGCGACGACATCGTGGCACCGCGACGCACCCGCTGCGACAACACGCGCCGCGCCTGTGAAAGCACCTCCTCGGCACGCGCAGGACGGTACTGGCCATCGACATCGCGCACCAGCAGCGCATCGACAGCAACGACGGAAAAAGTGGAAGAGGAAGACGACATGGCGAACTCCGGACTGTGTCGGGCGGGATTGCCCGAGACCGGAGCACCACGCCGCAGCGCAGCAGTCAGGGTTCGCAGACGGCCGCAGGCCGCAAGCGCTCGCCAGGGCGAGCGCGCAGACCTTGACGGCGAGAACGACGTGGTAGCGTGGATTGACACGGCAAGCCCACCTCAAGACGCCAACCTGGTTTCACCTTTCTTGATTGACTTCGGGGAACTCATCGAGTCGCGAGATCGTTCGAGCACAGTTGGCACCCCGAAAAAAATGTCGGCTGTCGGGTCGATCAACCGTGAGTTCGACGGACTGAATTCGACTCGCTGCTGCGAGCCAAGTCTCCGCAGTGAGCGGCAGCAGTGCAGCGACGGACTAAACCGCTCGCGCGGTAGGCGCTCAGGCCAGTGAGGTGGCGGTTCGTTGTGGCGCTGGATCTGCGATGTTGTTGATCGAGGCAATCCGCCTCGTTCATCGACAGGAGCAGGACCATGGACATTTCGACTCCCACCGTTTCGCCGTTGCGCCAGCGCATGCTCGACGACATGCGCATGCGCAAGATGGCCGAGCACACCCAGGACGGCTACATCCGCGCCGTTCGCAAGCTGGCCGCCTTCCTCGGCCGCTCGCCAGACTCGGCCACCATCGAAGAGCTGCGGCGCTTCCAACTTCACCTGGTGGATGCCGGTACGGGCCCGGTGACGATCAACGCCACCATCACCGGCCTGAGGTTCTTCTTCGACATCACCCTGGGCCGCCCTGAACTGTTGGCCAAGATGCAGCACGTTCGGGTGCCGCGCACCCTGCCGGTGGTGCTCAGCCGCGAGGAAGCCGTACGCCTGATCGCCGCAGCTCCCAACCTCAAGCACCAGGCGGCGATGTCGGTGGCCTACGGCGCAGGCTTGCGCGTCAGTGAGATCGTCTCGCTCAAGGTCAGCGACGTCGACAGCCAACGCATGACGCTGCGCGTGCAGCAAGGCAAGGGCCGCAAGGATCGATACGCCATGCTCAGCCCGGTGCTGCTGGAACGACTGCGCGTTTGGTGGCGCCTGGGGCATGCCCAAGGCAAGATCCGCGGCGACGGCTGGCTCTTCCCGGGTATGGACCCCACGGATCCGCTGACCGCCCGTCAACTGAACCGCGCCGTCCACGCTGCCGCCGATACAGCCAAGATCGACAAGCGCGTGACACCCCACATCCTGCGCCACAGCTTTGCCACACACCTGCTCGAGCAGAAGGTCGACATTCGCGTCATCCAGGTGCTGCTGGGCCACAAGAAACTGGAGACCACGTCCCTCTACGCGCAGGTGGCCACCGATCTGCTGCGCAGCGTGATCAGCCCGCTGGACCAGCCACCGCAGGCGCCGGGCACCAAGTAGGTCGCGGGGAGTCGTGGTGTTGGGGCGGCCCGCCCTGGAGGTCGCCGACATCTTCCGTGAGCATGGCCCCGCCTGGCGCGAGGCCCAGCGCGGGCATCTGAGCCTGGCGCAGCTCAAGGTGATGTCGGCCATCACCCATTGCCGCACGGCGGCGCTGGGTGGCCATGTCCTGCGCTGCCAGGGCTGCGGCACCGACGCCGTGTCCTACAACTCTTGCCGCAACCGGCACTGCCCCAAGTGCCAGAGCACAGCCGCCAAGCGCTGGCTCGATGCCCGGCAGGCCGATCTGCTGCCGGTCGAGTATTACCACGTGGTCTTCACGCTGCCGGCGCCCATTGCCGACCTGGCGTACCAGAACAAGGCCGTGATCTACGGCATCTTGTTCGACGTGGCAGCCGAGGTGCTGCAGACCATCGCCGCCGACCCCAAGCACCTGGGCGCGCGCATCGGCGCGACGCTGGTGCTGCACACCTGGGGCTCGGCGCTGACGCATCACCCGCACGTGCACGCCGTCGTGCCCGGCGGTGGGCTCTCGCCCGACGGCAAGCAGTGGGTGGCTTGCCGGCCTGGCTTCTTCCTGCCAGTTCGCGTGCTGTCTCGACTGTTCCGGCGGCGCTTGTGCGAAGAGCTGCTGCAGGCACACCTGGACGGGCGGCTGAAGTTCTTCGGCGAGCACGTGGCGCTGGCCGACGCGAAGGCGTTCAAGAACTGGCTCGCGCCGATGCGCAAGTGCGAGTGGGTGGTCTATGCCAAACGGCCGTTCGCCGGCCCTCAAGCGGTGCTGGCCTACCTGTCGCGCTACACGCACCGCGTGGCGATCTCCAACAGCCGCTTGCTCGCGATGGACGAGCGCGGCGTCACCTTCCGCTGGAAGGACTATCGCGTCAAGAGTGGTGCCGCAATGGGTGCCGCAGTGGGTGCAAGCGGCCAGACGCGCCACAAGACCATGACGCTAGAGCCCGAGGAGTTCATGCGCCGCTTCCTGCTGCATGTGCTGCCCGGCAGGTTCCATCGCATCCGCCATTACGGGTTGCTGGCCAATGGGTGCCGCAAGGCCAGCCTGGCACTGGCGCGCAAGTTGTTGCATGCCGTCCCAGCGCAAGCCGCTGCGCTCAGCAACGATGAACAAGCCGGCGCTCTGCCCGACGCTGCACCACCGGCCTTCATCTGCCGGCACTGCGGCCACGCGATGATCATCCTGCAGACCTTCATGCGCGGTGGGCCTATACGCGCACCGCCGCCATCATGAACGGCCCTCTACGCCACCACTTGAATGCGATGTCGATGAACGTGAGCGCATCGGGCGAATCGGCTCGTGCCTGCGGCCTCATAGGCCTGCGAATTCCCCTCGCCACGATCGGCGACATGCACCTCAATAGCGATGTATCTGGTGCGGGCCACACATCACGGCACGCTGGCAGCGCCTGTCTGCGCGATACGAACCACACGTCGCTGCCCGAATCGCCATAGCGTCTGTGCCTTGAACACCAGCCGTGGCGTTCGCCGCGGTTTCCTCCCTCGAGGCTTGTGCGACACCTGCCCTCAGGTCGTGGCTGCTCGTCGCTGCGTGGTGCGCGCCGGGCAGGTATCCCACAACCCTAAACAGCAGTCGTCGCCAACGTCTCGCCGAGCTCTCGCGGCGCAACGACCGGTCTGTCGGCAGGTTCCTGTCGAAAACCG
>ENA-ORBV01010252-ORBV01010252.1-microbial-mat-metagenome-genome-assembly--contig:-NODE-10252-length-15069-cov-4.538821_pt1 | contig 15069 bp, 11 predicted proteins | sample MGYA00237777_ERZ505514 | MGnify/ENA primary metagenome ERZ505514 (study PRJEB26160, sample SAMN06269048) | microbial mat metagenome | isolation source: Oligotrophic lake microbial mat | place... | reverse complement strand
GTCATCGAGCCCATCCCCAGCGCCTTGGCGACCGAGAAGGCAAAGCGCGGATTGCCCTTGTCGAGCCAGTCCTTGAACGTCGCATAGGCCTCGACAGGCTGCAGGCTGCGCTGGGCCCGCGCCCACACCGAAAGCCCCTGCGGTGCCATGATCTCGTCGCGGCTGGAGCCGACGAGGGCTGCCAGGCGCTTCACCATCGGCTGAAGCGCCGTCGCCACATTGGCATCGGCAAAGCCGAAGGCGTCGACCGCCACTATAAGCTTGTCGGGCAGCTTGGTCGGCAGTGCGGTGGGAATCGCCTCGCTCAGCAGCACCGACGACACCTTGGCGAAAGTCACGGCGTCCTGCGCAAACCAGCCAGTCGTATCCGAGGTCGGCGCCTGGGGCAGCATGCCGGTCACGTCGAGGCGCCCGTGCGTCGGGCGGATGCCATAGAGGCCGCAGAAACTCGACGGCACCCGGACCGAACCGCCGGTATCGGTGCCGAGCGCGGTGTCGCAAAGGCCGGCTGCGACCGCGGCCGCCGATCCCGACGACGAACCGCCCGGCACGCGGCCGGGCGCGCGGACGTTGACCGGTGTGCCGTCAAAGGCGTTCTCGCCCAGGATGCCGAGCGAGACCTCGTCGGTGATGGTCTTGCCGATCAGGGTGGCGCCGGCATCGAGCAGGGTCTGCACCGCCCAGGCATTCCTGGTCGGCACCGGCCGGCCGGTGGGCCAGTCGTGGTTGCCGCCGCCGGTCGGCACGCCGGCAACGTCGAACAGATCCTTGGCGGCGAAAGTGAGACCCTGGAGCCGCCCGCCGGGGCGGCCTTCGATGCGGACACGGGGGCCACGCACAAATGCACCGATATCGTCGGTCATGCGGTCAACACTCGCGGTGATGGAGGAAATCTACTCGGCAGGGGCTGCCGGCGCCCGGCCCTTGACCCGCCAGCGCTTGGCCCAGCCCGGGCTGAAGCGCATGCCGGTCAGCCGGTCGAACCAGATGTAGACGACCGGCGTGATGAACAGCGTGAGAAGCTGCGACACCAGCAGGCCGCCGACCACGGTGATGCCGAGCGGCTGGCGCAGCTCGGCGCCGGCGCCGGCGCCGATGGCGATCGGCAGCGCACCGAGCAGCGCGCACACGGTGGTCATCATGATGGGGCGGAAGCGGAGCGCTGCCGCCTCGACGATCGCCTGCTCGGCCGACGCGCCCTGCGAGCGGCGCTCGATCGCGAAGTCGACCATCATGATGGCGTTCTTCTTGACGATGCCGATCAGCATGACGACGCCGATCATGGCGATGACGCTGAGGTCCATGCCGAACAACATCAGCGTGGCCAGCGCCCCGATGCCGGCCGACGGCAGGCCGGACAGGATGGTGAGCGGGTGGATGAAGTTCTCGTAGAGGATGCCGAGGATGATGTAGATCACCAGCACGGCGGCAAACAGCAGCAGCCCCTGGTTCGCCACTGCCTGCTGGAAGACCTGGGCGCTGCCTTCGAAACTCGTGGCGACGCTCGCCGGCAGGCCGACTTCGGCTGCCGCCGCCTCGATGTCGGCAACCGCCTGGCCAAGCGCGATGCCCGGCGCCAGATTGAACGAGATGATCACCGAGGGAAGCTGGGCGATGTGGTTGACGGTGAGCGCCGTCGGCTTGTCGATGCGCTTGGCCAGCGTATCGAGCGGCACCAGACTGCCGTTGGGCGTGCGCACCTGCAGGCGGCGCAGGATATCGCTGGTGTCGGCGTACTTCGGATCGGCCTCGAGGATTACCTGATAGGTGTCGTCCGAGGCGTAGATGGTCGAAACCTGACGCGAGCCGAAAGCCGAATAGAGCAGCAGCCGGATCTGATCGACCGACACGCCGAGCCTCGAAGCGACGTCGCGGTCGATCTCGATCAGCGCCGAGCGGGCACGGACCTGCAGATCGCTGTTGACGTCGAGGATGCTCGGAATGCGCCGCATGCGCTCTTCCACCCGCGGCGCGAGTTCGCGCAGAGCGGCCAGATCGCTCGAGCGCATGCCGAACTGGTACTGGGCCCGCGTCTGGGTCGTGCCGATGTTGATCGACTGAACCGCCTGGAAGAAGATGTTGATGCCGGGCACCGTGGCCGTGGCGCGGCGCAAGCGGGCGATCACCTGCTGGGCGCTGTCCTTCCGTTCGGGCTTGTCGCGCAGCATGATGAACATGCGCCCGGACGTGACCGTCGCCGCAGCGTTGCCGCCGCCGACCGTCGACACGACCGAGGCGACATCGGGGTCACGCCGGATGACCTCCGCCAACGCCGACTGACGGGCGACCATGGCGTCGAACGAGGCGTCGTCGGGGCCGACCGTCGAACCGGTGATCTGGCCGATATCCTCGGACGGAAAGAAGCCCTTGGGCACCGCCTGGAACATGATCGCGGTCACGACGAAGGTGCCGAGCGTGAAGGCGAGGACGATGCGCGGCATCCTGACGGTGCGCTGCAGCGCCCAGGCGTAGCCGTCGGTGACCTTCTTGAAGCTCCATTCGAAGAGCCTGAGCAGGAAGTTGTGCTTCTCCTGGTGGTTGATGGGCTTCAGCAGCCGCGAGCACAGCATCGGCGTCAGCGTCAGCGACACCAGGCCGGAAATCAGGATCGCCATGCTGATGACGAGGCCGAATTCGTTGAACATGCGGCCGACCACGCCGCCCATGAACAGCACCGGAATGAACACCGCGACCAGCGACAGCGTCATCGAAATGATGGTGAAGCCGACCTCCTTGGAGCCCTTTAAAGCGGCCTCCATCGGTTTCTCGCCGGCCTCGATGTGACGCACGATGTTCTCGAGCATGACGATGGCATCGTCGACGACGAAACCGACAGCCAGGGTCAGCGCCAGCAGCGATATGTTGTCGATCGAGTGGCCAAAGCAATACATGCCGGCGAAGGTGCCGATGATCGAGATCGGCAGCGCGACCGCCGGAATGAGCGTCGCCCTGAAGCTGCGCAGGAAGAAGTAGATCGCAATGATCACCAGCACGGCGGCGAGGATGAGCGTGAATTCCACATCCTCGACGGCCTCGCGGATCGACTTGGAACGATCGGCAAGCAACCGGACCTCGACGCCCGGCGGCAGCTCGGCCTGGATTTGCGGCAGGATCGCCTTGACGCGATCGACGACTTCGACGGTGTTGGCATCGGGCTGGCGGTAGACGCCCATGATGATGGCGCGCGTGCCATCCAGCCAGCTTGCGACCTTGTCGTTCTCGACGCTGTCGATGGCGGTGGCGACGTCGGACAGGCGCACCGGCGCGCCGTTCTGCCAGCTCACGATCACCGGCATATAGTCGGCTGCCTTGTTGATCGGCCCGGTGGCGTCGAGGATGGCGTTCTGCTTCTGGTCGGCGATCGAGCCGACCGGCTTGCTCGAGTTGGCGTTGACGACGGCGCTCTGCAGCTCCTGCATGGTGAGCCCGCGCACCGCCAGCTGGTCGAGATCGGCCCGCACGCGCACGGCGAATTTCTGCGAGCCGAAGATCAGGACCTGGGCGACGCCGGGCAGGGTCGAGACGCGCGGCAGGATCGCCCGGTTGGCAAAGGCGTCGATGTCCGACAGCCGCACCTGGGAGGAGCGCAGCGCCAGGAACATCACCGCCCAGTCGGCCGGATTGACCTTGCGGAAGCTGGGCGGCGTCGTCATTTCCGGCGGCAGGCGCCGCATTGCCGAGGAGATCGCCGACTGCACGTCGAGCGCGGCACCGTCGATGCTTCGGTTGAGGTCGAACTGCAGGACGATCGACGTGTTGCCGAGCGACGAGGTCGACGTCATCGTCGTCACGCCGGCGATGGTCGAGAACTGGCGCTCGAGGATCGACGCCACCGACGCCGCCATCGTCTCGGGGCTGGCGCCGGGAAGCTGGGCCGTCACCTGGATGGTCGGAAATTCGACGCGCGGGATCGCGGCGACCGGGAGCTGCTTGTAGGCGAACATGCCGGCGATGATGAACGACGCCATCACCAGGAGCGTCATCACCGGCCGGCGGATACAGAGTTCTGACAGGTTCATATCCGGTCTCCGTCCCGATCAGCCGCGCGGCGGCGCCGGGGGCTTGGCCACCTCGGTCGGCGAGGGCCGCACGGCGACCGCAGCGCCGTTGACCAGCCGGAGCTGGCCATCGACCACGACCGACTCGCCATCGGCAAGGCCCTTGCCGATCACCGACTCGCCATTCTGGGTACGGCTGACGACAATCTGCCGAACCTCGGCGACCCCATCCTTGACGACGAACACGTATGCGCCCTGCTGCGAAAGCTGGACCGCTGCCGACGGAACCGCGACCGCCTCCGGCTCGATGCCGAGGATGACCTCGACCTTGACGAACTGGCCGGGCCAGAGAAGCTCGTTGGCATTGGCGATACGCGCCTTGGCGGTCACCGTGCCGGTGTTGGGATCGACGGTGTTCTCGATGAACGCCATCGCGCCGGATTGCTTCTTGGCCTCGCCGACGATCGCGGTGACCTTGACCGGACCCTTGGCCATGGCGGTGCGCAGGTCGGGCAGGAGCACCTGCGGGATCGCGAAGGAGACGAAGATCGGATCGACCTGGTTGATGGTTGCCAGCGTGCTGGCGACCGAATTGTCGCCGACCCGGACGACCGCACCGGCCTTGCTCGAAATCGAGCCAATGCGGCCCGACACCGGCGCCTTGATCTCGGTGTAGGTGAGCAGTGTCGTGACGCTCGCCTTGGCCGCCTCGTCGGCCTCGAGCTGGGCTTCGGCCGCCTTGACCGAGGTGTGCGCATTGTCGCGTTGCACCACGGTGCCGGCGTTCTTCGACAGCAGATCCTCATAGCGCTGATGGTCGCGTCGGGCTTGCACGAGCTGGGCCTGGTCCTTGCGGATCTGGGCGTCGATCTGGCCGAGCTGGGCTCTGAGCGTGCGCGAATCGAGTTCGAACAGCAGGTCGCCTTCCTTGACCAGCGCACCCTCCTCGACGTGGACCTTCATGATCTGGCTGTCCATGCGCGGCTTGATCTGGATGGAGGCGATCGCCTGCACCGTCCCCACGGCATCGACGATGACCGGCATCGGCTTCTGGGCGATCTTGGCGACCACGACGGGAACTGGTCCGCCGGGACTGGCGCGACCGCGCCGGCCCTGTGGCTGCGCCGCGGCGGCAGGACTGCTCTGGGCCTGCTCGGCGGCTTTCGCCGCCACGCCGAACCCCAGACGCTGCGCCACATCATCGCGATAAACGTAGGCGGTGCCGCAGGCCACGATCGCAACCGTCGCCAAGACCGCCAGACGGACCTTCCGCATATCCGAAGTCTCCAAACCCCAATCCCCACGGGATTATAGTCCCAGCTTCCCCGGCCGGACAGTCACAACCGCGGCAGGATCAAGGATTCCAAGCAAAAAACCCGCCACAAAGGGCGGGTTTTCGCAGGATCTGGAGGCGAGAGCCTCGTTTAGCGGCTGTAGTACTCGACGACCAGCGACGGCTCCATCTGGACCGGGTACGGCACGTCGGCCAGCTTCGGCCCGCGGATGTAGCTGCCCTTCATCGCCTGATGGTCGGCCGTGACGTATTCCGGCACGTCGCGCTCGGCGGTCTGGGTGGCCTCGATGACCCGGGCCATTTCCTTGGCCTTCGAGGTCAGCTCGATCACGTCGTTGTCCTTCACCAGGTACGACGCGATGTTCACCCGCTTGCCGTTCACCTTGACGTGGCCGTGGCTCACCAGCTGGCGCGAGGCGAACACGGTGATGGCGAATTTCATGCGGTAGATAACCGCGTCCAGCCGGCGCTCGAGCAGCTCAACCAGGTTCTCGCCGGTGTCGCCCTTGCGGCGCACGGCCTCGAGATAATAGCGGCGGAGCTGCCGCTCGCCGACCGAGCCGTAGTAGCCCTTGAGACGCTGCTTCGCCATCAACTGCAGGCGATAGTCGGTCGGCTTGGTGCGACCCTGGCCATGCTGGCCGGGACCGTACTCACGCTTGTTGATCGGGCTCTTGGGACGGCCCCACAGGTTGACCCTGAGGCGGCGGTCGATCTTGTACTTCGAATTCGCGCGCTTGCTCACGCAGCACTCCATCGGTTTTTGCGACCCAAATTCATCGGGTTCGCTGTTGTCCGGATAGGCCTTGGTCCGATACGAGATCGGGGCGGGGCGAGGTCCAAAAAGGTCCGCGACCACGTTCTCCAGAGAAGGGCGGAACATACTTTCGAACGCCGCTTAGTCAAGCAGGCGTTCTGCCATTGAAATCAATGACTTAGATCTCGACCAGAACCACTTCATGGGTGATTTCGGCCGACTTTCGCACCATGGCGGTGGCCGAGCAGTACTTCTCGTCCGACAGGCTGACCGCCCGTTCGATCAGCGCCTTGTTCAGTTTCCGGCCGCGGACCGTGTAGACCAGCTTCACCGAGGTGAAGACCTTGGGATGATCGTCGGCCCGTTCGGCGACCAGGGCCACCTCGACACCCTCGATATCCTGGCGCTGCTTCTTCAGCATCGAGACGACGTCGATGGCGGTGCAGCCGCCCATGCCCATCAGCACCACCTCCATCGGCCGCGGCGCCAGGTTGCGGCCGCCGACGTCGGGCGAGCCGTCCATGGTGATGGTGTGGCCACTGCCCGCTTCGGCAACGAACAGCGCGCCGTCGACCCAGGAGATTCTTGCCGTCGTGGACATTGTTATTCCTCGTGCTTGCCCTTGGAGAGAAACTTGATGACACCATGGAAGGTGCGGGCCTCCTGCTCGGTCATCTCGGCGCGCTGCAGCAGCGCCTTGAGGTTGAGCACCATGGAGGGCCGCATGTCCTTGTTGCGCAGGAAGCCAGACTGGTCGAGTGCGCGCTCGAGATGGTCGAACAGGTTCTGCAGCTCTTCCTTGGTGGCCGGCCGCGTCGCGTGCTCGGCCATGCGCGAGGCGGGCGTCGCATCGCCGGCGGCGGCCCATTCGTAAGACACCAGCAGCACGGCCTGCGCCACGTTGAGTGACGAGAACTGCGGATTGAGCGGGATCGAGAGCGCGGTGTCGGCGTGGACCATGTCGTCGTTCTCGAGGCCGGTGCGCTCGGGCCCGAACAGAATGCCGACCCGCTCGCCCTGCCCGATCCAGCCGCGCACCTCGGCGGCGGCGTGCCGCGGCGTCAGGATGCGCTGCGTCAGCTCGCGGTTGCGCGCCGTGGTCGCCACCACCCGTTCGAGATCGGCAACCGCCTCGGCCACGCTGTCGAACACCTCGGCGTTCTCCAGCACTACATCGGCGCCCGAGGCGGCGCGCTGCGCCTTGTCGTTCGGCCAGCCATCGCGCGGACTCACCAGGCGCAGGGTCGAGAGGCCGCAGTTCAGCATCGCGCGCGCCGCCATGCCGATGTTCTCGCCAAGCTGCGGGCGCACCAGGATGATCACGGGCGTGGTGATGGCGGTCGCGCGGCCCTTCGAAGCTCGTCCCATGCCGCCGTATAACGTGGTTAGCGCGTTACGATAAGGGCCGGGCGCCGCATCAGGAACAGCAGCGGGATCAGCACCAGCGAGCAGATCATCATGACCCGGAAGTCGTTGAGATAGCCGATCAGCGCCGCCTGGCGGTTGATCTCGGCATCCCAGACAGCGAGCAATGCGGGGTCGGCGCCGGGCAGGCCGCGACCGAGCGGCCAGCCGGGATGGAAGGGCGTGAACTTCTCGACGATGTCGGAGCGGTTCTGCTGGGTGTTGCTGGCCAGCAGCGAGAACAGCACGGCGATGCCGATGCTGGCACCGAGATTGCGCAGCAGCGCATTGGTCGCCGCACCCTCGGTGCGCAGCCTGGGCGGCAAGGTGGCGAAGGTGAGGACGGTGAGCGGCGGGAAGACGAGGCCGAGCCCGAAGCCCAGCAGCACGCCGTTCCAGATGATGTGATTTTCGCTCACGTCGAAATTGAACAACGTCATATCCCACAGCGACAACGCGCAAAGGGCGAAGCCGATGGCGATGAGCAGGCGCGAGTCGATGCGCCCGATCAGGCGCGACACCAGCATCATCGACACCATCATGCCGGCGCCGCGCGGCGCCAGCACGATACCGGTCGTGAGCACGGGATAGCCCATGAGCTGCTGCAGGAATGGCGGCATCAGGGTCGCCGAGACGATCAGCACGAGACCCGCGAGTGCCGTGAAGATGAGCCCGACGCAGAGGTTGCGGTCGCGGAACAGGTCGCGCGACAGGAACGGCTGGCGGTCGGTCATCATGTGGACCAGGAACATGGCGAAGGCGACGCCCGCCACCAGCGTCTCGCCGATGATCTCGACCGAATCGTACCAGTCGAGCATGTGGCCGCGGTCGAGCATGAGCTGGAACGAGCCGATGGCAACGGCCAGCAAGGTGAAGCCCAGCAGGTCGAAGCGCCGCGGCCGGTCGTGCACGCTGTCGCGCACCAGCGCCAGGATGCCCAGCGTGCAGAGGATGCCGACCGGCAGGTTGACGTAGAACACCCAGCGCCAGCTGAACTCGTCGGTCAGCCAGCCGCCCAGCGAGGGGCCGGCGATCGGGCCCAGCATGGTGCCGACGCCCCACATCGCCATCGCCTTGCCCTGCTCCTCGCGCGGATAGGTATCCATCATGATGGCCTGCGAGACCGGCACGAGCGCGGCGCCAAAGCCACCCTGCAGGGCGCGGAACAACACGAGCTGGTCGAGCGACTGCGCCGCGCCGCACAGCATCGAGACGATGGTGAAACCGACGACGCAGGTGGCGAGCGTGCGGCGGAGGCCAAAGCGCATGGCGCAGAAGCCGGCGAGCGGAGTCATGATGGCCGAGGCCACGATGTAGGAGGTGACGACCCACGAGACCTGCTCCTGGGTGGCCGATAGCGAGCCCTGGATCGACGGCAGCGCCACGTTGGCGATGGTGCCGTCCAACGCATGCATGATGGTGGCGGCCATCACCGTGAAAGTGATCAGGCGGCGGCGGCGCAGCACCGCCCGATCGACCGCCGGCGCCATCGCCCTAGGGCTTTGCATCCTGGGATTTGATTGTGGCCGACGCGCTCGACAGGCCGAGCGACTTGCCCAACCCGGCCAGGAGGCCGCCCAGCGAGCGGCTGTGGCCGGTGTCGATCTCGACCGTCGTGCTCATGCCGACGCGGAGCGGCGGGTCGCCTTGGCGGCAGGCGACGGCAATGCGCACCGGGATGCGCTGCACTACCTTCACCCAGTTGCCGCTGGCGTTCTGCGGCGGCAGCACGGCGAACTCCGCGCCCGTCGCCTGGGCGATGCTCAGCACCGAGCCGGTGCAGACCGAGTCGGGATAGGTGTCGACGTGGATCGTGGCCGTCTGGCCCTGCCGCACGCGCGTGAGCTCGGTCTCCTTGAAGTTGGCCTCGACCCAGAGGTCGGTGTCGGCCACGACGACCATCACCGGCACGCCGGCGGTGGCGTAACTGCCCGGCACCGGCCGCTTGGCGACGACGCCGGCGAGCGGCGATTCGACCGTAGTGCGGCGAAGCTGCAGCAACGCCTCGTCACGCGCCGCGACCATCTGCTTCACCTTCGGATGATCGTCGGTGCGGATCCGGCGATCGCCGGCCAGCGCCGCCTCGATGCGGGTGAGGTCCTCCTCCGCCGCCGAGATGCGCTGGCGTGCGACGTCGAGCGCGAGGCGTGCCTCCTCGAGCTTCTGGGTCGAGGCGATCTTCTTCTCGGCCAGCCCCGACTGCCGCTCGAACTCGGCCACGGCATAGGTCTGCTGGCTGAGCGCGGCCTTGATCTCCTCGCGTTTGACGCGCCATTGCGCGCGCAGGCCGCGGATCTCGGCGCGCGACGTCTCGATTTCAGCCTCTAGCCTGACCAGCGCCAGGCGATAGGACTGGTCGTCGAGCTTGAACAGGAGCTGGCCGCGCGACACCGCCTGGTTCTCCTTCACCGGCACCTCGACGATGATGCCGCTGAGCTCGGTGGCGATCTGGGCGCGGTCGCCCTTCACATAGGCATTGTCGGTCGCAATGAATCGCCCGGACGACAGCCAGAAGAACAGCGTCGCGGCCAGAACGAACAGCGGCAGCAGCCACATGAAGGCACGGGCGAGCACACGACCGGACAGTCGCGGCTGCCGGGAAACGGCCGCCGCGATGGGCGGGTTCTGGGTATCCAGATGCTCTCCGTCTCGCACGCCAGATATGGTCTGCCCCGACCTCTCCTAGGTCAACTGGCGACGCCGGCATGGCAGCTAGGCTAAACCCGCTGCGCGACCCTTACTTCTGGGCCCGCTGCGCGGGCTGGGCTTCATCACGGAACAGCTTGTAGGTGATGGCGTCGTAGAGCGCGTTGTACGAGGCGTCGACGATGTTGGGCGACACGCCGATGGTGCTCCAGCGCTGCCCCTTCGCATCCGCACTCTCGATCATGACGCGGGTGGTCGCCGCCGTGCCGCCGGCCGAGTCGAGGATCCTCACCTTGAAGTCGACCAGCCGCATGTCCTCGAGTTCGGGATAGATCGGCAGCAGCGCCTTTCGCAGCGCAGCATCGAGCGCGTTCACCGGGCCGTTGCCCTCGCCCACTTCCATCGCCCGCCCGCCGGCCACGTCGAGCTTCACCGTCGCCTCGGAGAGTGCGATCAGCTGGCCGCGCGCGTTGACCCGTCGCTCGGACATCACGCGGAAGCTCTGCAGGAGGAAGTAGTCGGGCACCGTATGGAGTTCATGGCGCGCTAAAAGTTCGAACGAGGCATCGGCGCCATCGTAGGCGTAACCCTCGGCCTCGCGCTCCTTCACGATCTCGAGCAGCCGCGCGACGCGGGGATCCTTCGGATCGACCTCGAGGCCGATCTGGCGGAAGCGCGCCATGATGTTGGAACGGCCCGCCTGGTCGCTGACCACGATGATGCGCTGGTTGCCGACCAGTTCCGGGTCGATGTGCTCGTAGGTCTTGGGATCCTTTTCAACTGCCGAGACATGCAAGCCGCCCTTGTGTGCGAAAGCGCGGGTGCCGACGTAGGCGGCGCTGCGGTTGGGCACGACGTTGAGACGATCGTCGAGCAGGCGCGACAGATGCGTGAGCCGCTGCAGCGCGTCTTCCTTCAAGCCCGTCTCGAAGCCCATCTTGAGCACGAGGTTGGGAATGAGCGCGATCATGTTGGCGTTGCCGCAACGCTCGCCCAGGCCATTGATCGTGCCCTGGACCTGGCGGACGCCGGCACGTACCGCGGCCAGCGTGTTGGCGACGGCGTTCTCGGTGTCGTTGTGGGTGTGGATGCCCAGGCGCTCGCCCGGGATCTTCTTGGCCACCTCGCCGACAATGCGCTCGATCTCGTGCGGCAGGGTCCCGCCGTTGGTGTCGCACAGCACCAGCCAGCGCGCACCGGCCTTGTCGGCGGCGGCGAGGCAGGCCATCGCATAGTCGGGGTTGGCCTTGTAGCCGTCGAAGAAATGTTCGGCGTCGAACATCACCTCTTCCATGCGCGTCTTCGCATAGGCCAGCGAATCGCCGATCATCTCGAGGTATTCGGTGCGGTCGACCTCGAGCGCCACGTCGACGTGGAAGTCCCAGGTCTTGCCGACCATGCAGACATTGCGCGCCCTGGTGGCCAGGATGGCGGCGAGGCCGGGATCGTTGGCGGCGCTGCGGCCGGCGCGCCGCGTCATGCCGAAGGCGGTAAACTTGGCGTTCTTGAATTCGGGCGGTTCGGCGAAAAAGCGGTCGTCGGTCGGGTTGGCGCCGGGCCAGCCGCCCTCGATATAGTCGATGCCGAGCAGATCGAGCTCGCGCGCGATCGCGACCTTGTCGGCCACGGTGAAATCCACGCCCTGGGTCTGGGCGCCGTCTCGCAGGGTGGTGTCGAAGAGATAGATGCGGTTGGACTGGCTCATGGGGCGCGCATCATAGTCTCCAGGCCTCATAAAGAAAGACCAGCGGAAGGCAGCGGAATTGACCGGATCAGACCGTTACAAGAAGGCTTGGCAGGACCGCCGGTCGCGGATCTTCTCCGTGCTCGCGATGATCGTGATCGTCTTCGCCTGCCTGAAGATATGGCCCAGCAACCTGTTCGTCGGCGGCTGCGTCCTCGGCGCCCTGCTCGCCGCCTGGCGCCTCTACGATTTCCGCTGCCCGCGCTGCGGGGACCGCTTCATGGCCACGCTCGACGGGCCGAATTTCTGGTCCCGCCGCCACTGCCAGAACTGCAATCTCGAGAAGGACACCGTTCCCAGGGAGCCCCGGCAATGACCACCGCGACCACCATCACCGAACTGCGCACGACCCTTCTGGAGGTGCCCTGGCACGGCAAGCCGCCGGCGGCCGGGCTGAAGATCGAGACCAAGCGCGACATCTTCGTGCTCGAGATCGAAACCCAAGGCGGGCTCATCGGCATGAGCTACCTGATGCCGCTGCGCGGCGGCCTGCACACGCTCGATGCCTGCATGAAGGAACTCATTGCCCCGCATGTGATCGGCCGCGACGCCACCGAGATCGAGGCGATCTGGCAGACGCTCTACAAGAGCAACTTCTGGCTGGGCCGCATGGGCGTCACCGTGTTCGCGCAAAGCGCCGTCGACATGGCGCTGTGGGACATCGTGGGCAAACGCGCCGGGCTGCCGCTGTTCCGGCTGTGGGGTGCGGCGCGCACCGAGATCCCCGCCTACGGCTCGGGCGTGTTCCGCGGCCTCGGCCGCGACGGCATGATCGCCCGTGCCAGGGAATTCACGGCGCAGGGGCTGAAGGCGATCAAGATGCAGGTCGCGCACATCAGGCCATGGCGCGAGGACGTCGAGAACGTGAAGGCGATGCGCGAGGCGCTGGGCGGCGGCGTGGAAATCATGATCGACGTCAACATGGGCTGGGACGCCGACACCGCGATCCAAGCCGGCCATCGCATCGACGAATTCGATCCCTACTGGCTGGAGGAGCCGGTGATGGCCGAAGACTTCGCTGGCTACCGGCGCATCGCAGCGGCTCTCAAAACCCGGATTGTTGGTGGCGAGAGTCATTATGGCCGCAACGATCTCAGGCCCTTCTTCGAACATCCCAGCACGCCGATCCTGCAGCCCGACCCGATGCGCGGCGGTTTTAGCGAACTGCGCAAGATCGCGGCGGCGGCCGAGCCCTGGGGCATCCGCATCGCGCCGCATCTCTTCCACGAGACCATGGTCCACGTCATGGCCTCGATCCCCAACGCCAACTACCTCGAATACATGACCTGGAACGACGACCTCTGGATCGAGCCGGTGCTGCCGTCCAAGACCGGCATGATGTCGCCGCCCGAGCGGCCGGGCCATGGCCTCGCCTTCCGGCCGGAGATCCTGAAGGACTGCCGGATCGGCGGGCAGCGGATCAAGGGCTAGATGTTTAGTCCCGGCATTTGCTGGAGCGGGCTTAAGGTGAATCGTTCTGGCTCTTTCGTCCATATCTTGCAGATGTACTCGTAGGGTGTGAGGCCCTTGAGGGTCTTGAGGCGCTTGGCGAAGTTGTAGGCGCTGACGAAGTCGCCGAGATGGGCGCGCAGCTCGTCATGGGCTTCGTAGTGGAAGCGTTTAACGGTCGCGTCCTTGATGGTGCGGTTCATCCGTTCGACCTGCCCATTGGTCCAGGGATGTCTGGGTTTAGTCAGGCGATGATCGATATCGTTGCGAGCGCACGCAACATCGAAGGCGTGAGCCCGGAATGGCTCGCGTCGTTCGAGCATGCCTTTGATATCGGCGACTGACCAACTCTCGCCTTTTGGCTCGGTAAAGTGGGTTCCATTGTCGGTCAGAACGGTATGGATCCTGTAGGGGACCGCTTTGATGAGATGCAGAAGGAAGTCGGCGGCGACACGCCGCGTGGCCTTCTCGTGCAGCTCGGTGAAGGCAAGCTTCGAGGTCCGATCGATGGCGACGAAGAGGTAGAGCCGGCCCTCCGAGGTCCGCACTTCGGCAATATCGATGTGGAAGTAGCCGATCGGGTAGGTCTTGAACTTGCGCTTTATGCCCTTGCCGTCCTCTACGTCCGGCAACCGTGAGATGCCATGTCGTTGAAGGCAGCGGTGAAGCGACGAGCGGGTCAGATGGGGGATCGTCGCCTGCAGGGCATACAGACAGTCGTCGAGCGGTAGCAGGGTATGCTTACGAAAGGCCACGACGATGGCCTCGTCCTCCAATGACAGGGAAGTGGACTTCGGTTCTCTGGGACCGGTCGGCAAATCCGCCGTGACCGTGCGCTTCTTCCACTTGGCAACGGTCTTCTGATTGATGCCATGGCGCTTGGCCAAGGCTCTCAGGCTCTCTTGACTATGTTGTATCGCTCGACGGACCGCCTCAGTCGTTGTGGCGCAGCCGTGGAGAACCTGGCCCATAGCGCATCCTTCCATTGCCTGGAAAACAATGCACCATCAAACCCCGGGATCAAACATCTAGCCGCTCAGTTCCTCGCGCAGCATCTCCAGTTCCAGCCACTCTGATTCCGCTGCTTCGATCTCGGCTTGCGCAGCACCGATGCGGGCGGTCCTGGACTGGAAGCCCCTGGCATCCCGGCGATAGAGATCGGGATCGGCGAGCGTTTGCTGCAGGGTCGCGATCTCGGCCTGCAGCGCCGCGATCTTCTTCGGCAATTCCACCAGGGCGCGCTCGCGCTTGAAGCCGAGGCGGCGGGCCTGCCCAGTCGATCGCGGCACGGCGGTCTTCACCTTTGCGCGCGACGGTGTGACGCCGGTCGGCTCCACGCGCGGGCCACGCTGGCTCACATAGTCGGAGTAGCCACCGGCATATTCGATCGCCGTGCCGTCGCCTTCGAGCGCGATGGTCGAGGTCACGAGGCGGTCGAGGAAGTCGCGGTCATGGCTTACCAGCAGCACGGTGCCGTCGTAGTCGGCCAGGGCCTCCTGCAGGAGATCGAGCGTGTCGGCGTCGAGGTCGTTTGTCGGCTCGTCGAGCACGATCATGTTGGAGGGCGCGGCCAGCGCCTGGGCCAGCAGCAGGCGGTTTCGCTCGCCGCCCGAGAGTGTGCGCACGGGCTGGCGCGCCTGCTCGTCGCGGAACAGGTATTCGCGCAGATAGGTCATCACGTGCGTGGGATGGCCGCGCACCAGCACATGGTCGTTGCGGTCGGCCAGGATCTCCCACGGCGTCTTGTCGGGATCGAGGCCGATGCGGCGCTGGTCGA
>ENA-ORBV01010251-ORBV01010251.1-microbial-mat-metagenome-genome-assembly--contig:-NODE-10251-length-15070-cov-6.521177_pt1 | contig 15070 bp, 8 predicted proteins | sample MGYA00237777_ERZ505514 | MGnify/ENA primary metagenome ERZ505514 (study PRJEB26160, sample SAMN06269048) | microbial mat metagenome | isolation source: Oligotrophic lake microbial mat | place... | reverse complement strand
TGTGTATAAGAGACAGAAGCTAAGGTGGCTGAAGTGAGGGCTCGGCATATCTTAACGAGGGTGCCTGGTGTGAGGGCTCCGTATCTTGTCGCGGGTTATCTTATAGGTGGGGATGGAGCTCTTCCCAAGACTATCCCTACTCCTAAAATGAGTTGGCGCGAGCCAAGACTGAGCCAAGACTGCCCAAGCGGTCTATTCAGCGACGTGACCACAAGGGATTGAAATGAATGATGGCAAAAGAGCACTCAAAGGGTCCATACATTTCTTGCGAGAGCGGCTTGTGCTTCGTTATTGTCAGCCAGACCTTTACTGTTACTACGTAGCTACTAGGATATGCCGTAGTTTCTAATCAACCATGTTATCGCAAGAAGAAAACACCTCGTTGATAGAAGAGGGAGGACCAGCAACAGCATCAGGAACGGCACCTGTTGCTGCCAGCATGCTGGCCGAAGAAGAGAACTACCCAGAAATAGGATCTTTGCAAGAACAACTCAATGAGAATATCTTGCGTTTCTATGAGAAAGCTTCCGAAGAAGATATCCGCGCCTATCAGAGATCTGTAGAAGATATCAAGGGCGAACGAATCGCAGAACAAGCTTTGCAGGAACCTGCCATGGCACCCCATTTTCAATTGGAAGACCAGGATGGAAATACTGTGGCGCTGCAAGAACTACTGAAGAAGGGACCCGTGGTGTTGACCTTTTACAGAGGCAAATGGTGTCCTCACTGCAACCTTACATTAATGACGTATCAAAAGCACTTGGTGCCTCTTCTGGACAAATACAATGCCACGTTGGTGGCCATCTCTCCCATGCTTCCTGATGGCACTGTCTTTCTCGCGACCAAACGAGATCTTGAATACCATGTTTGCAGTGATATCAACAATTACCTTGCCAAGCAATTTCGAGTCAGCTTTGCCATCCAACCTCATACCAGGGAGTTCTTTGTCAAATACGACCATAATTTGCCCGACTTTAATGGCTTGGATGCCGACTGGGAGATCCCACTCCCTGCCACCTATATTATTGCCCCGACCGGCCAAATTGTCTGGTCCTTTTTGGACAATGATCCCGGTATTCGAGCCGAAGTCGAAGATATTGCCCAAGAATTGGCCAATTTACAAACAGCCACCACCGAAAATGACCCAGGTAAAAGTCCTACTAGACGACAACGTCGATGCCGGAGTCGGAGTCCTGTCCGAAAAATGTTCAATCGGACCATTGCCAGGACCTTTAGCGGTACCTTTTCAGTGACCGCTCGTCGCAAAACTCCTCCTACAGCAGCCCGCACTGTAGAATGACCGCCGGCTGCTTCGTCAATGTCAATGGAATCTTGACTTAACATACATACAGTAATCGAGTTTTTAATTCTCAAAATGTCTGGAGGTTAAGGCTAATGTGACGTATTAAAGTATGTCGCATCTGTAATTAGAAAGCATGTCATGTGAGTGCCGCGCACCCTCTCCACCAATCACATCACTGCCTTATTAACCCAGAAGCTAACTTTCAGCTAGTGGACCTATGAGATTGTTCAAAAAACAGAAATTAAAAGCAACAATCCAAAACAGTGTTTGCAAGGCCTTGGTCAGATTCAGCAAGAGTTTTGTTCCTCTGTCATTTGACACATGACGTTTCAAAACAACACAAATGTGCTTCTTTGGAGACTTCATGACACTTTCAAGACAATGCAAGAACAAATAATCCAAACAACGTGCAATGATGTAGGCCACTGTGTTCATGAAACAACATTTCATTGCAGTGTGATTGAGCTGGTTTGATGCATGGTCGAAATGCCACAAATGGAGCGATGAGGCTGCAAACATGACTCAAAAAATGGGATGCACTGTGCATCAATCGTGTTGGTTGATGCAATCGTGTTGTGACACAATTATTGAATTGCAAGTTGTTTCTCCATTTGTTGACAATGAGAAAGATGCGGCTGCACAATTCATTTTCTAAAAAATGTGCCCAGAAAAGAACAAAAAACAGATTGGGTCCTAGATTTGATGGTCAGCACAAAGAAAGCCCCCACCATGACAATCTGCTGAAATGTTGCAACCACATCATTGTTCTTGGCATTTGAGTCTTCTGGTGATCATGCTCAGTTCTTGTGATTGTCAAAATTTCAAGATTGTTTCCAAAGCGCATGAAAACTGTCAGCTAGACAAACACATTTCTAATCACACAGGCATTCAAGCTTCTGTCAGAATGTGCTGCATCTGAAAGATCCCCATTGCGCTCATGCAAAGTTGACTTTGCTGGGGTTCATGCAATGCAAATGAGGCATGCTAACAACATGCTGCGAATCTTTGACATGTTTGCATCACAGGCACAATCCTTCAACAGTGACCAATGCTTTGACAAAAATTCATAAAAATGTTGTTAATTGCCACATAATTTTAGTCTAATTCTTGACATTTGTGACCTGTGTGCTGAGAGATGACAATCAGAACGTCATTCAAATGAACAAATGACACATGACAATGCCTAACTCCAATTCCAATTGAAAGGAGTTCGATGTGATTCATTTAGCCTGATCGTCTACACTTGTCTTTCTTAGCATAGCTGCCTACAAGAGCCTTGACTTTTGTAATGTCAAGTTCACCAAAGACCTTCACTCTTTGTGAATCTTTTTGTTAGTTGAACACCTAAAGAAAAATTATCGCTTGTAGTAGCACACCTGCTCAAAAATCATCAAGAATTTAAAAACATCGGTCTCTTCGAAAAGATCTTCGTTGGATCCTGACATCATTCTTGGCGTTGAGACAGTCGGGGGCCAAAACATCCTCTACAGTACTCCTGAATGTACTAGTACTGTGTTAGCCAGCAGCAGGCAAGTGTAGCAGTCCATCTCGACCGATTTGGTGCTAATTGATTCCCATAAGCTGAATTGAGTACAGTAGTATCCTTGATTCCATGACGAACTGTATCCTCCCTACAAGAACAAAGGCACTACAAAAAGCAGTATTGCTGTTCTTGGCGCGTCCTCCATTGGCGTCACCCTTTCAAGCTGGACACCATTTGAATATACAAGGCAGACATTCGGCCGCCTTTTTGTCGACTGTCGTTTTCCTTGTTCCACAACCCGCCGTTGTGGGGGCCAAATTATCCAGCACGCACACGCACAATACGGCACTCTTTGGAAAAGGCCCCAACGGAGACACGAGCGGAACCAGCAACCCTGCGGAAGAGAACAGCAGCGATATCTTTGACGACGCCAAACCGCGCACTGGATGGAACCACAATTTGCCCAAAGAGGATTCCAGTTTTTGGCAGGCAAGCACGGATGATAACAACAAAGGATCTGGAAATTCCAACCGCGGCGAGACAAAACAGATTCGTACTGGCTGGCTCCACAATACCGAACCGACCCAACTGGCCAAGAAAATCAATCAAGAGCAGAATCAACAGACCTCCAAAGCAAGATTTCGTCTTGAACAAGCCATGAAGGAACAACAATTCAATCATCGCATGATAACTCCTCCGGCCGTTCATGCATGTGGCGAAAACAGGTGCCTTGCAGTCACCGAACACATGATATCGGTACCTCTGGATCGAGAAAAACCAAGATCAGCTCGTATCGATCTCTACTTTACAGTGGTTGAAAAGGTCACGAACGACAATGACGTTTGGTTGCAAGAGCTGCAATCCAACAATAATTTAACTCCATCCCAACGTGCCAAGGACTACATCGCCAAGAGCGGATTTACAAGTGCCGATAAAATGGCGTTGTATCTTCAAGGTGGTCCTGGTTTTGGTTCTCCCACGCCCATGGTGTCGCTTGGTTTTTCCAAGGGAGCTTCTTGGGCGGCATCGGCCATGGATGCAGGGTATAGTCACATTGTGCTCATGGATCAACGTGGTACCGGGCGGTCTACGCCCATTACCAAACAAACTTTGGAGGAAAAGTTTCCGGATTTGTTCTTGTTGGATCGTACGAATGGTGGTGACAACAACGACAGTGACACAAAGGCAAACGTGGATCGGGCAGTCGACGAAACTACCGAGTACATGTCGCAATTTCGCGCCGACAATATTGTACTCGATGCGGAGGCTATCAAGGAGGCTCTCATGGTACCGCCAGAAGAACCTGTGGTCGATGACGACCCACATAATCCGTGGGGATTGACGGTAGGACAATCCTTTGGCGGCTTCTGTATCATGACGTATTTGTCCAAGATTGCCCGTCCACCCAAAATCTGCATCCTCACGGGCGGGATTGCACCCATGTTGACACCTTGCTTCGATGCCTACACGTCTCTTTGGAGACGATGTCACGAACGCAATCTACGATACTACGAAATGTATCCTGGGGACATTCGGCGCGTCAAGCAGATTGTCCAGCATTTGTTGAATGCGCCCCCCGTTCCATTGCCGTCGGGAGGAACGCTTACGGCTAGACGATTTCTGCAGTTGGGAATTGCTTTGGGAGGGTCTCCATCGGCCTTTGCCACTTTTCATGCCATGTTGTCCACGGCGACTACAACTGGAGATGGCACTATTGTCTTTACAAGAGCCTTTCTCAAATACATGGATTCGGCTCAATCCTTTGATGACCATCCAATCTACTTTTGGTTGCACGAGAGCATTTACGGAGACGGCCCCAACATGAATTCGCCCACCAACTGGGCCGCTCATCGTGCCTATGAAAGTTTGGTGGAGAAGGATGTAGGGTTCGATTACCGCCATACCAGTGCCTTGTTGGAAGACGATTCCCAACCAACCCTTTTCTTTGGAGAACACGTCTTTCCTTACATGCCCGAAGACTTTGCGGAGTTATCGGGAGTGGGATTATCGGCCGTCGCCGAAAATCTTGCGGCGAAAACGAATTGGGGTCACCTGTACGATGCGGATCATATGCGCCAAGTATTGAGCAATGGAACGTGCAAAGCCGCGGCAGCCGTCTATCACGATGACATGTATGTGGACTTTGACGCCTGCATGAAAGTAACTGCTCGTGGAGGGCCGCTGGAAAAGTGCAAGGTTTGGGTGACCAACGACTATCAACATTCTGGTAAGCAAACGAGTGCTCTGTTGTGGGTATACAAGGTTGATTTTAGGAAAGTGTCCTTCTTCCGTGTTTTCAATCAATATAAATGCTCAACCCATTGATTTTACTTGCCGTTGACTATAGGGCTTCGTGATGGCGGAGCCAAGATTTTTGAAAAGCTGTATGGTATGGCCACCGGGGGCCTTCGAACTCCAAGCTAGCTCTGTTTCTGTTCGTGAATGCTACATAGAGATACTGCCGACAGTTGGAAGGAGGTATTTGTTGATAAAGCGTTTTTCAATTTTTTCGCTTGAGGACTACCAGGTTTGAAACGTTATAGTTTTTTGATAGCTTTAGTAACTAGCTACAGCTTGCTTTGTATTTAGACAACCCCTTTGGCTCGCTTCCCGTTTTTCTTTCTCTTCTGATTGTTGTTCCACCATGCTTCCTGATCGCTGCTGGTTGGGATTTAGTTGCATTTCAACCTGGAAAATTGCAGCGCTAAGGACGGGCTTGCTTAAGCTCCATTCTACTGTATCTAGCTACTAGCCTTGTCTCTACCTGACTATGATTTGTCGGATGTTTTCTAGTAGGATTGTCCCAGAACAAAAATAAAAACGACCAACTTGAAAAAAAGTAAGTAAAAAGATGTCAACCTTGTTGATCCTTCGTGCCTGAACCCTAACATAGGTATTCTGGTCTAGTAGCACACTTGCTTGTTTTCGCGAAACAACGCGACAAATCTTTCCTCCCCTTGCACCAAACTGCAGCCTATCGCTATTCACGACAATTACAGGCTACTATTACACATTATTTTGATTCATCAGCATCCTTGGCCAGCCCGAGCCATGCTTGTGTGCAAGAAGCTATTGAGATAACCCTCCATACAAAAGAGATCACATTTCCAAGTCGATCCAACTCTAACTAAACGGACCGAAAGTGTCACACAAGTATTCCTTCTTTTTCTCCTTTTATTGGACATTATTTTGAACATGGGTGATTCTGCCCACAAGGATGATGGTAATCACCACACCATTTTGCATAGGGTAGATTTCCCTCCCGAAATGACAGTGGAGTTTGTTACCGACATTGAAGGAAATTGGGATTACTTTTCTTCCATTATTGGCCGTTCCAAGATTTTATCCTTTGACGACAACGACCACGACATGATGCGCCTGGTATTGGCCCCCAATTCCATCTTTGTGCATGGAGGCGATGCCCCCGACAAGGGACCGGATGATATCCGCATTGTCAAGGCATTGGTCCAACTCAAGCGTGATTACCCCGATCGCGTCTTTTTAATTTGTGGCAATCGGGATGTCAACAAATTACGATTGTGGCCCGAATTGGAACCTGGTGAAACGGGACGCACGGCCAATATTTATTGGGATCCCAAGCACAAGACGTATCCAAAGTATTTGGAAGAAAAGCAACTCGAGGAGGGATCCATCTCGACACTGAAATGGATGTTGGAATGTACCATGGGAAGTCCCACCACATTTGAAACCCGACGCATGGAATTGGCGTCTCGACAACAACCATCGACAGATGTGACTATGATTTCGGATCAAGACGTCCTCGAGAGCTTTCGAGAGAGTGTCAATCCCAGGGGAAGGGATCCATGGATGTTGGATTATTTACGGTATGGTCAGCTCATGTTGATCATCGGAGATTGCATCTTTGTGCATGGTGGTATCGATGAGACGTGTCTCGGTCAAGTTCCTGGCCAACCTCCCGTGAAGGGTGGTGTGGAAGCATGGTGCCAAGCCCTGAATGAATTTCAGCAGGAAATGGTAAAGGAGTTTGAACGACAACCCACCTTGGACGCAAATCGCCAATTTGGAGGAGAGCCTCTAAAAGATTACGGAGTCCCCAATTCGAATGTCGGCTGTGGGACGGTCATTTACAATACCTTTGCCGTGAATGGAAATTGCGCCGTACCCGACCACCGAACCCGCGAGTATTTGGCCAATGCCGGTATCCAACGGGTATTTACGGGTCACCAACCCGTGGGCGATGCTCCATCCGTCATCGCGATCGACGGACTGGCCATTTTCATGTGCGACACGTCCTATTCGGACACCCAAGCTAACAAGACTCGGAATCCAGCGAATAATCGTGGCGTGGCCTTCTCCAACGTGGTCCTGACCAGTCAAACGACCACGGTCACTGGAATCCTTGCCAATGGCGACGCGCATGGTTTTACATTGAGTGAGTATGCTATACTCCCGGATACACTTGTGGGGGAAGAACTTGTGGACGAAAGTTGGGTCAAGACTGTGGTTGTGGAGGAGGATGGGACACGCCAATTATTGGTAGCCAAGGGAGAAGGCTGGCAGGTATTGACCAGACGAATGAGCATGGAAGACGTTTTATCCCAACTGAAACGCCCCTTCCTTTCGTGCTATGATCACGAATATCAGCAAAGCTTGGCTCCGTGACAGACTTTTCTCGTTGTTTTTTTTATATTATCATGGTTGGTACGAGTCGATGAATGTGTCAAGCCCATCAATCCGTGACGACGCGACGCGACGCGTCAGGGAATCAACGAACGACTCCATGCCCTTTCAAAAGGGACCAAAAAATGGGTACAATAGTTGGTAGTTGGCTCCAAAGGACCATCACGACGCAAGCCATGAACCGTCATGTTTGCTGCACCCACCCATTTAGGGCCTGCATGCAGGACTTATGCGCGCAAACGAACGAAATGGCTACAGCATGAGGAATTTGTAGAGCCAACATAAATATTTAGACATGATATGTTAAACTACAACAACGAGCGTCATTCTTTGTATGGCATCTGTCATTGTTGCTGATAAAATATGCCAAAAAAGAAAGACAGGCCTTCACATATATACATTGATAGATGCATGCTGCACTGCACTGCACTGTTGCTGTTGTTGTCGATAAACGTTGGTTGCTGTGTCTCTTTTTTTTCGTGGCCCACCCGAGTCCAATCCAGTCCAGTCCACTCCATTTACTGTGGACAGTCAGCAGTATATTACGATAATCGTTTCTTGCCACTAATGGTGGAAAAGAGTCCATCAAAGGCGGTTCCCACGGAACATCCCGAACCCGTTTGAATGACCATGACATCTATTTGATCGCCCGAGACCAAGCCCAAGCGATTCGGTGTATCCACGAGATCAATTTTCTTGGCCCCTCGGAAAAATCGTAAATTGTTCACGTCTTGTTTGGTGCGACCGGCATGGGCATTGAACAAATTTTGCAATTGGGTTTCCGGTCCAATCTTGTAGGTGGAGTGTTCCCCCGTTTCTTGATTGACGACCGTCAACATGACCAATTCCGGTCCACCGGGGGGTGGACCTCCACCACCGCCGTGAGGATATTGGGGGGTTCCGTATCCTCCTTGTCCTCCGTATCCTCCTCCTCCTGGAGTGTACCCGCCATAGCCTCCGCCCCCATATCCTCCTCCTCCTCCTCCTCCATACGGATTCGGAGTTCGTGGGGGAGTCATCATGGGGTGCCCTCCTCCTCTTCCTTGAAAGTCAAAGTGGTTGGGACTCTTTTGATAATAATTATTGGGAAGTTGCAGTGCCGTTATTGGGTTGTTCCCGTGATGGCGTGCCAGCTGATGATTGGATTGTGGTGGTTGCCCGGCGGCGGCAAAGGGATTGTGACTTTCGGCCTCTCCTCCTCCTCCTCCATTTTCCAGTTGCAAATGGCCTGCCCGGCTCCGTCCACCAATTTTCCACGTCCATACTTCGGGATCCATGTCCCGATCAAACAAGGTCTTGACGCACAACTTGGTAGCTTCGGCTCGTTTGTAAATGGCATCGCGACTGGAATGTCCCGCCAGGCCCACATCCGGATTGTACCCAATCACGTAGCCACCGCAATATTCATGACAGGCTCTCACGTAGTGAGTGACATCCAAGACATGTTGTCGCCATACCAAATCGACGGCGACGCTCGGTAGCAAGGTGACGGCATCCCAATCTTCCAATTGGTATTTGAGTTTGACAAATTGAAGATAGGCCTTGATGGCCTTGTCGGCAAAGGGTTCCGACCAACCATATAATCGAACGCATCGTAACCGCAAGGTTTCGGGAAGGGCAAAGGATTCCCCCCGACTGTTTTGCAATAAAAACAGACTGCGAGACCCATTGCGAGGGGACGACATATTCATTGGCGTCGTGGGGTGTGTTGTGGATATGTGTACTAGCTATAGCAAGTGATTGGGCAGGCACTATTGCTCTACTGGATGAAGTACTGGGATATATGTATGTGACTTGTTGGATGTGGATTCGATTAGTTTAGCTTGTTAAGTGTAGTAGAAAAATTTTACTTTTTTAAATGTTAAAGAGTGGCTACAATAATAGTGTACGTAGCCTCACTCTCGTGCATGGTCAAGAGGGGTCCATGATTGCGAGCCAGCTATCTAGCTAGCTACATGTATCTATTGGCTACTGTGGTAGGTACGACGTAGTTGTTGGGATTCATGCATTCGCTTGAAATAAGATGGTCAAATGAAAAAGCCAATGATTGGCTTTTGGTGGCTTTTCAAAACCAATGGCTCACCCGGCGATTTCGATGGGCGCGAATTCGAATTGAAGGATCTTAATAGTTTAGGGTGCACACAGCCTCGCAAAGGCACCCACTCCGCATCCTGCTACAAGTACCAGTAGTAATAGTACTATAAATGTTGGATCTTCATCATGCATTCAATAATTGATATGTTCAAGAATTATCCACGCCGTGGAGGAAGCACGCCGAAACAGAACAGGTTGTTCCTCCAGCAGCTAAGTACATGTGCTACTGTAGTGTACTGCTCTACTAACTCTAAGAACTATGCATACTTACTAGTAGCTGGGCCATCCAATAAGATGCATGTGCGCTGCACTGTCAGTAGTACATTGTGTACGTTGTGTGCGTTGTGATACTGTTGTGATAGTCATCCAACGTCTGGGACGTGGACGATCCTGCCCACGCTACTAGAACTGAAATTCGAGCTTTTACGTAACCTTGACGCTTCATCAATCACAGCCCCATAATTGCGAGCAAGGAAGCTACACAAATCTTCACCTACTCTATTCTTACGGCTGGTACCATGGAGAACGACCCGTTTCTTTATTTCCGAGCGAATCAACCACAGACAGTTTCACCTGCTCCTACGGATAGGACCATGGAGGACAACATGTCTGTAACAGAGCAGCTACAGGAATGTAAGGATGGGTCTATGGAGGACGCTAATCACATCTATGTCAACAACCAGCCAAATAGATTTGGCGCCATTGGGGTGGTTGTCGCCAATGGTCTTTGTTCCATCCTTCGATGGATGTGCGGTCTCTACGTGGCATTTTCCGTTTGCTTTACGGCTTGGTCGGCTTTTTGCAGTTTCCACGAAGGAGATCAACAAATGGGCACCGACAGCACGTGTCTGGTGGACTGCAGTGCTCCCTTTTACCACTTATTGAAAAACAAATTGGCCGTACCAGTTCATGCCATATTCCAGCTAGTGAACAAATTGGTCTGGTCAATTTATGGAATCTTCGAAGCCGTGCAGAACCTCCCCTTTTACCAGGAGGTGAGAGAATTGGCGAATGCACTTTCTATCGCTTTGTGTTTTTTCTGGATTGTGGTCTGGTCTGATGAGACCTATCACCGAAGGGTCCCGTTGGTCAATGGCGGTGGCTCAGCTTGGAGCAGACTCAAAAAGTTTATAAGAGAACTCAAAAAAGCTACTCTTCGCGAAGCAAAAAAGGGCGCCGCCCTTCCTCGCTTCGTGAGAGCAACTTTGATGTACGCCGCGATATTTGCCTTCATTTTCAGTCCCCTGTGCGCCAGCAGCGAATTCGGGCATTCGGAAACTACAGCATCCATAGCACGGGTGGGATGGAGGCTTTTTATTGCCAATATAAGATCTTGCGGCCTTGCTTATTTTCTTGTTTTGCCTGTTGCCCTGAATTGGGATATCAAAGAAACGGAAGTCTGTTACGTTTGTGGAGTATCTGTGTTCCTTATAGCCTTTGTCCAACCATTGTGGAACAGATTCTTCTCGTGATTGCATCGATGATTCCTTTGTTTATGCTCTCGAAGCCAACAAAACGTCAGGCTCTATTTATCAATTGCTGCTCCCCAAAATAAAACATAGTATTCTCGAACATTGCGCTTTCACCGGATAAATGGAGATATTTTCAGAAGAAACTACAGTGCATATAAATACCGTAAATTTCCCTGGATATAACATTGACTTTAAAACTACAACGACGACACTAGGACTTTTTTGAACCGACCTCGCTGCTAGTTAATGCTCCTGATTCGACTTATTCGCCTTTGAAAGGAACGCTGCCCCTCTCTTTGCAGCGTCTCTGGTATAGAAGTGCGCCTGCTCCGATACCGGCAAAAACCGCTCCGCCCGTAGCGAGGGGTGCCCAGGCCATCGTCGCGCCGATAGATTGAAGAACGGAAAAAGTTCCAGTGGTATCTCCTCCGTAGACAGCAGACTGAAATGCAGCGGCGGTGGATCCAGCAGCCACGCCCTTCACTCCAAAGCCAAGTAACGGGACTGCGAAAGCTCCAAAGGACAGTGCTGTGCCAGCGGCAATGAGGCTTCTGGCAGCCAAAGCTTGCCTATCCAAGCTTGAAGCGCCACACTGTTGCCACCCTGACCATAATGATGGCCATCCAAGCAATGCGGAACCTAATGTTCCAATCGAGTCACTCGCTGAAGGTAATGACCTGGATGCCACCAACTGTATACTTCAAGCGAGGGATGGCAATCCCTTGTCAACGCGGTGCTGCGGCTACAGCCAGACATATCAAATCATGCAGCGGATGACGAAAGGAAGAGTTTTCTGATAATGTGAAAAGGAAGGCGCTACCATTAACTATCAGTATCAATCTTCGACAAAGATCCAAATACTTTTTGAATGAAGGCTATAGGCCAATCAGAGTCAATGCTAAAATTTTCATCTGGTACAATTGTACCAGTACCCAAAACTGTACTGTATCTGCGAGCTCCGCCTTGCGGCTTAGAGTTAGGGATGACCGTCCCTATTATTTTTGCTTTGTCTCCTGGCGCCGATACAGTCACTCCTGTATGCACCGGGTACTGCATGTAGCTAGACGGTATTAGCAGTGGTGGTTGCGCTAGACATTTGTTTTCTAGAGCGAAATAAATGGCAAAGGAATAGCTCTCTCTTCCATGAATGGAATTGATTCTCACGTCGGCGAGAATAGCAACCACTTTCTTTTCAATCATGGAGGTGGCTTCTTTATTTGAATCCGTGCTGGGGCGTATTTTCAATTGGTCGGCAGCAAATATCGTCGACAAAGCGCATGCAGATTGTTGCGCAAAATAGGTTTGCTATGAAATTCATTGGCGCCCAGTCCAATCGTCCGATCTTTTTCTTCCGTCAAGACATTCGCCGAAAGTGCCACGATGGGTACCGTAATGTTCGCCTTTCGTATTATTTGAATGGCTTCATTTCCATCCATCACGGGCATGGAAATATCCATCAATACCAGCCCAAATAGAGGCTGTGTTGTCGAATCATCGTTGTTGCCATGCAGTTTGCGGTAGTTTCGACTTGCCAAAATGGCATCGACAGCTTCTTTGCCATTGGAAGCCATTCGGTGTTCCACGTTAAAGGCCGTCAGCATTTTGGCCAAAATCTTACGGTTGACCATGTTGTCGTCCACCACCAGGACCACCGAATCATTGGGAGGTAAATCAAAGGGAGGAAGCGTGGGTCGGCGACTCCCCTCGCTGCAGCTTTTCCTAATGACAGTAGTCGTCGCATCTGGATCATGTAGTATTCTCGTGTTTGCCTTTCTAGTAGGGGCCGTCGGCAATGCATCCTTGTCATTGTCACCCCCAGCAGTAGTCTCGCTCGCGGGACAGGATGGCCCCTGCTGCGAATGCTGCGATTGAGACAAATCATGGCTAAACGCCGGCATGCGTTGACACTCCAGAAACGACTTTGGAACATGCTTTTGATTGGAAGGTAAAAACTCCCCCACATAATCTAGATATGACAAGGACTGGTCACCACAGACATCGTTTTTCTCCAAATGACTAAAACTTGAGGTTGTGGATGTGGATGTGGATGTGTTTGGGCATGATGATGCTGAAGATGATGATGGAGGATGGACCTTTGGCACCTTGACGGGCAGTTGCAAGGAAAAGGTTGCGCCTTTCTCATATTGACTTGTAACTGACACAGTCCCGCCCATAACTTTGGTAAGACTAGAAATAATGGATAACCCCAATCCCGTGCCACCGTGTTGACGAAAGTCTGACAATTTGGCCTGGGTATAGGGTTCAAAGATGTCTTCCAATCGTTCCGGCTGGATACCAATTCCTGTATCAGATACAACAATGGATAGCATCATCATTTCGTACTCATCATCCTCGTCATCACCTTGTCGATTTTTTCCTGCACATTCTACATCCACATCACCATTACTCTCATCTAAAAGCGCCATGGAAAAGACTTGTTCTTCGTCATCCTCCACCATAGTATGCTCGCCCTCGCCATCCATATTACCTTCAGGATGGTTCTTGCTCTTCCGGTTGTAGTATACATGTCGAATGCTCGTAGCAGCAGCCCTACCACCACTATATAGTAGATCCGTAATGGTACGGAGAAAACTCTTTTTCTTGTGCTCTTTTTCGTCATCATCATCATCATCATCATGTTCTTGGTCGCTGGCAAAGATGGTAATTGGTCGATCTGACGACATGGTGACTGTATGTACATTCCCCTCCTTTGTCTTGGTTGTATTAGCGACTGTGGTGTTGGTTACTGTGGATGCTGTCACTTTTAATTCAATGTGTCCCTTACTGGTAAATTTACAGGCATTCGACAGCAAATTGTAAATGATTTGCAAGAGTCGAACGGAATCCCCCAAGATCACTTGCGGAACGGCAGTGGTATCCACACAGCACTTCAACACCACTTGTCCCTGATGTTTGCGTTGAACTTGCCGTGCCATGTTGTCGCCCAAGCGTTTCATCAAGGCGTGCAGATCAAAGGCCACACATTCCAATTGGAGTTTTCCCGAATCCAATTTGCTGAGGTCCAAAACATCATTGACCAATCGTAGCATTAAGAGCGACGAATCACAAATGCTCGATACTTCTTCTTGTGCCTGAGGCGCTAATTCTAATTCTTGCAAACACTCGGCCGAACTGGTAATGGCAAAGAGGGGATTCCTGATCTCATGACATAAAAAGGCCATGAAGGTGAACAATTTGGATTGCGAGTCCTTGGTTTCCTTGGTCCATTTGGCCACCGCTGCATCCACCAAGGCAAACATGTCGGGGATGAGCGGTATCAAATAAACGGAAGTGGTCGCACTGACCAAGGCATTGCCCATTTGAACCATTTGAAAGAAGTTCGTGTGGCCGTACCCCATGGCCAATAAAAAGTGGGCCAAACCACACAGAAAAAAGAAAAAGGCCACGAGTATCAAGCACACAATGAGCCGCCATGGCATGTTGTGCCGATGTGGTGATTGGGCGAGCTGAAAGACAAATTGGAGGGGAATAAAGATGTAGGATCCCGTCACAATCAAGTGAGAAATGGCCAAGGCGTTCATCTTGCCATGCGAGTATCCGTAATAGGAATGGTGTTGATTGTAGTTGTTGTGTGGATGGGGAGGGGAGTGAATTGTTGGGTGGGTATAGCTACTGTCTGTCTTTTTACCAAGATAGAGCTAGCCTACTAGCTAGAGTGGAAGCCTATTTCGTTGGCTGTGCTTGTTTCTTTTCTGGAGTCCAATATGACTGTCGAGACAACGCTTATTAAAATGTCTATCCGCAATCGTTATGAATATTGCACGTGAGAGGAAAAAGACGCAACGCTGACAACGTGTGTCCTTCTATCTTTTGCCACTCGCTTCTCTTTTTTTTATTACAGTATTGCCTACTGTACTGGTGCCATAGCTAGCTACCTACTGACTAGTTTTTCAGTACCGGTAACTGGGTCCGATGTACATCAAAATAATGTCAGCGAAGGAAATAGTCATTAGGAAGCTTTATTATGGCTGTCTCTTATACACATCTCCGAGCCCACGAGACTAAGGCGAATCTCGTATGCCGTCTTCTGCTTGA
>ENA-ORBV01010250-ORBV01010250.1-microbial-mat-metagenome-genome-assembly--contig:-NODE-10250-length-15071-cov-5.997999_pt1 | contig 15071 bp, 13 predicted proteins | sample MGYA00237777_ERZ505514 | MGnify/ENA primary metagenome ERZ505514 (study PRJEB26160, sample SAMN06269048) | microbial mat metagenome | isolation source: Oligotrophic lake microbial mat | place... | reverse complement strand
TTTCAAGCAGAAGACGGCATACGAGATTCGCCTTAGTCTCGTGGGCTCGGAGATGTGTATAAGAGACAGGGACAACCTCGCCTACCCCAACGGTCGCCCCGAGATCACCTATCCGCCCGGCGCCGATCTCGGCTCCATCCGCGGTGCGGCGATCGGTGCGTCCGGCCAGACCCGCGTGCGCTACCGCGTCGCAGGCACCGCCGACTGGACCTCTTCCGCGTGGCGCGACACTGATCCCGCGCGAGATTTCACCGCGACTTTCCCGCTCACCGCTTTGCTTTCTCGCACCCGCTACGAAGTCGCGGTCGAAGCTCGCCCCGCCGCCAATGCCGCCGTGAGCAGCACGACGAGCGGCGGCTTCGTCACTGCGCCCGCGGCCGGCGAAAGTGCCGGCGTGTCGTTCGCCGTGATGAGTTGCCAGGAATACGAGGACCGCGACCGGCCCGACGGTTTCGCCATCTACCCCGCGATGCTCGCGTTGCGTCCGGATTTTTTCGTGAACACCGGCGACGCGGTTTATTACGACCACGGCCCGGTGCACGCGCTGAACCACGACCTCGCGCGCTACCACTGGGCGCGGATGTATGGCTTCCCCACGCTGCGCGATTTCCACCGCCAGGTCGGCAGCTACTTCATGAAGGACGACCACGACGTCCTCACCAACGACAGCGAACCCGGCTGGCGCACCGGCGACTTCACGTTTGCGGACGGGTTGCGGGTCTTCACCGAACAGACCGCGCTCGCGCCCGCCCAATACCGCACGGTTCGCTGGGGGAAGCACCTCCAGGTATGGATGGTCGAGGGCCGAGACTTCCGCACCGACCGCGCCAAGGACGCCGATGCGGCTCCCACAATTTGGGGCGCGCCGCAGATCGCGTGGGTCGAGCGCACGCTCGCCGAGTCCGACGCCACCTTCCGCGTGCTGATCACCTCGACGCCCATCGTCGGCCCGGATCGGAGCAACAAGGACGACAACTACGCCAATCCCGGTTTCGCCGACGAGGGCGCGAAAATCCGCGCGATGCTCGGCCGTTTCCCCAACCTCACCGTCATCACCGGCGACCGCCACTGGCAGTATGTCTCGGTCGATCCGGTCACGAAGCTCGAGGAGTGGAGCGTCGGCGCCGCGACCGACGCGCACGCCGGCGGCTGGAACGAAGACAAGCCGCGCGCGATGCACCGTTTCCTCCGCATCAAGCACGGCGGTTTTCTGTCGGGTGAAGTGCGAACCGGCGCCGGCGGCGCGGCCGGCGCGGCCTTCACGCTGCGGTTGCACGACACGGCGGGCGGAGTGGTTTTCGCAAGCGAGCGTCCGGCCCATGCCGACGTCCCGTGAAATCAGGCTTTCCCGGGTAGCAGCGGGACCTCCGGGCCCGATGGGCTTTTGCCGTTCATGGGCCAGTCTGCGCTTTTGCTCTGCGGGAGCGGCTTTGCGCCGCGAGGTTGGCGCGGGTCCGCCGGAATCGCGGTGTAAAACCGCTCCTGCCTTTGATCGCAAATCGAACCGGGCCACGGCCGTTTACTCGAATGCGCCACTTGAACCGGGCCCGGAGGTCCCGGTTCTACATTCGTTCTCCGAAGGGCTAAATGTTAAGCGCGGTTGGTATGAGCGGGGACAGCGGCGCGCCGGTCGACCGGGCGACGAGGTCCGGTTATTTCGCCGTCGCGTCGAGATAGACGCCCTTCAGCGGGTGCTGGTCGAGGAGGTTGCCATACCAGCCCTTCACCTCGGGGCGGACGAGGTTGTTGCGCGTGTAGAAATAGATCGGGGCGATGGGGCATTCCTCGGCAAGGATGGCCTCGCAGCGTTGGTAGAGGGCGTGGCGCTTCGCGGTGTCGGCGGTGAGGTTGGCCTCGGTGATGAGGCGGTCGTATTCGGCGTTCTTCCAGCCGGTCTGGTTGTTGCCGCTGTCGCCGCGCATGATGTCGAGAAAAGTGCTGGGATCGAGATAGTCGCCGAGCCATGCGAAGCGTCCGACCTGGTAGTTGAGCGCGCGCATGGAGTCGCTGTAAACCTTGGCCTCCTGGTTGTAGAGGCCGACGGAGATGCCGAGATTTTTGCGCCACATCTGCTGGATGGCTTCGGCGATCTGGCGGTGGCCCTCGTTGGTGTTGAAGAGCAGATCGACCTTCGGGAAGCCGGCGCCGCCGGGGAAGCCGGCCTCGGCGAGGAGTTTTTGCGCGGCGGGGATGTCCTGCGGCACGCGGGCGGTGGCGGTGAAGCCGGCGACGCCGGGCGGGCAGAGGTTGCCGGCGGGCGTCTGGTTGCCGCGGGCGACGTCGCGCACGATGCGGTCGCGGTCGATGCTCATGGCGAGCGCGCGGCGCACGCGCACATCGTCGAACGGGGGCTTGGTGACGTTGAACCGGTAGAAGTAGGTCGCGAGCAGGGTCGAGGGTGTGTAGAACGGGGATTTTTCCCGCTCGTAGACGGCGATCTTGGAAATGGGCAGGGTGCTGGTGACGTGCAGTTGGCCGGAGCGGAAGGTGCGTTCCTCGGCCTCGGCGCTCTCGATGGGATAGAAGAAGACCTCGTTGAGCTTGATCTGGGCGCGGTCCCAGTAGGTCGGGCTCTTGGTGCCGCGGATGTATTGATGGGGCTTCCATTCGGTCAGGGTGAAGTAGCCGTTGCCGACGAGATTGCCGGGGCGGGTCCACGCGGTGCCGCGTTGATCGGCGTCGCCGAATTTTTCGAGGGTGGGGCGATGGAGCGGATACCACGCGGCGTGGCAGGCCATCGCGGGGAGGTAGGGCACGGGATGATCGAGGGTGAGGACGAGCGTGTGGTCGTCGGCCGCGCGGGCGCCGACGAGGGCGGGATCGGTGATTTTGCCGGCGTTGAAGGCCTCGCCGTTTTTGAGGGCGAAGAGGAAGTAGGCGTATTCGGCGGCGAGCTTGGGGGAGAGCATCCGGCGGTAGGCGAAGACAAAGTCGTGGGCGGTGACGGGATCGCCGTTGGACCACTTCGCCTCGGGCCGGAGATGGAACGTCCAGGTGAGGTTGTCGGCGGAGACCTCCCAGCGGGTGGCGACGGCGGGCACGGGTTCGCAGGTCTTGGCGTCGTATTGGGTGAGGCCCTCGAAGAAAGCCTGGATGACGTTGAAGGTTTGCTGGGAGTCGGCGATCTGGGGGTCGAGATCGTTGGGCTCGGAGAGATTGCCGAGGTGGAGAACCTGATCGCGGGTGCCGGAGACGATCTTGGTCTCGCGTTTGGCGCAGGCGCCGAGGGTGAGGGCGAGGAGAACGAGCAGAGTGGCGGCAGGAACACGGATCGAAGTAGGCATAGGTTGAAAAGGGATGTCTTGGGAGTGGTGCGGGCGGAAGAGGCTTGCGAGCGTGAACGCCCGGGCCAAAGCACGGACCGCGCTCGGCGGGAGTCTCCCCGGCGCAAATCTCCATGGCCAACATCATCGGTATCGATATCGGCGGCACCAAGTGCGCTGTCTGCGTGCCCGCGGGCGAGGGGCGGGTGCGTGAAGTCGCGCGCTGGTCGACGACGGATGTGCAGGGCACGCTGGCGCGGATCTATGACGAGGTGGCCGCGCTGCGGCCGCCGGGCGATGCGGTGTTCGGGGTTTCGTGCGGCGGACCGCTGGATGCGGGGCGGGGGCTGATTCTCTCGCCGCCGAATCTCCCCGGCTGGGATCGGATCGCGATCTGCGCGGAGTTGACGGCGCGGTTTGGCGGACGCGCGTTCCTGATGAACGACGCCAATGCCTGCGCGCTCGCGGAGTGGCAGTTTGGTGCGGGGCGCGGGTGTCGGAACATGGTTTTTCTGACGATGAGCACGGGCATGGGCGCGGGTCTGATCTTGGGCGGCCGGCTCTACGAAGGGGCGAATGGCAACGCGGGCGAGGTCGGCCATCTCCGGCTGGCGGCGGACGGCCCCGTGGGCTTCGGGAAGCGCGGATCGTTCGAGGGTTTTTGCTCGGGCGGCGGGATCGCGCAGATCGTGCGGCGACGTTTGGCGGAGTCTGCCGATGCGAGCGCACTCCGCGAGGTGTCGCCGGAGAAGCTCACGGCGGAAGCGGTCGGCCGGGCGGCGGAGGCGGGCGATCTGCTCGCGCGGGAATTGTTGCGCGGGGTGGGGGAGAAGCTCGGGGAGGCGCTGGCGACTCTGGTCGACGTCTTGAACCCCGAGCGGATCGTGATCGGCAGCATCTATGCGCGGTGTGAACAGTTCGTCGCGCCGGCAATGCAGGCGTCGCTGGCGCGCGAGGCCCTGGCGGAGAACGTGCGGATCTGCACGGTCCGCCCGGCGGAGTTGGGCGACGAAATCGGCAGCTATGCGGCCGTCGCCATCGCGCGGTATCACGCGGGCGGTTGAAGAAACTCGGGTCGGGCGCGCCCCCGACGTCACCCGCTAGATCACGGTCACGGATGGCGGGCGGAGGGCGGCGATGCGGGCCATGATGCGCTCGGCGGCGCGTTGGTAGCGGATGTCTTTCGCATCCGTCGGGTCGTCGTAGTCGGCGGGGGCGAGCGGAGGGCCGAAGACGAGGGAGATGGGCTGGCCGAGGTTGAGGCGGCCGCTGCGATCAAAGGCCGCGAAGGAACCGAACAGGCGCACGGGCACGACGGGCACGCGGGCGCGGCACGCAAGCATGCCGACTCCGGGTTTGGGGATCTGCAGTTGGCCGTCGGCCGAGCGCGTGCCCTCGGGGAAGAGGATGACGACCTTGCCGTGCTTGAGCGCGCCGAGCACACGCTTGATCGCGGTCACGTCGGCACCGCCGTCTCGGTCCACGGGGATCGTGCCGACCTTGTCGAGCCACCACGAAGCGAAGCCGGGTTTCCAGAGCGTCTTGCGGGCGAAGAAGCAGACCTGTTGCGGCAGATTGGAACCGACGATGGGCGGGTCGAGGTGGCTGGCGTGGTTGGCGGCGACGAGGTAGGCGCCGCCGGCGGGGAGATTTTCCAAGCCGACCACCTCGCCGCGAAACCACATCCGGTAGATCGTGTGGGCGAGGTAGTGGAAGAAGCCGTAGACCGGCTCCATCTCGACTTGGGGAAACGCGCGGCTCATCGGACGACGGAGCCCGACCGGCGGTCGGGTCTACAGGGGAGACGGCTCATGGGGCGGCGAATTTTTCCGCGATCGGAGCGGCGAGTTTTTCGACCACCTCCGCGAGCGTGAGGTGCGTGCCGTCGATCACAACGGCGCCCTCCAGGCTTTCGCGGAGGCGCTGGCCGTCGATGGTGTCGCGCTTGGCGACCTGGTCCTGCAGGCCCTGCTGCTCGCGGCGGCGGGCGCGCTCCACGGGATCGGCGAAGAGGAAGAAACGGAAATCGGCGTCGGGGAAAATCTTCGAGCCGATGTCGCGGCCCTCCATCACGAGGCCGCGGAAACCGTGCCGGCGCGCGGTGTCGGCCTGGCTGCGTTGGTAGTCGAGCAGCGCGGTGCGCACCCCGGGGATCGCGGCGAACAGGGCGACGTTGGCGGTGACGTCGGCGCTGCGGATTTCGGCGTCGGGAATGGTGTGGCCGCCGAGCTCGATCTCGGCGCTGCGGCCGGTGACGCGGGTGGAAAACACGACGGCGGCGAGCGCGGTCATTATGCCGGGAAGATCGGACGGCGTCACCCCGCGACGGAGCAGTTCGGCGGTGAGCGCGCGGTAGTAGGAGCCGGTGTCGGCGTGGAGCAGGTGAAAGCGTTCGCTGAGCGTGCGCGAGGAGGAGGATTTCCCCGAGGCGGCGCCGCCGTCGATGGCGACGATGAGAAAAGGGGAAGCGGACATCAGCGGGCGAACGAATTTTGCCGGACGGTTTCCAGCAACTCGAAAAAATGCGGAAAGGTTTTGGCGCAGCAGCCGGGGTCTTTGACCGTGAGCCACGGCTGGCCGTCGCCGCGCAGATCGAGACAGCCCAAGATGGCGAAGCTCATGGCGAAACGGTGGTCGCCGTAAGTCTCGATGGTCACATCGCTGCGGAGGTAGCGCGGCTGGATTTCGAGGGCGTCGGATGTTTCGACGACGTGTTGGCCGAGGCGGATGAGTTCGCGCGCCATGCCGGCGACGCGGTCGGTCTCCTGTTTGCGGGTGTGCGCGATGCCCGAGATGCGGGTGGGACCGGCGAGCAACGGGGAGAGCGCGGCGAGGGTGAGAAACGTGTCGGAGAATTCGCCGAAATTCCGGGTCACGCCGCGCTGCATTTCGGTCTGGGAAAAACTCGAATCGATCCCGCGCGAGGTGGTGCGGATCTCGGCGCCCACGCGGGAGAGCACGTCGGCGAAGTGCGTGTCGCCTTGCAGGCCCTCGCCCGGGCCGCGGAGGTAGGGCAGATGCAGGCTGCCGCCGGTGACGAGGGGCAGGGCGAGAAAGTAACTCGCGGCGGTGGCGTCGGGCTCGATGGCGTAGCGTGCGGGCGAGCGGTAAGGGCCGGGGTTGAGGACGAAGGTGGCGGCGTCCGTCTGTTCGCCGACCTCGTAGCCGAACTCGGCCATCAGCCGCGTGGTCATCGCGACGAACGGCCGGCGCACGGCGGCGGTGAGCGCGACGGCGACGGGGCCGGCGGCGAGCGGCGCGACCATGAGCAGCGCGGAAAGGAGCTGGCTGCTCTCGCTGGCGTCGAGGTTGACGGCCCCGCCGCGCAAGCCGCGCGCGCGGATTTCGAGCGGGAAGAAGCCTTCTTCGCCGAGGCAGCGGATCTCGGCGCCGAGCCCGCGCAGGGCCTCGATGAGCGCGCGCATCGGGCGCAGGCGCATCTGCGGCACACCGTCGAGGCGGTAGACGCCGCGCGGGGCGGCGGCGCAGAGCGCGGTGAGAAAGCGGGCGGCCGTGCCGGCGAGTCCGACGAAGAGCTCGACGGGCGTGGCGGCAGTGCCGGCCGGAGCGGCGAAGGCTTTGGCCTGATCGGCGACGCGCACGGTCAGGGCGGCTTCGTCGGCGACGACGGTGAAGCCGAGCCGGCGCAACGCCTCGGCCATCAGGTGGGTATCCTCGCTGAACAGCGCGCCCGTGAGCGTCACCGGCTCGGTGCCGAGGGCGGCGAGGAGGAGGGCGCGGTTGGTGAGGCTCTTGGAGCCGGGCACCACGACCTCACCGCGGACGGGCCGCGTGAAAGGCGTGATGGGAAGGAGGTCGGGCAGGGCGGCGGCCATGGAAGGGCGAGGAAGGAAACGCGCAGCGTCGGGTAAAGCGCAGGCGACGCCAAGGGGTTTTTACGCGCAGGCCGAAGCCGTGGCAGGGACCTCCCGTAGGCATCTGTTTCTTTGTTCGCGCACCCCTTCTGTCGCCACCAACCGGATGTCTTTTGGCTATTCCCGCGCGCCATCGCGGTCGGGTAGGCGGACTGCCTTTGCGCGGCTCGCACTGTTCTCACAAACCGTTCCCCAAGTCGGCGTCTCGTCTGCCCCGTGCCTACAAATACCCCGCATAATTCGGCGCCTTTCACCCGTGGCCTCGTTTCAGATTCGTGGGTTTGCGCGAACCGACATGCACCCGGAGCAACGCGCCGTTTCTTGAGGTAGATCAAGGCGCCCCGGCACCGCCTCCTGTAATCTGGGTCACCGCCTACTCCACCACCCCGCTCGAAAAAAGACTCCCATGAAAATCTCCCTCCACTTTCTCTCCTTCGCCCTTGTCGGCTCCATGCTCACCGCAGGACTCGGCTTTGCCAATGAAGGCCCTTCCGATGCCAAGGGCAAAGTCTCCCTGCCCGCCGCCATCAACGCCCTTCCCGTCGAAGAAGCCGTCCTCACCTCGCCCCCGCACGTGCCGCCGCCGATCAAGCGCAGGCACGCCGCGCGCGTCGTCATCAACCTCGAAGTCACCGAGGTCGTCGCCAAGCTCGCCGACGGCGTCGACTACACGTTCTGGACCTATGGCGGCAGCGTCCCCGGCTCCTTCATCCGCATCCGCGAGGGCGATGTCGTTGAATTCCACCTCAACAATCACCCGTCCTCGAAGCTTCCGCACAACATCGATCTCCATGCGGTCACGGGCTCCGGCGGCGGCGCTTCCTCCACCTTCACCGCACCCGGCCACAGTTCGCAGTTCACTTTCCAGGCGTTGAACGCCGGCCTCTTCGTTTACCACTGCGCCGTCGCCCCCGTGCCCATGCACATCGGCAACGGCATGTATGGCCTCATCCTCGTCGAGCCGAAAGAGGGCCTCCCCGTCGTGGACAAAGAATACTACGTCATGCAGGGCGAGTTCTACACCACCGGCAAATACGGTGAAGAAGGTCTGCAATCGTTCGACATGGCCAAGGCCATCGACGAACGCCCGCCTTACATCCTTTTCAACGGCGCCGTCGGCTCCCTCGTCGGCGACAAAGCCCTCACCGCCCAAGTCGGCGAAACCGTCCGCATCTATTTTGGCGTCGGCGGGCCCAACGTCACTTCGTCCTTCCACGTCATCGGCGAGATCTTCGACCGCGTCTACCCCGAGGCCGGTATGGGCACGCCCAACCGCAACGTCCAGACGACCATGGTCCCCTCGGGCGGCGCCACCATCGTCGAGTTCAAGGTCGATGTCCCCGGCACGTTCATTCTCGTGGACCACTCCCTCTCCCGCGCGTTCAACAAGGGCGCCCTCGGCATGCTCAAGGTCGACGGCCCGGAAAACCGCGTGATCTACTCCGGCAAGGAAATCGACGCCGTCTATATCGGCGCGCAAGCTCAGGCCGGCTCGGATTCCGAGAAACGCGAGGCCGCGCTCAAGGCCAAGATCGCCGCCGAGATCAAAACCAATCCCGCCATCGCCGAACTCACCAAGGAAATGCGGATCGAAAAGGGTAAGCAGGTTTACATGAACCTCTGCTTCGCCTGCCACATGGCCGACGGCAAAGGCCTGCCCGGCGCCTTTCCGCCCCTCGCCGCCTCAGACTACATGCTCGCGGACCGCGACCGCTCCATCCGCGTCGTCCTGAAAGGCATGACCGGCGCCGTCACCGTCAACGGCAAGAAATACGACAGCGCCATGCCCCCGCAGGAAGCCGTCCTGACCGACGCCCAGATCGCCGATGTGCTCACCTACGTTTACAACACGTGGGGCAACACCGGCGACGCCTTCACCAACGCCCAAGTCAAAGCCCTGCGCAACGCGACCCACTGAGCCTGAGCCTTCCCGTTTCGCTTTCATCATGACCGCCTCCCCGCCACGCACGCTCCGCGCTCTTGCGCTCTGCCTGCTCGTCGCGGGCTCGGCGGTCTTCGCCGTCGCAAATCCGTCCTCCGCCCCCGGACTCTCAACCCTCGACTCTCACCTCTCAACTCCCCTCATCCTCATCCCCGCCGGCGCCTACGTGCCCCTGCAACGCTCCGCCAAAGACGCCCCGCAGATTCCCGTCGTCGCCTTTCTCCTCGCCGCCGAACCCGTCACCAACGCCGAGTTTCTCGCGTTCGTCACCGCCCATCCGGCTTGGCGGCGTTCTCGGGTCAGCGCCCTCTTTGCCGACAGTTCCTACCTCGCGCACTGGACCGATGACCTCACCCCCGGCCCCAGCGCCCCGCTCGACTCGCCCGTCGTGCGCGTATCGTGGTTCGCCGCCCGCGCTTACGCCCGCGCGCTCGGCCAACGCCTCCCGACGACGGCCGAATGGGAACTCGCCGCCTCCGCCGGCTACACCCGCCCCGACGGCAAAAACGATCCCGTTCTCCAACGCGACCTCTACGCCTGGCTCGCCCGCCCCGTGCCCGCGATCCTGCCCACCGTCGCCACCACCCGCCCCAACCTCCACGGCGCGCGCGGTCTCCACGGCCTCGTGTGGGAATGGGTCGATGATTTCAATACCGCGATGGTCACCGGCGAATCCCGCGCCGACTCCGGCCTCGACCGCGACCTCTTCTGCGGCGCCGGCGCCATCGGCGCCAAGGAAATGACCGACTACGCCGCGTTCATGCGGCAGGCCCTCCGTTCCTCTCTCAAAGCCAACAACACGACTACCTCGCTCGGCTTCCGCTGCGCCCGCGACCTCGCGCCATAATCGTTCTTTTTCTCTCAATCTTTCCCGTTCTCCCATGAAACCAATCCTTCCCGTTTTCCTTTTCGCTGCCGCCGCCTGCGCCGCCGCCACATCGCCGCCATGCTGCGCGGAAACGGCCGCGCCGAAAAATGACGAATGCTGCGAAGCCATGGCTTCCGCGCCGTTCTCCAAGAACTCCCTCTACCAGGCCGACGCCGCCTTCACCGCCGACACCGGCGCCGCCTTCAAACTCGGTGCTCTCCGCGGCCGGCCCGTGATCCTCGCCATGTTCTTCGCCGCTTGCGGCTACGCCTGCCCGCTCACCGTGACGGACATGCAGGCCATCCGCGCGCAACTCCCCGCCGAGGTGCGCGATCGCGCCGCGTTTGTGCTCGTTTCCTTCGACGTCGCCCGCGACACCGCCGCCGCCCTCGCCGATTATCGCGCCCAACGCGGCCTCGACTCCGCCTGGACCCTCCTCCGCGGCACGGAAGATTCCGTGCGCGAACTCGCCGCCCTCCTCGGCGTGAAATACAAACAGGAAGCCGACGGCGCCTTCGCCCACTCCAACCTCATCACGATCTTGAACGCACAGGGTGAGATCGTGCACCGGCGCCCCGGACTCAAAGGCGGTCTCGACGAAGCCGCCGCGGCCGTCGTCGCGGCGAAATAGATTCCCGCTCGTCCGCACCCGCGCGCCCGCCGCCATGAAAGCACTTTTTCGCCTCCTCACCGTGGCCCTGCCCGCCGGTCTCGTCGTCCTCGCCGCCGAACCAGCCGCCGACTTCACCGATGCTTTCGCTCGCGGCAAACTCTCCCTCAACGCCCGCCTGCGCTACGAACGTGTCGAGCAGACCGATCTCCGCGACGCCGAAGCCCTCACCCTCCGCACACGCCGTGGCTTCACGACCGCTCCGTGGCTGGGTTTCAAGGCCGCGGCGGAGGCCGAGCACATCGTCGCCGGCACGGGGCTCGGCGAGGAGATCGACGCACAGCTCGCCCGCAAATTTGGCCGACCCATCACGGGTCTCGTGAAGTTCGCCGACTTTCGCCGCGACAGCCTCGCGCATCCGAACGTGCAAAAAATCTGGGCCCGGGTGGACTACGCCTACTAGTCCGTCCGAATCCCTCCGCGCATGTCCGCCACGAAATTCAAGATCTGCGATGTCCGGCCCAACCTCGCGCGCGGCGAGGAACCGTTTCCTCTGATCCGCGCCCGGGTGGACGCCCTTGCTGCCGGGCATGGCGTCACGATCCTCGCCCCGTTTCTGCCCGCACCCCTGATCGAATTACTCAAGGCCGAGGGCTTTCACTCCACCATGGAGCGCCGCGCCGACGGAGCCTGGGCCGTCAACTTCTGGCGCGACTAAACTGCGCGCGCCCGCTTGATTGGTCCGATGCCGCCCTCCCTGCGTTCCGCTGACCTGAAGCTCACCGGTCTCGTCGGCACGTTGCGCTGCTCCCAGTTGTTCGCCGGCCTCGCCGCCGAGGATCTCGCCGCCGTCGCCGCCTTCTGCGTGCGACGCTCGCTGGCGAAGGATGATTACCTCTTCCGCCAAGGCGCGCCTTCCGAAGGTTTCTACATCGTCCAGCAGGGCGCGATCAACGTCCACCGCGTCAACGCCGCCGGCAAGGAGCAGGTCATCCACGTTTTTCGCACCGGCGACTCCCTCGCCGAGGCCGCTCTCGCGTCGCCCACCGGCTACCCCGCCGATGCCCGCGCCGTCGAGCCCAGCACCGTGTTGCTCATCCCGAAAATCCCCGTGCTCGCGCTCATCGGCCGCCGCCCCGATCTCGCGATGCGGATGTTGGGCTCGATGAGCGCCCACCTCCGCGTGCTGGTCGGTATGCTCGACGATCTCACGCTCAAAGACGTCGAAACCCGCCTCGTGAACTGGCTCGTGAAAAACCGCCCCGAACGAGGTGGCCCCATCGCGCTCTCCGGCACCAAGCGCGTCCTCGCCGCCGAGCTCGGCACCAGCAGCGAGACGCTCTCCCGCACCCTCGCCAAACTCCGCGATCAGCACATCATCACGGTCGCGGCCAAGACCATCACCGTGCGCGACCCCGTCGCACTCGCGGCCATTCTCCGTCGCAACCTGGGCGAGTCGTGACGCTCCATAGCAAACCTTGATCTGCCTCAAGGCCCGCCGCTCCGAAGCCCTCTACACTGTCCCGATGCCACCCGTGATCGCCAGCATTCCCATCGCCCCTCTTTTCGAGCGGCTCGGCGGTCGTCCCCGGTTGGTGGTGCTTCTCAGGTTCTTCTACGCCGATGTGCGCCAGCACGCCACGCTCGCCCCGATTTTTTCGGCGCACATCCGCGACTGGCCCGCGCATTTGGAGAAGATCGCCGACTTCTGGTCGGGTGCGACCGGCGGCCCGGCGCTCTATCGCGGCGCGATGCCCTTGAGGCACGTCCCGCTCGGTCTCGACGAAAGCCACTTCGAAGCCTGACTCGGTCTCTGGTCTCGCCATTGCCGCGCGCACCTCGCCGCCGCCGAGGGTCGTGAGCTTATCGCCCTCGCTGAGAATATCGGCCAACGTCTCCGGCGGATCGTCGGCGTCCGACCGGTCGCAGGCCCGGATTCCGGTGCCGCTCCGCTTCGCCCATGCTGACGAGATTCCTCCCGTTCCGCGTCGGTCTGATCATGTCGCTGGCGGCCGCCGCATGCGCGCAAAGCGAGCCCGACTACGAGCGGCCGCCCGTGAGTTACTCTGCGACGCTGGCGCAAGACGCCGTGACCCGCCTCCAGGCCCGGCTCATCGCCGGCACCGTCGTCCTCGTCGGCGATGAACGCCAGATGCTCGCCACCGTCCTCGCCGAGCTCGGCGTCTCTCCGGCCAGTCAAATGCTGGTCTTCTCCCGCACGAGTTTCCAGCGCACCCGCATTCGTCCGAATCAACCGCGCGCGCTCTATTTCTCCGATTCCGTCTACGTCGGCTGGGTCCCCGGCGGACTCGTCGAAGTCACCGCCGTCGACCCGCGGCTCGGTCCCGTCTTCTACACCCTGACGTTGCCCCGCGCCCGCGCCGCCGCGCCCGCCATCGTCCGCGACGCCGATTGCCTCAGCTGCCATGGCGGCACCTTTGTGCGCGAGATCCCCGGCCTCTTCGCGCGCTCGGTTTTTCCCGATGCCGGCGGCGATCCGCTCCTCCGACACGGCACGCAACTGGTCGATGACGAGACGCCTTTTTCCGAACGTTGGGGCGGCTGGTATGTCACCGGCTACCGCGGCGCGACTCCGCACCGCGGCAACGCCTTTGCCGCCGAGCGCGGCGACCAACTCGTCTTTGTCCCGAGCCCCGCGCGCCCCCTCGAACTCTCCGCCTTCTTCGACACCGCCGCCTACCTCTCGCCCCGCAGCGACGCGACGGCGCTCCTGATTTTCGAGCACCAGATGTCCGTGCAAAACAGCCTCACGCGCGCCGCCTTCGCCGTGCGTCGCATGGTCGACTATCAGCACTCCCTGCAAAAAGCATTTAAGGAACCGCAGACCGACGAACCCGCCTACGACAGCGTGCGCGGCGTTCTCGCCCACTCCGTGGAAGACATCGTCGATCACCTCCTCTTTCGTAACGCGGCCCCGCTGCCTCCGGGAATCGAGGGCGACGCGGGATTTCGCGACGCGTTCATGCAGGGGGCCCGGCGCACCCGCGCCGGCGATTCCTTGCGCGACCTGCAACTGGGCGACCGGCTCTTCGCTTGGCGATGCAGCTACCTGATCTATGCGGAATCGTTTCACGCGCTGCCGCATATCCTCAAGCGCGGCGTGCTCGACCGTCTGGCCGCCGTCCTGCGCAACTCCGAGCCGCTGGATCGCTACGCCTATCTTCCAGCGCAGGAAAAGCGGCGCATTTACGAGATTCTGTTGGAAACGCATTCCGACGCCCGGGACCGCTGGACCGAGGCTGCCGCTGTCCCGGAAGCGCGCTGAAATGCAGGCATGTCATGGTTCCGGGCGCGGGCGGTTTCTGTCGCGGCGCAAGTTCCGTTGCGGTCTCTGGCCGAGCCGGGGTGATGTCGGTGAAGGTGGAGCGCGTTGACTCCAACGCGCTGGTTTGAGCGTGGGGTTTTCCGATTTGGTTTCGTAAGTGTAGGCCAGCCCGCTTGCGGCCGAGGTTTGACGCGCGCGAGCGCGCCGGCCTAGGGCAGAACCGTCTGTTAAATCAAACCGGAAAGCCCTGAGTTGAGCGCGGGGGATCCTGAAGCGCCTTGCGGTCAAGTCGCTCCACCCTCGCCATCGCATTTTGCCCGGGTCGTTCGGCTCGCCGGCGCGGGTCTGCGATCCGGCGGAGAAATGCGGTTGAGAGCCGAGAGCTGAGACTCGAAAGCTGAGAGCAAAACCAGACGGTGAATCCATCTAGGATGGATCTGCAGGTCGGACCGGCCTCTGGGGGTTGTGCTCTCAGCCAAATTAAAGCCGCCGGATTTAACCACGAAATACACGAAAGGAACACCGCGCCCGCTCCTGTCGCTATTGGGATCGGTTCACCGAAAAAAGGCCGGAGATTTTTTCTCCAAGGGAAGCGGTCATTGACGTGTCTCCTGTTTAAGCGGCGGTCGGGAGCGCGGTGGTGCGCGCGGGATAGAAGGGAAGACATCGCGAGCAAGCTCGCTCCTACAATGAGATTTGCGGGGACCGATGGGAGGTCGGTGTTTGCAGGTGGGCGGGGCGCTCGGCCTGCTTGGAAATCGGCCGGTGGACGGGGTGCGGTGGCGCGGCTCAGTTCAGCGTAAGGAGTGCTCTCCTCGGATTTGGCCGGCCGATGTTGATGATGATTTCGGCTGGGCGCGCGGGGCCGAGTTTGTCCATCGGGGCGGCCAGCGCGGGAGGCGAGCGGTGCCGCGACGCAGGAGTTGAATTATCGAGAGCAAGCTCGCTCTCGCAAAGAAGGGAAGACATCGCGAGCGAGCTCGCTCCTACAATGAGTTTTTCGGAGACCGACCGGCGGGCGGAATGGGTTGTGAGGGTTGGCGAGCGTCCCGCCCCCGGCTTTGGCGTGGCGGGTCAGCCGATTTTTTTGCGGAGGTCCGGGGCGGAGCGGAAGACATTGAAGCGGCCTTCCTTTGAGACGGTGAGGAGGCCGCGTTTGACCAAATCAAACAAGTCGTGGCGGGCGGTGGGGAAGGCGATGCCGTGGCTGCGGCGGTGGCCTTCGAT
>ENA-ORBV01010249-ORBV01010249.1-microbial-mat-metagenome-genome-assembly--contig:-NODE-10249-length-15071-cov-8.266307_pt1 | contig 15071 bp, 12 predicted proteins | sample MGYA00237777_ERZ505514 | MGnify/ENA primary metagenome ERZ505514 (study PRJEB26160, sample SAMN06269048) | microbial mat metagenome | isolation source: Oligotrophic lake microbial mat | place... | reverse complement strand
AGATCTACACCTCTCTATTCGTCGGCAGCGTCAGATGTGTATAAGAGACAGATTAAATACTTGCTCTAAAATTGAAAAGCACATTAATGGGAGTCCACAAGGTTGAAGATGTGATTTTGAAAACAATAGTGATGTCGTTGTAGTAGTATCAGACGAAAACGACGTGCTCCTCCAGGTCATCCATCGTGATGCCTAGAAGACTGAGCAATATCTCTGGATTGACGTGGAAGTATGAGTTCAGCTTTTCCAGAGTTGACTTGAGCTGCTCTTGGATTTGTTCTTTCAAGTTGCTTTCGACAACCGTGGTAATGCTTTCTGAAAACCCTTTCACAGCTTGGTTCAGAAGCCAATCCGCGCCCGTATCGTGGACTTTGAGTCGAACATTTTCAATGTCAACTTCCAGCTCTCGAAGCAGTAATACAGGAGCAACCACATCTGCCGACCTGACATTTCCAATCCGCTCACGCGCACATTCCACACGCAGTACAATGCTTAAATTATGGATGGACACTGTACCCATTCCTTCAAAGACGGGATCAAAGATGGTCCGCCTTTCCCCTTTCTCGATCCTGAAACAAAACCTCTCCAAATCAAGTTTCAAGTTTTTAATCTTTAGAAACAAGACCGTGGGATCGATTCGGGGGTTGAAACGACTACGCTGTTCTTCAAAGCTTGCTGAGGCCGACATTGATGATTCGAGGAGACACGAAGTGTTTAAGCACAAACTTCCGGCGCTCTCACCGTCGCCGTCTTCTTGTGCCTTTTCCTCTAACTCCTGGTGTAGCTGGATTTGGTAAGATACATCTCGAATGGCGATTTCCAAAAGCTCGTCATCATCAATTTCAAGTTGGCGCCAAAGATCTATAGCACAGTTGAGAACTGATGTCACAGGGAGCCCTCGCAATGCAGCCGCCGCATCTCTGTCAGTAGGGGGCTATGTAACGACGCAACAACGAGACAAAAATTCAGAACGATTAAGACAAAGGTCGAAGACGCTCAAACCGAACCAAACCTAAACAACAAGCGAAGAAAAAAAAGTATTACCTTGTCAACTCCTCCAATTCCAACAGTCCACGACCCTTGTCGCATGCACTGTTGAATCATTTCTCGAATTGTGTCCAAAATAGATTCCTCAGTATGGTAACTGGAACAAGAGACGTCGGTCGTCGTTGGTGGTTGTGCTTTATGAGTCTCACCCTCGCCAAAGATTGGGAAGAAAAGAGCGTCACCACCCATTACTTCACATACTAGGTTCTCCCGCTTCACCTTGACATCGGACAAAGTAAGATTTTTTCCGTCTTCCCCATGGCAAGTGAGAAGCCACCCCTCGCCTAAATCACGTCGCTCGACAGGAATTGACAGCTTTGGTAAATACGACTTTCAACAGACGTGCAGGTGGCATTGCGTCACGTTAGACTGGTGACATAAGACATGAAGTTGGACAGCAATCAGCAAACACAAACAGCAAAATCTCACCAAAAACCGCTCGATAGCAGCAGATGTCTTTTCCCGAATAAAGCTGGAAAGCCGCTCAGCATCGTCAATTGCCTCAGATGCTTCCTTCAAAAGCTTATCGAGCTCGACTTCATCCATCAGATTAAGAATGTCGTCATCTATAGACGGATAATAAGGCAAGACCGTCATCATCTCTTGCACATCGCGGGAAAACGAAGACAACCATAAAATCAGCTTATAATCCAGGTCGTGAATGATCCGGACAGCATCGTCCTCCAATAAAAAGTCAAGCCAGTCTTTAGTCGAATTTCCAGCGATGATCTTGTGAAATTGGGCAACACATAATGAAAAAATGCTCGACAGCGGGCACATGAACTCCTTGGCATTTTCGGGCATCCTGGAGACTACATAGGACAACTCTTCGTCCGCTGCATCTAGCAGTGGTATCCACAGCCTGCCCGACACTGACAGGTCTTTCAAAGTCCTCAAGTGTCGTAGGGATTTATAGTTTGAGGAGTAAATTGTTAGCGTTCTGGAAGCGAATTTTTCACGACAAAAGACCCGCACAAGGATTCTCTCAAATATTTCAAGGACCTCGTCGCTCTTGAGTAACTTCAGCAGTGAGCGCTTAGGAGAGGCAAGCAGCTGGATCATTTTCGCAAAGTATTGCAGCTTTTTGCTGTTTCGCTCAGCCGCCCCACTTTCTTTGGAAGAAAGGAGTACAACGTGTTCATATATGAAACGAACCGTCTTTCGATAGTGCGCACAACTGGCCTCATCAATGATTTTAGCTTTCACCATTGAGTCTTCAATTCGTAACAGGCACTGCTTCCATTCTCCCTGACAAAGAGAGTTGAGAAAGATTTCGTCACCTAGGATTGAGTCGGCAAAACGCAAAACTTTTATCTTGGCTTTTCTTCCCTGCTGTTCCATCCTGTGAGCTATGCCTCGAAAAATCCTTTCAAAACGTTCTTTGATAGGCCCAAAAGTGGAGACAATTTCGTCCAACGCATTCCTCCAGACCAAAAGAGACTGCGACGTGTTTTTTCGCTGAACTTTGATGACCGTCCTGAAGAAAAGAAGGAACTCACGACAAATTGACAATGCTAGTCTAAACTGGGGCCTGCCAACACTAGCAGCCCGTGCCATAGATATAGTCCTCATTAATGTATTGATGACAGCAAAGGCGCGCTTGTAGGAATCCGAAGTACCACCCAAGATTTCCGGGTCACATCCCTGGCCATTTGATGGAGTGTTTTCGGCATGGGTGGATGCTGTACGTCGAGCTGGCGCTTGGAAAATCCCACCGAAGAAGTCGTTGACAAGCCAAAGACCGGGAACACTTTCAGATTCATCCTGCCCCGCCCCTGACTCGGAGGGCCCGACGCTAATAGAGACACCCGTGCTAGGCCCCTCGTCAAGGTCCCTCTGTTCTCCAATAAAGCTTGTAGATGCGCTCGCGTCGTAGTTGCTCTTGCCTGAAGGAGCTGGGGTCTCTATCGGTGGACGGTCAAGCCGCTCGAGGAATTCAATGACTCCGGTCATGAATTTATCAAACCCAGCATCGAACTCTGTGTCTTCTTGCACCGCGTTCAAGAATGAATTCCATAGTATATCTAAGTTGTCGGACCACAAACGCTTGATGGCATCGTCGTAGTCAAAGCGTTGGTAGCGCAAGATTGCTTTGTAATTATCAAGCATGATCTGATAATCACATGCTTCTTTTATGTGTTCAATCACAGGCCGAAACTGCGCGCCATGACATGAGAAAATTTCGTCCCTGCGTAGTTCGACAACGCAATTTTTGTAAACGCCATCGTCTTGCAAGGTGACAATATAATGGCCGTTAACATATCCAAGAATTTTCCCCGAACCACATTTTGTTATAACATCAAACCCAATTGCCGCCTCTACAACGTGCAGGATTGCTGTGCGTCTTAGATAAGCACAAGCGCCTCTACGTGACCAAAGGGAGCGAACAACATGACAGTCATCTTCAACTCGCCAACCAACTACCACGCCAATCCCATATGATGTGGCAACGCAAGATCCTATTGGAACCTTTGAATGTTTCGGCATGTAGCGAGAACTCCATTCGTCCATCACCCGAAAAGTCAATTCTGCAAATTCTCCGTTTCTAAGAAACGATTTGTCGATCTTGCATGTAACGGAGAGGCATCCCTTGTCATGGTCAACCAAGACTCGCTCACTTGACACAACTGTTGCCATCTGATAATTAGAGTGGCCAACTCTTCTCAAGCCAGGTTGATGTGGAAACAATGGTGCTGCAACTTTGACACCAGGGGCTAATGGTTCTCGCCTGTGGATTTCCCTCTCAAGATGAGAAGCTCCGTGAGAAAACGAAGCACATTGTTCATTGTATTCAAACTGGAAAAGATGGGTCGAGTCAAGTACTTCGTAAGACTGATCCTTTTGGTGTAAGATAGTATCGCGAATAACTTCACATGTTCCAGAATCGTCCGTAGATATTTCGTTTAACGCCAATTGATTCGTATTATCAATGTCCAGCGAGGCAGAATTTGAGTCTGTCTGCTTTCGTCGTCTCGGAATTGCAGAAGGAAGTCTACTAGTTCGAATTATTCGAGGCGGGGCAGTCGGCGCATCTCCAAGGTCAGACGACTTACTTTCTTTCCAGTCGCACCCTCCAGAGTCAAGAGAATCATCTTCGTCATTACTTGCGCCAGCGGCCGCAGCAGATGTCCACATAGAGTGAACCGGCGGACAAGGCGATTTTGGCAATTTTTTGGCCTTTCTGCTAGTTGTAGATTTATCAAGATTGGACAGGGCTCTCAGGGACTGGAGCCCAGCCGGACTGGAAACACCAGATTCTCCGCTATTCTCTTGGGGACTCACCACAAATTGTTCCGTAATTTTCTTGAGATGTTCCGCTGCTTCTTCAGAGGCCACCACACGTTGCAGGTGGGACGAGTTCAACACTCGCATGCCAATCCTAGCTGAAATATCTACCCAATTCATATCTGCCACAGCTGCCGACGAAACAGAACCCACAGATGATTTGCACGAGTCGCTGTCCGATTTTATGTGAGTTGGCGTTTCTGGTACCGACCCCGTATCAATCCCGGTCGTACCTTCTACTGGGAAAGCAAATGATTCCATCCGGAAAGGATCGGAAGGTCGCACAGAATCCGGATTTGCACGGATCAATTCAATCCCGCCCGATGGACTATTGGCTGCGAGTCCACGGACGCCCCCTAGGCTTGTAGAAATGGACATAACATGACGATGAGTAGCCACTTCATCGTCCACATCTGCTGGTGGCAGAGTGGTCGGAAAACATTCGTAATTAATACAGGTTCGATTACGAGCTGGAGTAGAAGCAGCCTCGGTTGGTGGAGTAAGAGACCGTTGGTGAAAGACCGTTGAGCGACGTGCACGTTTTCGAACGTATTCCTCCCGCATCATGACATAGCAGAAGTTGATGGCGACGACATGTTTTGATGTCGCTTGACTCCACTCATCTCTGGCCATATAACGCTGGTCAAGGCAAAGATGAGCCCCGGCTTCGTGCACACATGGAGGTGGCAAATTCCAAAGTTCCGTGTGTCGGCTGCTTGCCTTCAGCGTATCCTCGAATTCGAACTCGTTCTGGTGCCATTCCCTTCCAGCAAAATGTTTTCTGAGACAGATGTGTCGGTCCATCAAATTGCCTATCCTTATAAAGGCACCCCCCAACAATTTTAGGACTCCGGGACAGTGTTTGGCAAGTTCCTTCCAATCAAATAAAAAAGTCGATAATTGAATCAACAAGAAGCAAGCCTCATAAGAGGACCACAAGAAAACCACGTGACTGGTCAGAAGAACCAGCGCCAATCCTGCTGCCAGCAAGCTAAAAAATAGCAGAGTGGAAGCACCTAACGTGACACTAAATTTGCTTCTGCATGGAGATTTCTCATAGCAGAATCCAATGACGGATAGAGGAATCGTCATAAGGCTCGCCCTCTTGACTCTCTGATGGTAAAATCGTTTCAACAGGCGCATATTGCGTCGGCAAAACAAGGGAGAAAAGGTAAACCCAGAAACCCCACCTTCCTCATTGGTATTCGTGTTGTGTTCGTTGTGGGGTGAGTTTCCAGATGATTGGCGACATGAGGCATCGAACCGAAAGCAAGGATTATAATTAATCAAATCAGTCATGTGATCCCCAATTGGGTCTATGCATTCTTCCGTTGACTCTTGCTGGTTGCGGTTCGTCTTCAACGAAAGAAAGACATGTTGCAGAGCTTCTGGCGAGAAGAGCTCCGACGTGCGTCTTGTAGCACCTGCAGCATTACCCGTGATCTGGTTACTACCATGGGTGGGCTTGACCATCGCGAAACTAGCTGTCAGGCGCAGTGCTACTATCAATAAATCTGATCAAGAGATTATGTGTTTGGGCTACTGTAATTCTACCAGTTTATTCGGATCGAGCGCGCGCTGACCGACCATTGTTGTCGGCTTTTCATCGGATTAACATTTAATTGTAAATAGCAATTTATTGCTAGCTAGTAATTACGACCGGCTGGCTAATAGCTACTCTGGAGTAGTCTAGCTAGCTAGCTAGCTAGCTAGCTAGCTATGTACCAGCAGCAACTATCGATAGCTAGCTAGACTACTACTAGATAGGGGTTCTCAATAAGTCGCCAGGAACTTTACCAGGGTTTTTGCCAGGAACATACAAAGTTCAAGTGGTACTCACTGTTAAGTATTGAATACCAGATAACCTAATGCTTCCTGGCAAAACTCCTGGCTCCAAAAACGACCCAGGAGTTTTGCCAGGTTTAACAACCATGCATTCTGGTACAAGGATCGACCATTTACGCACAAGTGCTGCAATTGTGCTAGCTAGTAGCACTGCAGCACGTTCCATCTATCCATAACGTGTCCAAACTGCAGGCTAATCTGCTGCACTATGCCGGCATGCACATCGATGCAAGTAGTGCGTTCGATAGTAAGCTACCATTGCTGCTGTGGTGAAGGTGCTATTTCGACCGTTGATCGATCTTCGTTCCTTCGTTCGTTCCACTGCTGCTAGCTCTACTGTTATTGTTGGTCGATGGTTGTACCAGAATGCATGGTTGTTAAACCTGGCAAAAATGCTGGTGGGGTACTCAATGTGTGGTTCCCATTCGTGCAACCAGGAAGAGTTGCTTAATTCTGATTGGTGGAGAGCATGTCACACCATGTCACAGTGATTTCCTGGCAAAAACCCTGGCAAAGTTCCTGGTGACTTTTTGAGAACCCCTACTGCATCTAGCACTGCTGCTAGCTAGTAGTGCTAGTGCTGTAGTGCCAGGACAATTTAAATTGCAACAGTTTTAAAAGTTTTATTCCAGCCAAGTGCATGTTGGTGGACTCTTTCCACACATGTGCAGGAGGTTCCGGGAATCAATGATTAATTTTGGTGGCAAAATGGTTGAACCTTTTCAACGTCATTTGACTAAGGGTTTTTCAACTTAACTGATCTCAACTAAATTCAATCTAATTGATCTCAACTTAAAACTTCATTCATCCAGTTAACAACTTAACCAATCTCAACATTCAAAACAATTGATCTCAGTTTTAAACATGATTCATATGTTGCACTGTGTGTGTGTGCATGGATGCTCTGAACAATTCATTGATGCTGACATGATGACATCATGTGATGATGTCTCCATCTCCAGACACATTTGGTCATGAAGTGAAAAATTGTTGTTTTCAATGATCACCAATGTGTTTTGTTCCTGAATGACCTGAAGATGTTGCTCCAGTCAACTTGAATCCTCAGGAACAAACAAACACCACCACAATTCCCATCCTTCGTGAATGAATTGCAGGCATGGCTACAATGGCACACAACTGTTACCACAATCATGACTACAAAAACAATGCACCAAAAGGACAAATCTTTTCAATCTGTGTGTTGCAGTGCTGCCATGTGTCACCCGTGGTGAGCCTAGGGCCTCCAAATGGGTGGCAATGGATGACTGTTGCACTGTGGAAGACTGCAACAAAGTTCCACTTAACATCATTTGTGTCTTCTTTCCCTTTGTCTCCAAACATGAACCACGACTGGGGGCCTTACACCGCAGCCTTGCAAGCTCCAGCTCTGTGCACATGCTCAGATCTTGAATTGGGCTCATGTCCTTTTTGCCCTCAACAACAGATGCGCTTGTGTCTGTCATCAGTTTGTAGCTTAATCATCTCCCAACCTCCCTCCCACAGTGTGGTGGACCAGGACAATGATGTGGTGCAGTTGCACTGTGGAAATTTGCTTTGCATTCATTAAAAATGATCAGAATTTGATAATCTCTGCCATGAAAACGTTGGAACGGCACTGCTATCAGCACTCCAATGATCATTGTCAGATTGTCAGACTTTTAAAATCATTAGACCGACACTCCAACGATGTCAAAAAGAACGTAGGAATTTTCAGATCATTGACAATCGTCGGACAGTCACTAGTTAATGCAACCAGCAATTGTCTCATCGGCGGAATGCTATCCAACGATTTTTCAAACTAAAATTCCGACTGTCGGCTTTCACGACTGGAACGTCGGTATGACATTTCGATGATTTTTCTCACTATTTCAAAATTAGTGAAATTGGTATAGTAAATTAGAATGGCTACCGGATCGTCCAGGAAAGAACACAGTCAAGCTTTATGCACCTGACACTTGAAACAATGTTCTTATGCGAGCTTTGAGAAACCATTTAGCATTTTGGCGCAACTTCCACAAGTCACAATGAAATGACTTTGATTCAACTAGCAAAACTGTTTTGGAAAGCTCTATTAAATGCCGACTTCACACCGTGCCTCAATTTTGATCAACCAATTAGCTGATTAGTTGTGAATCGACATGTTCGCTGTTGAATTCAGTGCTGAAAGACTTAGGAAAATCGAATGCCGGTCATCAAATGGGGTGAGAACGTTGTTAAATCTCTATCAAAAAACGACTTGTGGCGAGTCTTTTTGGTCGATTCAATAAAAGCTAGCTAGTTAAAATTATAGGCATCGAATGTGTTGGGTTCCTAACATCAGCTAGTAGCTCCACGTAGACAGTGGCTACAAGCCCGAACCTGACCTTCCTCCCCTCCATCTCCATAGATGATAAGCGGCACTGCGTTACGGCCTCGTACGACGTACGTACAGTAGTCAGTCTACCCTGTCTGGTTATGTGCCTGTGCAGGCTCGAAAGTTTTTCGGAACGCCGGGTGTACCATGTTTGAAACGGAAAAGCGCCAAATTCGGAAAGAATTTCTAAACATGCGAAAACTATTAGCGCGCGACGAGCTGGTCTTTCTCTACAAGATTCACTTTTTACGTCTCTCAGCGAGTTTGAGTGTGAAGCGCCGTGAGTGATGCATTTGGAGTGCCACTAATACTGGTGTAACATACAACGAAACTTGTGCAACTCATACTTAACTTGGGGCACGCACGAAGATCCACCGTGGAGAGCACACTCACGATAGCGAAAGGTTTCACGTTGGTCACTCTTTTTCTACCATCGATTATCAATCGGCATACTGCGCAGCACATCTCTTTGTGTAGTGTGGAGAGGGGAGACTCATTGACTTGAACAAAGCAGATCATGCCACCCAAGATGCCCTTAGAAATAGCACAGTGCGCACGCGATAAGCTACATGCCTCTGCACGTGAGATTTGGTCGTCGATTCGCAGCCTGGATGACCTGGCTAACAATAGCACGAAGACGTCAACCTTAGACGACGAAGGTGATTCGCCCAAATCAAAGGAAAGCGCTGCTTCCATGTCTCTGGAAAAGCTCAACGATGTTTTCAAAGTTATGTTTGGTTCCTGCACAACGGGTATGCCTGATAAATCGCCGTCTTTGGATACAGCTCCATCTGGGCCAACACCCTCGTTTGACAAGCGGCCGAGAAGCAGTGAATATCTCTCTAGCAAAGATATTGGCGAACACGTCTACGAGCAGTTGTTTATGGATGATCATGCCAGGGCTGCACAGGCTGTAGATAGTCTGCGCCAGAGAGTTGCTTCGTCTCCGCAGTCGCGGGCACATCAATGTCCTCAGCCTCACAATGACACGTATCTGTCAGGCAGTCCACCAAACGCATCCATCCCGACGAATCTATTAGCGGTTCCTTTGGGGGCCCCGCCAACCACACAAGCCGTCGACATTAAGAATAACTTCAGCTTTGACGATGGCATCAGTGCCATTTCCGCTCACACCTTGGATGAAATGGCGAGGGTTCATGACAAGAGTAACACCAACCTAACCAGCAGGAACGCACTTGCCAGCTATCGCAAACATATGGAGATTACTGAGGATGTTTCTCATCCTATTTTATCACGTTGCAGAGGGAATGAGGAGATTTCTTCTCGTAACCCATCAGGGTCTTCTATCATGTCGCCCCTTAAGTTTTCAAGAGGCCGAAGTTACGGAACGCATGGAAGCAAAGCGACGAAGTCAAGTAAGAGTACCAAATCAACAAACTCCACACAAGATTCCGAGTTTGCCAATGTCTGGCGCAAAGAAGAGATGAAGTACTGGGACGACGTTGTAGAAGAAGACAGGAAAACCCACGCATTGACTGGTGCTTCGTCGAAGCAGAGTCGTAGGTCGAGGAGGCGTAGCAGGTGTGGAAGTTCATCGGTAAGTCCGTTCTCTAACATATCTCTGGTCATGCTAAAATTTCTTTGGTCATCTTAAGCTCAGCCGCTCACTTGACTTTTTTCTTCCTTTCTTTCCTCCGTGCACCCTACAGACCAAACAGGACATCACAGTAGCAACCGCATGCTCATCAACTTTCAGTTCGCACGTGGACAAGCATATCTTCGAAGCGAAATTCGAAATTCCGTACCACTCCGAACTCGGAGAAATATAAACCCTAGACTGAAACTATAGAATGTCGTTATACTTTACTATTGCACCCCCGCCCCCTGGCTATTTCTGCACTTGTGTTATCGTTGGCGCCAGCCTTTGATTTGTCCAAGTGGCGACGAAGTGCTCGTGAGTATTACGGTCTTTGCAGCACGCCTTGCTGGCATGCCCAGATCAGCGGACTCGGAAGACACTCTTATAGTTTTCTTTTGCCGTTTCCAGTGCTAAAAGTTATGGAATGACGAATGCATGTCACGATCTCTTTCCTACATGAAATGCATACATATTCAACTAGCTGCAGAACCTTATGCTGCTGTAGTGTCCACTGGTGCAAGCTATGGAATGACGAATGCATGCCATGATCTGTTTGCTACATGAAATGCATACATATATTTAAGTAATTACAGGACCTGATGCTACTGTAGTGTGTTTGTAATGAAGATATTGTCATAAGTTTAAAAAGTCATGTAAACCACCGAGTCACAACGTAGCAGAACTTCACAGGTGTGCTGCCGTCGAGCTAGAGTGATCTTTGACAACAATGCCTTCCACAATGGTATGGATTGGTTTCCCCATGAAGGCAATTTCGTAAGTAGTTTTCATCAAAGGAAAGCTAGCCAAAACCCCTCTCGAGTCCAGGAGACCATAAACCTCTTTCGCTGTGAGCGTGCCTTGCAGTTTCTGACCATTTAGGAGGTCAGACTCGATATCCTCCCACATCTTTTCACAGCTCTGCTCATCAATGTCGGTGTGTTCCATGTTGTGAAATTCTCGCGCAAACGCTTCAGCACAGCGTCGGTTACGTCCTCCATAACAAGTGGTGATCAAGTCTGCCATTCCACAGCTCTGCATAAAAGTGTCATCTTGTACATTGTCGAAAAACATGTGGCAAAATCTGGCCATTTCGCGGAGACCAACGCGCAAGAGAGCAGCCTTCGTATTTCCGCCGAGTCCTACGCCGTCCACAAAGCCAGCACCGAGGGCAATATAGTTCTTCAGGGCACCACAGGCCTCCGCACCGGCTACGTCTGTGATGTGCTGTACTCTGAACTTGGGCGAGTCGAAGACTAGCCGACTGTATTCATCCGCTGGAGCTCCAAAGTTTGAAGCCAGGGTCGATTCACACATCTGACCCACAGCGACCTCTTTTCAAATAGAGAAAGAAATAAAAACCATCAGAAATCAAGTTGACACAAGATTAAACAGCCACGAAACACGCAGCAAGAAAGTATGCTTACCACTTGCGACGTTGGCTCCCATCAACACACCACACTGGAAGCCATCTCCCATTGCTTCCTCGATACTTTTCGAGATAAGAATAGGAAGTTTCGTTTCCTGGTCGAAATCAAGCCCTTTGATCAAGCTGACGCCACGGCAAGAAGGGTGGGCATTCTCGCGAATAACCGGGAGCAATCTTGGTAGAAACTGATGCGGTAGAACGAAAATCAGCAGTGTGGCATCACGGCATGCCTCGGCAAGATCGGGGACTGCGATGACATTCGAAGGCAGAGGAATTCCTGGCAAGTATTTCACGTTCTCGTGGCTAGTGTTGATGACTTCTGTCAACTTCTGCGGAGTGCCGTCAACATCCACCATTTCCTCGAACACCCACATGTTTACATCCGTTTCGAAGTGCTCCAAACGCTCACAATTTTTTCCAACCAAGGTGGCAATGGCGGATCCCCAATTCCCGCTTCCAACGATGCAAACTCTGTCTGTCTCGTTGTCGTCAATGTTCTGTGGATTCATCTTCAAAGTTTGGTATTTTTGCTTGGCTGAAAGAGTAAGGTAGTGGAGGAAAAATCGAAAATGAGAGAAGCAAGTTTTCTTCTTTTTTTTATGACGATGATGGAGAGAGGTGAGTGAAAGTGAAAGAATTGGAAATCAATAGCCGCGACTCTTCTTCAATCACACCAATGTCTGTCGCCCGTCGTACTGTACGAGAAGAGACCTCTCACAGAATTTCCAAAAAGAACTCTTTTTGGGTCCGGAAAATCGTGCGTGGCGACTGATGGTAAGTCCCCAGCACTCGGTAAGAATTTATCAAATCTTAAGAACGGTTGTAGAATAGAACAAAATGCCGAGAATATTCACTGATGATTTCGACCTCACCTCGAGAACTCTGCGCAGGCCGAACAAAATCACAAGTAATACCAAAAGTCGCACTGGTACTGGTAAGCATTGAAGAGTGAAGACCTCCATCTCTAAGACTTACAATAGGGAAGCACCATTATCTTGCCTTCCGTTCATTGTCTTTAACTCCATTCAGGACTGGTATTTTATAAGACTGAACCTGTCCCATATTTGTCCAGGTTGAGGTATCAACTAGTCCCGAATGTTGAAGTAGTCCCATGCAGGTTCAGCTCAAAACTCCCTATCAATCTGATTTCCACCAAAAGCGGACAACCAAGGGACAAAATAAAATGGCACTTTTAGCATCGTCGTTATTGAAGCAATGACCACTTGTGGATCATGTGTTGGATAGCAGAGTCTGTTGATGGCCCAATGCTAGCTTGTTGGGCGCGAAGAAGGGTTGTCGATTGATGTGTTCTCGGCCTGGTAGTCTCATAATGGCATCATGACATTTCATGATGACTGACAAGAAGAAAGCAGCTTGCAAAATCCTTGATCTCTTGGGTGATCCCAATGATAAGTTGATGAGTGGAGATGCCGTGTTCAAGATGACGTAGTCGCGGCCTTTGCTGAAGGTAAGAAACCTGCTGTGGCGACGCTGAGCAACATGTTAACACCTGTGAAAGCTTCCCCCCCTCCGAAGAAAATCAAATAAGAGAAGCTGTACGATTTCAAAGACAAGGAGGCAGCAAAGAAAGGTTTGGTTCAGGCTGATGGCTATGAAGAGTGGCAGATGATGAATGTTGGCGAGGTTGACAGCCCCCCCCCCCCAGGCTCCTGTCCCAAGTGTGGCCGTCTTCCCTGCATCGCAGAGGACCAGGAAACTCAGGATTGTGGCAGTGCCATCGTTGAGGCTTTCCAGTCGCAGCAGTTGGCTGGGATGACTGTCAAGAATAAAGAGATCCGCTTCGAGCTCTACAAGATGTGTGCCCATGCCCTCGGGCACATGAAAATCAGGAAAGAACTTCCTCTCTGTGTGATTGATTTCATCAGGTTTGACTTTCCCCAGAAGGATGGAAAGCATGTTGGTTTCAAGCCTGGTACTCGCACTTTGGAGGACGTTCTTGGCTCTCCCTAAAGGCACTTGAAACACCACAGTTCTGACATAAAAATATTAACTTACAGCACTGTCATTATCAACGTTGTCTGTGGATGTTTTCTGCTTCCCGTCTTCTTCCTCGATAATCCATGGTGTTCTTGCAGATCTTGCACAATCGGATGACTCAATTTTGGGAGATAACTCGTCTTGGTTGATGAGCGTTCCCACACAGCTCGGCCTTCTTTTGAGTGTGCTATTTGGAAACACGTCATGTTCTTGAACTGGGGAAGTGTGTGGATGATGCGACCGGGGGCTTTCGTTAGCAAAGCATGCGCGGGAATGCGAAGCATGATACTGAAGAATCGATTCATTTCCCATGTCTTTACATCTCGCCATTTCTTTCCGTGAAACTGTTTATTAGTGGTGCCCTTCAGCTCTTTATGTGATTGTGGAAATAAGAGTTGGAATTTCTTGTAAGACGGGAGATGAACTTCCTGTTGAAGCCGCCCACAACCTCAAAGCATTCGAACAGGTCACTAAACCTGTCCGCAATGCCCAGTCGCAGCGAGGCACCCTCCGGCCCGTTAAACATTGGTCTAATATCCCACAGTGTCTCATCGTCATCAATCTTCTTGAACTTCCACTCCAATTGCTTCAGTCTTTTGACATAATCGGTGGTGGGCACCCCTTCACTTTCCTCATCTTCCTCGTCGTCTTAATTGAATTGGTCGTATGGCAAATTGTCATCGTCCCGCAAATGTGGGGCCAATGTGCACCATGAGCTATCTTGCTCGTCAACGTCGTCGCCATCATCACTGTCAGAATCTTCAACGGTGCTTGCAACGTTTGGATCTGAGTCATGCCGTGAGTTTCGCGAACGGGTTGAACCTTGTTGTGTGCTACCAGTTCCACTGGTGCCATTTGTGAGAGAACTGATTGTGCCGCCGCCGACAGAGGCACAAGTCCGAAGACAAGCAACTGCAGCATGTCTTGCACGCATTACCTGAGGAGGTGTCTCAGGGATTGTGCTGTCAACATTGTTTTGGACCTGCGTGCCTCCCACTGAAATGTTGGGACGACCTCTCTTGGAAGGATGCGGATTCTTTTGTTGATGCAGCTGCACAGCTAACTTCAGCAGCTCTTTATTTTCCTTGGTGGCCTCAATGTGACTCTGTGTCCATGCGGCGGGTAGACTCTGCTGTTGGTGCTCCCATGTAATGACAAATAGGTTGGATGCCTTGCTGGGAAATTTGGTCACACGACCCACTAACAACATGTTGTCATCCAAACCTTTCTTACTGAAAGCTGACTCATGCCCTCTGTTGAGAAACAAAACTTTAGCACCAAGTATCCTCTCATTGCTGTGATTAAAGTGATTTCTTCTTTTCTTTGTGGCCTTGGGTAGTTGTGGTGGTTGTGATGAGTGTTGTTGCTGATGCTCTGCCTCATCCTCTGCAGGTGGGGCGACCAAAATTTCAGCGTTCTGAGAATTTCTTTCTTGATTCCTGATGGCCCTGTCTCTTATACACATCTCCGAGCCCACGAGACTAAGGCGAATCTCGTATGCCGTCTTCTGCTTGAAA
>ENA-ORBV01010248-ORBV01010248.1-microbial-mat-metagenome-genome-assembly--contig:-NODE-10248-length-15072-cov-3.092231_pt1 | contig 15072 bp, 17 predicted proteins | sample MGYA00237777_ERZ505514 | MGnify/ENA primary metagenome ERZ505514 (study PRJEB26160, sample SAMN06269048) | microbial mat metagenome | isolation source: Oligotrophic lake microbial mat | place... | reverse complement strand
GAGCTGCAGATGCCCGTGGCGATACCAGCGATGATGCGGGCCCGGCAGCAGCGGACGGTACACTATCAGAGTCTGAGGGTGTCATCAGCGATGAGTTAGCGCCGCCTGCCCCGTTACTAGCAGTGGGCTGGCTAGAAGACGGGGTCATGTTCGCATCTGCCTGCACTGTCCTGGGGACAAATTTGAATAGCTCGCTGACCGGTACGTGTGTCGTATGTTGCATTACGGAGTGCAACGCCACACCGTCAGCGTCGCTTGTAAGCGCTTTGAACAGCTCGTAGCCACGCGCTATCGCCCACGATTGAGACAAAGACGGTACATCAGTGCCACACCACACGTACACCTGATACAAGAGGCGGTGTGCGCCGCAGCTGATTTGAGAATGCTTGCCGCTGATTGGCATGGCGATCTGAGACTGATCTAACATGCCATCTGCGAGATCCAGAAGCGCTCGTAGCGCAGCGAACCATTCGTCTGATGATCGTGCAGGATCTGCAGGCGGCGCATTCAGGTCTCGCACATACAACAGCACGAAGGAATCTTCGGTGGACATGTCTGCGCCGACCAACGAGACTGGCTTCAAAGCATTTTGAAGCTTGTCAACGCTGCGCCAAACGTACAGGCGATGGCGTCCAGAGACAACATAGCCACCCCCTCGTTTATCCGTGGCAGATGCAGAACAAGAAGAACAGCTAGAATCGATGTTCTGAGCAGTCAATGTCTCAGCAGGTGCTGTTGTGGTTTGTTTGATCGCAGTGTGCACCGAAACGGGCCGTCTAGCGATGGCTCCGGCTGTAAGCTCGCTCAGGGAAGGCAGCCCATGAGGGGCCATTAGCAAGTTACCCATGTCAACTACCGCCTTGAAGTATTCCCGGTAAAATCCATGTCAAGCGACTCAAATTGCACAAGAAGTGCAAAACGCATGCAGCCATCCGACCCACGCAAAATCCCATCGGAGCCTGCAATCGTCAATCATGGATCATGGATCCAGGGATTCAAGTTGCGCTTGAGACTCAATGTGTGTGCGCAAACGTAGAGCAAGACTGGAGCAGACATCCGCGTACGTGCAAGCGACGTTTTCAAATGGAGGACTAATGTATTGCCAATGTGATTCAGTCGTCTCGCGCGATTTCAGTACAGTACGCACAATCACAGTCGTGATAATCACGATCACTGAATGATCGAATTGAAATGAATTCATCGATCGACTAGATCTACACCTCATCACTGAGCCGCGCATAACATGACGACCCTCAACACGGACGCTCACGGAGATGCTTCACAAGTGCATGAGCTGTTTGATACCCCAGTCCGCAGGCAAGATGGCCGACGATGTCAAACCGGCTCATGGTCAGAATGTGCAGCTCCCCCGATGGGCCCACCATTCAGAGCCAGCTCAAGGTCAAGATCCAGATCAGTGACATCCAGATCGTTGAAATCAGCTAACAAGCGCCTGACGAGCTCGGATCGAGCGGTCGAAGTCACATCATCCGCATCAATATTGGGCACTGCTGTCGCTTGAGTAGAAAGCTCGTTGCGATCCAACGCATGCTCACTGTCTGCTGCCATGGCAGATGCTGAAGCTGGGATCTGTGCCGTATGACCATTAGCTGGTGCGGTGGAGACCACCGAGGCCGGCAGCGGTGATGGGGGCACGATAGGTCTGGAGAGCTCATACGTGCCGTCTGGATTCAGTAACGAGGACTGGTCCTCCAGCAAGCCAAATGGAATATGACTAACACTATGAGCACCCGCGCCACCAGCTCCAGACCTCCTGTAACCTCCGGAGGCGCTCGCGCTGGCAGGGGAGGGCGCAGCGGCAGCGAGTCTGGCAGCAGGGGTGCCTGCACCGTGCATGCGCGTGGATGATGCGGAGCCCGCCTTGTACTGCTGCTCTGATTTGATCAGTCGATGATGTCGACCCGCGGGCCCACTCCTATCGGGAGTCCGTAATGCAGCAGCACCGTCAGCGACTGCGTTACCCCGGCCATCACTCGTGACTGTCCTGTGATCGGAGTGGGAAGGGGTCGACAGGTGATTCGCACGGGTCCCATTCTGTGGTGTTGATCCAACAGATGCGTCACGGCCAGGTCTTGTAGGCGTGAAGGCAGGAGGCGTGTGCGATTCGCCTGAAGCCAGGCTCTCCAGTTTGGCGGTGCTGATGCGAAGCGAGTCATCGTCCTGCTCCATTAGATTAGCCTCAGCCTCACTCTCCTGGAGTTGATCAGCGACTAACATCAACCGCTTTTGGAGGTGAGGCATCTGCCACGAGATGTAGCCGTGCGTGAGTTCAACGCAATACGCCCACGAAGTGGTGGAGTTAAGCTTGAACAGTACATACTTCTGATCCGATGTGCTCTCGCACATGATACTCAGTAATAGCGTCTCCCTCGTCATCTAAAGCGAAGAAGTCGGCATCGCCGAGCAGTTTGCTGCGCTCGGCGCTCATCTCGGTGTCTCCTTCTCCCTCTCGGCGACAACAGCAACTGCAAGGAAAACAACACAGCTTGAGGGATGGCATGGCACGAACATTTACAAATAGCGTCAACAGGCAGCACACCATCTGCAGCAGCTTAAGCAGTCGCACTGCAAGCAGTTCCCCATAAGATACGCGGGCAGACTGCAAAGTCTGTGCCTTCTGTCAGAGGCTGAATTCGCGGCTAGTCCGCTTCTAATCACGCTTAGATGACGCTTGATGTTGACCTTGCCCCCCTTTTGCCTTTGAGCCGGGAGTCCCGATTCAGCACACAAAACGATAACTTCCGCCGCTTTCCTGAAATCTGAAGGAGCTACTTTGCCCTTCGCACAAGCACTCGTGCTAGTTGTGCTCGAGAACCTGAACGGTTCCGCAACTCAGTCTATCGCTCAAGTTGGGAGCCTTCGAATCGGCTCCAAGCTCATGTTGTATGTCTTCCAAGAACAACCCACGCCTGCAAGATAGGCGTGCCGTTCCTGTGGCACCGACCCGCCCAAGTCAAGCTGAACGCGATGAGCAGGCTCTGACTGATCTCGCTGCGCGGATGCTGTTGGCGAAGGCAGCCCGTCTTGAGCAGGCGGCGTCTTCACTGGGAACTGGGGCTTACTCGTAGGTGTTCGACAGCTACTGCTTGCTTCGTGCACCTGCAGCTTGAGTCCACCGCCGGGCTCGCCAGCCCACCTATCTATATACGCTAGCTTTTCTCATAAGTGGTTTCGTCGGGTGTGCAGGCGAGGATTTCGGCAAGCCAACGTACGGTTGTTTCGGCAGTCAGTGACTACTGTGTTAAGACACAACCGTCACGTCAAGCCTAAGGTTGACATCTCTTCAAGCGGTCAATCTGACACGAAGCAACCTGATCCTGTCAGGTGCGTTGTTGACACCAACTCCCTACCCGGTCCCTGGCTCACATGGCTGTATCGCTCGTTGTCGGTGATTATGTGTGGGCCGCGGCTAGTCGTTCCAGAGCATCTGACCATCCGTCGCATCAGCATCTGCCACGATCAGCCTCCGTGCCCGCTGCTGCTGCAGCTTCTACTTCCGGTGTTAGCAGATATGCACCTGTTGACCAAGGTGCTCGCAGGCGAACATCGAGTCGTGATCGCTCTGCATCTCCAGTGAGAGTCAGAGACGGTGGCGATAGATCGCACACGTCCGTGAACGAGCACGGTTCACTGTTAATCGATCGCGCGGCTCTCAGATCTGATGACCGGTCTGAGCCCTCCACACGGTGAGAGCAGTGATCCGGCTGTCACGCCTGAATGAAGGCAAAATACTCCCCGTGCTGATGAGTGAGCGCTCGCGTATTGCACGGTTCCAGGTCAATCATGACCATGTGCCGCTTGTGCCGTTGGCCTGAGTCCGAGCTTGGCGCCTCGAGCTCAGATGCTGATCGGGCGCGATTACGCTGTGCACGGGCGGCCCTCCAAAACCACGTGCGATTGAAGGTCGTTGGATTCTGCTACGCCGGATCGCGGGAACCCTGTCTCGCAGTCTCAGCAGCATCCGATCCGCTTCAGCAGGCTTCTTCCAGGCTATTTTTGGAGCGTCAAGCACTGCTTAGTAGCGCAGCAATTAGCAGCGTAGGCCCTCGGACGCTAATACATCCGCTAATCCCCGTTGGCCCACACTTGCTTGAAACATCAGGCTGTCTGATAGATGGCCATGGCGGCCTGTCTCTCTCCAGGCACGGTGGATCGTCTGGAATCACAGGGCAGGCGCCATCTGCGCGCCGGGGATGAGTTTGAATTGAAAGTAATAGACCTTGTTACCCGTCAGTGCCTTGCAGATCCATCATTCCGGTGATGTACGTGACAGGGCGACGCCAAATCGGCGTTCCAATCGTTCTCCACGGGCTTGGACCTGCTTCTGAAAGCTGTCAAAGCGACCAAACAACTGCAAAAGAAGCAGCAGCTGCGTCATCTGGTGGAGCAATACCTTGCTCGTGCAGAACAAGCCAAGATTGCTTCCGAGGCCTCATCTGGCACAGCCCTGTACGAACTGTTGCTGTAGTGATCTCTATCAGCAAGCCTTGTTATTCACAGCGTGTATCGTCCGGCAGGCTACCTAAAGGCAAAGCCGACGAGAAGGTTAAGCCTGGTGGAGGCGATAAAGCGAAGGCGCTAGCACAGCATGTTGACCCCAATCTCCGTCGCCAGGTCAGATCTACTGGTACAGATGAGCGTGACGGTGAATATCACAGCCAGGGACACTCGTTATCGTAGGTTGAGCAAGATATGATCGACACGCAGCCAGGCGTCACACTCGATGACGTGGCGGGTATGGAAGACGTCAAACAGGTATGCAGTGCAGATTTTGATTCGTGCTACTGCCACCCAGATGCAAATGCAGCTGTCACATGTGATGTGTAGGTGCTAAGGGAAATGGTCATCTATCCAATGATGAGACCTGAGCTGTTTACTGGATTAAGATCTCCTCCTCGTGGTCTGGTATGCGTGTGCTGATGGTTCCACACTCCTCATCCCTCGTGCTCTAACGCCTCGCGGGTCCGCCTTCCTGATCGCCGGTGCAGCTCATGTTTGGCCCTCCGGGCAATGGCAAGACCATGATCGCCAAGGCGATCGCTGCCGATGTCAAGGCTACCTTCTTCAACGTCTCGTCCTCGACATTGACCTCTAAGCTCATGGGTACGTATCCTTGATGATCGCTCCCAGCCCTCTGTAGCCTGTGGAGATCCGTTGCTTACTAGACTGCGCGCACGCCCATTCAGGCGAGGGCGAGAAATTGGTGCGCGCAATGTTCCTGTTAGCAAGGGCCAAGCAACCGTCCATCATATTCATCGACGAAATCGATGCTCTGCTGGGCAGAAGGTATGTTCTCGTCATCCTCAACCACTGCAAGCTAAATTGACGGGCTGGGATACTGTGCGTAGGTCCGCTGAGGAGCACGAGGCCAGTAGGAGGCTGAAGACAGAGTTCATGGTCCAGTTCAATGCATTGACTGAGCCCAATAACCAGGTAACCCGGCTGCCAGCAGTGCCATACCAGTGGTTGGTTTATTACCTCTCTTCTCATGTGGTGACGTGCTTTGCCCATAGGATAATGTACTGGTAATAGGTGCTACTAACTGTCCTGAGCTACTAGATGAAGCTGTGATCCGCCGGCTTGCGAAGCGGTATGTGGGTGTTGCCTGCGGTAGCGCCTTGCTGTCGGGTGCTTACGCACGCGTTGCTCGCAGCATATACATCGGTAACCCAGACGCCGAGGGGAGGTGGGCGCTGATACAGCATCTGCTGAAGAAGGACAAGCATGGCTTGACCAAGTCACAGCTGCAGCAGGTGGTGCAGCTTACTGACGGGTACTCAGCTGCTGACCTCAGGACCCTGTGTCAGGAGGCTGCCATGGGTAGGGAGCTGAGCTTCACAGCGGGCATACTGAATGATTGCACTGTGAGATTGATGGTTTGCGCGGTTGATGTACTTATTCTCAGGTCCACTGCGTGAAGTTGGCCCATTGATTCAGAATGTTAAGGCAGACCAGCTGCCTCAAATCAGCCTGCAGCACTTTATGCGCGCTCTCAAGGTGGTGCGGCCGTCTGTCACTAAAGATCGGCTGCTGCAGTATCAGAAGTGGTACCAGCAGCAGTCAGGGGACTCGAACCCCCGTCCACTAGCAGATGCAGCAGCAGCTGGCGCTCCCGCAGGCCGGCAGGCCCAGCGTGGGTTAGCCAGTCAGGATATTGGGTATAGTGACGGTGATGCACTACCAGAGATGTCAGCGGCATCACCCGCTGGGGGTGTCAGGACCCGCTCGGATACTGATAAGAGAACACAACCTGGTGCTGGTCGGACCAGGCCTGGTTCCAGCGCTGTCAGTCCTCGTGCAGCATCTGTTGGGCAGCGCCCAGCCGTCAGCGAGATAGTGGCAGATCAGAACGCAGCTTGTCGGTTGGCGTGACAAACGTCGTGGTCCTCAAAACAGTCGTGATGAGCTTCAAACCGTGTGGATCCTTCTGCAGCTGTCACTTGCTCTGCAATTGTGTCCTTGCTTTGCGTCGAATATAACGCCGCAACTGTCGAGTCAGTGGATGAAATGTTTATGTACAAGCGCGACACTAGAAATACATGCACGAAATACATGCACGCCACGTACGCCTGCATGTAAGCTCTATCTGACGGCATACACACGTGCTATTTGTTACAGTTCGTGAATCTCGGCTGACGAGGCCACACCCTTGAGCGTCACTGTGCGCAGCACACCTGAGCGATCGCTGCACGGCGTCCACTGTTGTGTGCTAGCATCGAGGATATCGCAGCCGTCCGGGCACACCAACTCAAGCGTCAGTGTTCTGATCGGAGATACTCCAGCCCGGTTCAACGTAGGCCGGAACATCACATTGACGGTAGCGATGGACTGGTCGGCAAACTTGTGCTCCGCAGTGTCCGTGTCACCAGTTTGCATTGAGGTCGCGTACGCTGGCAGCTTGCCAGATGTCACAGCGATATCGAATTCAGCTCCCGCTGAGGTGGTAGCGCCATCAGCACGAGGCTGCAGGCGCCACAGGGCAGGCACACTGGATGTGTTGCGAATTTGCAGCGACAACACTCGCTGTGACCCTGCGCGCACTGTACCGAAGTCCAGCACTCCCTCTGCGGGACTCAGGCTCAAAGCTGGTCTTCGAAGCACTGCTTCCAAGCGGAAGGATTGCTCGTCACCAGACGTAAACCGAGCCAGCAGTGTCTCCCGGTGAACGTGTTCCCGCACTGGAGGCCAGGCTGCATGATCAAGCAAGGACGGCGGCGCGTATGCGAGCTTGATTGGCAGCGCGTGCCGGGAAGCTAGGGTCACGGTAGCCGTGGATGGCTCCACCAACCTAAATCGAGAACTGCCGAGCTGATTATCTTGCAGCACACAGCTCAGGCTGAACTCTACCGCGGTTGGTAGAGGATTGAATAGGACTAGTGATTTTGCCTGAGCTGTTGACGCCGCCTCCGCACTCTGCAAGTGAGGATCATGATACACTTGCACCGCAGGGCGGTCCTCTCCGGCACCCGCATCCTCGTCGTCAACATCCTTGACAACCTGCAGTCGAGCTGGCAACACGTGACCGTGCAAGCTGACCTGCAGCGGGTACTCAATCATGGGGGCTGGAGCATTCATCCACAGCCGATCAGGCGGCAGGCGCCCACCTCCGACGGTGGTGGTTGAAGCAGCAGTGCGGCCTTGACGACTCATCGCTGTTGCGGTTAGCCTGCCTCCCTGCTTGATAGCTGCCTGGTTAGGCACGAGCATCTGCGCTCGAAGCACTCCGCGACACAGCTGCTGATTGGATGGCTGCACCTTGTCGGCATCAAACCATATTTCGCAAGGTGCCTGGCCCAAAGCTGGGATCAGCATCTTTGATGCCGTCAACTCGAAGGCAAAGCTCCTGTCGGCTCTCGGCAGCCGCACCGGAATGATGGAGATGCTTACGCTGCCGTCAGCCGTGCAGTGCGTCTCGACCTTAACAATGCTGTCCATGGACTTGCTGATCTGATCATAGTCGTGTAACGACCACTTCAGCATCAGGTCCAGCGGAGACGAGTTCTTGATCACCAATCGCTTGCACTGTGCTCCTGCCCCTCGCGTGATGGCGGGCCACGACACAGTGGCTGCTGTGAGTCTGTTGCTGGGGGAGCTGACGCGGTCTGCGGATGCCAGGCCAGCCGTGTGAGTGGCAATGCTGAGCACTGCGCCTGACGGTCGAGCAGAGAATGGCAGTACTATGGAGGGTACACTGTCACCAAGCTCAGCCCAGCTGTGCTGCTCGCGATTGGAGCTCTGCGCCAGGTCCCATACCAGATTGGTGGAGTACAGGCCTGGTAGAGTGGCCAGCGCATGCACGGTGCACGGAATACTTGAGAATGGGGCGATGGTGCCGCTGCTGGGCTCGATCACGATGCCCAGACCCTGTTTGCACCATCACATAGTAGCAGAATGAGTGATCAGATGCAGGATTCGTAATCATCCGTGCGAACAGCCAGAAATTACCTGCGTGCCCACAGCAGTCAACGCAGCCGCTGCTCCAGCGTACGGGCGGTCCGGAGATGCCACCATTCCGTATTGCAGCGCACGAGCGTGGTAACGAAGAGGGACCCCTGAGTTATTGCGCAGTACCAGCTGCTTAGAGACGGCATAATCCAGTGACATTGCATTCACTCCATCTGCAGTGACGGAGCACCAGTCAATGCTCTGAACAGATTCGGGCTGTGATGAAGCACTGAGCAGTGATGCAGTGACAGGCTCCACATGTGCCGACAACTGCAATGCCGCTGGTGTGAGCCCGCCTATCAGATCTAGCCCAACCACCACAGCGTGGTCTCCCGCCGTGCGGAATGTGATGCAAGCAGTGCATTCCACTTGACCTGCACAACACAGTCAAATAAGAGGCGATGAGATATGACTGCAATTCACAACCGCAAGCAGCATCTGTGTTACCATGAGATCCGACCTCCAGTGTGGCGGGCTCGACCTCTATCGTCGCGATGTCGGTGCTGACGAGCTCCCACGTGCCTGTGGTAAGTAAGCTGCTTGGATTACGAACTGTGAAGGGCACATCATATCTGGCTCCCACGAAGCAGGTGGGCAGGGTATGTGCAGCTGGAGTCACGATCAGCTGAGGTGACACCGCCGCTCCTGTCAGGCCCACACAGTGGTGAATCGCACCGTCTCTCACGGCCACCGTCAATGATCCACTCCAGACATGATCGAGCAGCGGGTCATAAGTCACTGTGAAGGTCTGAACCGAGAATGCAGCAATCAGGCAAGATGAAGGCTCCACACGAATAAAGGCTGCTTCATGCACTGGGGAGCTCTGCAGCTCGTCGATGGTGATGCTGACCATCTCGGACCGCTCAGATGGGTTGGTGACAGTCAGAACGCGAGTCCACGGCCCCCTAGCAGGGTGCTCAAGATCGCATTGATTGGTGCTTGACTGCAGCCTCAGGGGCGACAGGCCCAGATTGCAGACCCCAAAGTCCAGACTGGGTTCAGTCACCACCACATCCGGCAGAGGTTCACTGCAGACCAGCATGATGGGAATAGAGACGTGTCGTTGAGCCCCTGTTGGAGCTGTGAGCACACAGCACAGCTGCCACGTGGCGCCAGCATCACTTGCATTGAGGGCCGCAGCACCAGCACCAAGCTGACCTGTGATGTGAAGACACACAGTATCGGATGCAGGCAGCGTGCCAGCAGAGGGCTCAATCTGCAGCTGCCGGCCGGGCACCGCTGAGATTACACCAGCATCATTGACCTGCGCCAGATAGCAATGGTATTCTACGCTAGTATGAGACGGGTTCGCCAGCTCGAAGCGAGCCGCTTGTGACTGCTGGGCTTGGTCCATGACGAGTACTTTGGGTGCGAAGATGATGTCTTCCAACAAGCATATGGGAGTGAAGGCAAGATTGCAACGCAACACGCTAACCGCATCGGCTGTAGAGTCCGCCTCCAGATCAGCTGCCAGCAGTGTTATTTCCATACTCGCTGCATGATTCAGATCAGCAGAATCAACTTCGATCTCGAACACGGCTTCAGCGTGCGGTGCCAACACCAGACTGGAGGGTGCAATCTTGAATCGAGCAGGCGCTGCTGTACTAGAGCCATGCTGCCAGCTTAACAGCATCCTCACACCGCAGCCACTGCGCAGCACCAGTTGGCGCCTGTGTGACGTGTCTGTGTGATTGGACATGGCGATTGACAAAGCTGTATCGAATGCTTGAGGTGCATCATCGACTGTCAGCTGCTGCAGAGGCTGATTATCCAGACTCACTGGCTCGACAGCGAAACTGGTGCCCCGTGCCGACACTCGGTAGCTGAACTCAGAACCATCCTCGAACCTCAACACGAACGACTCGTCGTACTGCTTGACCTGATGCGGACAGAAGCCTATGGTCAAGGCTGCAGGGAGCGTGAAAGAGGCTGGACTCACTGTAAAGCATCCGATGTGCACCGTGTTGGTGTCAGTACTACCAGCAGAGGCATCATCACTAACACCACCACCAGATGGAAGGTCAGCTTGCGCAGCATTGGACGGTACTACCCAAGCTCTCATCCCTTGCGAGGCCGCAGTCACAGGGTCGCATGGCAGCCGCGCCACCAACTGAGAGTGCAGCAATGCAGCCCCCAGATTAATCTCTGCAGGCAAGGTGGTTACTGGCTGGGGTCGCCTGAGGTCCACCGGTACACTGATGGTGCCCTCTTCAGTGCACACAGTGATGATCTCACGCATCGGTCGAAGTGACTCTGGCTTGAAGATGAGGCGCACTCGAGCGGTGGTGCCTGGCGCTAGCATGGAGCTGTCTCCAGCAGCAGGCATGACCACTGACCGCAGGGTCAAGCAAGACAGTGAGGGCGGTAGCACGCGTATGCGCCGACCCACGCGGCCTCGGTTCAACAACAGAAACTCAAGCTCGATCAGCTGACCCACAGTGAACTGATCACACTTCACCACTTCAGGTTGAGCGATAACCGCCATGCTCTTGGCCGCAGTACGGGGGTGACCAGAATTGATGCTCTGCTGAGTGGATTGACAGTGGTGCTCCAGGTGCTGCAATGTGCTGTGAGCGAGAGCGTCACTGTCACCATCCGAAGACAGTCTGGACCCCTTCAAATACTTCACTCGAGATTGCAGCTTGTACAGCACACGCTTGTTAGCGTCCACTTGGGACTCAGGCGGCAGACTGTGTTGCAGCTTCATCAGGGTGGCGTCCAGCGGACTGCGTGCTTTGATGGAACGAGCAAGTTGCTTGCCTGACTGACGGGGCTCAGCTGTAGCGGCCTGCGTGCATGGAGGACAAGACAGTCGATGAATGTGTGCGTACATGCGCATCTGAATTTGTGGCTTACCTTCTGCTGCATAAACTGCGGTACAGACGCCCCTGCACCAGCGGCAGCAGATGGCGATGCCGGTGCAGCAGCAGAGCCTGCACGTCGCTGCACGATGGGTTTAGACCTCTCCTTTTGCTCCTGTTGTGCCAGCGTCATCTCAGCAGTCACCTTGACCAGCTGCCGCACCAATCCGGCATCACCGGCCTCAGCTAACAGCTGGGCCCCTGTATCACGCTCCTTGAGCACGCTGGACTCTAGATCAGCGTACACCTTGCACTCGTGCTCGACCTGGAGCTTCAGCGCAGCGGACCGGGGGCTGAGTGGGGCTGGTTGAATCACTGCAGCTGCAACACCATCCGCATCAACCGCTGAGTCAGGATCATCCACATTGGCCTGTGATGGCTGGGCAGGAGTTCCCTTCTTATTGGCTGTGCCTGCTGCTGATTGCGCCTTCCCAGCGGCCGGTGGGGCCTTGCTGGGCGCCTTGTTGGCCTTCACCTCGGTGGTAGCCCCCTTCTTCGAGCTGGTGGTCGCACCTGGCTTGGTGCTGGTTGTCTTGCTTTCAGTCTTGTGTTCACTAGATGACTCTGGTTCAATGACTGGTTCCACTGGTGGCAGCACTGGTGCTGTCACGACAGGTCGATAGAATTTATCAAACGCGGCGTGAAAGACAGGTCCCAGTTCTCCTGGTCGACGCAACGTCACCACGGGGGCATGAGTCAGATCCGCTACAGGGGCATCACTCACGTGCTGTATGGTGCCTGACTGCATGCCGACTGCTGTATTCTGACGCGCCAGCAGTGTCCACTTCGCAGCTGTTGACGCCTGAACTGAGGCAATCGACGCGGTAGTGTTGACTTCTTTGGCAGTTTCGTTTGCCAAACAACTCAACGGTGATCCTTCCGGCGGTATAGAAAAGTTCTGCTTGCAAAGTTTATTGAGACGACACGCACTGAGACAAAACTGGCTTGGCGACACAAGACTACCGGAACAGGACTGCAATGGCTGCATCAGCTACTATGGCTAGAATGGTGGACTGTCATCATCCACCTCTCGAACCCCTCGAGACTGCAGCCATGTAGGCAAGCTGCCGCGCATGGCCTCATCGTCCCTGATCTCAGTCATGGCTCTGACATGATCAGCATCCTGCTGCTGCTGCAGCGCCTTACGCTGGTCCTGCAGCTCCAGCAGCTTGAGAGTGGACATCTCCATCAGTAAGCTCCTCATCAGGGCCCCTACACACTCGGAGCAGTAGCGACTGACCATGTCTTGACGAGCCTGGCGACCCTTGGATCGAGCCTGGGATCATGGCATATATGGCGGTCACACAGCGGTATACAGGGTAAGAGCGAGCAAGGAGAGAACCAAGCATAGAGAGCGCATGGTACCTCGTCCCGATTGTTGACCACGTGACGCATGAGCTTCTGTAGGTGCGAGATCGAGGGCTTGGCCCACCGGTGACCGTTATCCTGACCGCCCACCTGCTCCTCCAGCGTTTCCTGTCGACCATGCACATAGCACAGGTGAGCATCACGCCTCTACTGTGCACTGCTCTGCTCTGCTCCAGTACACGACCATAACTGACGTGCGCATACCACTTCGATCGGATAGCTGTTCTCTGCGGTCAAGAATTCAGTCTGTCCACTCCAATTGGTGGCGAGTACTGTGCACCAGCAAGGCATTCAGTCCCGTCAACGGTGAACTGCATGGCCTCCATCATCGAGACAATCAACTGGCAAGCCACAGTACCTGGCAGCTCCATGGCCATCGCTTCGCAGAAGGGGCGGCCCCAGCCTGTACGCACAGCAGCACCGCCACATCACATCAAACGCGTGAGCTCGATCAAGTGCATTGGGTGTGTGGTGATTGATCACAGCTAGTGTAAGCACATGACATGTTACCTTCACCACGGGTGGGCAGCACGAAGGCGTCAGCCGCTTTGTACAGTGACGGCATATCGCGAGTGGGTATATCCTGCATATGACACATCAATGTCGGTATGCTGAACCGTCACAAGATTATGCTGGGCACTGCTATGAACACACACCTGCGGTAAGAAATAGATGGGAGCTCGATTGGCCAGCTGTGTCTCACCATCGAATCCTCGAGTACGCAGGTATCTTCATTCAACAACCGATATCAGCTAGTGCAGCCATGTAGGGCTGTTGACCGCACCACACTCTCACTTACTCCTCCACGTGTAGCAGGTACTGGCCGTCGGAGCGGAACTTGTTGGTCAATATGTACAGCGCCACGCCCTCGTGCAGCGAGAACTCCTTCTCGAAGGCCTCCACCAGATACTTCCAGCCCTTGCGGTCCTCCCACCTGCGGTGTGGTATGTATGCCCACCGTGCATGGTATCGTATCAGATTAGCTCCAGCAGCGCACTCCTCAGGAAACACTGCGCTGCACACAGACTGCATACGCACTTGAAGACGGACAAGAACTTGAACGGATAGTCCCCGCCGTTAGGGAACGTCATTGGCGGTGTGGTGCTGGGATCGAAGAACTGTGCAGACACACCATATATCATGAAGCACGAGAGGAGCAAATCCACAGCCAAGCACATGCGCACACACCTGACTGTCGACAATCTCAGGCAGGACCCGTAACTTGCGCTTGTCGATGCCCGCCCTGGAGAATGTGCCCATGTGAAACTGGCTGGGCACCAGCAGAAAGTCCATCTGCTCAAGGCGATCCTTCCAAGCGGCCGGGTACCGGTCCGACTCGTACATCTGAAGGTGAACAGACACAGACACGGACGAAGCGAGTGAAGACCATGTGCCTATGATGCACGGTGATGTCAGCCACCCGGTGCAAGCGCAGCGATCATACTGTTCATCCTATCAAGCCATCCACACCATACATACCGTCCGTCCGATCTTCAGGAATGCATCTGCATTCACGACGAAAACAACATCGCAACATATGCATGTCAGTTAGTCAGCGGACCGGAGGATGGATTTCGGCACGTGCCATGACGGCTGCCAGCTCACAGCAACGTCACACGTAGCCTACCTGGCTGGGGACACGCTGTGGTCACGGGACCTGCGAAGACACCGCCTCGCCAATTGTCGGGCACACTGTGACACACCACAGCGCTCAGGTTTGCTGACGCAGGGATGTGGGCGGTGATAGCCGTGAGCAGATCCGTTGCGGCTCGATCTAGCCCTACGAGGGGCCACACCATGATCAAGATCACAAGCATGGAGACACAATATCACTACCTCGAATTCAACAGATGCCGTGCGCTAGCTTTAGCTGCAACACGTGGTGCCAGCTGGTGCACAAAATACCTCTAACGAACGCTTGATTGAAGTCGTCACCGTAGTGAATGGCTGATATGGGCGCTTCGTAGATCTTGGACAGAGCCTGTATACATAGTCATGAAGCAGGCAGGTACAGTGATGACTGAGGCAGCCTTGCAGCGACTCACAGTACAACACGGCGCAGTCATCGATATGCATACACATGCCATGCCGACACAGTACGCGCGCGTGACAATACCTCCATATAGCTGATGGCCTCCGAACAGTATCCACCTCCCGAGAAGAAAGGCGCATACCACAGCACTGAGGGGGTTCGGAGCTGCTCTTGGTGATCAAGAGCGTACACCACGCGCTTCAGCTTCTGATCCGGGGTCTCTGTATCAACCTTGATCTGAAACAGAGGCTGGGCAGGCTGCAGGATCACGTGAAGCGAAGCGTCGGCATCACCTGCGAGTGCAAGACGACGTAGCATTTCATGAGGCGTACACATACTCATCAC
>ENA-ORBV01010246-ORBV01010246.1-microbial-mat-metagenome-genome-assembly--contig:-NODE-10246-length-15073-cov-4.106095_pt1 | contig 15073 bp, 9 predicted proteins | sample MGYA00237777_ERZ505514 | MGnify/ENA primary metagenome ERZ505514 (study PRJEB26160, sample SAMN06269048) | microbial mat metagenome | isolation source: Oligotrophic lake microbial mat | place... | reverse complement strand
CGCTTCCCGATGACCATACGGGAATTCCTCTACCACTTCACCGTCGCGCTGCTGATCCCCAAGCGGTTGCTGCGCTACATGTGGGACAACATTTACGTCACCGCCGTCGGCAACGGCGTGCATCCTTACAATTTGCCGGCCGGGCAAGGACCCCCACTGCTGTTCGGGCTGTTCCGCATCACTTCGGTGCTGGGGATCGGCTATTTGGCGGTGATGATCGTCCTGATGGGTTACTTGAGCCACTTCGGAACGACGTTCAGCATGACGGCCACTCCATTGGCCATGCTGGCGGTGGCTGGTGCATGCATTTGGGCGTTGCCGATTCAGTGGTTTTTCAGCTCGCGGATTCGCCCGGTCTACTCCAACAAGATCACCAGCTTCCTGCGGTTGAGTTATCTCACTGCGATGGAATGCGTGCTGGCCTGGTCATTTTTTCTGACCGGCTTCGAGTGGGGCGTCTATTTCTGGCTGCTTTGGATGTTGCCGTTGTTCACGGTCTTCCCATACTTGATGCTGCTGCGCGACTTGTTCCAGCATGCCAATGCCGACGACGGCCGCTTGTCCAACAGCCGCGCAATTCTGTGCCACCCGGTGCTGCGTTGGGCGATGTTCATCTATGGCCAGGACTTGCACGTCACGCATCACCTGTTCCCGTTCGTCCCGCACTTCCGCTTGCCGGCGCTGCACCGACTGCTCATGGCGAAGTGCGACGAATATTCCCGCGAAGTGGTCGAAACGCAGGGCCTCTTGCGCGGCAATCGGGCGCTCCCGACGCTGCTCGACGTCATCGCCCCCAAGGCCAACGCCGGGCACTAAGGACGGCCGCGCGATCTACGTGCAGGGCGCCACTGGCGGCTTGTCCGTCTGTGGCGGAGTGGGGTCGCCACCGCTGAACCCGTGCCGCATTCATGGGCGCCGCAAATGCCTGATTTTTCCTGAGCTTGCTTTGTTGCGGCAGTCAATTGGTTAGATCAGAATCGTGGAGCCGTACTGGCCAAACCCGCGATACCCTGTTGATTTTCAAAGCGAGGCGCATCCATGCTGGGCACTTCTTCTCGACGGCGTTGGCTTCGGGATGCGGCACTGCTGACGGTCGGTGCGGCGTTGCCCGCGCGGCTCCATCGAATGGCTTCGGCGATCGAGCCGCTCCAGCGCGTGGGGGGCGCGAAGTTCAAATTCAGCTTGGCCGCGTACAGCTACCGCGACTTGCTGACCGGCGACTCGCCCAAGTTGACGCTGGAGGATTTCATTCGCGACTGCGCGACAATGGGGCTCGAAGGAACGGAACTCACCTCGTATTACTTCCCTCCGGAACCGTCGAACGAGTACCTCGTCAAGCTGAAGCGGCTGGCATTCGAACTGGGCTTGGACGTCTCCGGCACAGCCGTCGGCAACGACTTTTGCTATCCGCCGGGTGCGGAGCGCGACAAAGAGCTGAACGGCGTGAAGCAATGGATTGGGCATGCCGCGGCGCTTGACGCTCCGGTGATTCGTATTTTTTCCGGCAATGCGAAGGACAGTCAGTCCGACGAAGCGGCGCATCGCCTGGCCGTGGCGGGTATCGAAGAATGTTGCGCCGTCGCGGGCGAGCATGGCGTGATGCTCGCCTTGGAAAATCATGGCGGGCTCACCAATACCGCCGACGGCATGCTGAAGCTGGTTCACGACGTGCAAAGCCCCTGGTTCGGCGTGAATCTGGATACCGGCAATTTCCGCACATCGGATCCCTATGGCGACTTGGCCAGGCTGGCCCCCTTCGCCGTGAACGTGCAGGTCAAGGTGATGATGCAACCCGAGGGCGCCGCCAAGTCACAGGCCGACTACGCGCGGCTGGCGAAAATGCTCGCCGACGTGGGCTACCGCGGGTATATCGTCCTCGAGTTCGAAGAGGACGAGGATCCCCGGGTCGCCTGCCCGCGGCATTTGGGCGAAATGCGCGCGGCCTTTACGCCGCTGGGCTGATTCCAGTCGGCCGGTTCGATCGAAGCGGCTTTCGCGTCGCCAGAGACGCGGGCAAAAGGCGCTGGCTTCGTCTTGAGCCGTGCGGGGCGATCTTCTATGATCCCCGCCGCAATTCAATCTCCGCGGCGGCGCATTGTCCGGCGCGGAACGGCTCCCTCAATCACTTCGCGAGACGCACGGCACGCTATGACCGCAAACGTCCTGCTCACCGGCGGCGCCGGCTACCTTGGATCTGTGCTCGCGCCGGCCCTCTTGGACCGTGGCTTTCATGTCACGGTGCTCGACAACTTCAGCTTCCAGCAGGACTCCCTCCTGGCCTGTTGCGCGAATCCCCGCTTTAGCGTGATTCGTGGCGACACCCGCGACGCCGACGTGTTACGGCGAGGTCTGCGGCATGCCGATATCGTAATTCCGCTGGCGGCGCTCGTCGGCGCGCCGGCCTGCCAGGCCGACCAGACCAATGCCCGGTCGCTGAACCTCGACGCGATCAAATTGCTGCTGTCATTGCGTTCGCCCCGGCAGCGGGTGATCTACCCGACGACCAACTCAGGCTACGGGATCGGCGAGAAAGGCAAGCATTGCACGGAAGAGAGTCCGTTGCGGCCGATCTCGCTATACGGCGTGACCAAGGTCGAGGCCGAGGCGGCGGTGCTGGAAGCTGGCGATACGATCACTTTCCGGCTGGCGACCGTGTTCGGCATGTCGCCGCGGATGCGAATTGATCTGCTGGTTAACGACTTTGTCTACCGCGCGGTGAACGACCGGACCGTCGTGGTGTTCGAGGGGAACGCCAAACGCAACTACATCCACGTCCGCGACGTCGCACGCGCGTTCTTGCACGCGATCGACAACTACCACGCCATGCAAGGCGAGCCGTTCAACGTGGGCCTGAGCGACGCGAATCTCTCCAAGCTGGAGCTTTGCGCGAAGATCAAGGAACACCTCCCGAACTTCGTCTATCTCGAAGCCCCGGTCGGCGAAGACCCTGACAAGCGCGACTACATTGTCTCGAACGCCAAGATCGAGCGCACGGGGTTTCGGCCGGCCCATTCGCTGGACATGGGCATCACGGAGTTGCGCAAAGGCTATGAAATGCTGCGGAACAGCCGATATGGGAATGTAGGGTAGGGAGTCGACGAGCGTCGCAGCAGCGCTCGCCTTTAAGCGTTGTCAATCGGCGTGGTCTGTGAGCGGCCGTCGAATGATCTTGACGGTCTCACGTGCGCCGCCTACTCTCCTGCCGCGCGATGATTCGTGAGACCGCGCGCATGTTCCGTAGCACGTTGCCAACGAGGGCGCAAACGATGGTGGCGGCTGGCTCCATGAGACGCTGGTTTCTGTTCAACCTGCGGCGTGCCGTCGGCACGCAAGTATTGATCGAACGTTTTGTACTTCCCACCGGCGCCGGGATACCGGCACCCGCGCCTGTCGAGTACGCCAGGCAACCGGCGATTCCTAAGTCGCTTGCCTTTCCAGCGGCGACGGAGCCGCCGATGGTCTCGGCCGCGGCCCAGATGCTACGCGATCTGTACACGCGGATTGCGGACGCCTCGCTCTCGGACGAGCAACTTGGTTTTCATAGAGACCAAGTCCCCGTGCTCGTAGATTTGAACGGCGACCTGCTCTGGCTGCCCGGCGATTTGTTGAAGTATGTAACGCACACGCGACAAAACTTCAGCCCGGCCTACATCGTACATCTGCTGGCGGAAACGCCACACTATATGTGGATTCGCGATCGGCTGCGCCCCGGCGATACCGTGCTTGATTGCGGGGCGAATCTCGGCTTGTTTGCGACGATGATGGCCGCCCGCGTGGGGCCGACCGGCGCGGTCCATGCCTTCGAACCGAGTCCGCGCGCACGCCATGATCTGGCGCGTGTCGTGCACCTCAATGAGTTGAGCTGGGTGGTCATCAGCCCGTTCGCGGTCGCCGACAAATGCGGTCAGGCCACCTTCTGCGACGTGCTCGAAAATGACGTGCGACGCGAAGCGAGTCACTTGTCGACCGCCGTGCGCTTCACCGCGAATTTGGCAAAGCAGTCGATCGAAGTGCCGACCATCACGCTCGACCGTTACCTCGCGGAAACAGGCGTCAGGCCGCGACTCGTCAAGATTGACGTGGAAGGCGCGGAACTCGAAGTGCTCGACGGAGCTCGCGATTGTCTGCGTCGTTTCCGGCCGTTGCTGGTGATTGAAATTCATCCGGACGCTCAGACCGGACAATTCGATCATGAACGTCTCAAGCAGCACCTCGTTGAGAACAACTACGCATTCACCACAGACAATCGCGAGTACTACTGCGAGCCGAGATAGCCGATCGGGAGCTGAGCAAACAACCGGATGGCGTGGGATTGTGCGGATCGATAGACCGAGAGGAAAAGCATGCGAGTGTTGATCGCGGATTTCGACCTATTCAAGACCGTGGGCGGCGGGCAGACGTTCTATCGTTCGATCATTCAGAAGAATCCCGGGATTCAGTTCTTCTATCTCTCGCGCCACGAGCCATTGGACGCGCCGCGCCCGACGAACGCCCAGCCGATTCCCTTTCGCGAGCACTACTCCGCCGCTGATTTCCCTAAGTTCTCCGACGCCGTGCCGTTGTGGGCGATGTATGTCGCCGTGCGCGCCAACAACATCGCGCATACGGTCAGCGGCCTGAAATTCGACGTGGTCGACTTTCCCGACTACGAGCAATTTGGCCTGTTCCTGCATCCAGCCTTCGCGCGGCATCAGGTCGAGGTCGGCCGCGTGGCGTTGTCGATGCACGGCCGCATTTCGACCTCGATCGAACTGAACTGGGCCACTGAAGGCGAATGCAATCAGGAACTGGTGGCGCAAGAGGATATGCAGTTTCAGGCGGTCGATCTGCGATACGGACTGAGCCTCAGTTACCTCGACGAGTGGCGCGACAAGTTTGATCTTGCGTCCCACTATTTGAGCCCGTTGCGATTCATCGAGCGGCCCACCCCCAAGACCGTGCGAGTGTCGTCGAAGTCTCCCGACCTGTTGTTCGTGGGTCGCACGGAAAAGCGCAAAGGTCCCGATCTGTTCGTCGACCTGGCGTGGTGGCTGCCGCGCGACTCATTTCGCGACGCGAAGATCATCGGCCCCGAATCCTACGATCCCAATGGCAAAGGCTCCGGCCTCTACCTGTACACGATGGCGAACAATCGCCTGGGCGTCGACCAAGTGGAATTGCTGCCCACGGCGACGCCCAAGCAACTCGACGCGTTGTTTGCGACGCGCGTTCTCGCGATGGTTCCGTCGCGTTACGACACCTTCAACCTCGTGGCGATCGAATCGCTGTTGTCGGGCTGCCCGACGGCGATCGGCAACGGGGCTGGCGTGTGCCGCTTCCTGGAGGAAACATTCCCTGATGTCCCGTTCATCAAGATCGACATCGACAACGCATATGGCGCGATTCCGGAGCTGATTCAAACGCTCGACGACTATGACGCGTATCGCCAGGGATTGGTCGCCTCGCTACGGGACTCGCGACCGGAAGTCGAGGGCCCGGACTTACGGGAGATTTACTCCTCAGCGCGCGCGTTTGACTCGTCGGTTCGTAGCGAGTTGGACGACTGGTATCGCCGGTTGATGGCGCACGAGTTGACGCCCTTTCAGCGCAAGTGCGTAAAGCTGCGATCGAAATCTCGCGACACTATGCGACAAGCCACGCCCGCGGTGCTGAGGCGCGGCGTCCGCGCCATGCATCCCCGTCAACTGCTACGCAACGGCGCGGCTACGCTCAAAGCAACGCTCCAGTCGACACGGCTGGCCGAGCAACTGAAGAATCGACAGTTGCTGGCTCAAGCCAAACAGATGGCGGGCCGTTACCGCCAAATTCACTTGGCGCCAGAACGCTCCGATGCACAGATTGAATCGAAACTCAACATGTGCGCCGACCTCGTGTCGAGCCTACGCATCGACCGGGTGCGACTGTGGCGCGAAATGGGACGCCTGGAAACCTTGCGCGGGAATGACCTCGTGGCCGCGACGTACCAGTTGCGCGCGATGCGGTTGGCTGGCGGCGACCGCTTTCATGATCTGCCCAAAGCCACTGCAACCTTGGCCCGTTATGGCTACGAACGCGAAGCGGACGCGGCCGACGCCATGTACGCTGGTCACGCGGATTCGAACGCGCGCTGCGCGAATCTGATGGATCGCGCTTATGCGGTGAATCAAAGGGCGAACGTCGGCGACTTCGATTACGTCGACGATCGCCGCGACGATCAAAAGCGGCGCGTCTCGGTGATTGTCTCGCTCTACGACGCGGCGGACAAGTTGCCGATGTTCCTCCGCGCCTTGAATCTGCAGACGATGTTTCAAACGCAGCAAGCGGAGCTGGTGCTAATCGACAGCGGTTCGCCGACAGACGAGCGCCGGGTGTTCGAGCAATTCGCCGCGGATTGGGGCGCGGGAATTGTGTACGCTCGGACGGCGAAGCGAGAATCGATTCAGACGGCCTGGAATCGCGGCATCTCGCTGGCGCGCGGCAAGTACTTGAGCTTCCTCGGCGTGGACGAGGGAATCGTTCCGCCGGCTTTGGAAACGCTCGCGAACGAACTCGACGCCGATCCCTCGCTCGACTGGGTGCAAGCCAATAGCCTCGTCACCAACGTCAACGAGCGCGGCCATTGGCGCAACGACATCATGATCTACGACCGCACTGGTTACCGGCCGGCGTATGTCTATTTGGAAACCTGCTACCTATCGTGGGTCGGCGCCTTGTACCGGCGCGACATTCACGATCGCTTCGGCATGTACGACGGCACGTTTCGCGCTGCTGGCGACACGGAATTCAAAAACCGCGTGCTGCCGTTCCTCAATACGAAGGCCATTCCGGAAACGCTCGGCATCTTCTGGAATTACCCGTCCGGGCAAACGACTTGCAGCCCGCGGGCTGAGTTGGAGGACTTGCGGGCGTGGTACCTGCACCGGACTTGCGCCGGGATCCGCCGCGCGGTGCAAGCGGCGGACGCCACGGAAGTCGAGGACTGGGTCGTCGCCGCGCTCAAATACCGTAAATCATATTGTAGTCACTGGAGCACGGACGTCGAGTTCGCCGTCAACGCATCCACCGTGCTGAAGGAGCGCTTCCCGAACTCGCCCGTGAGCAAGTTGCACGACGGCTTGGCCGGCTTGCTGAGCGCCTACCGCACGGCGGACTGTCTGCCTAGCATCTCGCCTCTCGTGTTGCGCGAGGCTCTCCAGCAAATGACGTTGCTGGCGGAAAGAACCGCCGCGCACCACGGCCAAATCGCCGGGGCGCGCGTGCAACCGGCCTACCGCGTGTTCAACGACAACCGGCACGAGCAACACAACCAGATCTGGCGCGCCGCGGCATAGCGGCGCCGGATGGGACGTCACTACGCCGCGTTCGCTTGCGGCTCGGCCGCGCGCATGACTTCGTCCAGCAGCGTGCCGATGCGCTGGTTCATCATCTTGACGAATTCGCGCGGGTGCCACTTAGAGTCGAACTGCAAGGTTTCCCGGGAGAACTCTCTGCGCAGCTCCGCGTAGATGTCGCCGCACTCGCCGCACCAATCGCGATACGGCTGCAAGACGGGGACGAGCTCGTCTGCTTCCAGTGCGGACGACTGGTGGTTTCGTCCGACCCAGTCGTTCGGCAACGGGATGTCCGTTTGCAGGATGTCCGAGATCCGCCGCACCGTCATTTCGTCAAGCCATTCCAAGAGAATCAAGTGCGTGTGCGGAAACGCCAAATAGAGTTCCAGCGACGTCCGCAACGAGCGCAGCCAGCACTCGAACAGCGCGGCGATGGGCCGCTCCGGAAAGAGCTTGTGCATTGACCAGAGGCCTTCATGCGGCGCCCGGGCAGTAACAAAGTACTGCGAGTGATAGAAGTACCTCGCCTGGTAAGCGATGAAATCACTCTCCCAGTCGTCGCCCATGTAGTGCGGTTGCGGGCCGAAAGCGACTTTTTCGCCCAAATAGCGGTATTTGTCGCGGAATCGATTTAGAAACTCGTGAGGCGTGCTCGCCGGCGCGGCCGCCGTGGGCACGTACGTTCCTTTGTCGCGCGGATTGCCATAACCGACGTGGCGGGCGTTAAACGTGGCGGCAAAGTCGTAGTTGTCCCATCCGGCGAATTTGCCCGCCAGATCGTTGCAGAAGAAGAAGGCTTCTTGCAGCAAGTAGATCTCCGGCGACAAATTGAGGCAGTCGCTCAAGATCGTCGTGCCGGAGCGGGCGCTGCCGACGATGAAGACGCCTTGACGTTCGAGTGCGGAGTAATCCTCCGGCTTAAGTCTGTTGTGTTGTTGGATAACGCGACGCTCCTCGTGCTGCGCCGCCGAGTCCTTTTCCTCGCGACGCGCCATGGAAAGCAACTCTTCCCGCAGCGCCTGTTCGCGTCGGGCGAGTTCCTGGCGCTCTTCGCTGCGCTCCTGTTCGCGCGCTGACGCGGCAGCGCGGTCTTCGCGCTGCCATTGTTCCCAGCGGCCCTCCCATTCGATCCGGCGCTGCTGCTCGCCTTGGAGTTCTTGCCGGAGCGTGGTCACGTTTTCCAGCGTATGCTGCACCGCCTGGTATTGCGCACTGAGAGACTGCACCAGACTGTCGGCCTGGTGTCCCACGGTGGCAATGCGATCGCCCATGCGGGCGTCAAGCTCGCCTAGACCTTGTTCAAAATGGGCCAACGCCGCGCGCGTGCGCGGTTCGGTGATAGCAAGTGCGTCCAGGCCCGCGGCTAAATTCTGCGACGTCGCCCCAACCAGCGTCTTTAAGCCATTTAGCCGATCTTCACATCGCCCGAGGCGATTCGCCTCAGCTTCGAGCTTGGCGAGGAGCTGATCCAGCCGTTCGCCGAGCGCGCGTTGCTGGCCGGAATGTTGAAACTCCAGGTCGGCGTGCCATCGTGCCCGAACCCAAGCCAGAGATTGTCGGATTGAAGGGAACATGGCTCTGGTCTCCGGGAATCGAACCAGTGGTCGTCAGCGGGCACGGCTTCGTCGCCCGGAACCCTGATCGGCGTTAGAAAGTCGCCTACTCCAGAGGCAATTTGGGAAAAATTTGCGGGCGCGCTGGTCGAACTGCTGCCATGTGGATGCGATCGTCACTAGGTAGTGTCAAGATTTGCCGCTTGCGCAGACGAAATAAGTTGCACGGAGTTTACTGCGATAGCGATGGAGCGCGCGGTGCCCAAGTTTGTCGTAATCGACCCATCCCTCCGGGATTACCAGGGGCATTACTTCGAGTATGCCGCGCGGGTCTTGCGCGCCGCCGAGGACCGTGGATTCGAGCCGGTGTTGATTGCCAATCGCCAATTGCATGCATCGCCAGCAGACTTTCGCACGCACGCGGCATACCGCTACGGTTTCTTCTATGCTTCCGGGAAGGCCGCTGCGACTGCGACGGGAGCAGGTGAACGGATCTCGATTCTGTCAGCGATCTTTTGGGCTCGGTTTCAGCTCCGCTATTCCCGCTTCGGACTCTGGTGCGCGCTACACAGCCCCTGGTCATGGGGCCTCGAACGGGGCGCCTGGCGAGATCGCGCGGAATCGGGGCACTGGTTCCGCCTGATCGTGCTGTTTGTAGTCTTGGAAGCGCGGGCCCTCGCCGAGTTGGCCGTCTGCTGGCTGCCCTATCGAGAGTCCATCGATCGCCTGGCGGCGGCGCTAGTCTGCTATCTACGGCGTGCGGCAAAGGACGTTGTGCGGCACTTCAAGGCGGCGATGGCAGTGGCCAAGACGCAACTCGGCAAGAGCGGGCCGCTGCGTGAGCATTTGTGGCGGCGGCTCAAGCTGCGTCATTTCGTGCGTGATACTTGCGATTGGCTGGATGCGGAGCCCGTGCTCGACGGCGACATGGTGTTGTTGTCGGTGACGTCCGCCGTGGAGTTGATGGCATTGACGCGCGTCTGGCGGCGCCGACCGGAAAGCTTGCTCGCCACCTGGCATCTTGTGTTTCGACACAACCTGCACGCGCGCGACGCCCAGGACGCTTCCGGCGAAGCACTGCGACCCTTGCGCAACGCGTTTCAATGGGCGCGCGTCTGCGTTCCGCTGGACAAGGTGTTCCTGTACGCCGATACCGAGGAACTTACCTCGCAATACAATTCGCTAAGCAGTTTACCGTTTCGAACGCTGCCCGTCCCGGTTGGCGGCGACTATCTGGCGGCGCGCCACGTCAACGGCACGCAAAAGACGTTGCAAATTACCTATGTCGGCGACGCACGCTTCGAAAAGGGTTATCACCTGCTGCCCCGGCTCGTCGGAGACCTCTGGGAACGCTGGATTGCCCCGCGCGCCGCACGCTTCGTCATTCAATCGAATTTCAGCTCTGGCGACGTAGCGCCCGAAGTGGCTATCGCGCGCGCCCAGTTGGGCGGCTATGCGGCGGACAAGGTGCGACTGTTGACCGAACCGTTGGCGCCTGTTGCGTATCGCGACCTCGTGCGCGACGCGGACGTGTTGCTGCTTCCTTATGACGGCGCCCAATACTTCGCCCGCAGTTCAGGCATCCTCGCCGAGGCGCTCACGGCCGGCGTCCCGGTTGTAGCGCCGGCTGGCACGTGGATGGCGATGCAGTTGACACAGCCGCACTACGCGTATCACCAGTCGCTTCGCGAAACTTCGCAGGTCTTGGAAACGCGGACGCTTGATAATTCCCACTGGAAGCTGACGGGCATTCAGGGATCGCGCCCCGTGATCGACGGCCGGCTGCAACTCGGCGGACGCCGTCAATGCGAGTGCCGATTGAAATCGGCGCGCGGCGCGTCGGAACTGCTAATCACATTTCAACAAGAGACTGCTCAGCGCGGTCAATTCGTCGAGTTGCAAGTCGCACAGTACGCCAGCTCTGGGCGCTTACTGGCGTCGAGTACACACGTTCTCGGCGGTTGCACTTCCAGCGTTTCGTTGTTGGTACATCTAAAGCAACGGGTTCGCTTTGTTCAATTGCTCGCCTGCAACGCCTACACGTCCCTGCCAATGGAACTGGCGGATGTGCGATGCGATTTTCTGCGCGCGGAAATGCGTCGACCGCTCAGCGCCGTGGGCGTCGTGCTGAATTCGCCGCGCGAATTAGCGGCCGCTACTCAAGAGATCCTGCGAAACCACGCGCACTATCGCGCGACGGCCGGCGACTTTGCCCAGGTATGGTCGCGGCGTCACAATCCCGCGGCGCTTGTGGAGATGCTGATCAGCGCGACGCGAACCACGACCACAACGCCGCGTGTCGAACCGCCGCGCCCCCATTTTCTTGCGTCCGCTGCAAGGCCTGAGCCAGGTTGGGCGGTGCTGCCATGACCACGAACGCCGGCCTCACAATCGCCGTGGTCTCGGACGTTAGCTTGGGTTTTGGCAGCCCGCAGGTTCAATCCCTGGCGCGCTCACTCGCTACACACTACAACGCGCCGGTCACGATCTACGAGCCGGAGCAAACGGGCCGGCCGCCACGCCCGATGGCCAGCGGTTCGGTCCAAGTGCGGCGCATTTGCACCGATGTGAGTCCTCATACCAGGCCGGGGCGGATCGAATACGTGTTGAACACGGCGACCGAGTTGAACCGCGAACGTCCGGACATCGTGCTGCTTTGCTGTACGTTCACCTTGCCGGTGCTGGCGAAGTTGAAGTACCGGCCGCGTACGGTGATTTACGCGTTGATCGAGATGATCGCGCCGTATGGACGCTTCGACGTCCTGATGAATCGCGCCCTCGCGCCGCGCATCGACATGGTGATCGTTCCGGAGGAGAACCGCGCTCGGCTGGACATGCAGCGGTGCGGTTTCGCCGCGAAGCCGATGGCGGTGCTCTACAACGTCAGCGACGCGCCCCACGTTGCGCCGACGCCGGTGGCAATGCGGTTGCGAAGATTGTACTACGGCGGCGCCATTTCCACGGGACTGGGCCTGGCGGAATACTTGCTGCATCCCGAGATGCGAAACGTCCCGCTGGACATCTACGGAGATGTCGGCGGGGCCGATCGTGCAGAGCTGTTGCAGCGCCTCCACAATACGACGTGCGAACCCCGGTATCTCGGCTGTTGCGATGCCGAATCGCTTGCTCATTTGCGGCGCCACTACGCCTACGCGGTTGTTATGTACCGCCCGACCACGGATCACACGCACTACGCCGCGCCGAATAAATTCTTCGAGGCCATCGCCGACGGCGTGCCGCCGATCGTGGCGCCGCACCCGCAGTGCCAGATGATCGTGGAGCGCTACCAGTGCGGCATCTTGATGCGCGACTGGTCCTTCGCGGCGTATCGCGACGCGGTGCAGGAAGCGATGCAGCTATTCGGCACACGGCGTTATGCGCGAATGGTGAAAAACTGCGAACGCGCGGTACGCGCGGAGCTCAACTGGCCGGCGCAGTTCGCGAAGCTGGAACGGCTGCTGCCAGCGGCGGCTTAGGCGATCAAACCAATGGTATGCGGAGTGTTGAAAGTATGATTTGCCGCGTTTGTGACGGAACGGAACTCGACTTGGCGCTCGACCTGGGCCTGCACCCTTGGTGCAATCATTTCCTGCGCCCCGAGGAAGCCGGCACGGAGCCGCGTTATCCGTTGCGGCTGGTGCATTGCCGTGGCTGCGGATTGGCGCAGCTCGACTACACGGTCAACAAAGAGACGATGTTCGGCGATCACACGTACCTGTCGGGCGTGACCGCTTCACTTTCACGCCATTTTTCGCAGGTCGCCAAGGAAGTCGACGCGCGGTTCGGCGATCGCTGGCAGGAAAAGTCCGTGCTCGATATCGGTTCCAACGACGGCACGCAGCTCACGCATTTTCAGTCGCTCGGCTGGGACGTGTTGGGCGTGGAATCGTCGAAAACCACGGCCGGCATCGCGCAACAGCGGGGCGTCCCCACCGTGCAGGAATTCTTCAACGCCGAATTGGCGCAAAGCCTGCAGCGCAAGTTCAACGTCGTGAACGCCGCCGGCGTGTTCTTTCATCTCGAGGAACTGCACAGCGTGACCGAGGGCATTCGCTTGTCGCTCGCGGAGGACGGCGTCTTCGTCGTGCAATTCCTGTATATGCAGAACATCGTGGAAAACCTGGCTTTCGATCAGATCTACCACGAGCATCTGCTGTACTACAACCTGGCGACGATCGAGCGACTGCTCGCGCGGCACGGGTTGGCGATGTTCGACGCGTACCTGTCGCCGATTCACGGCGGCTCGATGATCGGCTTCGTCACGCACCGCGGCCGGCAACTGCCCAGCGCACGGCTGCAAAGCCTGAGGGCTGTGGAATATGCCCGGAACAGCAACGCGCTGAGCACTTATCTGGATTTTGCGCGGCGCGTGGAGCGGATGCGCGAGCGCAACGTCGCGTATCTCGATCGCCAGAAGCAGGCCGGCAAGACGATCTACGGCATGGGCGCGCCAGTGAAGGGCAACACGATGTTGAACTACTTCGGCGTGGGCGTCGAGCGGATCGATTGCCTCGTCGAAAAAAACCGGCTGCGACGCGGCCTGCTGTCGCCGGGGATGCACATCCCCGTCGTGATGGAAGACGAGCTCGCGAGGCAACCGGACGTGTACTACGTACTTGCCTGGAACTTCAAGGACGAGATTCTGGCCAACCACCGCGAGTTGTGGCAAAACGGCGTGGAATTCTACTTCCCCGTCGATCCTCAAGTGGAACAACTCGCCGCTTAATGGATTCAACCGCCGTTTCGGAATCAATCAGCAGGTCTTCACGGATGAACATACTGGTCACGGGCGCCACGGGATTCTTGGGACAATCGCTTTGCAGCGCGCTGCGAACGCGCGGTGACGCCGTGCTCGCGCTCGGTTCGCGCGACGCCGACCTGACGCACTCCGCTGCGCTGGAACCCTGGAGCTGCCGCCGTTTTGATCAGATTTGGCATCTCGCGGCCTGGACGCAGGCCGGCGATTTCTGCCTGTACCACCCTGGCGAGCAGTGGCTCAAGAACCAGCAGATCAATACGACGGTATTGACTTACTGGCAACGCCATCAAGCAAGCGCAAAGTTAATCGCGATGGGCACGAGCTGCGCTTACGCGCCGGATCGTCCGCTGCGCGAAGAAGAATATCTCGCCGGAGAGCCAATCGACAGCCTCTATACGTATGCGATGACCAAGCGCATGTTGTACGTGGGCATGACGTCGCTGGCGCGGCAGTTCGATCTGCGCTACGTCTGCTTGACGCCGTCGACGCTGTACGGCCCCGGTTACCACACCGATGGCCGGCAGATGCATTTCATCTTCGATCTGATCCGAAAGATTCTGCGCGGCAAGTTGTACGACGAGCCGGTCGTACTGTGGGGCGACGGCGAACAGCAACGCGAACTGGTCTACATCGACGACTTTATTTGCGACGCGCTCTGGCTTGGCGATCATCGCGAGCACGACCTCGTGAACATCGGCGCCGGGGAGCAATACTCGATTCGCGCCTTTGCGGAGTGCATCTGCGCTGCGGTCGGCTACGACGCCGAGCGGATTCAGTACGACGCGACGCGTTACACGGGCGCTAAGTCGAAATGCCTGGACGTCACCAAACTGCGCGGGCTGCTGCCGGAATGGCGGCGGGTTCCGCTGCAATCGGGCATTCAACGCACCGTGGATTGGTTTCTCGGGGAACGCGAACGGCTGCTCCAACCAACGCGCGCGGCATGATGAAAGGAATCAGACGTTGAAACGGCGACGCATAGATGCGGCTTGTGCGACGGGGACACTCGCTCCGGAGCACGCCTGCGCCATCATCTTGGCGGGCGGACGCGGTACGCGCATCAGCCACTTGCATCCCGACGTCCCCAAGCCATTCATCAATGCGGCCGGGTTGCCGTTCATCGCCTGGGTACTGCGACATCTGCGCGCACAAGGCCTGCGCCGGGCCGTAGTTTCGCTCGGGCACCTGGCCGCCGTCGGTCGCGAGCAACTGGCGAAGTGCGGCGTGCAGGGCCTGCGCATCGACACCGTGACCGAGCGCTCGCCGCTCGGTACGGCCGGCGCGCTCCGCTATGCAGCGGAACTTGTACCGGACGCCGATCCGCTGATTCTACTGAACGGCGACTCACTGGTGACGGCCTCCTTCGACGCTGCGTGGCGAGCTCTGAAAGATCCTGCCTGCGACGGCGTGCTGTTGGGCGTGGACGAATCGGATGCGAGTCGGTTTGGACG
>ENA-ORBV01010245-ORBV01010245.1-microbial-mat-metagenome-genome-assembly--contig:-NODE-10245-length-15075-cov-6.399587_pt1 | contig 15075 bp, 19 predicted proteins | sample MGYA00237777_ERZ505514 | MGnify/ENA primary metagenome ERZ505514 (study PRJEB26160, sample SAMN06269048) | microbial mat metagenome | isolation source: Oligotrophic lake microbial mat | place... | reverse complement strand
ACCTCGGCCGGTGGGCGCGAGACAACCCGGACACCCCCGAGGCACAGGCGTACGGCCAGCTGTCCTACGATGCCACTGTGGCCAACAACTCCCCCGACCCCTCCAACTTCTTCCAGGCGTCATCGGGCAACCCCATCAAGGGGTTGGTGCGGCGTCACGCTGACGGCACGCACGAACTGCACCTCTACAAGGGCGCGGACGTGAGCACCGTCATGCACGAGTTGGCGCACGTACTGGAGCCCGCGATGCCGGTGGCCGCACGCGATGCTCTCAAGGCGGCGCACGCGGCGATTCGTACGGGCGAGAGCTATGACGAGTTCGTGGCGCGCAGCTTCGAGCGATACCTGCTACGAGGCGATGCCCCCACGGAAGAACTGGCCGGGGCGATGCGCGAGATCGCAGTGGACATGGCTCGGATCTACAAGGGCTCGGACGTGCCCGGCGGCGCGGTGAGCGACGAACTCAAGCAGGTGTTCGACACCTTCTTCACGCGCGAGGGGAAGAGCGACCCGGCCTTCGCCGCCAAGCAGGGCGCGGCCTGGCTCGCCCAGGAGGGGGAGGTGGTCTACCACGGCACCACCCCCGAGAACAAGGCGAGGATCGAGTCCGAGCGCAGGCTCCGGCCGGGAGATGACCGAGGGGAGAACCAGGGCACGCCCATGGCATGGGTCACATCCGACCGGGCTTACGCCGAGGCGCATGGAGAGAGCGTCGTCGAGATTCCGAAGTCCGCCATCCCCGACTCGGCCCATCACATCACGGGCGAGCGCGGCCCCGGCTCGGAGTCGTGGGCCTCGAAGGAGGACATCTTCTTCCAGGAGGGCGGGCCCGAGAAAACGCCCGAAGAGTTGTTCGGAGCAGTCGGCCAGGAGAAGCCCCTGTCCCCAGAGGATCAGGTGCGCAACCTGGCGAACTCCTCGAAGGCGGCGGCGGCCCTGGCCGATTCCCACGGCATCCAGCTGAACGAGATCAAGGGCACGGGGGTAGAGGGTCGCGTCCTTGTCTCGGACGTGGAGGAGGCAGTCCTCCAACGCCTCTCCCCCGAGGAGAAGGTGCGCGAGGGGATGAAGGGTGCCCGGACGCGCTTCGGGGTGCAGAAGGCCGCGCGCAGAGAGGAGGCCCGCGCGCGCTCGGCGAAGGTCGACCACGCCCTGCGCTCAATCGCCGACCCCGACGAGGCGATGGCAGCTGCCAAGGCGGCCATGCAGGGGGAATACTTCAAGATCGACTTCCAGGGTCTCACGGTGCTCGACGCCGACGCGCTCAGGCACCTCAAGTCGCACGTCAACCAACTCGACACGCTGCTCCCGTTCCAGAAGATCAGGCTGAACGACTCGCTCACGAGGGCAGTGGAAGACCATCGCGTACCCACCCCGAGCGAAATCCGCCTGATCGAGCATGTGTTCGGAAAGCAGAACGCCATCTCGATTGTCCAGAGCGCGGCAAACAGCTGGGGCGATGTCGTGCTCAACATCCTCAACATCCCCCGCACGATCATGGCGACGGCAGACCTGAGCGCCGTGGGCCGACAGTCTCTCGTGGCCGGTGCGTCCCATCCGATTCTCTGGGCGCAGTCGTGGCCGACGATGCTCAAGGCGATGAAGAGCCCCACCTACTACAAGAGGGTCACCCAGGACATCAAGGAAGACCCCCTCTACAACCTCGCGCTCGCAGCGGACATCTCATTCACGGACGTGGCCGAAGGGGCGGGAATCCGAATGCACGAGGAGGCGTTCCAGTCTGACTACGCCGCGAGGCTGTGGATCTCCGAGAACATCCCCCAGCCGGGACACATCATCCAGGGCTCGGCCCGGGCCTACACGGCCTTCCTCAACAAGATGCGCATGGACATGTTCAAGCAGCAGATCCGTGGGAGGATGAAGGCGGGTCTCGACATCAACGACGAGGAGTTTCTCACGGACATCGGGAAGGTCATCAACGCCTCCACGGGCCGGGGGACAATCAACCAGCGCGCCGAGCACCTCATGCCCGCGCTCAACACCATGCTCTTCTCGCCGCGCCTCATGCTCTCCCGTCTCAACTACCTCGACCCTACGTGGTACATGCGCCTGTCTTGGCCCGCGCGCAAGGAGGCCCTGCGTGGCCTCTTCGCGACGGCCGGGCTCGTCTCCTCGACGCTCTTCCTCATCTCGCGCATCCCTGGCATTGACGTGGAGATCGACCCGCGCAACTCCAACTTCGGGAAGCTGCGCCTGGGCGACACCCGCATCGACATCGCCGGGGGGTTCCAGCAGTACATCAAGCTGGCGTCTGTGCTCGTGACCCAGACGAAGATCTCCTCGACCACGGGTGACAAGACGAAGCTGGGCACCGACTTCGGCCAGGCGAACTCCCTCACTGAGATCACGCGCTTCGTCCGGGGTAAGTTCGCCCCACCTACGGCCATCTTGGCCAACATCATCGAGGGCGAGGATACAATCGGGGAACCCACCACGGTCAAGAGCATCCTCGCCAACAACTTCGTGCCGCTCCTCGTCCAGGACGCCAGGGATGTGTACCACGAGAAGCACGGCGGGATCAACGGGCTCGCCTGGGCGATGGGCGCGTACGGGATCGGGGGTCTGGGCGAGGGGCTCGGCACCTACAAGGCCAAGGACAACGCGCCGAAGAAGGTCGAGAAGTTCACCGAGCAGGCGAAGGAAGCCGGTCTCCCCACGCCGCCGCAGGGCGTGCTCGACTCCATGACGCACAAGACGCACCTCGACTCGATCAGCGGGCGCACCCCTGGCGACATCATGGAGCGCATGAAGAAGGGGGTCGCGTACTACGCCGAGACAACGGGCGACCATAGGTACGACGCGCTCGTCGAGCGAGTCATCAAGGCCAAGAGCGCCGCAGACGCCGAGGAGTTGTACTCGGAGATCCGCAGCATGATGATCGACCCCGGGCTCGCGGAGTACGTGGCCGCGATCAAGGAGAGAGGGGTGAAGTGATGGCGGCTGTCGACTGGCGCGTTGTGTACCTCCGAGCACTCGGGGCCAAGCCGACCCAGCCTGCGCTCGACTTCCTCGCGAAGTGGCAGCCGTTCGAGGGCGGCCACACGAACAACGACGCGAAGTTCAACTACCTCAACACGACCACCTCGATGCCGGGCTCCACGTCGATCAACTCCGTCGGCGTCAAGAGGTACTCCTCACTGGCCCAGGGGGCCCAGGCGTTCGCCCGCACACTCAAGGGGACGTACGCAACGCAGTACGCGCCCCTGACGCAGTTCTTGCTGACGGGGAAGGGCGATCCCTCTCGTGGGCTCTCGATGTGGCTGAGCGGCTCCCCTGACTCCTCGGGCGGCCTCAAGTACGCGGCGAAGGTGATGGGGGGCACACCTGTCAGAGGTTTCGATGGTGCCGCCGATGCGGGGTCGTCCAATGGCAGGACTCCGGGCCCTGACCCCGGCAATGTAGGTTCGACCCCTGCCCCCGCAGTCCAAACCGTACCCATGACACAGCCTGGTGGTGCCGATATGGTTCGCCAGCAGGCGCTCGCCGGGCTCGGGCGCATCGCCTCCGGGGAGTCGAGCAGCACGGACGAGTTTGCGATGACCGCCCCGCTGATGAAGTCGCTCCTGGAGGCGTCCAAGGCCACTAAAGCGGCAGCACCAACCCAGCCCGCCGCGCCGCCGACGACACCGGCCGCCACCACTTCAAGCGTAGAGGGAACTACGGGGGCCGCGATGACCACGCCAGCTGGGTCGAAGTCACCCATCCCCACCTCGGCGTACGACGCGGGGCACGTCAACGTCAGCGGGTTCACATCAGACTTCGCGTCCCGGCTGGCAGCGTTGATCCAGGCGTCGGGTGGGCGACTGCGAATCAACTCGGGATACCGAAGCCCGAAGTACCAGGCCAAGCTGTATGCCGCCGCGCTCAAGAAGTACGGCTCGGAGCACGAGGCCCGCAGGTGGGTCGCCCCGCCGGGCAAGTCCAACCACGGCAAGGGGTTCGCCGCAGACATCGGGGGAGACCTGGAGTGGGCGCACGCCAACGCCGCGCGCTTCGGCCTGGCGTTCCCGATGGCGTGGGAGAACTGGCATATCGAACCTGCACGGTGAGCAACAGAGAGGGTAGACTGAGGCAATGCTGCACTACGTCATCGCCATCGAAATCCTCCTCCTGATCCTCGTGATCGCCTACTTCTCTGGGAAGGCGGGGAGGTAGCCGTGTCCGCCGAGAACATCGACGTGACGGAGGCCAAGGTGACGTACACGACCAAGGAGCTACTCACACGTATTGACGCACGCTTCGAGCGGCTGGAGGGATTGGTCACGAACCAGCCCACGCGAGCGGAGTTTGCCAGAGTGGAATCTCGCCTCGCCACCGTCGAGGAAGAGCAGACGGGGATTCGCGCCGCGACCCTGGCGCTCAAGGAAGACAAGACATCACGATTCAATCGTACGGACAAGCTGGTGATAGGTGTGTTCGCCCTCATCACCACGATCCTAAATCTGTCCTCGCTCGGCCCTGACATCTTCGGCTGACCCACTACCCAACATGGAGGTTCCAAATGACCGGCATCACCAACGCGACGAAGGCCAACGTCATCGCCGCGCTCAACGCCCTGCTCGGTCTTCTGATCGCGTTCGGCGTCCACCTCACGGACATCCAGACGGCGGCGATCCTTCTCTTCGCCAACGCCATCGGCGTGCTGTTCATCGGCTTCACGTACAAGGACAGCGCCAAGCGCGTGCCTGATCCCGAGGAGGCACCATGACCCACGAGGCCCTCAAGAAGCAGTACCTCGCCAAGCACAAGGCCCTCGTCCGCCCGAGGCAGGGGTGGGCATCCCTGCACTCGAAGCTGTGGCTCGCCTACTCGATGGTCGCCAAGCGCGGCTACTACGATGTGGGCACCTATGCTGGCAAGCCGGGGGATCACTCCTGGGGGAATCGCAACGGTGTCCCCGGGCTCGCGCTCGCGTTCGACATGCGGCGCAAGGGGTGGCTCGGTCGGTTCGGCTGGGGCTTCCGCAACGCGAAGAACACGGCCGATTGGCTGTGGGAGAATCACGTCGCCCTGAACATCAACTACATCATCGTGGGGCGGCAGATCATCAGTCGCAAGATCCCCCACTGGCATCCCCTCAGCACCGGGGACACCTCGCACGACTGGCACATCCACGTCTCGGGCTACGTCGGCTGAGGTTCCCTGGAAGAACGTGCTGGTCGAGCCCGAGGTTCGCCGGAAGAACGTGCTCCTGCGGGTGAGACATTGCACCGATGCAGTGAACACTCATTCTTCACTGTTACCCGGTTCTTCACTGTTACAGTGAACATCACACGACACGTCACACATGAAACAACGAAGCCCCGGTCACCTCACGCAGAGGGCCGGGGCTTTGTCGTTGCTCGGGAGGCAGACCCGAGCGTACTACATCTCACCGCCCGTGTCCTGTGCATCGATCACGGCGGCGTGCTGCTTGATGCGCTCGACCCAGAGGGGGCCGATCACGAACTTGGTGCCGGGCGGGTGGCGCAGGGACAGGGCGCAGATGTGACTGGTGACGGCAACCGCCATCGCCGTCGGCGCGTATACCTCGTAGCACTTCTGCGCCTCATCGGCGAACCCGAGGTGAGCATGTACCACGATAGTCCTGTCCCATGCGCTCATGCTCTCCATCGTACCGGGGGCTTGAGGATGTTGCGCTCAAGCAGCTTGAGTCGCATCTCCTTGTGCATCACCACGTCGGTCTCGGCGCGGGCCTTGATGTCGGCCCACCCCTCCTCGTCGTAGGCGTCCTGCCAGTCCTGCCAGTTGAGCCCCATCTTCTGATTGCGCAGCCGGAGCATGGAGCCCACGGTGTCCTGGCCCTTCTTGAACCCCTTGGCCCGGAGGAACCGCATCGTGTCCTGCACGAGCACCGAGCGGATCGGCTCGACGCCGAGCCTCATGCACTCCGAGTTGATGACCGGCAGGTCGAAGCGGAGCAGGTTGTGCCCGGTCACCATGTCGGCCTTGGCGATCTCGACAAGGAGCGGGGCGAGCATGACGGCCCGCAGAGACGAGTTCCCGAAGAGCCCCTCGGGCCCGCAGACCGTCGACTCCACCTTGTCGCTCCCGACCCACGACCAGGCCACGCAGGTGATCTTCTGCGGCACCCAGTTGGGATCGGCGAAGCCAGCTGCGATGGTCTCGATGTCGAAGTCGAGGACGTTCTCGAACTCCCTGATGTCGAGGTGGGTCTTCATCGCGGGGATGCGAACGCGCTGCCCCTTGACGGGATTAGATGGTGTCGTCGGTATCAGTCTCATCGTTCACCGTCACTGTGATGATGCTGCTGGCCGCGTCCTCGTTGTGCGCCTCAATCTCCAGGCTCACCTTGCCCGAGAGCAGTGCTTCCGACTCCGGGTTGAGCACGTCCTCTACCCAGTCGATCCGGTCGAACGCCTGGGTGAGATTGAACTGCGCCCGTCGTGCCGCGAGCCACTTCTTGTGCTCACGCGACTGCCTGTTGAAACCCGCCATCTCGTGCCTCCCTGTAGTTGACTCTCTGTGTGGAGCGGTGCTCGTCGAGCCTCGCCCGTAACTCTGCCTTCTTCCCGGGGGGGGCGCGATAGGTGTATCGGTCAGGGCCGACCCTTACCTGGATGTGAGTCTCGTCGTACCGTGCCCTGGTCGCCTTGGCCTTCTCGGTCTGCTCGTACGCTGCCTTGGTCGCCTTGCCCTCCTCGGTCTGCGCGTACGCGGCTCTGGCCGCTTTGCCCTCCTCGGACTGCGCGTACGCGGCTCTGGCCGCTTTGCCCTCCTCGGACTGCGCGTACTTGGCTCTGGCCGCTTTGCGCTTCTCGGTCTGCTCGTACGCGGCTCTGGCCGCTTTGCCCTCCTCGGACTGCTCGTACGCGGCTATGGCCGCTTTGCCCTTCTCGGACTGCGCGTACTTGGTCTGTCTCACCCTGCGCTTCTCTGGATCTCTCATCGTTCCCCCTCCCTCCTCGAAGCTGTAATTGCTGTAAGCCCTCTTACGAGAAACTATAATGTCGCCGCCGACGGCAGGGCCCGAAGGCCCCACCGTTAGCGTCCGCCTACGCGGCTGAGACGATTACCACTCGCACGGATCTCTGGTTGCCGTGACACGGGGCCTGATTGATGCCGCCGTTGCCAGCGAGGCAGATCTCAAGCGTCCCGTCTCCGAGACCGTCCGATCCATCCTCGCCGTCGGCACCGGCCGGGCCCTGCGGGCCTGGGACAGTCGAGTCGGCACCGGCCGGGCCAACGGGGCCCTGCTCGCCAGTGTCACCCTTGTGACCAGGAGTACCATCGGCACCCGGGACACCATCGTGCCCGTCTTGGCCGTCAGCACCAGTCGCTCCCGCCTCACCTGTGGGGCCTGTCACTCCTGCCGATCCGGTCGCTCCAGCGACTCCAGTGGCACCAGTGGCACCAGTGGCACCAGTGGCACCAGTGGCACCGCGCGCGCCGTTGAGCCCGTCCTTACCAGCAGGGCCAACAGGGCCAGATCCCAACTTGGGGTATGGAACCGCGAGCCCCAACTTACGGATCTCGTCACCCTGACACTTCTCGGTAGCAGAGACCGAGCGGACGACTCCAGCACGCGACTGCGTGATGAAGTTCCCGGCCTCGTTCTTGATGCCGATGGGCGCGAGGCCCGGCTTGCCGACGCAGAAGGGGCCTGCGAGACGCCTTCCCTGATCGCCGGTCGCCGCCGTGGTGACGCTGACGAGCACGAGGGCCAGGGCGAAGAGCCCCAGCAGATACTTGGCCTTGCCGAACATGTGCAACCTCCCGGTCGTTGTCCGAACACCGCGCCTTCGATGCCCTCCGCGCGGTACGAGGGCTTCCTGCTCTAAGTGTACATGTCACGAACCGTGCGTATACCTCCCTCCGTACTCGCGGAACGCCTCGTGGAACATCTCGGTAGCCATCCTCGGGCTCCAGCACTGCGGCATCGGGCACCCCTCGGGGGCCTGCGGCAGCACGAGCCCTGGCAGGAGGCACTGCGCCTCGCGCCAGAGCATCCACTCGTCCGCCTGCTTGATCGGCGAGTGAGAGAGGGGCCCGTTGTAGATGTCGAACCTGTCGGCGATGGCCGCCTCCAGCCGAGCCTCGGCCTCGTGGTACAACTCCCCGAGCCCGGGGGCCTTCTTGATCGGCCGGGCCAGGTCAGTCAGATACGCCTCGCTCGCGTCGTGTAGCAGTGCCGTGAGGCGTAACTTCTGTGGTACGCAGGCCGCGACGTGCACGCTGTGTTCGGCCACCGAGTAGAAGCTGGACACATGCCCCGTCCACCGGCACTGGTTCCCGAGCGCGTGCGCGATGTCGGAGATGAAGATGTCCTCCGGGTCGGGGTCGAGCGGGCGAATGAACCGGCCCGAGAACGTGTAGATCGAGTCGGGCGCACTCACGAGCAGACCGTCCTCGTTGAGGTTTGCTGCGTTCATCAGTACGCCCCTCGTGCCAGCGGGGCCTCCCCGGCCTCCTCCAGTTCCAGCTGGAGCAGTGCGAGGGCGCGCCACGCGAGTTGCGCCGAGTGCCTCATCCCCGTCTCCGGGTCGACGCCGCCACGCTCTATCAGGTGACGGCCGATGCAGTCGGCCTGATCCATCGACTTGCCCCGAGCCCAGTGCAGCGGCTCGCCGGGGTTGTGCTTATCGTTCCCCGCCTTCGACACCGCCGCCACGGCCGCGAGGGCCGCAGGGAAGTAGTCGAGCACGCCGGTCGTGATCGGGATACCCTTGCGGGCCTCCGAGTCTGTCGGCAGCGTCTCGTCCCCCTGCTGCGCGAACCACTCGTCCGCCTTCTGTGTCTGCTCAAGCGTCCAGTCTCCCCTGTGACAGGCGCAGGCCGGGTTATCGCAGAACGGGTTGGGGGAGTAGCCCTTGGCGTCGTTCTCGTCGCCCGGGTCTCCCTGTGGGATGCTACTGCCACTCTGTATCATCATCGATCCCTTCGTAGATGTCCGTGTGCGGCAGGACGCCCTTCTGCTCGATGGGCTCCGAATAGATGCCGCCCGTGCTGTACCACTGCGTTTCCCTGTTGAAGTTGAGCAACTCGATGTGCCCGGCCTGATCGTTCGTGCTCGTTGTGTGCCGGTTCTTGAGCACCCGGTACTGTGAGGCGTCCCCCTGGTAGGTGAGTCCCTCCTGGTCGCGCTGCCGCCAGAGGGCGAAGGCGATGCTCGCCTCGTTCCCGAGCACCTCGGTCTCCCGGAAGTCCTGGAGCACGGGGGGCGGGTAGCTCGCCATGTCCTTGCCCCGCTGGTAGCGCCGAAGCTGGCAGAGCACGAGCATGGGGATGTTGGCGTCGAGCGTGACGTTCGTGAGCATCTTGATCTGCTCCTCGAAGTGCCGCCGGTCGCCGAAGCCGAGCCGGTGGATGTGATCGAGCACCACGAACTCGTACTCCCGGTCGAAGATCTCCTCGACGAGCCGCTCGACCTTGAGGTGCGTGTCGTAGATGATCTCCAGCGGCCACTCCCTCATCTCCTCGACGCCGAGGTGATAGCGCGAGAGCATCTCGGGGTTCGACTTCAACTCCCACGGCCTCTCCAGGAGCCCGAGCGGGATGCCCTTGTGCGCGAGCAGCCGGTTGCGCAGGTCGGTCTCGCTCATCTCCATCGAGAAGTAGCCAGTCTTGACCCCCTGCTCGCAGAGCGAGCGCGTCCCCTGGAGAGCCAGGGTGGTCTTGCCGTCGCCCGTGTATGCCCCACCGGCATACAGGCGTCCCTGTCGCATCATCGAGCCCGCGACTCCCGCGATCAGCGGGTAGCCCGGCAGGTCGTTCGGCCGGTACTGGAGGTACTCCAGCGCCGACTCTGCCGACTCGCCCATCGTGACGATGCCCCGCTTGGGCGTCTTCCGCGGGCGGACGAAGGCGTTGATGTCGAAGCCCGCGTCGAAGTGGTCACTCGCGTCCTTGCCGCTCTTCGCCTGGAGGATCGTCACAGGCACGCCAGCACTCTCCAGCTGGGCCTTGACGTTCGTCGCGTGACGGCGGCCGGGGTCGTCTCGATCCTGGATGATGTAGACCTGCTTGCAGCCCATGAAGTGCCCGGTGTACTCGGGCTTCCACTTCCCCGCGCCCATCGGGTTGCAGGTCGCGAAGGTGCCTGTCTCCAGGAGGAAGCGGTCGGCGTCCTTCTCACCCTCCACGAGCGCGACCGTGTGATTGCCCTTCACTGCGGCGATCAGGGCCGGTAGCTTGTAGGGCACCCTGCGCACGCCGTCGAGATTCCAGACCCAGCCGTCCTCCTTGGCGTCGGGATTGTCAGGCTCGTGGTGTCGTTGTCGGAACCTCTTGCCCGGCAGCCGCACCGCCTGGAATAGCTCGACCCCCATCTCGTCCACGTAGGGGTAGATCGCATCGGGCTCCGCGTCGGTCGCCGAGTTGCCCGCGAACAGGTCGCGCATCTTGAGGTTCATCGCCTCGACGATGTGCAGTGTGTCGCACCCCGCGTAGCACTGGAGTAGGATGCGTCCGTCGTCGCCCTCGGTCACCCCGAGGGATGCCGCCTGGTCGTCGTGGCCCGGGCAGACACACACGTAGCCATTGCCCGCCGTCGCCACCCCCTCGACGCGCGAGAGGAACTCGTCAATCGTCATACCCACCCCTTCGACGCCAGGCTTCTGACGCTACCGGGGATAATCCCCGACCACAGTCGCTCCCCATCGATCCAGACCGAGATACGCAACTGGGATTGCGCCGGGGAGGAGGCATCGTAGGTGAGCGTCCACACCTCGTGCTCCACGTTCCTCGCGTCTCGCACGTACACCTGCTGCGCCGAACGCTTCTTGACGGGTCGCCCCATCATCGTCGCTTCGTACTCCAGCATGTCCTCGGGCTCGGTCATCATGCCGCCACCTTTGCTTCCTTCTTCCGAGCGTACGCCCGGACGTTGGCCTCGTGCTCGCAGTCGATGCAACGGACGCGACCGTCGCCCATCGTCCGCCAGTTGGTCTCGGTTCTCGTGTGTCCGTTACGGCACTTGCCGCCCTTGCGCGCGACCCCGCCGCCGCCGTAGTTCTTCGCCCGGTTCTCCTGCTTGCCGAGGCGTATCCTCGATGCCGCGTTGGTGCACGGCTTCGAGCAGTAGCGTTGCTTCGAGCCCTTGCGATGGGGGTCTACCCAGAACGAGTTGATGCACCCCGGGCACTCGCAGACACCCCAGTTCATGTCCACCGCGTAGTAGTAGTCCACGAGCGGCCCGCGCCAGGCGTCACTCAGGTCGCACGCGCAGAGCAGCCGGTCGGCGATCACGAACGGGATCGGCCCCACGCGCTCGGGGTTGATGATCCAGGTCTCCAGGGTCGTATGGGAGATCCTGGACTTCTCTGCGACCACGTACAGGGCCACCCGGTCGCGCTCACCCGTGCCCGAGTGGTTATGCAGCCATCGGTCGAAGATCGTGAGCACCGGCATCGCCGGTACTCGCCCCTGCTGGAGCGCCTGTGTCTCTGAGTTGGTCATCGCTGCCTCCTGCTTGATGTTCCAGGTCGATGATTGTGATGTCGGCGTACGCCTTCTCGCCGTAGATCTTCCTCGCATCCCACCACGCCACCTGCCTGTCGTCGACCCAGACGACCTTAGTGAGCGCATCGCCGATGGCCCGACACAGCTTGTCGGTGTCGCCGGGTGCGGTGTGCCAGAAGGGCGCGTCGGGACGAAGGCCGCGCTCGGGGTTGTTGGCCACGTAGTGCTTCTTCGGACGGGTGAACGCGAACGTCACCACGACTTTTACCGGCCCCGTGAGCAGCGGCACGTCGCGTCGGGCGAAGCCGATGGTCTGTGCCACCTGCGTGCGCCAGGGGCCCACGCGCTTCGACGACTCGCCCCCGTAGGGGTTCTTACTCCCCTGGGGGGCAGGCGCGCCGAACACGCGGATAGTGAACACGCGGATGGTCTCAGTTGAGATGGGACACCTCGGGCTTGGTCTCTTCCTCGGGCCCAACCTCGATGAGCCCGCTCGCCCGAAGGAAGTCCACCACGTTGCTGCTCTGCTGCTGGTCTATCGCGTCGTTCGCCTGCCGCATGACCTCCTGCTCCTCGTCGGTCGCATCAGGGATGCGCGATGAGATGTCTGCGATCAGCGCCGCCGCCGCCGGGCGCACGCGGGGCTCCAAGAGCCCGAGCACCTGGAGCCCGGCGATCACGAGCGGGCCCGTGCGTAGGTCGAGCGTCACGTCGACCGGCGTCACGCCCTCGGGCGGCACACCGTTCTCGACGAGCAAGTCCATGTAGCCGATGTACTCGTAGGCGCTCCTCGCCGCCTCGGGTAGGAGGTTGAGGGCGCGCTCGCCATCCTCCTCCAACCACCAGAGGAGCGGTATCCCCTCAGACTTCTCCACGAAGTCTTCTCGCGCGGACTGCACGGGTGCCTCGTCTGCGATCCCCCACTGGGGATCTGTCGATGATTCTTCCACTGCGGTCACCTCCCGGTGTCTGATTGTAGCGGTGTGTTGAGCCAGTCGCTCAACCCGGCGATCACCGTCTCGTAGACGGGGATCGTGGCATTGGCCTCGTACAGTTCTGCATCCACGAGGCGCTCCTTGGCGCGGTCGATGGTCTCGTCCCACACCTCGCCGCCGTTCTCCGAGTCGTCGGGGACGCGCAGGGAGATCGTCCGGCGCTTGCGCCGTTCGTCACCCTTGAGCCTCGGCCGCTTCTTGCCGCCGCGCGTCGAGCCCGGCTGCGGATTAAACTCGCCCCGCTCGGCGAACTCCTTGAGTCCGTCGTGCTGGTCGTTCGACTCCCAGTACGTCCACACGCCGCCTTCGAGCACGATCTTGGCCTTGGCCGCCTCGATGATGTTGTGATGTGGACGGCAGAGACCGATGGCGTGAGGCACGGGCCCCGAGACCCACCCCAGGCCACCCACGTCGGTGACGCCCGCGTTCTTCCCGAGCGCCTCGACGGCCTCCTCGTACGAGTCGAACGTGATCGACACGAAGTACGAGTCGCCCCCGATAGCCGAGCGCGGGAAGCAGTGGTGCGGATCGTCGGTAGCCTCGGTGCAGTCGGGCACCGCGCACTGCTCGTTGATCGGGTACGTCTCGGCTGCGACCGCGACCACCCTGCGATTCTTGATCGGCTTGATCGCGGTCATCCCGACGCCCTCCCGTGCACGATCTGCCCGCCATCGGGCGAGGGCTTGATCGCATCGAAGAGCGCCACGAGCGGGTCGTACCCATCGTCAAGCTGCTCGACATCGAGCGGCAGGTTGCGATTGCTCGTCGCCTTGTGGAGCACTGACACGAGAGTCGCCCCGGTGTACTTCTTGCCGTCCGACGTTTCGAGCGCGAACATGCCGAACCGCTCGGTGACCGTGAGAGTCCTCATGCGAAGAGCCCCCGCAGGATCATCACGGCCAGCCCCCAGAACGCGAGGCAGAACGCGATCCCTGCAAGCATGACCCAGTTGAAGTTCCTGATGCTTCTCACTTGAGTGCCTCCTTGACGCCTTCGAGCGCCTTGTAGGTGCGCAGCACGGCGAGGAAGTCGTCGTACGTCGCCTTGGCCTGCTTGAACTCGTAGTGCCCGCTCGCGGTCACGTGAAGCACTGCCCGCCAGTCGGTCGGCTCGTACCCGCACTCGACACCGCCGCCCTCGTACGCCTCCAGCTGCATGAGGTGCGTGGGGTAGATGCCCTTCGATGTCTTGAGGTCGACGAGCCCCTTCGTGCCAGCTGGGATGGTCGTGTACTTCGGGCCCTTGACAAGCGGCTCGCCCTTCTGCGTGAGCGCCTTCGCGATCAGGCGCACGGACTTCGTCACCCTGCCACGAAGGTCGTACCGTCCAGCGAACCCGTGCTCGACCGAGCCCACCGCGATCTCCTGGCCGCCGGTCTCCCAGGCGTCCCCCATGTCCTCGCAGAACGCACGGAGTCCCACGATGTAGCCGTGCTCCTCGGGCGGATAGTCGTCGGGGTTCGGCAGGAGCCTGAGCCCGGCCCACGCCTCGAAGGCGTCGTGCGCGGACTGCCCGCGCGTGCCCGCGCTCGACAGCACGTGGTTGACGGTCAGCTTGTTGAACTTGAGCGCCTCGAGGAGGGTCTCCTCGGTGGCGTACTGCCACGTGGCGTTCACGTTCACGAGTAGCGAGCCGTCTTCGCCCTGCACGACGTGGCCGGTGTTCCACAGTTCCAGGATGCCGATGGCCCCGATCTTCATACCCCACCACGGGAGCGCGGGCTTGTCGAGACATCCGAGCACGGTCGTCACGCTCGGTACCTCGACGAAGGGGTCAAGGTGGTCGATGCCCTCGGCCTCGTCCGCTCCGACCCTGCGCAGGCTGTACCCGCGCTTGACGCCCGCCTTCTTGTCCTCGACGAAGTACGCGATCTCGATGCCGCTCGGCGTGAGGGTCAGGGTCTTGGGCTCGGGGGGCGCTATGGGAGCCGCCCCCGTCTTCGTCGTCGCCATCAGATCTGCCGACCCGCAACGTGACGGCGGTAGATCAACTCGGCACCAGCATTGGCTACCGATGTTCTCTGGAGACCAGCGTAAGAGGAGATGTCCTCCTCCAACGACCCCGCCACCGTCTTCGACTTCAACTTCTTGGCGAGGGCAGTGGTGCTCGCGCTGGGGTGCTGCCGAAACATCTCGGCAAGGCTCGCGACGAGTCTCCCCGTCACCGCCTCTTTGGTGGGGCCCCAGGCCGCGATGGCCGTCGTCAGTGCGGACGAAAGAGACACGCCCTTGTCGAACCCGTAGGCCCGCATGATCGCATCCGTGCACATGATCGCCCCGTTGGCCGCCGTCTTCTGAACCCGTAGTCCGTGATCGGCGCACACGTTGCTTGCCCCCACGGTCGTAGGATCATTGGACTGGAGGCGGTTCTTGAACTTCTCGAACGAACCGATGGCCGCACGGTTGTTGAGAGTCAGGAAGAGGAGGCTGGCAACCTCCAGCGGAACCACCTCGGGATCGACGACGCTGATGACTCCGAGCGACCCCACGTTGAACCCCGCGAGGATGCGTCTGAGGTGGGCGTCATTCACCGCCTTCTGGGCCTGGGGATGCACTTCGAGATCCCCGAGCCGTAGTCGGACGATCTTGCTCTCGGTCAGGGAGGTGTGAACCTGTCTCTTATACACATCTGACGCTGCC
>ENA-ORBV01010244-ORBV01010244.1-microbial-mat-metagenome-genome-assembly--contig:-NODE-10244-length-15077-cov-4.832467_pt1 | contig 15077 bp, 13 predicted proteins | sample MGYA00237777_ERZ505514 | MGnify/ENA primary metagenome ERZ505514 (study PRJEB26160, sample SAMN06269048) | microbial mat metagenome | isolation source: Oligotrophic lake microbial mat | place... | reverse complement strand
TGACAGAACGAGAAATCCTTGCCAGGTGCACACTAGTCTACTAGCTAGCTAGTAGCTAGAGTATCTTTTTCCAACTAATATGCACCTGGCATTGGCTCATTTTTGTTGTGGGGTGGGTCGCTCTGGTTGTCCGACTGTATCGAAAAGAGCCAAAACGCCCTGGATGTCATATTACTAATAACTTCTTGGTGGATTGATTATTACTTGCATTGGGATTCGGTACCTCTTGTCGGCTCTGAAATCAAAAGTCGCCAAAGAATCAGAGCACTGCAACTGCATGACTTTTTTGGACGATCAAGGAATCACAATACGAGAGTACCATTGGACCACTTTTTTTGACTTTCGAGTACAAGACTGAGTAACATCTTTTGTGTGTGGAAAACCAAAGACCAGATACCGATCAAGCCAGAGTCAGCGTCAATTCTTTTCAACCATGACCAAACATCAAACTCAACGCCCCCAACAAAGGGGAACCTTGGTGGTGGGGGGTCTTTTGGTAGTAGGGATTGGACTTTGTGTCTTTTGCAATGTCAGTTGGTTAAGGTTGGCCCAACGCAAGTTGGACATGGAAAACCACGGGTCGATTGATTATTTTTTGCCAAGCAAGGCAACTGCACAAGTCGAACCAACCACAACCACAACAACAGCAACAACAACACCTCCAGAAACGGTCCTTCGGCTCATTAAGCCTCCTCCAAGAGCCGACAACAAGACGGTAGCACTCTGTGCTTGCATGAGGGAAGAAGAAAAGAACGTGGACGAATGGGTCGATTTTCATTTGGGCATTGGCTTTGCCCAGATTCATATTTATGACAATACCGAACTCTTTGAATTGGAACAATGGGCTCGAGAGAGGCAAGAGGTCTTTGGCGATCCCATTACCATTACCCATGTCCCACAACACAATGGTGTCCAACGAAGAGTGTACCGAGACTGTGCCGAAAAAATGTACCAGGCAGGACATGACTATGCGGGATTTTGGGATGTGGATGAGTTTTTGGTCATTCAAAATAGGACCCAATATCCTCATCCAATCGACTTGTTGTTGGAGCAAGCACCGACGGGAGAATTGTGCGTGGAAATGTTGGTCTTTGGCCAGGCCCATCGAAAGACCTATGAGCCCATTCCCGTTACGAAAAAGTTTCAGTTTAGTACCACCGAAGGCTATCGGATGAACCAACTGACCAAGGGTATGGTTCATTTGCCGAGCTTTAACTTTTCGGCCAAGGAATTTGCCTCACCTCATTATGTGCCCATCAAACGACCCGAAACCAAGATTCACTGGGCCAAACGATCGGATGTCAAGCTTTATCATTACACGTTTAAAAGCCGCATGGAACACGTACGAAAGTATCTCAAAGGGTCGGCCTGGTACAAGGAGCGAAAGGGCCATGATCAAGCCCTCGAGGGCAAAACGTCCAGAGGAGACAAAGTACCCCAAGGAACCATCTTTGATGACACGGCGTGGCAGATTTTGAAAATGGTTGCGCCGAGGTATGCCTTTTATGATCAATTCTATCAAATACCGCATCACATTCCTGATGAGCACGATGAGGACGAGGCATAGGCGGCATCCACAAAGCTTGCCATTCATCCTTACTGGAATCGTCACTACCACCTGTGTCAAATGATGACCCAAACAAATTTCCGATTCCTGGGAAGACAATAGCGCTTGTTAGGACGAGGCCAAGGGCGGACATAGCCTTGAAATCGCGGAAAGAAACAATGAGCAAGATGGCCGCAGCCGCAGAAAGATGCCGATCTGGAGCCATGCACTTTGTACGATTATAAAGGAGAAAATAGAAGCAGCGTCAAACTACATCCGCGCTTCAAAGAGACCTCAGCACTAGATCAAAAATGGTCATTTCAAGAATGCCAGACATCACCGTCCACACGATAAGACAAGCAGCATGGTGACGTCGCCTCGCCTGGATGGAAGTACGAAACATTGACGATCCACTCGGGCGAGCCAATGCTTCGACGCTGTTGGAAGTTCACAGCCAAAAAGTAAATCAATCCATCTACGGCGTGTCGCTCTACAGTTGATTGGGCTGGCCGTTCCTACGCTAATCGCCTCGTCCTGCCAGAGAAAGAAAGGACCACGATGGCCAACAAGCCAACTAGACGCTCGCTATCTGGAATCACGCTACTGTACAAATTCACGCCAACAGAAAGTCTCCAACGCCAGAAGCTAGTTATCGCATACATGCCAGCCACAGTTGCAGAAATATCCATACGTGCCCATGCTGTATGAGAATTGTAAAAATGGGACTTGCCGCCGATTAAGCTGCCCATGCCCATACGTTAGGCCACAATGATCAAGGAATGTTGCGACGCCTATGATCGGGGGGGTCAGCTCGTTGGTCGACAACCAAATCATCAGCTCAACGTGCAGTGAACAGTCTGGAACCAGCAGGCACCTAGTATCAAGACCACCCATAAGCGTGGCACACGCTGTGACTACAATGTTTCCTACTGTGCCATCCCATTCAGTATCTTATAGAATTTAAATCATTCTGTTGTGCTCGACACGTCAGACTCCAGTGAGTACATATAGGTTGGCTTCAAAAGTTCCACATTTCTCCCTATCTCGATTGCATTTATATATACACACATTTCAGATTAAGTAGAGCATTGTTGTCACGTGCACGTTCTTTTTCTAATAATAGCAAAAGTCACAGCAATAATAGTATTTGCATGTCACCTCCTCATTTGGCTTTGCACAATCCGCGGATATGTTCACACCTACTCCATGGAAGCCGCCCATCCCGCAGATTTCCTCTGGCATATCCCCCGTAAATTCATTGTAGTGAAGCCTCAGATTCGCTAAGAATGGAGACAAATTTTGAAAACACAAATAGGGATGTCAGGTACTTCGTACAACAGGCATGATCGGCAATATGACGGAACCAAAACTTACTAAGACGTGTCATGAGTGCAAGCTCAGAAGGAATTTTACCTACAAGAAATCGAAAAAGAAAATACCAAGATGAGTATCTGAACAAGACAATTCTGTACCCCAGTCGATATCTGGAGAAGTTTTGATAGGGCAGACATACCAGTGAACTCATTGCCATACAAAATCAATGTGTCCAGACTCGCCAGTTCCACTAGTACAGTCGGCAATGTTCCTTGTAAAGCCGGTTCGTTCTCGGCTTTTCAATAACAAGAAGTGACAAAATCAGTAAATGAATCATCGATCAAACCTTGACATTCTCTGCCGCTTGCACTGCGTATTGCTCTGTAGTTTACTCACTGCTATTAATCCCCGTCACGATTCCCTGGTCGTTGCAGATCACATCTGTCCAATCACAAGCGTCACAGCTCGATAACCAGCCTTTATCCACGAGTGGTCCCTCTTCCAACGTGTTGCCGGTCTGCAAAAAAAACTCCACCAGTGTATTGGTTTGCGTACTGAGACTTTCTCCTGGACATTTTGTTTCCACCAAATACTTCTGCAGATTTGTGTTGCAGACCCACCCATCCATCCATGCAGGACAAAGAGATCCAAACATTGGGCCAGCTGTAGCGGAAGATAGTATAGACTCATTCAAAAGCAATATGACGACCAAGAGGACGCTGTGTCTATAGAGAAGCTCCAGAGGACGGCTGGTTGGAAAATTCATCGTGAATTGTTTCTGTCTTGCGAATCAAAAAGAGATAAAATTCGGGCTTGCAAAGCAGATATTGATCGTGGTTCCAAATCTTCTAGAAAATGAAGATTATTGAGGATAAATGATGGTGGGGATATGCCCGGCGATTCTTCCTTCTATTGCTAGATATACACGGGGAAGTCGACCAACTTGCGATATCTTCGGATCCTATTTCAAGATTCGCTTGAGAGGAATGCTTAAAAAAATATATAGGCTTAAAAAAATATATAGGAAACGGTTCAACGACTGATAAGAGTTAGATATACCCTGAGCTCTTGTTGCGACAGTTTCCTTTGTGCCAGTGCTGTTGTTGTTGTACGAACGTATGGATCGTTGCTTTGCTCGATGGACAGCTGATTGTTCTATTTAACCTCTCTACTTATAGCTCAGAGTTAGCAGAATAGGTCTCATAGATGTAGTTTGGAGGTACGGTTGCTTATTAAGTCTGTCATCATCGTGTTCTGTTGTAAAAGTCGGCTGTTCGATTTCTGTGGTAAGGTGGAATGAAAAACCGACGGATGACGCGAGCTGGCGTGATGGTAATTAGGCCGTCAGCGATGAAGCACATGCAATGGGTGAGTGCAGGCGCCTTCGTGATTAGGAAGTTGCAGTTGAAAGTGAGCCCTACATGGGAGCCCAAAGCTTCTCACATGTTTTGTGTACTGTGCCATTCACTGGAGGAGCCAAATGTTCCAAATGTGCCACATGTGCCACATGTGCCACAACCTCAAGATTTGTGGGGACTTCTTGGGAAGTTTTTGTAACTTTTTGGTTTGATTCGCAAATGCAGTCCAAACGTGTCACAACAAACCCAAAGCATTGTGAAAACAGTTGGTTCCACGGAAGACGGAAAATTTGGATTCATGCGTGAAAACTTTAGTGTTGTTGCAATGCAAGCATGTCTGCAGAGAAATGCAGATGTGCTGCAAATGTCTGTAGAATGAAAGTGCAGCCGCATTTAGCACATCCATGTTGTTCGTGTCCTGTGTGATGAATCCAGCGCAACGAATGTTTTTTAAGGACAAATGTGGATCCTTGGTTGCAATTGAAAAAGAAGATGAATCATGAATGTTTGATGCAATTTCAAAACATGCACTTTCTGTTGTTGTGGATTCAGAGAAGTGCGAGCTCAATTCTGCAACTTTTGTGTCTCACTTTGGAACCATTTGAGATTCTGAACAAATTTGTCTTTTGGAAGCAACTTTGCAACACAACGCATCATTTGTGAAAGAGATGAAATGGTTGTTGTCTGTCCTTTCAATGCAGAGCAACGCAATGCATGTTCTGTTGGCAAACTCAGCATTGTTTTGTTAGATGTGCACATGTTTGATGTCGAAAACATTCTTTCTGCTTTGCAAGGAGCACAGTGATTTGACATAAGCCATTCTAAGCAGGCTCACATAATTTTGTGGGGCTCACCAACTCTTGACTTTGCAATGTGTTGTGATGTTGTTTTGCTTTCAAGTTGCAGCGAGTTGATCATGCTGACTCCTTTTTTTTTGTGCACTTTCTGTTATGAACAACAAAGCTGTCATGCATGGGCCATTAAAAAACAATCTGCAATGATTTTTTTATAATTCATAAAATCCATTGTAAAATTCATTATCTTTGTCTTGAACATTGCAGTTTAGCCCAGTTTGAATCTTTGGCAAATCTCATGTTGTGTTGTTCGGACCAAACAGCTGACAATGTTTCAACATGTGAATTAAAAAAGATGCTCATTCAGCTTTGGAATTTGTTGGTTTCATAGAACAATTGAGATTGAACAAAATGAAGGATTATTGGAAATTGTGTGTGTGTGTGTGTGTTTGATGCACAAAGAAGCTGATGCAATGCAATTGCTAGTGTGAGCATTGGCTTCAAGATTGAAATCATGGTCCGCGTGGATGCAAGATCGAGGCGAAAGATTGTTCGTTCAGACGCACACTGACTTAGCGCACACTGCTTCGAATCTGTTCCTGACATTTTTCTGTTTTTCGTGTCAAACTTCTCTGCAAACAGCAGCAGCAGCAGCAGCAACAACAACAACAGCAACAACAACAGCAACAACTGCAAACCAACCAGCATAACAAACAACGACGATCGCATCATGGGCCGAAACGATCCTCCAGTTGCCTTTCTAGCAGGCGCTCTGACGGCAGCAGTCGTCACTGTCTTTGCCTACCGAAAAAAGATCGACTCGTCCGAATCCGAGTGAGTAGTCTACAATGATGTTGGAATACGGACCTCTTGCATCGGATTTCTCGTTTTTGATGTCCCTGACCCTACTCATACATTATTTTTAATCTTGTATTACTCGTATGGAATCAATCCACATGAAATAAATAAAAAGATTGATGATCCACCTCCCAGGTTGGATGGTCAAGTTCTACAAAGAGCACAAAGATACGGAATTCACATCCGATGAAGACATGATTACGGTGGCCGTGGAATTAGCGGCCAAAAATGTCGCCGAACATACAGGCGGACCCTTTGGGTGTGCCATTTTTGAACGAGACATTGCCACGAAAAAGTCCAAACTCTTTAGTTGTGGAGCCAACCGTGTGGTAACGCTGAACAACAGCTCTCTTCATGCCGAAATGGTGGCCATTCAATTTGCCCAAAAGAAACTCCAAACATTTTCCCTCAAAGGTGCTACGCCGGGCAAAGAATATGTGCTGTGTACGAGCTGTGAGCCTTGTTGCATGTGTCTCGGTGGCACACTTTGGAGTGGCGTCACGGAATTGATCTGCAGTGGAGCCAAAGCGGATGCCGAAAAGATTGGCTTCAACGAAGGACCCGTCTTTCCTGAGTCCTACCAACAATTGGAAGCCGTGGGTATCAAAGTCAAACGAGAAGTCTTGCGCTCCAAGGGGGCGGCGGTTTTGGAAGACTACGGCCGAACGGGTGTCATATACTAGTAAGAATGCAGTATAGTCGTGAAGGGACGACGAATCCATGCATATCTTATCTTCAAGGTGGTTTGCTTTGCGGATACTCTAGTAGTTGCCCATCCCGAGGTGTCGGCAATCCATACAAGATCTCAATTCATGTAATTCTCGTTTATATTGTACTGCTACTATATTATAATTGTCTTTATGACAGCCTTCACCCTAGGTGCAATACGAGTCCCCCGACACTGAAAACCGGACGAAAGAACAAGGCCGAAGATACTTTATCTCCAACAGAAGTCTTGCCAGGTGTACCTTCTGACTGCGCTGCCCGTTTCTTGTGATACTGTTCCATGACCTGCTTCTGTCTCGCCATGTCTTCCTTGGTGAGATCTTCTTTCGTCATTCTTCAGGTAGAGCCTTCCATCGTAACCCACAACGCTGTTGAAGGCTGTTTTGCTGTGCGTCTTTCGATGCGGTCGTCGCTTCTTGTCTCTAAAATTTACGAATACCAGCCTTAGGAGACTTACCAAATGACAATGTTATTAACAAGTCAGGTTGGTTCCTCGATAAGCTTACTAATGAAGTGCACCTTCCATGGAGCAACAAAGAAATGACTATGCAGAAAGGCAACGTAGCAATGTGAATAAAACCATCCAATTATTGGTGTAGATATTGAGACCCAAGACTTAAATTGTTATAGCCTGTTTTTATCACTCATTAGAGTAACTTGCAAAGCAATAGCAAAACTCACACAGACCATTATTTTCTGCAACTTCCTGGACATTAGGGGAGGATTCTACTGTAGACTCGAATCCTTTGTCGATAGGGGTATGCTCTCCGTGATTTGGCAGCGCCCACTCAAGTCCTCGGCCGCGTTGGGGGCCGTCAGGTTAATTTTTCCACTCGAACATGGTAGTGCTGCATGGCCCGTCAGCACTTGACCAGCGTACTGTGGTTCTTTTCTATTTCACAGAACCGTCGCATTTCACGCTCCCGAAAGAAAAGTGACTATCCTTCAAAAATGAACACGGCAAGCCAGTTAACAGGGCCAAAATCAAGCCAGATGAATAGCCCCGGCCATCCAATACAACTGCTGCGTATTCTGCTTCCCTAATCCAAGGTATACGTTTGCAGAGGCCCAACGTCGTCGTCTCTAAAACAAAAGCGTCGGAAGTTGTCGTACTCATCTTCCCAAACAATAGCCAAAGCTACCCCACCACAAAAGTAGCCCCTTGTCAATTTGTAGTTGTCAGCCGTTAAGGAAAAGCATACCCAGGCACCAACGGCGTCGATTTTTGAGCTCCTGCAGAGCTGCAAAATTCTCGTCCGTCATTCGTCGACAAATATGTGGGAGTCACTAGTCGCGCAAAGACTAGAAACATGATCATGGATGGCAATCAATACCATCATCACCAAAAGTAACCACGGAGGCATCCTCCTCCTCATCATGAGTAACGAAAGCCACTTCCTCAGGCACAGGCTGATGCCCAAGTTCACGGAGTTTGTTGCGAAAGGAGGATCCCCAACTGATGTTTGAAAAATAGCCCGGCGTGTCAAATGGAAACTCATCATCTTCCTCTTCTGGATTGGTGGGGGTGGCGCAAGCTGGAAGAAGCTTGCTCTTGGAATGCATGAAGTACGTGTTGATTGCGGCCTTCATTCCTAACAACTATGGGTCAGGGTAAGGGAAAGAGCCAGAGTCCAATGTCCGAATCTCAGATATTTTCATGTACGCCTCCATGTCAATCTTCAGGACAACTTTGTTACAAAGAAGATTCGCCCTTGGTACAGTAATTTCGCCAGCATTCACAAGTTCTGCCTTGAGATTTTCAAGGGTTTTGAGCTTATCCCTCAGGAGGTTACGTTCCTTTTCGTCGCTCTTCGTATCCCAAGATTCCTCCAGATAGTCTCGCATGGGGCTAATTGGTAGCGTGTCGCTGGCCAGAGTTTCCCCAAGGGCCTTTGCACAAACCCCAAGGAATTCAGTGGCTTTTTGAATCTCCTGCGGCAAAGCCTCTCGGTGATACTTAGCCGTTGGAGGATTCCTTGGCATAACAACTCTTTCGTAAGTCTCGTAGCTGTCGGCCACGACCAGCAAATTGTAGCTCATTCCTTGATTCCAATCACGGCAAAACGCTACATCGCAAATAGGAATAAACGCCAGCTGCCCGTCTTTGAGAGTGTCATAAAGGGGTTCGTGAGGATTCTTCAGCGCCAACAAATTCTCCACCCGCTTTTCCAATCCACAGAATAATTTGCGGTCGTCACTACTTGTTTTCCCTCCCCAAAGTAAGGCTTTTCACAATTGGATTCCATCCCGATACGAAAGCTCGCTCCCAGGGTTCATTCCCGTTGCAATCTCCGCCACGGGGCCGTAAAAAAGTCTGCAGGTAGGGGATTTAGGGATGGAGTGGCCTTTGTTGCAAAAAGGAGACTTGTGTCCCAAGACAGAGAACAAGGCCTTGTTGAGGACCTTGGCATTAGTAGATCGCCGCATATTCGTACGGATTAATGCAACAACTGTCCACTCGTCGTCATCGTGTTGTGGTTGCATTGTTGCTTGCTTGGTTCGTTGGATTGGTTGCTTGATTGCACGGTTGTTGGGTATAGCAAGTGCAGTGCAACTCATGCTTTTGACCAAGAAGAAAAAGAAAGAGGAGAGGAACCGCCAGCTAGCTAGTAGCGCGACTCGCTGACCGGGACTTCTGCACAACCACTCATCTGTCCTCTGATTGGTCCAGTTCATGCTAATGAGGGCTGATTCCAGTGCTGCATGCACAATGTCAGCAGTGCAATTTTCACACATCTTAAGCAGATGTGAAAATGTCTAGACAACTCATGACGGAAGCTTTCTCCTCTCCTATTCTCCGCATGAGAGAGACAGTGACATTGAATTTCCAGACATTGAAGCAAAAATTGAACCACAACAGCTGCAATCTCCCCTTCAAAGGTGTTGGTCATCAAAAGCGACATTGAATTTGTGCAGACATTGAAACAAAAATTAAACCGCAACAGCTTTGTTTGGCCGCAAAGACATAGAGGAGCCAATTCTTTTTGCATCATGTTGATTTTTAAAAGAAGTTGAGATTGAAAAGCTGTCTGTCCATGAAAGGCAGTGCTCACCACCCACAAAACAAGCAATGGATGGATGCAAAGATATTTAACTATTCACAGCATCTCTGCTGAGCACTGCGCACAAATCACATTTTGGGTTTTCAAAAACAGAAAGCTAACTGAAAATGCATCTGAGATGTTATGAAAGTGTGGGATGTTGTGCCACAACAAAAGACAATGTTTTGTGCACTTTAGTTCTTCAACATTCATACATCTCCAAAAAGAGCATGGTGACACAGCTGTTGCTGAATGCAGAGCACAACAGCCCAGCCCCCAGCCATTTGACATCTTGTCACAACAAGCCCAAGGATTGCAATTGACAACAAGCTGCTTGTTCTTCTATTGATCAGCAGCATCTTATGGGTGGGCCCCACTGGTAGACTGAGGCATAGAAAAGTGGCCTCAAGGAAAACTCAAGTGCACACCTGCCAGCACACATAGCCAGATGCTGCTCACCATGCCTCCATCTGCACTCATTTGCTATGAATCCAAGTAATAAAAACAAAGCAAGTTCCAACGAGGCTTTCTAAACTAAAAGTATTGCAAGTGAGGCCCGACCTATCAAAAAGGAAACACATGAGCCACCTTAAAACCTAGTCACATCATATGTGCCCAAAGAAAAAAGTAGCAAGCCTTAAGCAACTCAGCATCTCTCCACCTCACACAAAACACACTCATCCTATTACTAGTGTAAAAGAACCAATTCAACACCCTTTCCCACAACACTTACAAGACACCCCTAGGACCAAAAGTGGAAGCAACAGACCATTTGTTTCTTTTTCACTTGCTAAGTATGGCTACCACTTCTGAAGTGAGAGTACGACAACCAGGGTGCTTATTACCACTGAAAGAAATACTTCATTACCAGTCTCATTTATATATGTTATTATTAGGTTAATGACGGATGATTTATATAATAAGGAATGACTTATTTATTAGTTTCAGTAGATGCCGTTGTACCCAGTGGCTTGGTCGGGCACTCACAATACGTCCATGGATCGGCAAAGCCGTGATCGGCAAAGTAACTAAAGTACGAGTCACACTGATCTTTGTCCAATCCCATGTAGGAAATCATGCCTTCGAGAGTCTTGCAAGTAACAGGCAAATCTCCGTCGATGGCAAGGTCTGGAATGACCTTATCAGGTGCAAGTGCAGCCTCACCATTGGGACACAATTGACATTCCATATCGTAGCAACCACAAGGCGTGCCCAGATCGTCCACGCCCAGTATATCCTGGAATGATTCGTAGACCTTGTCACAATCTGTGTCCTGGGTGTACAAGAATTTATCTGCCAAGTTGCCACAGGACGTGGCAACCTCACCGACACCAATCATTTTCGATTGATAGGCCTCTGGTACTCCCATGGAGACTGCGCATAATGTACACATAGTTCCGTTCCGTTGATCAAACCACGGATCGGAACCATCTTCATGGTTTTCTTCGTAAATATCGAGATCCTCTACCGCGTCGGTGGTTTTGGTGGCATTTGCCGACTTTTCTTCTGCCTTTACGTACAAGTTAGAGCTACAGCTTCCGCACAATCCTCCACAGACGACCTGGATCGCTTTGGCGCCTTCGGGAACCGCAATGACAATGGCCGCATCCTGAGCTTGTGAATATACAATCTCTACAAGTTTACCATCGGCCCTCAATTCCATTTCGGGAGACCATCCGTGGACGCTGACATAGGACGAGTCGTGAAAGACATACCCCGTATCGGTCAAGTCCACGCGAAAGCCCCCACGCAACATGTGTTGTCCACATTGCCCCCCACTCAAGCAATCTCCTCCTTCTCCGAGATTCAGTACCTCGCCCATGGACTCGAGTTTCCAAATCTCCTCCGATTCTTCCAGGACGGGTAGCAAAGTGGCTTCGTCGAACACGTACGAATCAATGGGCGGTCCCTCCACCACGCAAGAGTCATATCCGTTGACACAAGTACAACCCTTGATGGGCAACGTATCGTTACCTGTCGGTGCACTATCGCTTTCCCCACAACTATCCCACGCACAGGTCTTTCGATGGCCCTGAAGGGAATACGTTCCTCCATCTTGATTGCTGGAAAGACGAATGGTCATGGCGTCTTTGGGGAGGATGACTTCTTTGGTTGGTTTGACTGCAATTTCTTCGGTCGGGCTATTCGTGGTGGCGGTTGTGGTGGCGAACGTAGGGGATGGACTATTGGTTTCAGACTGACTTTGACTAAACGTTGGACCCTCTGTAAGCATGTCATCATCCATCACAACGGAAGGCTCCATACTACCACGAAGTGCCGCTGTCATGGTCGTACTTTCGGTGGGTACTTGTGTCGTCATTGGGGCTTTGGATGGGGCAGGAGTAGGTTTCTTAGTTGGCTTTGCAGTTTCCGGGGCGACTGGAGCTGCGGTAGGTTTCTTAGTTGGCTTCGCAGTTTCAGGGGCTTTGGATGGCGCAGAAGTCGGTTTCTTAGTTGGTCTCGCAGTTTCAGGGGCTGTGGATGGCGCAGAAGTGGGTTTCTTAGTTGGCTTCGCAGTTTCAGGGGCGATAGGAGCCAGGGTGGGCACACTGGTGGCCTTTGTTTCTACCGACACGACAATGGACAGACTGGAAGTCACTGGAGCAGGAGTGGGAGCGGCAATTTGCTGATTCCCATTCATGGGTAAATTGTCGACAACCGTCCTGTTGGTTACTGATCCCGAACCACCACGATCCGACCCTAAGGATGATGATGCTAGGCCTCTTATTCTCCTCTGCTGTTGTTGTTGATTTTCCAACAAATGACGATGCGCTTGTTGGAGCGATGATTCAATCTCTTGGTCGCGTCTCTGTTGACGATATTCTGACGGGATGACATTTCTTGCATCGACGACGACAACTACTAACAACGCCCACAAGGATACAGCCAAAGCGATATGTCTAGATGCCTTCATGATACACTAATCAACTGTACTTCTCAATCACTCTTTGTTTTCTCAATCACTACTATATTTCTTCCAAATCTGGCTACTCTTTCGTTGTTGAAACTTCAAATGTATGTGTTTTGGTGAAAGAATTTTCTCACTCGGAAGGAAAAAATGAGGGTCGAGAGAAAAAAAGACCGTTCACTCGATGATCGTCTGTTGTTATTAATGGCGGTTTCATACGTTTGTCAAAATGACTTGTAATCGCCTGGCGGCATGCGAACTGCCACCAGTCACCACAAGAACATTGGCCTCATTTTTTCTCCTGCATTTTCTCCCAACCTGCTGGCTAGTAGCTACCAACTAGCTAACTGGCTAACTAGCTAGCTAATGCGGCACATGCGCAGGCACATGTGCTTTCTGTAAGCTGGCTACAGGCATTAAAAGCTAACAAAGATGCTGGCAAGTGCAAAGCTTGCACCAGAACTGTCTGGACAGGCGCCATCATCAGTCCATGCATCTTTCTCTTTCATGTCCACCTTTGCATCTGTTCGCAAACAAAACAAGTGGAAACCATGAAACAAAATGCATCAACATCTGCACATTCCATCTGTTGGCTGACCCTTGACAGACAAATCCATAACGCTTGTTGCCAACAAGCAAACAAGACAAAATTGTTGTCCATGGGTGTTGTTTGTCAACAGTGCCTTTTTCGGACAGCATTCTGCACACAGGGGAGTCAGAGGGTCAAGGAATGATTTGCATCCGTTTTGAAAGCAACAATGGCAGAGCGTTGTGAGCAGTGGATTGCATGGTGCATCCCAAGAAAAGGGTTCGTTCATGCTCTGCCTTTGCAGCTTTGCCATTGCAGTTGTGATGAGAACAGTCAGCAGCTGGCCCAAAAGTCACTCGCTCAGCTGTTGTGTCACCGCGTGACCTGAGTTCTCCATGTGCCCGAAAGAATGTGATTGCCATTGTTCTGAAAAAGGAGAAGAAATTGGGACAAATTTCCACCCTGGAGAATCCAAATTCAAGACGACACTTGCCCAGCACCTCAGAGATGAAAAAAAATGCAGCAAGGTTTTGATCCCAGTTTGCTGCATCACACATCTTGCTTGCCCCATTTGCACAGTTTGAAAAGTTGTTTCTGGCGAGAGCCAAATAAGTGGAGGAAAATGTGAGCATCACACCATGCCGGCTAGCTGTTGCATGGGACAGACCGCGTCAACAAGAACACATGTGTGGCTGCATCGGGACATTCTTTTGTTCAACAGCTGCCTGCACACTTCTTGCTGAGCCCTCTCTTTTCTCAGCACACCAACCCCGACGTGTCACTCTGCTCTGCATGCTTGTTGCAACATGCTTTTGTGAGTCTCTCATCACCTGCTGCTTGTTCCAGGCACTGGAACCTTCATGTGTCCACGTCCCCGCCTTTTTCTGTCACCTGTGCAACAACGCCCTCTTGAACTTCTTGGTCGAGGTTTCCAATCCCTCTTTGACTTTGTTGGGCTTCAATGCATTGTTTGGGAGAAGGAACATTTTTTTTTCAAATCATTCAATGACCAACTCATGGGGAACCCGAACAACCAAAAATTCCATCCAATGAGGACATCAGATGTTGTCATGATGAAGTTGTGGAACATGACGGATTGTTGATGCTGCTCTTTGATTTCTTGCATTTGTTGAAGCACTTTGGTCTTGACAAGATGCCACTCAACGCGTTGCAGTGCCCACAGATGCAACATTTGGTTGGTTGTGGATGGAAGACAATGTTTCGGGCACATTGTTGTGCAAGTGCGTCAAGGTTTTGAGTTCATTTGAGCAAAACCAAAACACAAATGCAAGGTGAGACAGCAAAGCATCCGATTCACAAATGAGGACACAATGCAGACTTGCTCTCAGACCAACAATGTTTCTGCACAAAATTGACAACCAGGCAAAAACTGCAATGCAAACAAATGTGACCAAAAATGTTGTCTTCATTTCTTGGGATCAAGTCCCCAAACACAATGACACACAAATTCTTGCGATCAATTTCTTCTTGTCCCTTTGGTTTGTCGGGCAACAAAATGTTGGCAAGAAATGAGTCGACTGCATCACAAATGGCTTGACTTCCAGGTCAAGAGACCAAATGAGCAATCGAATCGGATTCTGGTGATTGTCATTTTTTTGTGTTTTGGCGTTTTGGTTTGGACCAGAACGATGGTGAGATGGAAACGTCATTTGGGATCCAGGGTGTGGTTCGAATTTTGGGATCTTGGTTTCCATGGGTTGTTGACGAAAATTGAGCAATGTGCAGTGATGACAAAAAAACATCTTTCATGTGAACTCTCAGCAAAGGAAGTGTGCGCCTTCATTTGGAATTCAGAAACACAAATTGCAGTGGAAGAACAAGACTTTCCAACCTCCATCTGCAACTCTCAGTGTCATGTCAATTGCACAGCAAACCAAGTCAAACTTTGGGCTGACTTGAATGGGAATGTCAAAACATTGAAGCACTTGACAATGCAACTCAGTCGCAGAACAACTGTCTCTTATACACATCTGACGCTGCCG
>ENA-ORBV01010240-ORBV01010240.1-microbial-mat-metagenome-genome-assembly--contig:-NODE-10240-length-15080-cov-5.189229_pt1 | contig 15080 bp, 6 predicted proteins | sample MGYA00237777_ERZ505514 | MGnify/ENA primary metagenome ERZ505514 (study PRJEB26160, sample SAMN06269048) | microbial mat metagenome | isolation source: Oligotrophic lake microbial mat | place... | reverse complement strand
TTTCAAGCAGAAGACGGCATACGAGATTCGCCTTAGTCTCGTGGGCTCGGAGATGTGTATAAGAGACAGGCAAAATGCGAAAGTAGCCTATCTCTAAAAAGTTTTCTTCCTTTATCCATAATTATCATGTTTCTTTGCACAGATACATATTCATCCTATTTTTTGACCAGGGCATACAAGATAGATGGCTCATGGTGCTTTTTTGCGTAGCTCCTTCTGCTGCGGCATTTCAATCGCTCTGCACTCTAGACTGTGCATCGTCTTCGTCGTTCTGGCTGGGCGCCATGGAATGCTCCGTCAGTCGTTCAGTTTCTACGTTCAGCAAATTATTAATCTATCCCCTCGAAGTCGTTGTGTTTTTTTAGAAAGAAGTAGGGTTTAGTGGCTCCTTGCACTCGCAGCATGAGCACTCTACCATTGGGCTCTCTCCAAGACAGTCAACCCAGAAGAATTGAAGGTATCCAGGGTAGTCGTTGCCAGATCTCCGTTCGTCAAGCACATCACATACTTGCTGTACGGAGCCCGTCAAATCATTTTCTAAAACTGTCCATACGGCTGCGAGGTGGAATTATGAAGAGATGGGTATGAGATTATTACGATTCTAAGCGAACAAATATCGACCAATAAAACAACGCAACTGCGCCCTTACCTAACTGCTCCAATTGGAGCAACCCATCTGCTGGCATGACCCCCCCAAAATTGTTGTTGTCAAGTTGTACAACAACCAACTTTTTCAGGTTTCCAATGTCGTTCGAGATTGTACCACTAAGCCGGTTTGAATTCAGGTCGATTGCTTGCAAATCTAAGAGAGAGTATAGGGCCTGTGGCAGAGTCCCCACCAAATCATTGTCATCGATGTCGATGGATTGAAGGAGAGAGAGTTGTCCAACGGCCTCTGGGATAGTGCCCGTAATCTTCTTGTTTCCATCTAATGTCAGCTCTCGTAGTTGTGTGAAACTAAAGAGTTCATCAAACAGTTCTCCGGACAGGTTGTTATCATTGAGATCGACCGTGTCGATAAGTTTGACTTCATCGATGGAGAGCAAATCTCGTTCTGTCGGCAAGACATCCTGAGGCACGCCGACGCAGCCTAATCCGAACCACAGACATTCATGGCTGGAGTCCAAGAATCGAATGGCTGGGACAGTAGTCGATTTTTCTTGAAAACAAAAACCTTCTTGGGCCCGACAGTTGGTCCAGCTGTTACCTCCGAATTGGAAATAAATTAGACCTGCTTTATAGCGTTGCATAACACGCTCTGCAATGTCTGGACAAAGCACTGCACCGTCTTCCTGGTCCAGCCAACGCATTGCACTGTAATGTGGTGTTGACATGTCTTCCAGCTTGGATCGGTCTGAAACCGACGACAGAATTTCCAACAGAGCACTGGACCGACTGGCTGCAGGCATGCCGCATTTCTGGAAGACTTGAGATCCGTCATCTCCGCCATCTTCCTGTACTTCTCTGGGGATTTCTTCTTCTACTACGACCGCGTTATCTTCGACCACTGCGACCACATTAGTACCTCCACCTACCGAATCACTGGTAATGCTGTCTTCTCTGTCAACTGCACTGTTGGAACTTCCTCCTCCTGCTGCACTGCTGGAGCTACCGCTTCCTGCTGCACTGCTAGAAGTTCCGCCTCCGCCTCCTCCATCCTCCCGGTCTTTGGGTCCAGTGCCACTACTAGTAGAATATGACATGGAAGCGTCCATGCGAAATACTTCCTTGAGAAAAGTCTCTTCAAGTGCCTCTTCTAGTCTTTCAAAACCAGCTTCTGCTGTGTCTGCAGATGCCTTTTTTCTTTCCTTCTTGCTGTTTCTTGGTGAGAGATCGGCGACTCGTACACGATTCGTAGTAGGGTTTCTCAACTGTCGGGCTTTCGCTTTGGAGCGTGACTTTCGTGAAGGTGCTAGTTCAAGCCCATAGGACATGGAAGCATCCATCCTAAAGACCTCCTCAGGAAAAAACATATCTTCCAGTCCAGGAAAATTTGCTAGTTCTCTTGCTCTACTCTTAGCTTTAGAGCGCGATTTCTTTGAAGATCCTTCGTACCCATAGGACATGGAGGCATCCAACCTAAAGACCCCTTCAGAAAAGAACATATCTTCCAGCGCAGGAATATTTATGAGGTCTCTTGCTCTTCTACTTTTCGCTTTAGAACGCGACTTCCCTGAAGAAGCCATAGGTTCGTAGGACATGGAAGCATCCATGCGAAACACTTCCTCCGGGAAAAACATGCCATCCATTTCAAGAGGGTTTACTAGTTCTCTTGCTCTACCTTTAGCTTTTGCCTTACTCGACTTTTTTGATGAAGATCCTGGTTCATACGACATGGAAGCATCTAATCTGAAGACATCCTCGTGAGAAAAGATCTCCTCTAGTTCTTCTGTATTCAATTTCTCAAATCCTCTTTCGCCATCGTCTTTTACGTGATTCGTTGAATGGTCGTCAGTTTTAACAGCATCAAGATTTGGGACTATGATAGTATTTTTTCTCAATCGTCTCAGCCCTGCAGCTTGTGCTTGTTCCGACAAGGCACAAACTGCAACAAACAAGTGTGCTACGAGGGATGGAAACTTGGCCATGGTGCTATGTTGTTGCTTACTCGAGTTAGCTAGCAATAACAGCGTTGTTGTGATGACTATCTCTTACCGTCGCTAGACTACCAGTTTGAGTGCAGAGTAGCTGTCAAGATACAGCTGAGTAGAACTCGGTATAATACCGATCCGCAGGAGAAGTGAGAAAGTTTGCACATGAAGAATGAATGAGAGTTTCGATTTTGAATTCAAACCCATCTCTGCATCCAACCGTTTCGGTATATATATATTAAGGACGAAGACTTTCATTTACTTAAAGAATGGCCAAAATCAACGGTTCGGTCGGCTGGGTTCTTGTTACTGTACTGGTACCACAAATTGGTGACTATTACGTTTGCTTCCGCCAGATTTGTGGTGACAAACTTCTCGGTCGCACACTAGATCATGGAAACGCCTGTCGACCGCGTAAAGTCTCACACTATCAAGCTACCCGGTGCTGGTATTGCTACCTGGTACGGTACTATCGTAGTTAAGTAGACTAGCTAGCTAGCCCCATGCACTCAACTGTAATAGTTGGTACTGGTACGAGCACGACCATGATGCATCAATCAATGATTTTTGTTGTTGTTGTTTTATAATGTACGTTTAGATCGGTAAAGGGAGGTTGACAGGCAATTGGCAAACCCATCCTCTTTCTTCCGACGATGACTTCAAGAGTAACAAATTCATTCACAAGCGCTATTATTGCAAAAACAATGACAACGACAATGACCACTAGAACCAGTCATCAACGGCAACTCTTTGTCGCCTCACTGGTAATTTTTTCCTTGATTGCTTTTACTACCAATCTTTGGGTATCAACTCGAATTTTTCAAGGGCTCGGAAATCAATCCGAAGTGTCCAACGCTTTGCAGCGGTTTCGTCGTGAGACACGCCGCCAGCTCGGCAACAATGACAACGCTACCAATAGAATCACGAGCAATTCAAATGCCATGGATGACACCAACAATAATGTTCCACCATACACCATGAACGACGGTTCGATCCCTGAAGAGCCAATCGACAACCCCCCGCTAGCTTCTGGAAATGACACCTTTAGTGCATGTCTATTGGTCATGGACGACAATCATCGATTGGTCGAATGGCTGGCCTACCATTACCATGTGTTGCCCCTGCGCTATTTGATTGTCGCAGTGGACACCAGGTCGCGAACGTCGCCAACGGCCATTTTGAATCGCTATCGAAACATGGGCATGTACATTGAAGAATGGACGGACGTGGATTTTCTACACGAAAAGTTAGCCAAGAACGTGATCGCCGACGACGCACGCTTTCAGGTCAAACGAGATCGTCATCGAGCACGACAAAAAGTATTTTACAGGACATGTTTGGTCCATATGCAAGAGGCGAAACGAGAGTATGTGACGCTTCATGATACTGATGAATATTTAGTTTACAATCACGCCGGTGGTAAAAATTACGAAAGTTGGGAGGCCCAGATGCAAGCCAGGCATGACACATCCAAAAACAACGACAAGAAGCGCATAAAACCATCGCAAACGCCCCCGACAACGGCAGAAGAAGGTTCACTTCTCAAGTACATTCAACAAGAAAAGACCAGTGGTTTGGACTACTATCAATCGCCTTGCATAAGTGTTCCAAGACTACATTTTGGAGCAGTAGAGAGTTCACCGCAAGAACAAGCTAACCATGTGCCGTCTGGTTTCGACCCCGAACAATTCGATACAATGCGTTGGCGGAAGCATAGTAAAAGGGACAATTTTGTCAAGAATAACCTTGCCAAAGTTATATTCGATGTATCAAGAGTCAATTTTACAAGTGTGCGTCGCTTTCAATCATTGCACCGTCCAATGCCTAAAATATGCAAAGCGCCATGGAATAATGATTGGGAGGTAGGCTTGCGCATCAATCACTACCTTGGGACATGGGAAAGCTATAGCTTTCGCGATGACTCTCGACGCGGGGGCGAGCGCTCGAGAGAAACGTGGGAGTTTCAAGCTGCTGACGAGGATGATACCGATGACAACATTCGACCGTGGCTGGAAGGATTCGTCAATCAGCACGGGGCAAGAAAAACCAAGTCGCTGTTACAGGGTGTAGGGCTACCCAAAGATTACAAAAATACAAACAATACAGCATGGAAATTCCAGTGGATTGATCGCATTCTTGAGCGCAATGAGACTGAGGGAACCAACCCAAAAAATCATGAGTTCGATGAGTTCATACGGAGCCGCTATGAAAATCCGAACGTCTCACCAACACAGCGAAGGTGATGAATTTACAAGTGTACTGATAGATTGAACCAGTAATACAGTAGAATAGACATCTTCCTTGCTAACCTGAGCCACAACTTCACAGCAACTCGTAGAATTGAAGTGAACTTGGAATCGATGAGCATTCCATGGGCTTCTTAAAGCTCGCCTTGCATCGATGTCGCGTTTAGGAGCATTTGCCGGAGGTTTTCGATGTCGAAGAGTTCCTGGTGCACAGCTTTCTTTTCGCCTGACTTCTCCTCGCCTGTAGTGTCTCCATTATGGTCGTTACTGTCGGTTGTTGTGCCATGCTCTTCTTCGCCAGCCATGGCTGCGAGTCTTTCTACCGTAGCTGACAAGTCACCAGCATCCAAAGACGCGAGAAGCTCTTGAACAACGTCGGAACCCAGGACCTCACTCAAATCGGCAGCACCGAAGTCACCCGTCTCACCGAAAGCACCAAGTTTTCCAAGAAGTCCTTCCAACAAGGGATTCTTGCCTTCCCCTACGACAGCTTTATAAGTCTCCATGGCATCGCCGTGGGATTCCGCGCTCTTGCGGTACTCGCCATTTTGGAAATAAGCCGCAGCCAAACTCGTCTGTGTCGAAACAACGAAATGTTCAACAACAGAACCACTTGAGTTAGACTTCTTCCACACGTACAACAGTGACGGCAAGTCGAGCAATACACAACAACAGGACAACGTACTTTGCAATCTGCAATCGATCGATCTAAATTCTCTTCTCCGTCAAAGTTCTCATAAAGTAGAATCGCCTCGTTAAAGTGTTCGATTGCCATCAAAATCTCGTTTCTCGACAGATGAATCGCACCAAGCGCTCCATGCAATTCCCCCTCGTATGCTGGATTGGGTCGATACTGAACACTATATTCGTCTACATAACCATCTGGAATAGAAATTTCTGTTTTCAACTGCAAGTAGTCTTCCAGTTGTTTTTCATAAGCTTCCAACGATTCGTCCGGGACATCATAGACGATAACGTTTGTCGCAGGGTGAAGATGGTAGCGCTCAAACCAATCCATAGCAGCCTGGTACGACGCCGACGTGGCATCGTATTTGCCAAGCATCATGTAGTGGTTCGCAACACCATACATACTTTCACCGATATACTGCAGCATGAATTGATAATTGCCACCCGAAAGGTGTTGTAAAAGATCCTGGCAAATATCGATTCCTTCCTCTTGTAAACTGATGGCTTTGGCATAATCGGATGCATACGCGACGCCATTTCCTGCGTCCAGCAGCGTTGTACATAAATGATTCTTAAGGTCAACTTGTCGTGCAAAGTCCTTTTCGCTATCGATAGCCTTGCGGTAAAGGGACACAGCTTGTTGGAATTTCTTTTCGGCTTTGGGAATGGCCGTCATGATTTTGTGTATCTGCGAATTGGCTGTTGCTGTGGTCGTGGTAGAACCGCTTGATGCCACATCATCATACAGCATACTAGCAGCTGCCGGCATCTCGGACACGGAACTCACAAGAGATCTTCCCATTCGATGCAATACATGAGCCAAATTAGTTTCGGTATCTCTTATAAACTCTTCCGAGAGAAAATTCTTGCCCGTCTCGATACAAAGACGATAATGCGTTTCGGCTTTTCCATAGTAGAAGAGCGATAAGTCGTTGATCGACTGATGGGCTTGCTCGTTGTCCTCGCCCTCGTCGTCTAACTCAAAGTAAGGGCTTTGATACACTTCTCCCCATTGCAAATAGAGCCCGCCCAGACTAGAGTGTAGCACATGACGTTCGTGTTCATATTTCTCCAATACGTATTGATAGGTTCGTTCAGCCTCTTGAAATGCATTCACAGCGAGTTTCAAATCCAATGCTTCGCTTCCTGTTCCTGTTGCCTCCTCCTCCATCCCCCCATCGCTATTGATAACGGTGGAGTAATGTGCAACCCCAATATCCATTTGTGCATTGCCAATGGAATATTCGTGTGCCACGTCATCTCCTTGTGAAGACAATGTCTTTTTCCACAAGTGTGCTCGTGCTTTCAAGACATTGGTGACCGATTCGTGATACTCATCAAAGGGTTCTTTGTAATAATGATTTCCAATGCGAATGGAAAATCCACCACCACCGCTTTCCGTAGTGGCAAGTACTTGTTCTCCTGTTTCTCGTTTGACAGTTTCTTCTCCACGAAGTTCTTCCTGATGCTGCTGTTGTCGCGGAGGTTGATGGCCATCCGTTTCTGCTGCTTCTGCGCCGGAATTGGCTTCCGCTGCTGCTACGTCCCCCGTGTTTTGCATCGACCAACGTGTCGCCCATTTGGAACCAATGCAAAAATAATACGAATTCATTTTTTCTTCTTCTCCACCTGACGACGACGACGACACCACCGACGCGCATACTTCGTCAAAGATTGGTTTGACGTGACTCACGACAACAGGGTTGTTGTTGTTGTTGTTGTTACGGTTCTTGCGGTTGTCCTTGTTTTTGTACTTGTGGTTTTCAATGGCGGTCGACGGAAAGGTACATTCGATGCCATCCTTGCCAGGTTGACAGTTCAATAGTGGACTGGCGCCTTGGTTGTTGCTACTACCACTAATGGCATTGGCAATTTCTTCGTAGCTTAGATTCAAACGACATGACGACGACGACGACGACGATGATGTTGCTGCCTCCGAGTCATTCTCATAATGATGATGGTTGTTGTCGTCATTTGGACTTGTGCAGTCCAAAGTCGCGGCATGGGCAACCCGCAAGGAAGAGCCAAGTAATAAAAAGATAGATAAGAGGTACTTGAACATGACTTGTCACAAGATTTCCTCCCTTATGGTACCCTATGTTAGTACTGTTGTTCAGCCAAAAGCTACTACTAGCTAGCTAGCGAGTTTTTGTTCTTGTTGTCGTTGGTTGGTTTGTCGTCGAGACGCGATGATAGAGTGATGGTCATCGTCATCGGTTGTTGCGCGTTATTGCAGTTGTTTGCGAATTTGGTCGTGATCTTGCTTCAGACGATCAGTTGATCCATGGAAACAAACTGAGTCGGACAAGACTGATGACGTCAGAAAGCGATGAAAAGTTCGTGCCCAGCACGTGGTGCTTCCACACTTAATTTGACGCCACAAAATGCCTGTAGAAATAAGTAAGCTGACAACGAAAACAGAGTGTTCCTGTCTTGGCGATGACATGGACAAGGCTGATGATGTTGTAAAGTTAACTGGTGGTGGTGCTGATGTTGATGATGAGACCATGGGCATTATTCAAAGAAAGAGACAAAGCAGCCCAGCGTCCTCATTACTCTTTGAAAGAAAAGCAAACAACGGGAAGAACCAAAAGAGGTCATGCCTCAGTGTGAAGAAAGCTTTCTCATTACTGTTCCAAAGTAGAACAAGTACAATGACGGGCAGCAACAGCAACAACTATAACTGCGACAGCAGTAGCAATAATACGAGCAACCGAATCGTCACGACTGTTTGTCTAGTATGTGCCCTCTGGGTTCTTGGATACATGCTATTGGGAGGAAACGATCCCGGTCGTTCATTTTACGCCAACACGGCTTCGGTTGTCATGGGGGATCCCAAAGGTGGCCTTCCCATCTTGCATTTGGCCGTGCCCATTCTTCTCGCGGGGAGCATTGCCTCGTTGGGGTGGACTTTGTCGTATGACCCTTTAGTGCTGCGAAATTCCAACAACAACAACGACAGCCATCGATTAAACAGCAACATGAACAACCACCATAATCATCATGACTTGCTAGTACTTCCATCCTTTTGGCATCGATGGCGTCATCGACTGGAATGTGTTCAAGGCGACAGGAACATGGATGTCATCGCCATGTCTATGATTCTCATGCCTGGCCTTGTCTTTGTAGCCATGTGTATTTACCGAAAAGTACACGTGGATAAAGCATTGTCCTTGGACGAGACTATGAGTGCCACGTCCAATGCGTTTGGGATGATGGCAGAAGTGGTCGGTTCCTTCCTTTTAATTCCAGTCGCACGGCACTCATCGTTGCTCCATGTCGTGGGATGGAGTCCAGCAAGGGCTGTACGACTGCATATTTGGGCTGGTAGAATCTTTATAGTGGCAGTCTTGATCCATGGGAGTATGCACATGATGCGATGGACTGTTTTGGCCCAGGAACCACTCATGGGAATGCTCTTTCCTCCAGCCTTGTGTTGGACCTTGGATAGGACACAATATACGAGCAAAGCATCCCAACCCGTCTGTATCGATGACGATACGGACTGTACTTGCTACGATATCTTTCGCAATTTAACAGGATTCTTGAGTGGAGTCGCCATTGTGGTCATCCTTGTGACCAGTCTTCATCCCGTACGACGACAATTCTACAAACTCTTTTACATGTCGCACATCATCGCTGCGCCATTGGCTATTATTTTTCTTGTCTTGCATTGGAATCGATCTATAGTCTTTATCGCGCCAAGTCTCATCTATTATACGGCCAGTTCCTTCCCTGTTTTGGTCGAGACGTATTGGACACAACAACAATCAACGAACAATAATAATAGCATGAAGGGAGTCAAAGTTGCAAGCGTCGAGTTAATACCATCGACGACGACAAACAGCAGCAAGAAGGCTGGAGGTCAATACATTAGTTTGACGGTGGAAGCTACAGAGGTGGCGAGTCAAAGGTTTCGACCAGGATATTACATACAATTGCTGGCACCCGAGGTATCCAGTATTTCTCATCCCTTTACCGTGAACTTGGTTCCGGGAAAGAGCCATCAGCTACGGATCATCTGGAAAGTGTCGGGAGAGTTTACATCCAAACTCTCGCAACGAATACAACAGGCCCTCTCGGGCAGCACTGACGATTGTGCGGATACCTTTCCAAAGAACACTATGACAGCTAACACAGTAGTCCACAACAAGATGCCTATTATGCACGTTCACGGCTATCTCGGAATTCCCAATCGGGTCGCAGAGGTTCTGAAGCATGATGTTGCCATCATGATTGCCGGTGGCATTGGCATTACGCCATACTTGACCTTGATCCATCACGTTCATGGCATTTTATCGAATGCGACTACCGGAGGTGCATTTGCGACCAAACGCATCGTCTTGTTGTGGTTGTGTCGGGATGCCAGTTTGGTCGAGTATGTGCGACGGGAATACCTAGAGCCACTCTTGCAACAGGCTCGGGACCAAAATGACAAAAACCATGCTGGTTTTAAAATCAAATTCATAATCTATCATACAGGCAGCGAGAATCTGACACAGTGTCGAACTTTTACAGACAACGACGAAGAAAATGTTCTGGCAACACGAAAAAACGCAACTAAGAGCATGGCAATATACCCAACCAACAGCAATGATTCCAACAAGGAAGATGTAATGTCGTTGGGTGTTCCGTTTTCACCCTCGCGATTTAGCACTGGATCAAGCTCTAGCGTCAGAGCCAACATTTTGTGCTTTTTGGCATTTTCAAGCATTGCCTGGATGGGATTTACTTCCACTTGGTGGCTGTATAAGTATGGGCAAGTCAAAGAGGAAGTTGCATCTCGTATATGGAGCATGGTAGCTCTTCCAGTCATTGGAGTAGGTGTTGCCGTCGTCGTGAATTTCCTGGCAGGTCTGCCATACTTTCAAAGAGAGGACGACGTGGAGGAAACCCGATGGGCCGCTCTACCTGCAATAAGACAAGATATGGATGGAGGGGCGTGCTCTGCGAGCATTGAAATGGAAGCAGTTCATTCTGATGACGCGTTGACCACAATCGACGACTGGGAGTGCAACGAAGATGGCTCCGAAAATGCTGGCGATGTTGTTACCCTGGAAGAAAAGCAAGGTCGTCCAACCGTTCATCAGATGCTGCGGTATGTGGACAATGGAAAGCACCCGGGCTTGTTCACGTGTGGCCCAGTTAGGTTGATGCAAGATATCCGCGAGAATACTGAAGAACGATGCTTGCTACGTCTGCAACAGTGTATTAGAGGAGCTTCACACCGCATTGCTCTCTATGAAGAAGCCTTTGAAATGTAAACACATAGTCTGTACAAAGAAACGGCATAATCAATATATAAATGTATGATTACGATCTCATTCATCTTCGCAGCGATGGCTACAGTTCATTTCTACTCATTCTCATTCTAGCTACTTCGCACATATCCACAATTTATTGGGGGGGGAGGTTCCCAGGGACACCTGCTTATTGCACTTAAAGCTGGTACCAGTTGAGTATTGATTGATTGATTCATTTGCCGATTCGCGGGCCGATGATCAGCTCTAACCCTATGCTGCTTGGAGGTATGGTGTCACTATGACGCACATCGCCGTGCCGTTCGATAAACGATGCGCGCGACCAATTGAATATTATGGATGAATTCGAAACGCTCCTTCGTGATTTTACATTACCATCTAGCTAGCTATCCCCTTGTTGATTTTGGGCCATATGTGGCCCAAAATATGGCGCTTCCGCACCGCGCAAAGCTAATAATTGGCACATGCTATAACCCTTTTTTTAGTTTAAAAGAGTCATCCTCCAATGTACACAGGCATATGGTCTATTCAATAACAAGGATTTCTAGCTAGTCTTCTATCTTTTTTCAACCTTGAAGCATTGTTACAGTGACAACAACAGCCACAATGGCCCAAAATCGACTAAAATGGAAGGCGCCCATACGCAAGATGATAGTCCCTTGGGTTCTACACAAGTTAACGAGACGTTGACTAACATGGAAGGAGACGATACACAAGAAGAAGAAGGAGAAAATATTAGCAGGAACCTAATTTACACCAGCTCAACAGCTCGCCGGAGCGGAAATTCTGGTTTTGACCCCGACGATGACGCCGGAACCGTTGTGAACAGCACCCCAAGGCGGTCTTCCTTGCCTGCAAACAACTCCAATGATCCCCATGATGGCACTGAAGACAATGGTGGTGACATTTTGTATGGTAGCCCAAGCCAGACGCCAAACAATGAGCCACGACCCATGGGCAGCCCCAAAACACGCAATCTTGGAAATTTGGAGCGCATGGAGAACAAGTTCGAAGATGGGTGTGACAGTGATGGCAATGGCCCTCCCACTGGCACCGCGGACGACATTGACTTCGAGGAAGAGGAAGTGCGCCCAGTTCCAGTGGTTGCAGCCCCTCCAATTGACACCACACCCAGGCACATTCCTATTGCTGATGATGATTTTACTAAGCTGACACTCCCCCAGATTAAGCATGAGCTGACCATTCGAGGTGTACAATTCAAGGCGTCCGGTCCGCAGGGTCGAAAGTCCGAGCTAAGCGAACGGCTTCGTGCAGCGTTGGACTCGCAGATCAAAGTGACAGTATTCATGACACCAGAGGAAATTGCTCAAGCAAAGGCTGCCGGTGGAAAAAAGAAAAGTGTGTCGGGCACTGGTGTTGACGACTTGGCTGGATTTGCACCGGGTTCACACTGGACGCCCCTTGCACACGAAGAAGAACCAGTTGAAGAACTAGAAAACACAGTCAACAGCGCCCGTGCGCCAACTGTGCCAGCAGACGAAGACTCGGTTCCAATTAAATGCAACTTCGCGGACAGATTTGATCGACCTGCATTTGCTGGAAGGATGTCAATTCCGAAAAAACATGCCAACGGCAAACAACAAACCGGAGAGAAAGGCCAACGTTTGTTCAACAAAACGTTGCGTGAGAACCTGCGGGCAAAGAACGATTTCCTCCGCAAGCACCATCTGTCGAGTCAGAGTCATGCCGCCGAATTCGCAGATGCCTTTATTCCCTGGCACGAGAACTCTTACAACTCGAAATACTTCAGCATGGACCAAGCAACAACTTACAGCAATCTGAAGGCACAGCTAAGCAATGCAGGTGCTGGAGGGACGAACTACAAAGACTTCAAGCCCTTCTCATGCAAAGAGATACGTCAGTTCCTTGGGCTGTACGTCTTGAATGGCCTGTCGCCTTCACCACGAATGGAAATGAAATTCAAACCACAATCACAGGATCCAGTGCAAGGCAATGACTTTGTCTTCCATCACTTAGGGAGCAATGCCAGTAGAAGATGGCGCCATTTCAAAGCATTCTTTGCGTTACAAGATCCCCGGAAGAACATTCCTAATCGGAAGGCGCAACCGCTCTTTAAGGTCCACAGCATTGTCAATTGGATCAACTTTATTGGCACGAAAGCCGTGTCACTGGGTATGCATCTTTCAGTAGATGAACAGACCATTGGCTTTCAAGGCAGACATTCCGACAAGATGAGAATTACATTCAAGGCTGTCGGTGACGGGTTCCAGTGTGATGTTATCTGTGACTCCGGTTTTACTTATTGTGTTTACTTCAGAAACGTCCCAGCACCAGACAAATATTTAAAGAGAGGTATGTCATCACTGCATGCAAGAGTCTTGTGGTTGTTCGATCATTTAGAGGACCATTGCCACCGTGTGTGGATGGATAATCTTTATCTTTCCGCGTCTTTTGCAAGAGCCTGTTTCCTGCACGACAAAAAGGTATGTATTGCCGGTGCAACACGGAAAGGAGGACGTGGTTTACCTGTGCATGTGCTACAAGAGGAGAAGAAAACGCCCAAGGAAGAAGAAAAAGCACGAGGAACAGTCAAAGTGGCAGTGTTAAAGGGCGACCCTCTTTGTCCATCCCTTGTCGCGGCATCTGTGTGCGACACCAAGCCAGCACACTTCCTTTCGATGATTTGCGAGTCAATCTCATGGATAAAGAAGGAAAGATCTGTGTTCAACGTGGATTCAAATAAGATGGAGACACTCAATTTTTTGAGACTTAACATAAATGACAGTTACAATAATGACATGGGTCATGTTGACATTTCTGATCAGCTCCGTGAAGTTTACAAGTTCAACTCGTGGTTAAGGAACTACAAGTTGTGGTGGTCCATCATGCAATGGGGGATCGGAGTGTTGTTGGTAAATACATACGTCGTCTACAAGAAAGTCTGTGAAGAGGATGGCGTTCGGCCAATGAGTCATTACGACTTCAGAAAAGAAATTGCTTTGTCTTGGATACACAAAATGGAGCCGACAATTGCCGAGCGTCGAAGAGCACGAGCACGAGAAACTCCAAACACACCACACAATCAACGTAAACGTTCTACAATGAGCATGTCAAACGAACGCCCGCCAAAACGACAACGCAGTACCCCTCCCAGTGCCTCCTCTACTGCTTCTAGCAAAGCACCAACGAAGGCCCACCACTTAAATGACCAATCAATTGACAACCCGGCCGGTCCCTTTGCGAGACGTCTAGATCGCTTTTGCGATCATTGCCCGACTGTGCCAGGAGAAGAACGACCGAAATGTGCACTTCACCGACACGTCGGTAAGATAGAAGAAAGAAAACACGTCTACAAGTGTGGTTTTTGCAAGATCAACCTTTGCATTGATTGCTTCAAGATGTTTCACACGCGACCACACATGAAAGAAAACAAAGAAAAGTTGGCCATGATGATGAGATCTGTTAAGAAAATGGCTGATGAACAGAAGAAGAAAGTTAAAAAGTAATTTATAATGTGTTGTAGACCAATGTTTTAATGCACATGTGTTTCTATGCTGCTGTTGTAGGCAACGAATCTGGGATTCTTACTCGCGAACCCAAAAAACCAACATTTCACGGGAAGAAGAAACGACAATGATAAAACAACAACTAAGCCGACAATGATGCTGAACATATTCACTCCTACTAATTAATACATGCCGAACACAATGGTACCAGTATATTAACAGAAAGAGATAGCTAGCTAACTCATTTTTACATTGTGGCAGTAAAATCGGGTGACGGCCACACAATTCTTGAGGGGAGGGGCGAAAACGCAACTTTTAGCTATTGATAAATGCCATTTCTTGTTAACATCATCTTCTTTAACATAACAAAAGCAAAGCAGTTGCTGTGTCTGTTGTTACAACAGCTGTGTCCATTTAGCTACTTGGCATTTGTCATTTCGCTATTTTGGACCAAACATGGCCCTAAATTTACACCAACAAAGGGACAAATCATTCTGGAGTCTGGGTTGTGTGTTGGGTGGTAGGCTTCTATGTTGGGTTGAAAAGGCTGCTTTGCTAAGAAGCTGACCTGCCCCCTGTGACGCCTGGGTGAGCGCGGAGGGACCGATCGATTGGCTTAATCCATGAGCCCATTGCTCTGCTGCTGTTGTTGAGTTTGTGGTCATGTCACAGGTCATGAGTCTGTTCAAGAGCCCTGACTCTGATCACATTTGCACAAACACCATCGGTCAAATTTGACCGCCAAGGTCTGCACAAATCATTCCAGAGTCTAGGTTGTGTGTGTCAGACTACAAATCTAGGCTGGTC